>NNBU01000586.1_pt1 | contig 45704 bp, 48 predicted proteins | sample 1173781 | NCBI WGS metagenome assembly NNBU01 (sample SAMN07173937, study PRJNA388173) | plant metagenome | biome: Plant school; feature: Soil; material: Symbiotic tissue of Blasia pusilla L.; isolation source: symbiotic tissue sample KVJ2 | host: Blasia pusilla | place: Norway: Troms, Kvaloya...
GGCGATCGTCTACCGTGTAGTAAACAATCGAGTGGCCGAGAATCGGCTGCGACCGAGTGCTGCCAGTGATCGCATCAATGTAAGGCGGTGCAACCTGGTCGTCACCGCCGCCAGGAGCATTGTCAGCACCGAATGCACCGTCTTCGATGTAATCGATCTGCTTGTAGGTGTATCGCAGCGTCGTTGCCAGATCTTCGGTGATCGGCGCGGTCACGCGGACCGTCGCGCCCTGCTCTTCGTAGTCGTATTCCGAATTGCTGCTGGTCGCGCTCTTGAACACGTCGAAGCCGGCTGCAAGACGATAACCGAGGAAATAAGGCTCGGTGAAGGAGAAGTTATAGGTCTGGGTGTCGTCGAAACCACCACCGGCTGCCAAGCGGATGAACTGACCGCGGCCAAGGAAGTTCTTTTCTTCGACAGAGGCTTCCAGAACCACGCCACCGTCATCAACCGAGTAACCGGCACCGATGCCGAACGACCCGGTCGGCTGGTCCTGCACGTCAACCACGACCACGACGCGGTCCGGCGAGCTGCCGGCCTGGGTCGAGATGTTGACCGACGAGAAGAAGCCGAGCGCCTCGAGGCGGCGCTTGGCGCGCGTGATGGTTTCCTGGTTGAAGGCGTCGCCTTCGGAAATGTCGAATTCGCGACGGATCACGTAGTCGCGGGTACGGGTGTTGCCACGCACTTCGATGCGCTCGACATAGGCGCGCTCGCCCTGATCGACCAGATAGGTGACGCCGATCGTGTTGGTTTCGAAGTTGCGATCGCCACGCGGAACGACGCGCGCAAACGGGTAGCCTGCCGACGAAACGCGACGGGAGATGGCTTCCATCGACTTCTGAACATCACGGGCGCTGTAGGTGCTGCCTTCGTGTGTTTCCAGAAGGCCCTGAAGCTGGGTGGCGTCGACACCGTCCACAGTCGATTCAACGGACACGGCACCAAACTTGTAGCGCTGGCCTTCATCGACGGTGATGTTGATCGTGTATTCGTTGCCAGCCTCGTTCAGCACGGCTTCCGACGAGATGACGCGGAAGTCGGCATAACCGTGGTTGTAGTAGAACTGGCGGAGCGCCTCTTCGTCAGCGCGCAGCTTGTCTTCGTTGTAGACATCCTTGCGCGTCAGGAAGGACAGCATGCCCGATTCCTTCGTCTGCAGCACGGATGCAAGACGGCCGTCGGAATAGGCGCTGTTACCGCTGAAATTGATGGCGCTGATCTTGGTGCGCTCGCCTTCGTTGATGACGAAAGCAAGGTTGACGCGACCTTCGGCAACGGGAACGACTTGGGTGGTCACCTCGACATCGCTGCGGCCGATCGCGGAATAGGCTTCCTTGATGCGCTGGATGTCGGAGCTGATCAGGCTGTCGCTATAAGGACCCTGCGGCTGCGTCTGGACGATGCCGACGAGCTTGTCGTCCTTGATCTTGCGGTTCCCGTTGAAAACCACCTGATTGATCAGCTGGTTTTCGGCAACCGTCACGATCAGCGTGCCGCCGGATACGGAGATCTGGACATCCGAGAAGAAACCGGTGGCGTACAGACGCTTTACGGACTCATCGATGTCAGCATTGGAGAAGGTCTTGCCAGGCTGGATGGACAGGTTCGAGCGGACGGCTTCCGCCCCCACACGCTGCGCCCCACGCACGTCAACCCGCTGAATGACTGCAGCCTGGGCTGCGACAGCCGAGGCTATGACGGCAACACTTGCGCCCGTAGACACGATACCAGCAGACAGCGCGACCGCCGACACTGCGTTCAAAAATCTTGAACCAGCCTTCATGTGTGTACTTTACCTTCTTCAATTGCCCCGTAGTCGTAACCCCGACTCCGGCCCGTGTGTGGTTTTAGCGGGTTTTACCCTACAAGCAAGACTGCGCGTTAATTTCTGTTTACTTCATTTCAATCCGTGGCCCAATCGCCACTATCAATTTGAAACATCGTAAACAAATCCTTCCGCACGTTGCAAGGTCAACGCTCAGCCTATCAACCGGCTGATGTCGTTCCAGGTGGCAAATACCATCAGGGACAGGATCATCGCGAGACCAATGCGGAATGCAACCTCCTGCGCCCCCTGACCCATCGGCCTCCCGCGCACTGCTTCAATCGCGTAGAGAACGAGATGGCCGCCGTCAAGGACCGGAACTGGCATCAAGTTCAAAAGCCCCAGCGAAACGGAAAGAACCGCTGCGAGATTTAACAGAGCAATAACGCCGAGTGTCGCCATTTCCCCGGAGGCCTGGACGACACGCACGGGACCGCCGAGCTGGTCGGCATTCATCCGTCCGGCAATCATGTTGCCGATATAGTCGAAAGTGCCGGTGACGATGTGACCCGTCTGGCGGAACCCCTCCCCAACGGCCTCCAGCGGCGACAGATGGACGATGCGGAAATTGCCGGCGCGCTGATCGGTGATGATACCAATCTGACCCACTTCCATCGAATTGCCGAAGCGGTCGGTTGTGACGGCGCGCTTCGGCACGATGCCGAAATCGAGCTGCTGGTCGCCGCGCCGCACAGTCACCGTGACAGGCACCTCGGGACGCATGGTGATGTAGCGGACCACATCATCGAACGTCTCGATCTTCCGTCCGTCGAGCGCAATGAGAAGATCGCCGCGCTCGATGCCAGCCACCTCTGCAGCACTGCCCTGCTTCAGATCCGCCACCACGGGGTCGGAAACCGGCTTGCCCATGGTGCCGAACATGATGGCGAAGATGACGATGGCGAGAACAAAATTGGCAATCGGACCGGCAGCGACCGTGATCGCCCGCTTCCAGAGCTTGGCACCGTTCAGTGTCTGAGCCTTCTCCGCTTCGGTCAATTCTGCCATGGCAGAGCCGTCCGGCATGCTGGCAGCGTCAGCATCGCCGAAGAAACGGACATAGCCGCCGAGCGGAATTGCCGAAATTTTCCAACGGGTTCCATGGCTGTCGGTAAAGCCGACCAATTCCGGACCGAAGCCGACGGAAAATGCAAGAACCCGGATGCCAGACAACCTGCCGGCCAGATAATGTCCCAGTTCGTGAATGAAGACGAGCAGGGACAGAATAAGGATATAGGGAAGGATATACCCGCCGAGAAAGCCGAAGACTGTGCTCATGTGATCCATCATTCCTATTCGATTGCCGCCGTGGTCGAGGCTCACGCCTCCACACCCGGGCCTTCCTCGTCAAAGACCGAAAAGGAATGCGCCCATGGATACCACGGACTGGCTTGCGCCCGCAGAAAAACCTATCGCCAGGAAGAATGCGGCAAAACAGGTAAATACAAGGCCGTCGACGCGATCCATGACGCCGCCGTGGCCGGGAATGAGATTGCTGGAATCCTTGACCCCAAAACGACGCTTGATGAAGGATTCGAACAGGTCGCCGATCTGGCTGGCAATCGACAGCGACAGCGCCACACCCACCGTCCAAAGACCGACATCATGAAAATGCGCCATGGCTACGAGATATCCTCCGACCACGCCGGCAACCGTCCCACCCATCGCGCCGGACCAGGTCTTGCCGGGCGAGATGCGCGGGGCAAGTTTCGGGCCGCCAATGGCGCGGCCGACGAAATAGGCGAGGATATCTGTTGCCCAGACGACGACGAAGACGAAGAGCATGGCGACGAGGCCGAGCGAATCGTCCCCTCTGATCGCGGCCAGCGAAATGGCGCTCAGGCCCGCATAAAAGAGGCCGCCGGGATGCCACCAGCGAACCTTGCGCAAGAGCGAGGGGATCGCTGCGGTGATCACGAGGCCGGCAAAGAGCGGCACGGTGAAGTCGGCGGAACCGAACAACATGTTGAGACTGACCAGCGCCATGGAAAGCCAGCCGAAGGAATTCGACCGCAGGCTCTCCTCGGCAAGACGTGTCATTTTGGACCACTCGTAGTAGACGAGAAGGCCGATCCCGGCTGCCAGCACGCGAAACGCAATGCCGCCGGCCCAGGTCGCAGCGAGCACCACGATGACCATGACGATCGCCGAATAGATCCGCAACTGCAGTTCACGGGAGATCGTCAGCGTCATGAGCCGACCGCCACGACTTTCGAGGACAGGCCGCCGAAACGGCGGTCGCGTGCCGCGTAACGCTCCAACACGGCGTCGAACACGGCGGGGGTGAAGTCCGGCCAGAAATCCGGCACGAACATCAGTTCGGCATAAGCAGACTGCCAGAGCAGGAAGTTCGACAGGCGCTCCTCGCCGCTCGTGCGGATCACGAGGTCCGGATCGGGGATGCCGGCGGTGTCGAGGCTGTCATTGATCTTCTGGGCGTCGATCTGGCACGGATCGAGGCGGCCGGCCTGCACCTCGCGGGCGAGCCGAGCGGCGGCTCTGGCGATTTCGTCGCGCGAACCGTAGTTGAACGCGATGACGAGCGTCATGCCGCAGTTTTGGGCCGTTCGCTCCTCGGCCTCAAGCAACAAAGACCGAATGTCGTCGCGCAGATTGACGCGATCGCCGATGATGCGGATGCGAACAGCGGCTTGGTGCAGATCTGCGAGGTCGCGGCGAATAAACGCCTTCAGCAGTCCGAAGAGCTCATTGACCTCGGCCTCCGGACGGCGCCAGTTCTCCGAAGAGAAGGCAAAGAGCGTGAGGAAGGCAACGCCCGCCTCGCGCGCTGCCTTAACGGTTTCACGGACCGTCTCGACGCCCTTGCGGTGACCGAATGTCCTCGGCAGGCCCCGTGCATTCGCCCAGCGACCATTGCCGTCCATGATGATCGCAACATGCTGGGGTACGATGCGCTGTGATGCTCTCGACATGGGCTCCGGTCCGGGCGGCGATGGAATTGGTGTAAACGAACGACTCTCGCTTAAACCTGCATGATTTCCTTTTCCTTGTCGGCGAGCAAGCGATCGACGTCGACAATCGTGTCATCCGTCATCTTTTGAACCTTGTCCGACAGGGAACGGCTGTCATCCTGGCTGATGGAGCCGTCCTTTTCGCCCTTTTTGAGGCCGTCCATGCCGTCACGACGAACATGACGAATGGCAACCTTGGCCTTCTCGGCATAGTCATGCGCGACCTTGACGAGCGACTTGCGGCGCTCCTCGTTCAGCTCAGGCAGTGGGATGCGCAAGTTCTGGCCGTCCATAATGGGGTTGAGGCCGAGATTGGCTTCGCGGATGGCACGATCCACGGCATTGACCATGGACTTGTCCCAGATCGAAACGCCAAGCATGCGGGGCTCCGGCACAGTCACGTTCGCGACCTGGTTCAGCGGTACCCGCGAGCCATAGGCATCGACCGTGACAGGGTCGAGAATATTGGCCGAGGCGCGCCCGGTGCGCAGCGATGCGATGTCGTTCTTGAATGCATTGATCGCGCCGTCCATGCGGCGCTTGATGTCGTTGAGATCAACCCCTGCGGTCATCATGGTTCTCCCATTGTTCGTTCAGCCGGCAGCCCTTTCAAGGGGCGCCCATGGTTGTTGGATCAGTTGTCGGTGACGATGGTCATGCGACCAGCGCCGGACAGGATTTCGCCGAACCCGCCCTTCTCGTGGATCGAGAAGACGATGATCGGAATATGGTTCTCGCGCGCGAGGGCAACGGCGGCCACATCCATGACGGCCAGGCCCTTCTGCAGCACTTCGCTGTGGGTCAGGCGGTCGAAACGGGTCGCCTCGGGATCCTTCTTGGGATCGGCGGAATAAATGCCGTCGACCTGCGTGCCCTTGAAGATCGCCTGAGCGCCAATTTCGGCAGCGCGCAAGGCTGCGGCGGAATCGGTGGTGAAGAACGGATTGCCCGTGCCACCGGCAAAGATCACCACCCTGCCCTGCGACAGATGGTGGATGGCGGCGCGCTGCGAGAAGCTCTCGCAGATCTCCGGCATGGCAATTGCCGAGAGGACGACGGTATCGATATCAAGCTTGCGCAGCGAGGTTGCGAGCGCCAGCGCGTTGATGACGGTGGCCAGCATGCCCATGTGGTCGCCGGTGACGCGATCACCACCCTTGGAGGCAACGGCCACGCCACGGAAGATATTGCCGCCGCCGACGACGACGCCGACTTCGACGCCCATGCGGCGGGCTTCTGCGATATCACCGGCGATCCGATCGGCCACCGCGACGTCGATCCCGAAGCCCTGGCTCCCCATGAGGGCCTCACCGGAAGCCTTGAGGAGTACGCGTGTGAACAATGGCTTGACGGTCATGTGTGCTCCAGAAAACAATTCACAGCCGGATACACGAAGGGCATCGCGTTGTCACGCGATGCCCGATGTTTTCCCTTGAAAGGAGTGGCTCAATCAGCCCTTGGCGACGGCAGCGACTTCCGCTGCGAAATCGCTCTCTTCCTTCTCGATGCCTTCGCCGAGGAGGAGACGTGCCATGCCGGCGACTTCGATCGGTGCGCCAGCGTCCTTCTCGGCAGCCTTGATGGCGTCGCCGACGGTCAGGTCCGGATTGATGACGAAGGCCTGCGACAGAAGAGCGACTTCCTCGAAGAACTTGCGCATGCGGCCTTCAACCATCTTTTCGATGATGGCGTCCGGCTTGCCCGAGGCGCGCGACTGTTCGATGAAGACGTTGCGTTCGCGCTCGGCGACGGCGGCATCGACCTCTTCCGAACGGATGGCAAGCGGATTGGTCGCGGCGATGTGCATGGCGACCTGACGGCCGATCGCAGACAGAACGTCCTTGTTGCCGGTCGACTTCAGCGCGACGAGAACGCCGAGCTTGCCGAGGCCTTCAGAGGCAGCATTGTGGACGTAGGTCGCGACAACGCCGTCTTCGACCGAGAGCTTGACGGCGCGGCGCAGCGTCATGTTCTCGCCGATATGGGCGATCGCGTCCTTGATGGTGTCGGTCACGGTCTTGCCGCTGGCCGGATATGTGGCCGCGCCGATCGCCTCGACGGAACCGTCGGTGCCGATGGCGACAGAAGCCACGCCACGGACGAGGTCCTGGAAAGCATCGTTACGGGCAACGAAGTCGGTTTCGGAGTTCACTTCAACGACAACGGCCGAGGTGCCGGCGCCATTGATGCCGATCAGGCCTTCAGCAGCCGTGCGGCCCGACTTCTTGTCGGCCTTGGCGATACCCTTGGCGCGCAGCCAGTCGATGGCGGCCTCGACGTCACCGTTGTTCTCGATGAGAGCCTTCTTGCAATCCATCATGCCTGCGCCGGACTTCTCGCGCAGTTCCTTAACCAGTGCTGCAGTGATTTCAGCCATTGTGTGCCTCTTGTCTGTTCAAGCGATGCGCCCGACGATCGTGTCCCGGAGCATGCTGTTTGGGGGACGAAATGTACCCGGAAGTGTGACAACGTGATGAAGCAGGTCACCACGAAAACCTTGAACGCATTCAGGACCGTATCCGTGACAGGTCGCTGGAATTGCGAGGCCGCCCGAGGCTCCAGTGAGCGTCCGGGCGGCCGTATCCCTTGACGGGGTGCGGCGGATCAACTCCGCCGCGTTCGAAGCATCAAGCTTCGGCTTCGGTCTCGAGAGCCGGCTCGATCGGAGCTTCGGCAGCGGCGCCGATGTCACGACCGGAAGAACCCTGCTGGCGAGCGATGCCGTCGATGGCAGCGCGCGAGATCAGGTCGCAATAGAGCGAGATGGCGCGCGACGCGTCGTCGTTACCCGGGATCGGGTAGTCGATGAGATCCGGATCGCAGTTCGAGTCGATGACAGCAACAACCGGGATGCCGAGGCGCTTGGCTTCGTCGATCGCGATCTTTTCCTTGTTGGTGTCGATGATGAACATCAGGTCGGGAACGCCGCCCATGTCACGGATACCGCCGAGAGCCTTGTCGAGCTTTTCGCGCTCGCGCTCCAGGTTCAGGCGCTCCTTCTTCGAGTAGCCAGAGGCTTCCGAAGCGAGGATCTCGTCGAGCTTGCGCAGACGAGCGATCGAGTTCGAGATGGTCTTCCAGTTGGTCATCATGCCGCCGAGCCAGCGGGAGTTGACGTAGTACTGGGCCGAACGCTTGGCGGAATCAGCAATGATTTCCGAAGCCTGGCGCTTGGTGCCGACAAACAGAACGCGGCCGCCACGAGCAACCGTGTCAGACACGACCTGAAGGGCGCGCGACAGCAGCGGAACGGACTGAGCCAGATCGATGATGTGGATGTTGTTACGATCGCCGAAGATGTACGGCTTCATCTTCGGGTTCCAGCGGTGAGTCTGGTGACCGAAGTGGACGCCAGCTTCCAAGAGCTGACGCATGCTGAAATCAGGCAATGCCATGCCTTTGTCTCCTTTTCCGGTTTAACCCCCGCGAAGCAAACAGCATCCCTTTCGGGAATGCCACCGGGCGGAAAACTCAGGATTTCTCCCTGAACTTCCCAAGCTTCGCGTGTGGAATGATGCGGCCCATACAGGGCTCACGGCATAAAATCAAGTCTTTGCGGCACGGTTCGGCCAAGAAGGCCTCATTTGATCACTTGCAGTCGCCGTTGGTCGGCCCCAGCACTTCAAGCTTGGTGAGTTTGCCGGCCAGGACGAAGTCGCCGTAGTCGAGCGTCAGGTCGCGGGTCACGCCATTTTCGTAGAGCTTGAAGGACTGGCTGTAGATCGGCAACTGGTCGCCTTTCGCCTTCTCGTCGAAGTAGGCGATCGACACCGGCCAGTAGTCGCTGGCACCGAGCGGAGCCAAGGCCTTGGCTTCCGGATCCGTGTCCACCGACTTTTGGGCAGCACCCACGATGGTGGTGGTCAGGAAGGTCTGATCGCCGTCCTCGGAGCCATCGAAGATGCGTGATTCGAAAACCCGCTCGCCCTTGCGGGCATGGGCGATCACTTCCAGCATATGCTCGGCGGGGAACCGGCTGCCCGCCAATTCCAAGGCGCGCTGGTTGGGCTCGGTCAGCTCGATCGTCACCTTGTCGCCGGTCTCAGCCGCAGCACCGCTCACGTCCTTGTCCAACTGGTCGTCGGTGAAGGACTTGTTGTCGAAGCGGAACTTTCCGGCACTCACATCCTCGAAGGTGGTGGAGCGCTGATCGGTGACGCGCACGCCGTCGCCCACGTCGATACGGGTGACGAAACGGAACTGGGTGTTGAAGCCCTTGCAAGACGAACCGCTGAATTCATAGACCATGCGACCGCGCACGCCTTCAATGCCGGAGCGGTCAGAGGCTTCCTTCAGAAAAATGTCGTAGACGGCGCGGTGCGGCACAAGGCCGATCGTAGCGGCCGAAGCCTGCCCGCCAGCCATGCCGGCGGCGAGGGTCAATGTGGCGGCAAACGCCATACGCAAAGGAAACATCGACAACCTCCTGTTGGACTCGTCATCGATGTTATAAGAACACATCCGGCAAAAGCGAGACATGCTTTTCGTCGCCAGAGGTTTCTCACTTTATTTTCAACAGACCGGGATTTCGCCATGTCCGACACCATCGACAGCCGCCTTGCAGCGCTGGGGATCACCCTCCCCGAAGCCGCCGCCCCCGCTGCCAATTATGTTCCCTTCGTGATCAGCGGAAACCTGCTCTATCTCTCCGGCCAGTTGCCGATTGAAGGCGGAAAAGTGGCCGTTCTCGGCCTCGTCGGTGGGGACGTGGCGCTGGCCGACGCGCAGCGGGCTGCAGAACTCTGCGCCATCAACATCCTCGCCCAGGCGAAGAGCGCGCTCGGCGGCGACCTCTCGCGCATCACGCGCGTGATCAAACTCAACGGCTTCGTCGCTTCGGCGCCGGGCTTCGTCGAGCAGCATCTCGTGATCAATGGCGCGTCGAACCTGATCGCCAATGTTCTTGGCGAAGCCGGCAAACATGCCCGCGCCGCTGTCGGCATGGCCGCGCTTCCGCTCAATGCCGCCGTCGAGATCGATGCGATCCTGGAGATCGCGCTGTGAGCCGTATCGACTGGATCAAGAACGTACCGGTCGCCCATCGCGGCTATCACGACATGAACAGGACCGTGTTCGAAAATACGCTTTCTGCTTTCTCGCGGGCAATCGAGGCGGGCTTTGCCATCGAATGCGACATCCAGCTGTCGTCCGACAGCGTGCCGATGGTGTTCCACGATCACGATCTGCAGCGGCTGTGCGGTCTTACCGGCGAAGTCCGCGAGCGGACGGCGGGTGAGTTGAAGATGCTTTCAATCGGCGGCACGAAGGACAAGATCCCCACGCTCCGCCAGATGCTCGACCTCGTCAAGGGACAGGTACCGCTGGTGATCGAGCTCAAGGGTATCGATGCCGAGCAGGATGACGGCTTTGTCGAGAGCGTGCTGGAAGTGCTGGAAGGCTATGAGGGCAAGGTCGCGCTGATGAGCTTCGACTACCACCTTCTGCGTGCCCTGAAGCACGTCGACTGCCCCTACCCTATCGGGCTTACGGCCGAGGGCGTCAAGCCAGAAGTCCTGGCCGCCCATGAGGAAGCCATGGCGCTGGGGCTCGACTTCACCTCCTATTGCGTCGCCCATCTGCCGAACCCTTTCGTCACGACCCTGCGTGAAAAGGGCACACCCGTGATTACCTGGACGGTCAGGGATGAAATCATGCGGGCACAGACCTATACCTATGCAGACCAGATGACGTTCGAAGGCTTCGACCCGCGCGTGGCGCCGGCTGTGGCCTGAGACTGACACTGACACTCACACTCACAGGGAGATCCATGGCAGACGAGGTGACTGTCCGCATTGCAGGCTCCTTCGCGGAGATCGATCCGGCCGACTGGGCCACGCTGTCCGGCACATCGCGTGCCGTACCCGGCTACAATCCCTTCGTCTCCCATGCCTACCTGTCTGCGATGGACGAATCCGGCTCGGCCGTCGCCGAGACCGGCTGGATGGGCCATCACCTGCTGCTGGAGGAAGACGGCCGGCTGATCGGGGCTGTGCCTTGTTATCTGAAGAACCACAGCCAGGGCGAATATGTCTTCGACCACGGCTGGGCCGACGCCTATCAGCGGGCGGGCGGGCATTATTATCCGAAGCTGCAGGCGTCGATCCCCTTCACCCCGGCCACCGGACCGCGACTGCTGGTCCGGCATGGCGAGGATGTCGAGCGTGTGTCCGGCCTTCTCGCCGAGGCGCTGGCCCAGGTGACACGCAAGATTGGTGCATCCTCAGCGCATGTGACTTTCCTTCCGCAAGGTGAGTTGTCTTCCCTTACGGATGCCAACTTCCTGCATCGCACCGACCAGCAGTTCCACTTCATCAATCGCGGTTACGCCGACCACGAGACGTTTTTGGCCGAACTTTCATCCTCGAAGCGCAAGAACTTGCGCAAGGAACGGCGGGCGGCGCTGGAACATGGCGTCACCATCGACTGGCTGACCGGCAGCGATCTCACCGAAGACATCTGGGACCAGTTCTTCCGCTTCTATATGGACACCGGCAGCCGCAAATGGGGCAGGCCCTACCTCACCCGCAGCTTCTATTCGCTGATCGGCGAGCGCATGGCCGATGACGTGCTACTGGTGATGGCGAAACGCAACGGCCGCTACGTCGCCGGCGCGATCAACTTCATCGGTGCCGACGCGCTTTACGGCCGCCACTGGGGCTGCATCGAGGATCATCCCTTCCTGCATTTCGAGGTCTGTTATCATCAGGCCATCGATTTCGCGCTGTCGAAGGGGCTTGCCCGGGTCGAGGCGGGCGCTCAGGGCGAACACAAGCTGGCGCGGGGTTACGAACCTGTCACCACCCATTCGGCGCATTACATCGCGCATGCCGGGCTTCGCCGGGCCGTCGCCGACTATCTCGAACACGAGCGGCGCGAAGTGGCCCAGATGAGCGATTATCTCGGCGAGCACACACCTTTTCGCAAAGGGGAACGTCAACCGCGCGAGGGCGAGGAATTCGACGGCTGACGGGTTTTCGCCCGCTTGATGCACGAGCCTTGCTGCCGTTAAGTGACGGAACGAATCGAGGAGATATCCATGACCGCCTATGATCCCAACAATATCTTCGCCAAGATCCTGTCGGGGGATATCCCGTCGGTCAAACTCTACGAAGACGACGACACGCTGGCGTTCATGGATGTCATGCCGCAGGCGCCGGGGCATCTTCTGGTGATCCCGAAACAGGGATCACGCAATCTGCTGGATGCAGATCCTGCCGTACTCGCCAAACTCCTTCCGGTCGTGCAGAAGCTTGCCAATGCGGCGCAAGAGGCCTTCGAGGCTGACGGCGTCTATGTCGCGCAGTTCAACGAAGCGGCGGCCGGCCAGACCGTGTTCCACCTGCATTTCCACGTAATCCCGCGCCATGATGGGCTGCCGCTCAAGCCGCATACCGGTGGGATGGAGAATATCGATGTGCTGAAGGTGAATGCCGAGAAAATCAAAGCCGCGCTCTGACGCCCCTGATCCTTTGAACTCTGCTCTCGGCTGACCGAAACCTTCGGGTCAGCCGAAAATGCCGCCCACGAGCACCAGAACAGCTAGGCTGGCGCCGACCAGTGCGATGACCCCGAGCATGCCGGGCGCTGCACCAAACCACGCTCCGCCACGATTACGGGCCAGATCTTCCGGAAGGACCTTGAATTTTTGCGGGTCCGCATGTTTGAGCCTGCGGAAGCGCGTTACTTTTGCCATTTGCATTGCCTTTGATCGTTCAACGAAAGCGATCTGGGAAGGCAAATACGGCATTTCCAGACCCGACACGATGCTGTGATCGCGGCGACAATCAAAGCCAGACCAGGCCGGCACCCAGGATCGCGAGTGGCACGACCACCCCGACGATGACCCGCTGGCCGGACAGCAAAAAGGCGGCGAAGCCGAGGCCGGCGGCGGTCAGCCGCAGCCAGAGCGGCGAACTCTCCAGGACACCCGTTGGGAAAACGACGAGCTTGGCTGTCACCGCCATCACCAGGGAGGTTGCAACCGCCCTCACCCAGTGCAGCGCCTCAGACCCCTCCTGGAGCCTGTTGCCGGCGACGACGCCCAGCCAGCGCCACAGGTCGGTTGCCAGCCAGCCGGCAACGAGGATGACGATAAAGGGCCAGTACTCCACCATCAGACGACCTCCTCGGCATGCACGACTGCCGCCGGTTCTGTCGCGGGTGAGCGCCTGCCGGCACGGATGACGAAACGATCGAAGAGATAAGCAAGCGTGCCGCCGCCGAGACCGGCGACGAGGATATCGAAGCCCGGCATGACGACCGCCAGCACCGGCCCGGAAACAGCGCCGACGACAAAGGCAACCTTCACCACCGACTGGCGTCCTGTCGCCCAGATCGAAGCGATGAAATAGGCGGGCGTCAGGAAAAAGAGCAGGCCGGCAACAATGGGCGGAAAGCTCGACACGAGACCGTAGCAGATGCCGACGAGCGCCGTATTGATGGCCACCAGCGTCATGCCGAAGCCGGCGAAATAGGCGACACGGCCCTCGCGCGGCACGTCCTTGAAGCTGCCCATGGCGAAGACCCAGGCGGTAATCGCGACGAAATGCGAGAGGAGCAGCAGCAGCCATGTCGGCGTGCGGCTGGTGCGCATCTCCGGCACCAGCGAGGCGACCATCGGCATCATTCGGATCGATGAGAGGGTCACGGCGAGAAAGATGGCCAGGAGATTGGCGCCGCTGGTCATCGTGCCGATCAGGATCATCTTGGCCGGTAGCGCCCAGACGGCCGCCGTCATGAACATGGCCTCGCCTCGGCTAACACCCGATTGCAGAGCGAAGGCAGAAAATCCGACAAAGGAGATCATCAGGATGATGGCTGGCAGGCTGAACAGGCCGCGCATTCCGGCGAGGAACCAGCGGCTCTGGGAGACGTCACGTTCGGCAGGCTTCATGCGAAGATCCAGATTGATAAACGAAAGTGCCGGGCGTTGGCCCGGCACCGTCTTCAATTGGGAGGGCGCGCCTCACTTTTTCTTGGGCACCTTCGGCACAGCACTGCGCTTGGACGGCGTCGGCGCTGCTTCGATCACGGCCACCTCGCCATCATCCTCTACAGCCGCGGTTTTAGGCGACGGCTTACGCTTGGCCTTGGCGAGCTTGGCGGAGGCCACTTCGGCTTCCGGCTTCGGCTTAACGGGCGCCACTTCGGACAGGCATTCGAGGTCGAGTACCTCGTCACCTGCCTCGTCCGTCTTGATGCCCACCTTGACCACGCCACCCTTCTTGAGCTTGCCGAACAGGATCTCGTTGGCGAGCGGCTTCTTGATGTATTCCTGGATCACGCGAGACAGCGGACGGGCGCCCATCTTCTCGTCGTAACCCTTGGTCGCCAACCAGGCGATGGCCGGCTCCGACAGGTCGAAGGTGACATTGCGTTCCGAGAGCTGCGCCTCGAGCTGCATGACAAACTTCTGCACGACCTGATGGATCACGTCGGTTGGCAGCGGTGCAAACGGGATTGTCGCATCGAGGCGGTTGCGGAATTCCGGCGTGAACAGGCGGTTGAGCGCCTCTTCATCTTCGCCGGTCCGCTTGGACGAGCCGAAGCCGATGGCCGACTTCGCCATTTCCGATGCGCCCGCATTCGTCGTCATGATCAGGATGACGTTGCGGAAGTCGATCTTCTTGCCGTTGTGGTCGGTCAGAGACCCATGATCCATGACCTGCAAGAGGATGTTGTAGATATCCGGATGCGCCTTCTCGATTTCGTCGAGCAGAACCACGCAATGCGGATGCTGATCGACGCCGTCGGTCAACAGGCCACCCTGGTCGAAGCCGACATAGCCGGGAGGGGCTCCGAGCAGACGCGAAACGGTGTGCCGCTCCATGTATTCCGACATGTCGAAGCGCAGCATCTCGACGCCGAGGGAGGCGGCCAACTGCTTGGCGACTTCGGTCTTGCCGACGCCGGTCGGGCCGGAGAAGACGTAGGAGCCGATCGGCTTGTTCGGTTCGCGCAGACCTGCACGGGCAAGCTTGATCGCGGTCGACAGTGCCTCGATCGCCTTGTCCTGGCCGTAGACGACCGAGCGCAATTCCTTCTCCAGGTTGGCGAGAACCATCTCGTCATCCTTGGACACGGTCTTGGGCGGGATCCGGGCCATGGTCGCGATGGTGACCTCGATCTCCTTTTCGGTGATCAGCTTGCGGCGCTTCGAGGCCGGCAGCAGCATCTGGGCTGCTCCCGTCTCATCGATGACGTCGATCGCCTTGTCCGGCAGCTTGCGGTCGGAGATGTAACGAGCCGAGAGTTCGACGGCCGACTTGATCGCCTCGTTGGTGTAACGCAGCTTGTGATAGTCCTCGAAATAAGGCTTCAGGCCCTTCATGATCTCGATGGCATCATCGATCGACGGCTCGTTGACGTCGATCTTCTGGAAGCGACGGACGAGCGCCCGGTCCTTCTCGAAGAACTGGCGGTATTCCTTATAGGTGGTCGAGCCGATGCAGCGGATCGCACCCGAGGAGAGCGCCGGCTTCAGCAGGTTAGACGCATCCATGGCGCCGCCAGAGGTGGCACCCGCACCGATCACGGTGTGGATCTCGTCGATGAACAGAACCGCGCCTGGATAGTCCTCCAGTTCCTTGACAACCTGCTTCAGGCGCTCCTCGAAGTCACCGCGATAGCGGGTTCCAGCGAGCAGCGTGCCCATGTCGAGCGAGAAGATTGTGGCATCGGCCAGCGCTTCTGGCACCTTGCCTTCGACAATGCGCTTGGCGAGACCTTCGGCGATCGCCGTCTTGCCGACGCCTGGGTCACCGACATAGAGCGGGTTGTTCTTGGAGCGGCGGCACAGCACCTGGATGGTGCGGTTGACCTCGTCGTGGCGACCGATCAGAGGGTCGATGCGGCCGGTCTTCGCCTTTTCGTTTAGGTTGACGCAATAGGCCTTCAACGCCTCCTGCTTCCCCTTTGAGGTACCCTCCTCCGGCTCGCGACCCGATGGCTTGGCCTCGGGCTCGCCGTCCTCAGCACCGCGAGCGGGGCGAACCTGCGATGCACCAGGGCGCTTGCCGATGCCGTGCGAGATGTAGTTGACCGCGTCATAGCGCGTCATCTCCTGCTCCTGCAGGAAGAAGGCGGCATTGCTCTCGCGCTCGGCAAAGATGGCGACGAGCACGTTGGCGCCGGTCACTTCTTCGCGACCGGAGGACTGGACGTGGATCACTGCCCGCTGGATGACTCGCTGGAAGCTCGACGTGGGCTTGGAATCCTCGTCATAGCCGGTGATTAGGTTGGCGAGGTCGTTGTCGACGAACTCCATCACCGTCTTGCGCAGCGTGTCGAGATTGACGTTGCAGGCGCCCATGACGGCTGCCGCATCGGCATCGTCGATCAGGGCGAGCAGAAGGTGTTCGAGCGTCGCATACTCGTGGTGGCGCTCATTGGCGTAGGTCAGGGCCTGGTGCAGCGCTTTTTCGAGGCTGGGTGAAAATGTTGGCACGTCTGATCCTCACTTCTTTTCCATGACGCATTGAAGCGGATGTTCATGTTGCCTGGCGAAATCCATCACCTGTGAGACTTTGGTTTCGGCGACTTCGTAGGTGAAGACACCGCATTCCCCCACGCCATGATTATGAACATGCAGCATGATGCGGGTGGCAGCTTCCCTATCCTTTTGAAAAAAGCGCTCCAGGATGTGGATCACGAATTCCATCGGGGTGTAGTCGTCGTTCAGAAGCAGGACGCGATACAAATCTGGCTTCTTCGTCTTCGGCTTGGTGCGCGTGATGACCGAGGCGCCCTTGTTGGCATTGTCCCCGTCCCGCTGGCTTTGCATGAAGACCGGCTTGGCGATCATTTCAGTTCATTCTCCGTTGTCCGGCCGGTCTGCCGTTACGCATCGGTACGGACGAACACTCAGCACAGTAAGGTAGTTCATAATTCGGTGATTTTAAGCCCCCCGAACGACCGTGACGACGATTTGTCCCACGGGGCGGAAAACCAAAGAAATTCGAAACATCAGGGTATACCAGCGGCCAAAAATGACAAGACCGGCCGTGCAAAGCACGGCCGGTCCAGCATGGTACGCGCAAGCTTCGATCAGGCCGCGGCAGAGACCGGCGTCAGGGCGCGGCTGAACGGCGCCTCATAAGGCTTGTAAAGCGTCTTGGCGAGTTCGGCATACATTTCGCCGATCTTGGTGGCTTCGGCAACGAAGCTCTCATAGGAGGACTTCAGGAAGGAGCTCTGCAGCTCGAAGGCGGCTTCCGGGCTCTTTACGGCCACCAGCGCTTCAACATAGGAGGTCATGTCCTGGAAAGACTTCTTGGAATAGTCGGTCGCTTCGGTTGCAATCGACTGGAAACCCTTCGTGATCTCCGCGTAGTTTTTGGTCATGGTTTCCAGAGCTTCTTTGCTCTTCTTGCTGGCTTCATCAATATTGAACATGTCTGCGTCACTCCTCTGCGCATCATTTCAGCGACCCTTAACATAGCGGCCGCAACATGAACGTCAAGGGGAATTGTGCGCCGCACAACCACCTTGAGTTGTATATCCGCCTTCAAGAAAGGGCCGCCGAATGGTCGGCGACCCCATGTCATTGACAAAAAAGCGATATATCAGCAATGCCGCTCAACCGCAGGCTTCAAGTCTGATCAGAGATCGACGTCGAGGATTGCCATCGAAAAATTGTAGGAGAGTTCACCATCTTCTTCATCCTTGAAGACGACGCCGAGGAACTCTTCGCCAACATAGACTTCGGCCGAGTCATCCTTGCGGGGCCGAGCCTTGACAACCATCGTGGGATTCAACGTCCGCTTGAAATAGGCATCGAGCTTCTTGATCTCATCAGGCTTCACACTGGCTCTCCATCGAAAGTTTTTGAATTGCGCCGCTTGTGACACGGCTTTTCTGCCGATGTAAAGACGCAAAGGGAGGTTTGCCCAGGCAAGCTGGGCAGACGAAACGGATGCGCCTTCAGGCGCGAAATCAATCTTCAGACAGGATCATCTGATCCATGGAGCGCGCCGGTTCGGCGCATCCAGCCTCGCCCACGACCCGGGCCGGAACGCCTGCGACCGTGGTGCAGCGCGGCACGGGCTTCAGGACGACGGAGCCGGCGGCGATGCGCGAGCAACTGCCGACTTCGATATTGCCGAGCACCTTGGCGCCTGCGCCGATCAGCACCCCGTCGCCGATCTTCGGATGACGGTCAGCCCCTTCTTTGCCGGTGCCGCCCAGCGTGACACCGTGCAGGATCGAGACATTGTCCCCGATGCGCGCCGTCTCGCCAACCACGAGGCCGGTTGCGTGATCGAGAAAGATGCCCTTGCCGATGCGCGCGGCCGGATTGATGTCGGTCTGGAATATGCTGGAGGATCGGCTCTGCAGGTAGAGAGCGAAATCACGACGTCCGTTGTTCCACAACCAATGGGCCAGACGATGCGTCTGGATCGCGTGAAAACCCTTGAAATACAGAACCGGCTCCATGAACCGCGTGCAGGCCGGATCGCGGTCATACACCGCCTGGATGTCGACCCTCAGGATCGTGCTCCATTCCTGGCAATCCGAAAGCATCGCCTCGAAGGCCTGGCGCAGCACGATGGCCGGCAGGTCCGAATGGTCGAGCCGCTCGCAGATGCGGTAGATCACGCAATCCTCAAGCGAACGATGGCTCAGCACCGTCGCATGGAAAAAGGCGGCCAGCATGGGATCGCGATCGGCCGCCACGCGGGCTTCCTGCCGCAGGCTGTCCCAGATCGGGTCCATAGACGTGACAATTTCGCTCTTGAGAACGTCGTTGTGTGCGACCATTGGCGGTCTCCTCATTCATACTCGAATGGCATTATATAGCCGAACCCACACCGAACTCAAATGGGCACCCGCATGAAACGTTTCAGGGCATTCGCCAATGGTCAGATCGAAGCAACAAGCGCCCAAGCTCTGGGCCTGTTGCAGATCATCAATCCGGCGCGGAAAAATGCGATCACCGCCGCCATGTGGCGCGCCATCCCCGAGGCGATGCATTGGCTGCATGCCGAAGGCGAGGCCCGCGTCATCGTGATCAGCGGCGCGGGCTCCACGGATTTCAGCGCTGGCGCAGATATTTCGGAATTTACCGAATTACGCAAGGATGCATCAACCGCCCGGGTCTACGAAGCCTCCAACAGCCGCGCCTTCGCTGCCATTCGTGAGGCCCCGGTGCCGGTCATCGCCGCCATTCGCGGCGTCTGCTACGGCGGCGGATTTGGCCTTGCTGCCGCAGCAGACCTGCGCATCGCGGCCCAGGACGCCCTGTTTGCCGTCCCCGCAGCCCGGCTCGGCCTGGCATATCCCGCCGATGCCGTGCAGGATTTCGTGCGCAGTCTCGGCAGTCAGATGGCGCGGCGCGCGCTGTTCACCGGAGCCAGCCTGACCGCGGGCGAGCTTCTGTCTTGCGGCTTTCTGAGCGAGGTCACATCCCCCGATGCGCTCGAAGCCCAGACCCTCACACTGGCCGAAGCCATCTCTCAGAATGCCCCTCTGTCGCTGCGGGCATCGAAGCTTGCGCTCAGGGCCGTCGAGCTTGCCGACGAGGACCTTTTGCGCGAGGCAGAGATCCTCGGGGCGCAAACCTTCGACAGTGCCGATTACGTCGAAGGGCGTGCAGCCTTCAAAGAACGGCGACGCCCGATATTCAACGGACACTAGATATATCTAGGATTGCATACGGTTCGTTTTTCAACCAAAAATGAGATGCTATCGTTCCTCCTGTCGATTTGGAGGATCGTTCATGTCATCGATCAGCGAGACCATGCCTTTGACCAACAGGGAATCCCTTAACGGGGACATCCTGCCGCTCACCAACAATCTGATGCTGCGGGTTCTCGGGAATCCGCGCGGAAATTATAGCCAGTCCTGCCAGTCCGTCACCAATTTCACCATTCGCAAACTGATCGTTACGGAAGACGTTGGCCCGTTCAACGTCACCGGTCTGAAGCCTGTCGTGGACAGGCTTCGCTCTGCCCTGTCCGACGTCAAGGGCGAGTTGCCGCAGGTGTATGCCGCACTCGGCAATGCAGGAATGCTGTGCGTCCGCTTTGTTCGCAACAGCAAGTCTTTGATCAGCAATCATTCGTGGGGCTGCGCGATCGATTTTACCCTTGAGGGCAAGCTGGATGCTCGCGGCGACAACCGAGCGCAGAGGGGTCTGATTGCGATGCATCCGATCATGAACCGGCATCATTTCTACTGGGGCGCGGCCTTCAAGACGGTAGACTCGATGCATTTCGAGATCAGCCGCCAGCAGCTGCTTGCCTGGCACAATGAAGGTGTCTTCGGTCAAGCGAGCAAACTGTCCGAAGAGGCAACCACGATCTCGGTCGGCGACCGGGGGCCGGAAGTGGAATGGATACAGCAGAGCCTCAATATCCTGAACGGCTCCGACGTGGACGAAGATGGGATCTTCGGGCCGGCAACGCGCGCATCCGTCATCGAATTTCAGCGCCTTCACGGCCTCAAGGCGGATGGCGTCGTCGGCCCAAAGACCACTGAAGCGTTGAAAACCGCTCGCCCGCAGTAATCCTAGCGAGCCAGATCGGCATAAAACGCAAGCGCGGCCTTCTTGAACACCCGGTCCCCCACGGCCAGCATATGGTCGCGGTTGGGAATATCGAGTGCGGTCGCATTCGGCATCAGCGCTGCGAGTTCCGCCGGCGAGCCGGCGATGTCATCCTTGGTTCCGACGCCGATCAGCGTTGGCACGTCGACCTTGGCGATATCCTGGCGACGCACGAGATCACGGGACGTGCTGATGCAGGCGGCCAGCGCCAGGCGGTCGGAGCCGGTCTGGTCGGCAAAGGCCCGGAACATCCGGCCCCGCTCGTGGCTCACGTCATCGAGCGAGGGCGCCAGGAGCGCGTCGGCGATCGGATCCCAATCTCCCACCCCGTCGCACATACCGATGCCCAGGCCACCGAAAACCAGCGAGCGGACCCGGTCCGGATGCTCGACAGCAAGGAAGGCGGAGATGCGCGCGCCCATCGAATAGCCCATGACATGGGCATCCGGCAGCCCCAGGTGACTGAGCAACGCTGCCGCATCCCCCGCCATGGCGCTCGGATGGTAGGCTTCCGGATTATGCGGCTTGTCGCTCGCACCGTGGCCGCGATTGTCGATGGCAATGACACGGTATCCGGCATCTCCGAGCGTGCGAAGCCAGCCCGGGTAAACCCAGTTGACGTTGGCCGAAGAGGCGAAACCGTGGATCAAGAGAACCGGATCGCCGGCCGGATCGCCATCGTCGAAATAGGCCAGTTCAAGGTCGTCATTGCGAAACCGGGAAAAGGGCGGTGCGTCGAGATTCATGCAGAATTCCTGTGAGGCTTGGCCGGCAACCTTAGTGATTGTGCGCCTGACATCAATTGCCGCAGCGGCATTTTCTGTGGGCCGCACACCGCTTTGGCTCTACACATTTGACGTTGAGGGCGTTATGGTCCGGCCAACAGATCACGCATTCGGAGTCTCCCATGGCCGGCCACAGCATTCCCCATTTCCAGAACGACGGCGGTCACCAGGTGATCGAAATCGGCGTGAAGGAATTCATGTGCACCGGCGCATCTTCACCGTTCGATCATCCGCACATCTTCATCGACATGGGGCATGATACGGAAAAGGTATGCTCCTATTGCTCGACGCTGTTCCGCTACAATCCGACGCTGAAGGCCGAACAGACGAACCCGCCGGGCTGCGTCTTTCACGTGAAGGCGGCGTAAGCGACATCACGATCGGCACGATCTGATGTCCATCACGCACGCCACCATCGTCGGAGCCGGGGTGGCGGGCCTGACGACCGCGCTCTCGCTTGCCGCCAAGGGCATTTCCAGCGATATCATCGAACAGGCACCGCAACTGGGTGAAGTGGGTGCGGGCCTGCAACTGTCGCCCAACGCGACCCGCGTGCTTTGCGCGCTCGGGGTCCTTTCCGATATCGAGCGACAATGGCTCGAGCCGCAGACCATCCGCCTGGCGTCGGGCCGCGACCTGCGGCGGCTCGCCGACCTGCCTGCCGGGACCTTCGCCCGGCAACGCTGGGGCGCGCCCTACGGTGTGCTGCATCGCTCGACCCTGCAACAGGCACTGCTCAGGGCAACCTTGAGCAAACCGCTCTGCAAGCTTCATCTCGGACGGAGAATCGATGGCATCGGCGCCGACGCACTCGCCCATGTGACCGGTCGGCGGCCCGATCTCGTCGTCGCCGCGGATGGCGCCTGGTCGGTCGCCCGCAACGCGGTGCCCCATAGCCCGACAGTCAGTTTCTCCGGAAACATTGCTTGGCGGTTCACCGTACCAGCGGCGCAGGCCCCTGCCTTCCTCTCACGCAGCGGTGTCACCGCCCATCTCGGCCCCCGCGCCCATCTGGTCAGCTATCCGCTGAACGAGATTGACGGCTTCAACCTGGTGGCGATCGCGGCCGGCGCCAAGAGCGACGAGAGCTGGGCGCTGCAGGCCGATGCCGCACGCAGGGCGATATTGCTCGAACAGTTTTCCGGTTGGCACCGGGACATCCGGACCGTGCTTGCCGGTGCCGAAAACCCAACGTTCTGGCCACTCTACCAGGCCTCCGAGGGCCGCTGGCAGAATGGCGTGGACACGGTGCTGATCGGGGATGCCGCGCATGCCATGATGCCGTTTTCCGCGCAAGGGGCAGCCATGGCCATCGAGGACGCTTTCAGTCTCGCCCATCATGTCTCGCGCACCACCCTGCCCTCGGCGCTCGCAAGCTTCGAGACCGAGCGCAAGGTCCGGGCCGCCCGCGTCAAGGCGCGGGGCGATTTCAATCGCTTCGCCTATCATGCCCGGGGCCCGTTCCGTATCGGCCGCGACATCGTTCTGTCGCTGCGCTCGCCGGAAAGTCTCGCCGCCGATCTCGACTGGCTCTATGGCCACAGGATCGGCGACTGAGCGTCACGTCTGTCGATTAGACCGCAGCCGACGCGGCAAAGCCACGCTCAAGGTCCGCCTTGATGTCCTCGACGTTTTCCAGGCCGATCTGCAGCCGGATCACGGCGCCATCGGTTGGTCCTTTGCGGATCGTTCGGTCAGAGAGGTTGACGAACACGGCAAGGCTCTCATAACCGCCCCAGGACCAGCCGAGCCCGAAAAGTTGCAGGGCATCGAGGAAGGCATAGGCCTTGGGCTTGATTTTTTCCGCCGTGTCCGCCGACAGCACGAAGGAAAACAAGCCGGAGGCGCCCTTGAAATCGCGCTTCCAGATATCGTGGCCGGGAAAACTCGGCAGAGCCGGATGCAGCACGCGGGCAACCCCGGCCTGCTTCTCCAGCCATTCGGCAACCTTGAGCGCCGAACGATAATGATGCTCCAGTCTCAGGTTCATGGTGCGCAGGCCACGCAGGATCTGATAGGCATCATCGGGCGCTCCACAAATGCCCATTGCGCCATGGGTTTCCAGCAGTTGCGGCCAATGTTTCGCATTGGCGGAGACGGTGCCCATCAGGATGTCCGAGTGCCCGGACGGGTATTTGGTCGAGGCATGGATCGACACGTCGACGCCGAAATCGAGCGGTTTGAAATAGAGCGGCGTCGCCCAGGTATTGTCCATCGTCACCACGCAATCGTGACGATGCGCCGCGTCCGCGATCGCACGAACATCCTGGATTTCGAGAGTGTTGGAACCCGGCGCTTCGGTGTGAACCAGACGCGTGTTGGGTCGGATCAGGGTTTCGATGCCGGCACCGATCTCAGGATCGTAATACTCGACTTCGACGCCGAGGCGGACGAGCATCGTGTCGCAGAAATGACGGCATGGCGAATAGACCGAGTCGACGATCAGTGCATGGTCGCCTGATGACAGGTACGCCAGAAAGGGAATGCTGATCGCAGCCAGCCCCGAGGGTACCAGAACGGTGCCTGCCGATCCCTCAAGATCATCGATCGCGGCACAAAGCGCGTCCGTTGTTGGCGTCCCGCGCGTGCCGTAGGTATAGCGCTGAGTGCGCGTCTCCATGGCGCGGGCATTCGGGAAGAGCACTGTCGACGCATGCACGACAGGTGGATTGACGAAACCGTGATAATCGGCCGGATCATATCCGGTATGGCACAGTTTCGTATCGGTTCCGGCCGTCGCCAGCCATTCTTTGCTTTTGCTCATCGCACGACATTCCTTGATACTTGAGCCACCGTTCTTGCCGCTCCCCATTCGGGAGGTCAAGCCGCATCGAGAGCTTAATGAACACGGCTCTGCCATGCGCTGAGCGCAGGGGAAATCCGGTCGTCAGGCGTGAAATTCAGCACAAGAGAGCCCTAAAACAGGTTTTTTGCCTAATTCTTTGGCGAAATTGTCAAAAAACGACAGCTCGCGCCAATTTGTGGCTTAAAGACTTGACCCTGCAATCATTTCCGACTGTGATAGTAAGGCTTGCTCCGGGAGGCCCGCAAGCCGATGAGCGCCGCCGGGGAAACCTGGCCGGATGCCGTCGATGGCAAAAACAAGAGAATAAGGTTGGGAAAAATGAAAAGAACACTTCTGTCTGCAGCGATTGGCGTCGCTGCCGTCGGCTTTGGCGCCGTTGCGGCACAGGCTGGAACGCTTGACGACGTCAAGGCCAAGGGCTTCGTCCAATGCGGTGTCAACGGCTCGAACCTCGCCGGTTTCGGCGCGCAGGATAGCTCGGGCAACTGGACCGGCCTCGACGTCGATCTGTGCCGCGCCGTGGCCGCCGCTGTCTTCGGCGATGCGACCAAGGTGAAGTATACGCCTCTGTCGGCCAAGGACCGCTTCCCGGCCCTGCAGTCCGGCGAAATCGACATGCTGGCCCGCAACACGACCTGGAGCGCCAGCCGCGATTCGCAGCTCGGCTTCGACTTCCGCGCCGTCAACTACTATGACGGCCAGGGCTTCATGGTCACCAAGGCGCTGAACGTCAAGTCGGCTCTCGAACTGTCGGGTGCTGCCGTCTGCGTCCAGTCCGGCACCACCACCGAACTGAACCTTGCCGACTACTTCAAGGCCAACGGCATGGAATACAAGCCGGTCGTGTTCGAAAAGCAGGAAGAAGTCGACGCCGCCTACCAGTCCGGCCGTTGCGACGTGTACACCACCGACCAATCGGGCCTGTATTCGATCCGCCTGGCGCTCGCCAACCCGGCCGACCACGTGATCCTGCCGGAAATCATTTCGAAGGAGCCGCTTGGACCGGCCGTTCGCCAGAACGATTCGAAGTGGTTCGACGTTGTGTCTTACGCCCACTACGCCATGGTTACCGGTGAAGACTTCGGCATCACCCAGGCCAACCTGGAAGAAATGGTGAAGTCGGAAAACCCTGACATCAAGCGCTTCCTCGGCGAGGAAAAGGACCAGACCATCGGCAAGGACCTCGGTCTCGACGAGAAGTGGGCCTACAACATCATCAAGCAGGTCGGCAATTACGGCGAATCCTTCGAGCGTAACGTCGGCCAGGGCAGCCCGCTCAAGATCGAACGCGGCCTGAACGCCCTGTGGTCCAAGGGTGGCCTGCAGTACGCTCCGCCGATCCGTTGATCGATTGAGTTCCGGGAAGGCGCTTCGCGCGCCTTCCCGTCCGAGACAAAAGAAGACTTCATAAAAATAATCGCCGGCCCAATAAGAAAAACAGGGCTTTGGTACAGGGGACAGGTATATGGCAGTTGACGCTGCAGACAGGGGCGGAGCTATGCGCTCCGGGACCTCTTTGCTTTACAATCCCGCCGTGCGTCAGTTCGTCTATCAGGCACTGACCGTCATTTTCGTGATCTGGCTATTCTGGTATGCCGGCACCAATGCCGCAGCCAACCTCGCCCGCGCGAACATGACCGCCGGCTTCGACTTCCTCGGCAGCCGCGCCGGCTTCGACATCGCCCAGACGCCCATCGAATACACCAGCGATTCCACCTATATGCGCGCCCTGATGCTGGGCCTGGTGAATACGCTGATCGTTGCGGTCGCAGGCATTATCACCGCCACCATCATCGGTTTGCTGGTCGGGATAGGACGGCTCTCGAACAACTGGTTGATCGCGCGAATTTCGACCGTCTATGTCGAAGTGTTCCGCAACATCCCGCCGCTGCTCGTCATCTTCTTCTGGTACAAGGGCGTTCTGTCGCTTTTGCCGGATGTAAAACAGTCGCTGTCACTGCCGCTCTCCGTCTTCGTCAGCAATCGCGGCATCTACATGCCGGCGCCGATCTTCGGCGAAGGCATGATCTATGTGCTGGCCGCCTTTGTTGTCGGCACCATTGGCGCCGTGTTCTACAGCCGATGGGCAACCCAGCGCCAGCTTGCCACCGGTATTCGACCACCGGTATTGCTCATCAATCTCGCGCTGATCATCGGCCTGCCGATCCTTGCCTTCCTCGTCATCGGCGCACCGGTGACCTTCGACATTCCAGAACTCGGCAAGTTCAACATGCGAGGCGGCACCGTGGTGGGACCAGAATTTCTGTCCCTTTACATGGCGCTCTCCTTCTACACGGCCGCCTTCATCGCCGAAATCGTACGCGCCGGTATCCGCGGCGTCTCGAAGGGCCAGTCGGAAGCTGCCGGCGCCCTCGGTTTTCGGGCGGGCTTGACCACCAGGCTCGTCATCCTGCCGCAGGCGCTGCGGATCATCATTCCGCCGCTCACATCGCAGTACCTCAACTTGACGAAGAACTCGTCATTGGCCGTTGCCATCGGTTATGCGGATCTCGTCGCCGTCGGCGGCACGATCCTCAACCAGTCGGGTCATTCGATCGAGATCATCGGCATCTGGATGCTGATCTACGTGTCGATCAGCCTTGCGACCTCGCTGTTCATGAACTGGTTCAATGCCAAGATGGCTTTGGTGGAGCGCTGAGATGAGCAAAGACATTTCCTATCTCCGCCAGGAATTCCTGCCGCCTCTCGCACCGCCAGTGTCTGACAAGACCGCCATTGGCTGGATCCGCAAGAACCTTTTTGCCACCCCGCGCGACGGGCTGATGACGATCGTCTTCGGCGGCATCATCATCTGGTTCATCCTGTCGGTCTTCGACTGGCTGTTCATCTCGGCTGTCTGGTCGGGCGACGGGCGTGCTGCCTGCGCCACGCTCGTGCAGGGCGGCACGCAGCCTGACGGCTGGAGCGGCGCCTGCTGGGCCTATGTCGGCGACTGGTTCACCCAGTTCATGGTCGGCTCCTATCCGCGCGACCAGCTCTGGCGGCCAATCCTGATCGCCATTCTGTTCGTCGGTTTCCTTGTGCCGATGCTGATCCCGAAGGTGCCGTACAAGGGCACGAATGCGATCCTGCTTCTCGTGGTGCTGCCGATCCTCGCTTACATCCTGCTGCTCGGTGGTTCCTTCGGCCTCACCCATGTCGAGACCTCGATGTGGGGCGGGTTGATGGTGACGCTGATCCTGTCTTTTGTCGGGATCGTCGTGTCACTGCCCTTCGGCATCATCCTCGCACTCGGCCGCCGTTCGCGGATGCCGATCATGAAGGCGGCCTGCGTCGGCTTCATCGAACTGGTGCGCGGCGTACCGCTGATCACCGTGTTGTTCATGGCAAGCGTGCTTCTGCCGCTGTTCCTGCCGCCGGGCGACAATATCGACAAGTTCCTGCGGGCGCTGGTCGGTGTCTCGATCTTCGCGTCGGCCTACATGGCCGAGGTAATTCGTGGCGGACTGCAGGCCATCCCGAAAGGCCAGTATGAGGGGGCGGATTCGCTCGGGCTGAACTACGGACAGAAGATGGTGTTCATCATCATGCCGCAGGCGATCAAGCTCGTCATCCCCGGCATCGTCAACACCTTCATCGGCATGTTCAAGGACACGTCGCTGGTTTCGATCATCAACATGTATGACCTTCTCGGAATCGTGAAGGCCAGCTTCGGCGATGCCCGCTGGATCACGCCCGTAACGCCATTGACCGGCCTCATCTTCGCTGGTTTCGTATTCTGGATATTCTGCTTCGGCATGTCGCGCTATTCCGCTTTCATGGAACGGCATCTCGACACCGGCCACAAGCGCTAGGACAAGGGGAGCAACCATGGCTAATGCAAATTCCGCAAAGGCGGCCATCTCGACGACCGATGTAGCCGTCGAACTGATCAACATGAACAAGTGGTACGGCGACTTCCACGTGCTGCGCGACATCAATCTGAAAGTGATGAAGGGCGAGCGCATTGTCGTTGCCGGCCCGTCAGGCTCCGGCAAGTCGACGATGATCCGTTGCGTCAATCGGCTGGAAGAGCATCAGTCGGGCAATATCCTGGTTGACGGGATGGAACTGACCAACGACCTGAAGAAGATCGATGAAGTGCGCCGCGAAGTCGGCATGGTGTTCCAACACTTCAACCTCTTCCCGCATCTGACCATCCTGGAAAACTGCACGCTGGCCCCGATCTGGGTCCGCAAGATGCCGAAGAAGGAAGCCGAGGAAGTGGCGATGCACTTCCTCAAGCGCGTCAAGATCCCGGAACAGGCCAACAAATATCCGGGCCAGCTCTCGGGCGGCCAGCAGCAGCGCGTGGCGATCGCCCGTGCGCTCTGCATGAAGCCGAAGATCATGCTGTTCGACGAGCCGACTTCGGCGCTCGACCCGGAAATGGTCAAGGAAGTGCTCGACACCATGGTCGGCCTTGCTGAAGAAGGCATGACGATGATCTGTGTGACCCATGAAATGGGCTTTGCCCGCCAGGTCGCCGACCGTGTCATCTTCATGGACCAGGGCCAGATCGTCGAGCAGAACGCGCCAGCCGAATTCTTCGACAATCCGCAGCACGAGCGCACCAAGCTCTTCCTTAGCCAGATCCTGCACTGATCGGCCGAAGGCTTGCGCCAGAGACCAGAAGGCCCGCCGCGTCATTCGCAGCGGGCCTTTTTTTCATGTTATGATCACTGCAGAGCCACTCAAGGGCACCAGGACTGGTTCGGCGCAAGGCGCGGCTTGGCCAGCCCCTCCGAGACCAGGATCGAGCCTAGCGAGCGTCCATCGCGGGTGACGACACGCATGACCGCCGAGCCGGCCGGGAGCGGCTGGCCCTTCAACACCTCGATATCGAATTTTCCGGCATTCAGGAGATCTCGCAGCCTGACCTTTGCAGCGAAACCGCGATCGCGCTCCTGCTGGCATGCGGCCTTATCGGTCGCTGGTGCTGCAATGTCGGCGAGTGTGATCCTGGTTTTCGCGAACCAGAAGGTATCGCCATCGACCACGCAGTTATCGAGACCGGACGTACCGCAATAGTAGAAGCGCCCCTTGAAATCTTCACCCGTCAATGCCGGGTTGGGAGCGGCCGAAGCCACGGCTGTTGCAGGCTTGGCATCCGGAACCGGCGTCTTTTGCGTCCCCACCGCAGCGGGTGGAACGGGCGTCCTGGCGACGCCGACAGAGGGATGGTCCGGCCGGGTTTTTACGACTCGTGCATCCGGCTTTCGATCGGACCGTGCGGCAGTCGTGCGATCGTCCGTGAGTAAAGGCGCCACCTGCTTCATTACCGCTTGGCGATTATCGTAAAGTGCGATGCCGCCCGTTACCAGCCCCAAGAGGAGGACCCACTGCGTCAACCCCTGCCCGGCGGCGGTAGAACGACTGGATTTGCGACGCTTCGAAGGCGCGCGGCGGGAACTTGTTGAGCGACTGGACATGGTTAACCTCTCGTGAGCACCATCATGACGACGAAGGGTTTCCGAAAGGTTGGCGCGGCCAAAAAAGCGTGTGTTGCGGCGTACAGGTTGCCAGAGCCTTGATGGGCGAAATCAAAAAAGGCCGGAACATTGTCCCGGCCTCATCGGCTTCATTTTAGATTTAGATCGTGTTAGATCGTGCGTGAACTGATTACTCGGCGACACATTTCGGATCTGCAGTGGTGAAATTGTCCGCAGGCTTCTGGCCCGTAGGGCAAGCCGCCTCGCCGCCCGAGCTTGCGCCAGCGCCGGGGCCGCTTGCAGTACCGGTGTCGTTGTTACCCCCTGAAGTGCCGCTCTCCACGCCAGTGCCCGAGTTGTTGCCGCTCGACGAATCGTTGGCCCCGCCGCCACCGCTGCCAGAATCTTGCGCAAGTGAAACGCCCGTCATGCTCAAGGACAGGACTGCTACGGTCGCCAGGATCTTCATCATCGTTATTACTCCCTGTGTATGTGTTGACAGGGACTTAACCTCGGAGCCCGCTGACGGTTCCTGTTCCATGGCGAAATGCTGGGAGTCAGTCTCCGCCTACCACTAGCTCCATTGAGGAGCGTGTGAAGATAACTGCTTTAGAAATCAGGAAAAATAAGAGGCTGGCGATCCCTGTAGGGCTCGAACCTACGACCTAGTGCTTAGAAGGCACTTGCTCTATCCAGCTGAGCTAAGGGACCGTACAGGGTTGCCGGCGCGGACCTCAGTGGGTCCAGGGCTGAAGACGGTTGAAGCGAAAGTTGTCGGTGTAAGATACCGTCTGACGCTTGGCTTCCTTGGGAAGAATGACGCGATATTCGATACCTTCGCGGCTGGCATAGGCCTCAGCCTGCTCGAGCGTCTCGAAGGTCAGCTTGATCTGCTGGCGGGTGTCGCCGGAAGTGGTGTAGCCCATGATAGGGTCGATCTTGCGCGGCGCCGCCTGGTCGAATTCCAGCACCCAGAGATGGGTCTTGGCCTTGCCGGACTGCATGGCGGTCTTTGCGGGGCGGTAGATCTTCGCAGACATGGTCTATCCATCTCCAGAACGTAGACGGCGGGCCAACCCACCGCCGGGAAGGCGACCACCCTTGGCGGGCGGTAGAAGTTCATTGCTTGGTCGGAGTGGAGAGATTCGAACTCCCGACCCTCTGGTCCCAAACCAGATGCGCTACCAGGCTGCGCTACACTCCGTTCCAGCAATGCTGCCGGAATACACGGTTCACCTGTCAGCCGCAACCTCAAAAACACGCTTTCCCGATGCCGATTTCACTAAGGAAATCGCGCTCATGGCGTCTTGGCCGCCGGCAGGTCGAGTGGCAGCAGCAAACGCGCACCCGATGTCAGCCCCAGTTCCGCTGCCCGGCCGCCGCGAATCTCCAGCGCATACCGCACAGGCTTGCCCGAACCGACGATCGCTTCGGAAAAGGGTGTCGTGTTTTCGGCCACGCGCACCACCAGGCCCGCTTCGTCAATGAAAACCATGTCGAGCGAGAGCGGGGTATTGGCCATCCACATGGTCACCATGCGGGATTCGCCAAAATCGAAGAGCATGCCGGCATTATCGGCCAGCGTTTCGCGCTCCATCAGGCCGCGGGCGCGCTGCTCGGGGGTCAGAGCCCATTCCACCTCGAAATCCAGGCGCTTGCCTGCTTCTGTGGTGATCGCAAGCGTGCCCGTCTCGAAGGCAACTTGAGCCTGGGCCGGACACAACAGGCCGAAAAAGACAAAAAGCGCCACTAAGGCGCTTGTCACGGTGCTGGGGAAGATCCGCATGCGCTCAATGGGCCCGTGCGGCAGGACCCGGATTGTCCGGGTGAATCTCAGCAGCCATCAGGCCCTTGTCGCCGGGTCCGAAGCGGACAAGTACCGTCTGACCAGGGCGCAGTTCGGTCAGGCCGAACCGGCGGAGTGTTTCCATGTGGACAAAGATATCCTCGGTGCCCTCGCCCCGGGTCAGGAAGCCGAAACCCTTGGTGCGGTTGAACCATTTGACCAGAGCACGTTCCAGGCCGGATGTCGGCGTGACCTGCACATGGGTGCGCACCGGTGGCATCTGCGACGGATGGATGGCCGTGGACTGGTCCATGGAAAGAATGCGGAAGGCCTGATAACCGCGATCACGCTTCTGGATGAGCGCGACGATGCGGGTGCCCTCGAGAATGGTCTGGTAGCCGTCGCGTCTGAGGCAGGTCACATGCAAGAGCACGTCCTGCATGCCATTGTCAGGCACGATAAAACCGAAGCCCTTGGCAACGTCGAACCATTTGACGATGCCGGTGATCTCGATCAAATCGACGGCTTCGCCGGACAGCTCCTCGAAACCATCGAGCCCCTTCGATGAAATCCTGTCCGCCATTTCCCCAAGCCCCTCGAAAACGCGTCACATTGCTCAGTCAACTGATTCTTGAGATTCAGATTAACATTTCGTCAACGGATCTGCGCAAGTCCTAGTTTCGTCTATACCCAACTGCTTTTGATGGATGAGCCTTGCCCGAGACTGTCGCGTGTTCCATATCCATGGCCTCACAGGAGAATATCTCGATGCGTTATCTACACACCATGGTCCGGGTGAAGGACCTCGATGCTTCGCTCCATTTCTATTGCGACCTGTTCGGGTTGAAGGAAATCCGCCGCTATGAAAACGAAAAGGGCCGATTTACGTTGGTCTTCCTCGTCGCCGACAACGACCATGAACAAGCCAAGGGGACGATGTCGCCGGCGCTCGAACTGACCTACAACTGGGATCCAGAGGACTATGCCGGCGGGCGCAATTTCGGCCATCTCGCCTACGAAGTCGATGACATCTATGCCATCTGCCAGAAGCTGATGGACAACGGCGTCACGATCAACCGCCCGCCCCGCGACGGCCACATGGCCTTTGTGCGCTCGCCCGATGGCATTTCGATCGAGATCTTGCAGAAGGGCGACAACCTCGCTCCTGCCGAACCCTGGTCCTCGATGCCGAATACCGGCGCCTGGTAATCCGCCAAAGGCCGGGTAACCCGCCTCGCGCAAGATTGCGCCTCTAAATCTGGCTTCGAAACGGAAGGTGTCGCGCCCGCGTGACGCCTTCCGCCCTCTCTGGTGGGGGCAGAAGACGGGGCCGGTCATGACACAGATCCTTTTTGACAGCAGCACAGGTCTTCGGACACTCGCGATCCTCAGCGGATTGATGCTGGGGTCATGCCAGACCAATGCGGGCGACATCCTGACAACCGGGGCGATCGATGCGGCGAACCAGACCTCTCCTGCGACGACCGTCGGCTATAGCGATTCGCAGGTCGTGGCTGTCGCCGCACAAGACGGTGCAGAACGTCCAGCGACCGAACCTCCGGCGAGCTTTAAGCGCAAGCCTGTGCCGCTTGCGGCCGCCTATTCCGACATTGCCGAACCACCGCCGGAAGTCGTGGCTTTGCAGCAGCAGGCCATGGCGGGCACGGCCGCGCCCCAGGACCTCGGTGTGACGCAGCCGACCGAGGTGAACACCGGCAAGAACAGCCTGTTTTCCGCGAGCCGACCGCAGACGCCCTCGCCCGTCGCGGTGTCGGGCGAGGCGCAAGCGACGCAACCACAGGCGGTCGCCAGCGCCCAACAGCCCGTGACGAGCCTCGTGCCCGGCAACATGCCGACACTGGGTGTGAATGCCATGAGCAAGAGCCTGTTCAGCCCGTCCGTCGAGCAACAACAAATGCTCTCCGTGCCGGAACAGCCGGCTGCACCGGCAGCCGCCGTGCCACTTATCGAGCCGGACACCGGACCGCCGAAGCTTCACAAGCTTTCCGACCCGCGCCCAAAGCGCAAGATGCTGGCCCTGCGCGAACCGACGACGACGGTGACTGCCGTGCAGCCTCCGGGGACCACCGTTCCGGCACGCGTGCAACTGACACCAGCGCAGCTCGAAGCGATGGGTGCTGTGCCGGAAACCTCCGCCGATGCTGCCGTGGCGGCGGCAGCCGAGCCGGATAAAACGGCGACCATCCCCTCGAAGAAGAAGTGGCTCCCGTCGTTCTCCGACCTGCTCAAAGGCGGGACCAAGGCCAAGGCCCCAACACCTTGAGACAGGTCGTGCAGCCTCGATCGCAGCACGCAACCCTTTGCCAGACCTTGCTTATTCGCCACGGCGTTGAAGGTTTTGCACAGCTGTCATTTTTCTGCAAAAAAGCGCCCTACCCGGCTTGCGGTCTCCTGCCGGCCTGACTATAAGGACGCCACGAAGCGCAGGCGCCCTTCGTCTATCGGTTAGGACACCAGATTTTCATTCTGGGAAGAGGGGTTCGACTCCCCTAGGGCGTGCCACTTCTTTTCCAAATTTTCCCTGACGATCAGCAGCGATTGCGCCCTTTGCGGCGTGTGTCCCACTATGTGTCGCGACAGTCGTTGCGCTGCCGAAATTTGTCTTTCGATAGATCAAATTTCCGCTTGCGGTCGAAAATCACCGTGACTATAAGGGCGCCACCGAAGCGCACGCGCCCTTCGTCTATCGGTTAGGACACCAGATTTTCATTCTGGGAAGAGGGGTTCGACTCCCCTAGGGCGTGCCACTTCGATCTCCAGTCTTCATCACATGTCGCGTTTGATACAGGCTGCTAAAGCCTTGTTGGCGAAAGATTTTTTTCTCGGCAGAGACTGCTTGCACTCTTCGAAAAAATCGTTCCATCGCTGCTGAAAGCCCTTGCACTTCACGGAAGTTCCAGCCATAAGGGCGCCACCGAAGCGCACGCGCCCTTCGTCTATCGGTTAGGACACCAGATTTTCATTCTGGGAAGAGGGGTTCGACTCCCCTAGGGCGTGCCACTTCGATCTCCCAGCGACGCCGTCATATTCCAGTTTGTTCACGGTGCCTTTGCGGCGTCGAGGATGCGGAACTGCACGCGCCTGTTACCCTGCCAGTGGTCGGCGCTCAGCGTACCCGCGACATGGATCTGGTTGCCGCGACTGTTCATCAGGAAATGACCGAGATCGGTGTCTGCCGCACGGAAAGCGATGCCTTCAAGACGCGAACCGTCCATGCCTTCCAGCGTGACCTTGATATGGGTGGTGCCAACGGGCCGCACATCCCGCAGGCGATGCAACGGCACAGCGAAGATCGGCTGCGGATGACCGGAACCATAGGGGCCGGCCGATTCGAGCTGATCGACCAGCGCCAGCGTCGCACCGGATGCGCCGATCGCACCGTCGATCTTGAGCGTCTGGTTTGCGGCCAATGCGGTAACCTGGGCCATGGCCTGTTCGTCGAAAAAGCCGCGCAGGCGGCCGAGATTGCCGCGTTCGACGGTGAGGCCTGCCGCCATGGCATGGCCGCCGCCTTTGGCCAGGATCCCGTTGTCGACGGCGGCACGAACCATGCGGCCGAGATCGAAACCGTTGATCGAGCGGCCGGAGCCTGTGCCCTTGCCCATGGGATCGAAGGCGATGGCGAAGGCTGGGCGCTTGAAGCGCTCCTTCAGGCGGGCCGCCAGCAGGCCGACGATGCCCGGATGCCAGCCGTCCTTGGCGGTGACGATGACGCCCGCCGTTTCGCCCGTGCCGTATTCGGCGAGTGCCTCGGCCTCCGCCTCGGCCAGCATGATCGCTTCCATCGCCTGGCGTTCGCGGTTCAGTTCGTCGAGCTTTGCGGCGATCTCGTCAGCCTCGGAGGGATCGTCGAGGGTCAGGAGCCGGCTGCCAAGGGCCGCATCGCCGATGCGCCCGCCGGCGTTGATTCGCGGACCGACAAGGAAGCCGAAATGATAGGGCGTGACGGGCCCGCCGATTCCCGCGACCTTCAGCAGAGCAGCAAGGCCGGCATTGTTCTGGTGGCGGGCAGCAATCAGCCCCTTGGTGACATAGGCACGGTTGAGGCCCTTGAGCGGCACCACGTCACACACGGTGGCGAGCGCCACGAGATCGAGCCAGGCAAGCAGATCGAGCGAGCGGGCGAAGGGATGGCCGGCCTCGCGCAGCCGCCGGAGCGTGGCGACCAGCACCATGAAGACGACGCCGGCAGCGCAGAGATGCCCCTGCCCCGATAAATCGTCCTCGCGATTCGGATTGACCAGGGCATGGCAGACCGGCATTTCGTGGCCCATCTGGTGATGGTCAATGACGACGACGTCGACGCCGCGCCGCTCGGCCGCCCCCAGCGCCTCGACGCTGGTCGAACCGCAGTCGACCGTGATCAGCAGATTGGCGCCGCGTTCGATCAACTGGTCGATCGCGGCCGCGTTCGGGCCGTAACCTTCGAAAATGCGGTCGGGAATGTAGATCTCCGCCTCGACGCCGAAATGGCGCAGGAAGCGGAACATCAGAGCGGAGGATGCGGCACCGTCAACATCGTAGTCGCCGAAGATGGCGACCCTTTCCTTGGCGTTCACGGCATCGGCGATGCGCGCGGCTGCCTTGTCGCAGTCGGTCAGGCTAGATGGGTCCGGCATCAGGCTGCGGATCGTCGGATCAAGAAAGGCCGGCGCATCGTCGACACCGACCCCGCGCCCGGCCAAAACGCGGGCCACGAGCTCCGGAATGCCATGGACCTGGCTGATGGCGAGCGCCCGGTTGAGACCCGCCTGGTCGGCGCGCGACATCCAGCGCTGGCCGCTGGCCGACTGGTCGACACTGAGGAAGGACCGGATGACGGGATCGACGGGTTCGTTCGACATGCCTGCTCTCTGATGGGCACGGCGCCCGCCGCAGGGCGCGCCGTTGATGCCGTACCGGGCCGCTGACCAGGTTTTTCGCCCGCGACCTTAGCCGTGACCTATCCCTAACCCGAGAAACTGCTTGTTGCTACAGGCGAGCCACCGGAAAGCCACCAGCCTGTGGATCGCCCGCTTCCGGAGACGTTCAGCCCTTCGGCCGTTCGATGCGGATCACCTGCGGCTCGCCGATCAGATAGCCCTCGCCCTTGATCGCGCCGACAGCCTTGCGCACGGCGCTTTCCATCGTGGCATGGGTGACGAGGATGATGGTCTGCGAGCGACCCGGCGTTGCCGGCTCCTTGGAATGCTGGACGATCGATTCGAGCGAGATGGCGTTTTCGGCCATGCGCGTTGCAATGCTGGCGAAGACCCCCGTGCGATCCTGCACCGTCAGGCGGATGAAGTAGCCGCCCTCGTGGCTCTGCATCTCGGCCTGGCGATAGGGTTCGAGCAAATGGGCGGGGCGGCCGAGCACCGGCACTTCTTGCGCGCCCGGACGGCTCTTGGCGATGTCGGTGATGTCACCGAGCACGGCAGAGGCCGTGGCATTGCCGCCGGCACCGGGACCGACCATCAGCAGTTCCCCGAGAATATCCGATTCGAGGGCTACCGCATTCGTCACGCCATCGACCTGGGCGATTACGCTGTCGAGCGGCACCATGGTCGGATGCACACGCTGTTCGATGCCGCTTTCCGTCTTCTGGGCGACACCGAGAAGTTTGATGCGGTAACCGAGATCGGCTGCCGCATGGATATCCTCGATCGAGATATTGGTGATGCCTTCGAGATAGATCTTGTCGGCCGAGATCTCGCAGCCGAAAGCCAACGTCGTCAGGATCGAGAGCTTGTGGGCGGTGTCATCGCCCTCGATGTCGAAGCTCGGATCCGCCTCGGCATAACCGAGGCGCTGGGCTTCCTTCAGGCAATCGGCAAAAGACAGCCCTTCCCGCTCCATGCGGGTCAGGATGTAATTGCAGGTGCCGTTCATGATCCCGTAGATGCGGGTGAAGTTGTTGCCGGTCAGCGATTCACGCAGCGTCTTGATAACAGGGATGCCGCCGGCGACGGCGGCTTCATAGTTCAAAAGACGGCTCTTTTCCTCGGCGATCTTCGCCAGTTCAACACCGTGGCGCGAGAGCAGCGCCTTGTTGGCGGTCACGACATGGAGGCCGCGTGTGAGAGCCGCACGCACCGACAGTTCGGCTGCCCCCTCTGCACCGCCGACCAGTTCGACGAAGACGTCGATATCGGCTTCTTTCGCCATCTCGACCGGATCGGCGTACCACGCGATACCGTCCATCAGGATACCGCGGTCCTTGGAGGCGTCGCGGGCCGAGACCGCCGTCACGCGGATCGGGCGACCGCAAGCAACGGCCAGCGCATTGGCGCGGGTCTGGAGGATCCGGACGAGCGAGGCACCGACGGTACCCAGTCCCGCCACGCCGATTTTAAGGGCATCAGCCATGGGGCATTCCTGACGTCATAAGGGATATGTAAAGGCGGCGTCGAATGCGCCGCCCCTTGCTCAACTGTGGGCGCTCAACGGTGGGCGTTGAGCGAAATCACGTTGTGCATGGTCTCGTCGGCCGTCGACAGGAACTTCTTGATGTTGCGGGCGGCCTGGCGAATGCGATGCTCGTTCTCGACGAGCGCGAGACGGACATATTCGTCGCCCATTTCGCCAAAGCCGATACCCGGCGCCACGGCGACGTCAGCCTTTTCGACCAGCAGCTTGGAGAATTCCAGCGAACCGAGATGACGGAACTTTTCCGGGATTTTTGCCCAGGCAAACATCGTGGCTGCCGGCGGCGGCACTTCGAAGCCGGCCTTGCCGAAGCTTTCGACCATCACGTCACGGCGGCGGTGGTAGACGTTGCGGACTTCCGCGATGTCGGAGCCATCGCCGTTCAGGGCGTGGGTCGCGGCCACCTGGATCGGCGTGAAAGCACCGTAGTCGAGGTAGGATTTGACGCGCGTCAGGGCCGCGATCAGGCGCTCGTTGCCGACCGCAAAACCCATGCGCCAGCCGGGCATGGAGAAGGTCTTCGACATCGAGGTAAACTCGACGGTGCAATCCATCGCGCCCGGCACTTCCAGCACGGAGGGAGGCGGGTTGCCGTCGAAATAGATCTCGGAATAGGCAAGGTCCGAGAGCACGATGATGTCGTGCTTCTTGGCGAAGGCGATGACGTCCTTGTAGAAGTCGAGCGTCGCGACCATGGCCGTCGGGTTCGACGGATAGTTGAGGATCAGCGCGATCGGCTTCGGGATCGAGTGGCGCACAGCGCGCTCGAGCGGGGGGAAGAAAGTCTCGTCCGGCTCGACGGAGATGGAGCGGATAACACCACCGGTCATCAGGAAGCCGAAGGCGTGGATCGGATAGGTCGGGTTCGGGCAGAGAATGACATCGCCAGGCGCGGTGATCGCCTGCGCCATGTTGGCAAAGCCTTCCTTCGAGCCGAGGGTCGCGACAACCTGCGTATCCGGATTGAGCTTCACGTTGAAGCGGCGGGCGTAATAGGCCGCTTGCGCGCGGCGCAGACCCGGAATGCCCTTGGACGAAGAATAGCGGTGCGTGCGCGGGTCCTGGACCACTTCGCAGAGCTTGTCGACGATGGCCTGCGGGGTCGGAAGATCGGGGTTGCCCATGCCGAGGTCGATGATGTCGGCTCCACCGGCTCGCGCGCTCGCCTTCAAACGGTTGACCTGTTCGAAAACGTAAGGCGGCAGCCGCCGGACTTTGTGAAACTCTTCCATCTTCAACCCCTGAAACCGCGCGGGTCTAGTCCGCGGCAGGCGCGCTCGTTTTGCCAGTGAACACACGCTCCGCAACGAACCGCAAAACCGGAGACGGGTGATGGTATCCCAACCTGAGCGCTGACAGCAAATTTTGTCGCAAATCCGGCTCCGAGCCTGGCCTGGAACAAAAAATCTACGCTGGAACGCTATGGCTGCTTTGCGGAAAAACCGCCGCAAACGCAAGTGCTATTTGGCGATCAGCGCCTGGGTGTCGGCACCGTGCTCGGCGGCCAGCCTGCGCAGTTCGGCGAGCTTTACCTGATACTCGGCTTCCGAGATCGTTCCGGCCTTGCGCGCCTTGCTGAGCGCGGTCAAACGAAACTGCAGAGCCTGCGCCTCTTCATTGGTCATCTGGACATTGGCGGCGTTCAGCGACCCGGCGAAACTCGGATACCCGTCCGAATAGGTCGGCCGCGGCGTGGCCGGCTGCGGCTGGTCAGCATCCTCGACCGTGACTTCGAGACCGTTCGCAGTCGGGACTGCGGCGGGCACGGCCTGCTGCGGCGCCGACTGGCACCCAGCGCCCGCGCCGAGCGCGACGAGACAAAAGACTGCGACCTGGCCGCTGCGACCGAAAATAATGCGTAAGCTCTCCACCATGGCCTCGATATTCCGCTCTTCATGCGGGAAATTGACAATCTGCAAGGGCGCAGCGATCGGTCACCTGCGAAAGACTATGCGCCAATCGCTGGAACTTGTAGTCGTTTTCATGCAGGATAGGCAAACACAAAAGACGCCAGAACAATCCCGGGGAGGACGCCATGGACAGGATGCGGGACGAGACCGGGGCTGGCGCGGCATTCGATCCGAAGATGATCGAACCTTATATCATCAAGGACCCCCAGGCGCTGGCCGTGAATGCCGCGAAAGCCTTGGAAAATCTGGGAAAAGCGGCAACGGCCTGGCTTGAGCCCCGGCAAGGCGGCGAAATGCCGGATCCGGTCTCGGAGCCGGTGGCCGAAATGGTCAAGACCATGGGCAAGGTCGCCGAATACTGGATGTCCGATCCAAAACGCACGCTGGAGGCCCAGACGCATCTCCTGAATGCCGTTTTCGGGGTCTGGAGCCGCTCGATGACGCGATTCGCCGAGCCTGACCAGCCGATTGAGGACCCTCTTCCCAAGGACAAGCGATTCTCCGACGAGGACTGGCAGCGCAATCCCTTCTTCGATTTCCTGCGCCAGAGCTATCTGGTTCTGTCGCAATGGGCGGAGAAGATGGTCAGCGAGGCTGGCGGGCTGGACGAGCATACGCGGCACAAGGCGGCCTTTTATATGCGCCAGATTACCGCCGCACTGTCGCCCGCCAATTTCGTCGCCACCAATCCGCAGCTCTACCGCGAGACCGTGACCAGCAGCGGCGCCAACCTCGTCAAGGGCATGCAGATGTTCGCCGAGGACATGACCGCCGGCGGCGGGGATCTGCGCATCCGCCAGACGGATACCAGCAAGTTTGCGGTCGGCGAGAACATGGCTATCACGCCGGGCAAGGTCATCGCCCAGAGCGACATCTGTGAGGTCATCCAGTACGAGGCCTCGACCGAGACGGTGCTCAAGCGCCCTCTCCTCATCTGCCCGCCCTGGATCAACAAGTTCTACATTCTCGACCTCAACCCGCAAAAAAGCTTCATCAAGTGGTGCGTCGATCAGGAACAAACAGTCTTCGTCATCTCCTGGGTCAATCCCGACGAGCGGCACGCGAACAAAGACTGGGAAGCCTATATCCGCGAAGGTGTCGATTTCGCCCTTGATACGGTGGAGAAAGCGACCGGCGAGAAACAGGTCAATGCCATCGGCTACTGCGTTGGCGGCACGCTGCTTGCCGCAGCCTTGGCCCTGCACGCGCAAGAAAAGCGAGAGAGGATCGCCAGCGCCACCCTGTTCACCACGCAGGTCGATTTCACCTATGCCGGCGATCTCAAAGTCTTTGTCGACGAAGAGCAGTTGAAAAGCGTTGAGGATCGGATGCGAGAGACCGGCTATCTCGACGGCTCGAAAATGGCGGCGGCCTTCAACATGCTGCGTGCCTCCGAACTGATCTGGCCCTATTTCGTCAACAACTATCTGAAGGGTCAGGACCCGACACCCTTCGACCTTCTCTACTGGAACTCCGATTCGACGCGGATGGCAGCCGCCAACCACTCCTTCTACCTGCGCAATTGCTACCTCAACAACACGTTGAGCCAGGGCAAGATGGAGCTTGGCGGAAAGCGGCTGTCGCTCAAGGACATCACCATCCCGATCTACAATCTCGCCACCCGCGAGGATCACATTGCGCCGGCGAAATCCGTCTTCGTCGGCAGCTCGCTGTTCGGCGGGCCGGTGCAATTCGTCCTCTCCGGCTCCGGCCACATTGCCGGTGTCGTCAATCCGCCGGACAAGACCAAATACCAGTACTGGACAAACGGCCCGGCCGTTGGGAATTACGATGACTGGGTGGAAACCGCCAAGGAGACTCCAGGCTCCTGGTGGCCGCATTGGCAAACGTGGATCGAGAGCCTCGACGAGGACCGCGTCCCGGCGCGAAAGCCTGGCGGTGCTGCGCTAAACGCCATTGCTGATGCGCCGGGGCGAAACGTGCTCGTCAGAGCATAGCTTCACGCGTACCGCTTTATGGCCGCGTCACAATGTCGGAATCGTGCCGCCGTCAATCACATAGTCTGCACCATGGATTGATGCGGCTCGATCCGAGGAGAGGAAGGCCACCAGTTCGGCAACCTCCTCCGGCCAGGCCGGCCGGCCCATGGAAATGCCGCCCAGCGCATCCATAATTCCCTGCCGGGCGGTGTCCTCGTCGGTTCCGCCGCTCACGGCCAGTCGCTCCACCATGCGGTCGGCTGCCGGCGTCCTGATCCAGCCGGGCGAGACCGTGTTCACCCGCACACCTGATGGTCCCAACTCCTTCGACAGTGCCTTGCTGTAGGTTGCGAGTGCGGCCTTCGCGGCGGCATAGGCGATGGTTGATTCATGCAGCGGCAGCCGGTGTTGGATCGATGCGACATGGATTACGACCCCCTCCTCGCGCTCGACCATCTGCGGAACCAGCAGTCGATCAAGCCTCACAGCTGCCAGCAGATTGAGCGATAGTTCCTGCTGCCAGAACGTCTCGGTCACGGCTTGAAAACCGCCTCCAGGAGTCGACGAGCCTCCAAGGCAATGAATGACAACGTCCACCCCGCCAAAATGCGTCAGTGCCTGCTCGGCAAACAAAGCGATACCCTCTGGGAGCGACAGGTCTGCCTGGACGAAATGGACGCTCTTATCCATTGATTGCGGCCGGGACCGTGCAGCCGTCACCACGCTTGCTCCAGCGCTTACGAACCGATTGACGATCGCCTCTCCCGCGCCCATCGTCCCACCGGTCACAACGACATGCTTGCCGGCGAATTCCGTTGGGTCAATTCTGAACGGCAGGCTCATGGGACAATCTCCAAGCTGGCAATTGCCCCTGCCTTGATCTCGAAGCGGTAGCGAAGGATGATCGGGCTGCCCGGAAAATTCCCAGACACCTCGGCGGTGGCGATGACCTCATCACCGTTGTTTTCTACGGCGCGAAGCTCGGAACGGTCGTCATAAGCCGTAATCGTTTCGTGCATCCAGGCCGTAATTTCATCAAGGCCGCGATGCATGCGGCTTTCGTCGCGGACGACGGCGTCGCGAGAAAACCCGGAAAGCGCATCTTCGAAATTGCGCGCGTTCCGGCCTTCGAAATAGGCCTTAACCGGCCCAGTTATCGTGTTCGACATAGGATCAATCTTTCGTTTTGGGTTTGCGAAAGAGCGGCGCGCTTGCTCGAAAACCTAAATGGGCCTAAGTAGAAAAAATGACAAGAACGGACGAAAAAGTAAGGTACCCACTAAAAAGTAAGGATGTCTTTCAGACGCCTGCTGACGGGGCCGAAGGTGTGGAAAGCGCCCTCCGAGTTCTCGAGGGCCGCTGGAAGTTGGTAATCCTGTTTCATCTCTTCGGGGGAGCCGTGCTGCGGTTTTCGGAGCTTGAGCGATCCATTCCGGGAATTTCGCAAAAGATGCTCATCCAGCAACTCCGACAGATGGAACAGGACGGCATCGTTCGCCGCATCGTTCATCACCAGGTGCCGCCGAAGGTCGAGTATTGCCTGACGGACTGGGGGCAGGCCCTTTGTCCAGCACTCGACGCTCTTCTTACCTGGGCAATCAACAAGCCTGCTGACGAAACCGTTTCCTGAGACCTTTACAGGCAGACATGCTCTTCGATCCGCCGCTGGTGCCAGCCACGCTCGTCCGCCGTTACAAGCGGTTCCTGTTCGATGCCGTGCTCGACGACGGCCGGACGATCACCGGCTTTTGCCCCAATACCGGCTCGATGCGGGGCCTGACCACCCCCGGATCGCGGATCTGGCTGTCGCAGCACGATGCGCCGAACCGAAAATATGCGCATGCCTTCGAACTGATCGAGGCGGCCGGCACCATCGTCGGCGTCAATACCGCCATGCCCAACCGACTGGCTGAAGAAGCCATTCTGGCCGGCCTGGTCCCTGCCCTCGCAGGCTTCGCGGTCCTCAAGCGCGAGCAGCGTTATGGCCGCAATTCCCGCATCGACATCCTGCTGGAAGACCCCCTCAAAGGCAGCGTGCATGTCGAAGTGAAGAACGTGCATTTTACCCGGGCGCCGGGCCTTGCGGAGTTTCCCGACAGTGTGACGACACGTGGCGCCAAGCATCTCGACGAGATGGGCGATCTGGTGGAGGCCGGCTTCCGCGCCGCCATGCTGTTCGTCATTCAGCGTAACGACTGCACGCGCCTGAAGATCTGCGGCGACCTCGACCCCGGTTATGGTCGCGCCTTCACCCGTGCAATTGCCCGTGGGGTCGAGGCCTATGCCATCTCCTGCAGGCTCAATCCCCGCGAAAATGCCCCCGAAAGGCTGATCCCGATAGACGAAGCGGGTCTTGGTGGATTATGAACGGCCAAGCCCCAGATTAGACAGTTCGAAAGCGACTTCATGGTCACCTATATCGACGCGGCCACGGCGCCCCTGAAAAACACCGGCGCCATCCGGCTTTACGATGCCGAAGCCTTCGAGGGCATGCGCCGCGCCTGCCAGTTGACGGCGCGCTGCCTCGATGCGCTCGTCCCCATGGTGCAGCCCGGCGTGACAACGGCGGCGATCGACCGCTTCGTCTTCGAATTCGGCGCCGACCACGGCGCTCTGCCTGCGACGCTGAATTACCGCGGCTACAAATATTCCGTCTGCACCTCGATCAACCACGTGGTCTGTCACGGCATGCCTGACGACAAGCCGCTGCGCGACGGCGACATCGTCAATATCGACGTCACCTTCTTGCTTGATGGCTGGCATGGCGATTCCAGCCGGATGTATCCGGTTGGCCAGATCAAGCGCGCCGCCGAGCGGCTGATGGAAGTCACATATGAATGCCTGATGCGCGGCATCGGCGCCGTTCGTCCGGGTGCACGGACCGGCGCGATCGGCGAGGCGATCCAGACCTTTGCCGAGGCCGAACGCTGCTCGGTGGTGCGCGATTTCTGCGGCCATGGCGTCGGTCGGCTGTTCCATGACAGCCCGAATATCCTCCATTATGGCAAGGCCAACGAAGGTCCGGAAATGCGCGAAGGCATGATCTTCACCATTGAACCGATGATCAATCTCGGCAAGCCACATGTGAAAGTGCTATCGGACGGCTGGACCGCAGTCACCCGCGATCGGTCGCTGACCGCGCAATACGAACACACCGTCGGCGTCACCGCCACAGGCTGTGAAATCTTCACCCTGTCGCCTGCAGGTCTCGATCGTCCCGGCCTCGGCTAACCCGCCGAAGGCGCCGATACAACGCAATCGCAACTTGAACTTGCGCACGGCGGCAGTCGTGTCACAATATCCCTGCGGCTGACAGCCGCTCGACCATGACGGTCAGGATTGGGGTGGCATGACGAGCAAGCTTCCGTTCTCAGACGAACCGTTGCGTGGCGACGGTGCTGCATTGAAACAGCCCGGTGATCTTTTTGGGCCGGGCGGCGCCCTTCCGGATGGTGCCCTCGACGAGCGCAGCTTTTTTGCAGAACAGCCGGCACGCGAGAGCAATCTCGCCAAGGCGGCCTCCACACGGGCCACGCTGCAGCCAGAGGCCCATTACCTTGGCCACCGTGAACGGTTGCGCAACCGTTTCCGCGACGGCGGCGAGACCGCCCTTGCCGATTATGAAATCCTCGAACTGCTGCTGTTCCGGCTCATCCCGCGCCGCGATACAAAGCCAATCGCCAAGGCACTGATTTCCCGCTTCGGCACGCTGGGAGGCGTGCTCGGGGCGCCGCCTACTCTCCTGCAGGAGGTCAAAGGCATTGGCGAGAGCGTGGCGCTCGACCTGAAGCTGATCGCCAATGTCGCCCAGCGCATGCTGAAGAGCGAACTCCGCGAAAAGCAGGTGCTGTCCTCCTGGTCCTCGGTCATCGACTACTGCCATGCCGCCATGGCCTATGAGACGACCGAGCAGTTCCGCATTCTCTTTCTCGACAAACGCAATGTGCTGATTGCCGACGAAATCCAGGGACGCGGCACGATCGATCACACGCCGGTCTATCCGCGCGAGGTGGTCAAACGGGCGCTGGAACTATCGGCAACCGCCATTATCCTCGTCCACAATCATCCCAGTGGCGACCCGACCCCGTCGCGGGCCGATATCGACATGACGCGGACCATTGTCGATACAGCCAAGCCGCTCGGCATCACCGTCCATGACCACATCATCATCGGCAAGGACGGTCATGCCAGCTTGCGCGGTCTGCGGCTGATCTAAGGGCACGCAGATGCGACCTGCTATCCCACCCCCCGGCCCCGATACAAATCGCCGCA
>NNBU01000552.1_pt1 | contig 45562 bp, 41 predicted proteins | sample 1173781 | NCBI WGS metagenome assembly NNBU01 (sample SAMN07173937, study PRJNA388173) | plant metagenome | biome: Plant school; feature: Soil; material: Symbiotic tissue of Blasia pusilla L.; isolation source: symbiotic tissue sample KVJ2 | host: Blasia pusilla | place: Norway: Troms, Kvaloya...
ATCTTCATCAAGACCAGAACGCCGACCGACCGCGACCTTTATACGGACGCACCGGCCAATCTGCGGATCGGGCATATCCATCTGAAGGTCGGAGCGCTCACGACGGCACGCGACTTCTACGCAACGGGGCTGGGCCTCGACGTGGTGGCCGGCGATGACCAGCGCGGCGCGACCTTCCTCTCCTCCGGGCGCTATCACCACCATATCGGCGCCAATATCTGGGAAAGCCAGGATGCGGGGCCACGGCAGGAGGCAATGACCGGCCTCGACTGGTTCTCGCTCACCGCGAGCGACACGGCAATCGTCGAGCGGCGGCGCGCCGAGCTCGAAGCCAAAGGTTTTGCCGTCTCGGACATCGATGGCGGCTTCGAGGCGAAGGACCCGTGGGGCACACGGGTCCGGCTTGTCACCGCCTGAGATCGGATCGCGGTCCCGATCAGGCCGAACGCTTCGCCAGGAATTCGAACAGGCGGGCAACCGCTTCGGCGCCGGGGTCGGCATGGCCCTGGAGCTGCTTGGCATTGATATAGGCGGCGCGGCCGGCATTGGCCTTGACGAGGGTCGCCGTGCGATCGGCTCCGGCACGGGCGGCCTTGGCTGCCGCGTCCAGCCCCTCGCCGAGTGCGTCAAGCGCCGGGGCCAGCGCATCGACCATGGTGCGGTCGCCAACCTGGGCGCCACCAATCTCCTGCATGCGGGCAAGGCCTGCCTTCAGCGCGTCGCGGATCGGCAGTCCGCTCGAGGCGCCATCGCCGGCAGCGGCAAAGAAGATGGCAAGCAGCACGCCCGAGGAGCCGCCCATGGTTTGGCTGAGTTCCAGGCCGATCGCGCGCATCAGCTGGGTGTAATCGGAGAGCGGCAGGCGATCCATGGCGCTGATCAGGGCACGGGCCGCACCTGCCAGCGTCGAGCCGGTGTCGCCATCGCCGGATTTGGCGTCGAGGGCGTTCAGGTCCTGCTCGGCAGCGATCATCACCTCGCAACAGGCGGTGAGGAACTGCCGGGTTTCCTTGTGGTCGGAAGGGAGCGGCATGATCGGGGTGAGACCATCAGGCAAAGCCACGACCGAGACCGGGTGGACGGCGGCAAGGCCCGGCCAGGCGGCAGGGCCGACCGGCTGGGCCAGTGCATCGATATCCCAGGCATCGGCGGGCAGAAGCGAGATCGAGAAGCCGCGCATGTCGAGCGAGGTCATCAGGGAGGCCGGGCCGACGACATGGCTGATATGGGTGCCGATCTCGGAATGGATCAGCTCATGGGCGAGGACCGACATTTCCAGCACAGATGTGCCGCCGAGATTGTTGATGAGCGCCACATGGGGCGTGTCGGAAATCGTTGCCTTCAGCTTCGACACGACGGCGGCCATGGCAGAACGTGCGCCGGAGTAGTCCACCTGCTCGACGCCGGCTTCGCCATGGATGCCGAGGCCGAGTTCCGCCATGCCCTTGGGGATGCGGTCTTCCTTCGGCGAGCCCGGCACCGTGCAGGTGTCGAGCGACATGCCGATGCTGCGGGTGCCGGAGATGACGCGGCGGGCGGCTACCGTCACGGTGTCGAGGTCGGCACCGTTTTCGGCAAGCGCGCCGGCGATCTTGTGGACAAAGAGCGTGCCGGCGACACCGCGCGCCTGGGGCAGATCCGGCAGAGCGATATCGTCGTCGACGATGACCATGTAGACGTTGAGGCCAAAGGCGCGGGCGCGCTCGGCGGCGAGGCCGAAATTGAGGCGGTCGCCGGTGTAGTTCTTGACGATCAGCAGGCAACCGGCGGGGCCGGTGACGGCGAGGATGCCGGCGAGCACGGCATCAACGCTCGGCGAGGCGAAGACATCGCCGCAGACAGCAGCGGTCAGCATGCCCGCCCCGACGAAGCCGGCATGGGCAGGCTCATGGCCGGAGCCGCCGCCGGAGACCAGCGCGACCCTTGAGCGGTCCCAATCGGCGCGCACAACGACGCGGATATGGGGGTAGCCATCGAGCCTTGCGAGCGGCACGGCCGAGGTCGCCAGCAGGCCCTCGACCGCCTCGATGACCACGTCTTCCCGTTTGTTGATGAACTGTGCCATTGGAAAAACTCCTTCAAGCGAGACGCAGACCGTCGGCGTCGAAATAAAGCGGGTTGCTGGGCTCGATCTTGACGATGTCGCCATCGCGCAAGGCCGTATGGGGCTCCGTGACCGTGACGAGGCTCAGGCCTCGAAACGACAGGTGCAGGCGGGTCTGGTCGCCCAGCCGCTCGACGCGGTGGACGAGACTGTCCGCGCCTGCCCCTTGGCGGATATGTTCCGGCCGAAGTCCCATGGAAACGGCGCGCGGGGGCGCGCCTGGGAAAACGTCGGCGGGGAGGATATTGATCCGGGGCTGGCCGAGGCGGGCGGCGGCATAGATGCTGACCGGCTGTTCATAGACCTCGCGCGGCGAGCCGAACTGGACGAGGCGGCCATGATGCAGCACGCCGACATGGGTCGCCATGGTCATGGCTTCGACCTGGTCATGGGTGACGTAGAGGAGCGTCGCGCCAAGATTGGCCTGGATGTTCTTCAGCTCGATGCGCAGGTCGGCCCTAAGCTTGGCGTCGAGCGAGCTCAAGGGTTCGTCCATCAGATAGATCTGCGGATTGCGCACCAGCGCGCGGCCGATCGAGACGCGCTGCATCTCGCCGCCGGAAAGCGCGGTTGCCTTGTTGTCGAGCTTGTGGCCAATCTGCAGGACATCGGCGATGGCCTTGACCTTGCGGTCGATCTCGTCCTTCGGAGTCTTGAGCAGCGGCGATTTCAGCGGGAATTCCAGGTTTTCTCGGACCGTCAGATGCGGGTAGAGCGAATATTGCTGGAAGACCATGGCGACGTTGCGTTCGGCAGGCGTCAGACCTTGCGTCGGGCGGTTGTCGATCAGGATCTCGCCGCTATTGGGGCGCTCAAGCCCGGAGATCAGCCGCAGCGTCGTCGTCTTGCCGGCACCGGTCGGGCCGAGCAGCACGACAAAGGAACCGTCGGGCACGGTCATCGAGACATTATCGAGGGCGAGATGATTCCCGAAGCGTTTGGTGACGTTGTGAAGGGTGACCTCAGCCATGGCGCAGCACTCCCTCATTGCCGGCCGAGACCAGCGCACAGCCGCGTTCACCGGCAAAGACAGTCAGCGTTCGGCTGTCGAAGTCGAGACCGACGGTCTCGCCGGCCTTCACCGAAGCGGCTGACGAGATGCGGGCCTTGATGTCGCCATTGGCGGTTTTCAGCGTGACGATCTGGGTCGTGCCGAGATATTCGGTGGCGATGACCCGGCCGCGATAGGGCGAGGCGTCGGAAAACCTTATGTGTTCGGGGCGGACCCCGAGCGTCAGCCGGCCCTCTGCCCCCTGGCGCAACACGGGAATGGCGAAGCGGTGGCCGTCGAGGGTGACATGATCGCTGCCGATGCCGACCATGCCGTCGAACTCCAGAAAATTCATCGAGGGCGAGCCGATGAAATTGGCGACGAAACGGGTCGCGGGCCAGTCGTAGATCTGCTGTGGCAGGCCGAACTGCTCGACAACGCCATGGTTCATGACGACGATCTTGTCGCCCATCTGCATGGCTTCCAGCTGATCGTGGGTGACATAGACGGTGGTGGCGCCCATGCGGTCATGCAGCGCCCGCAGTTCTTCCGCCATGTGCTCGCGGAACTCGGCATCGAGGGCGCCAAGCGGCTCGTCCATGAAGAAGGCCTTAGGGCGACGGACGATGGCGCGGCCGAGTGCTACGCGCTGGCGGTCGCCGCCGGAGAGGCCGCCGACCGGCTTGTCAAGGATATCCTCTATCTTGAGGATGCGGGCGACCTCCTCGACGCGGGTCCTGACCTCCGTCTTCGGCACGCCCTGGCTCAAGAGCGGATAGGAGATGTTGCGGCGGACATCCATATGCGGATAGAGCGCAAACATCTGGAAGACGAAGGCGATGTCGCGCTGGCTCGCCGGCTTCATGCCGACCTCCTCCCCATCGATATAGATTTCGCCGCTCGTCGGCAGTTCCAGCCCCGCCATCATGCGCAAGGTCGTGGTCTTGCCGCAGCCGGAGGGGCCGAGCAGCATGAAGAATTCGCCATCCTCGATGGTGAAGGTCGAGGACTGGACAGCGGTGAAGCTGCCGAATTCCTTGCGCACGTTTTCAATACGGATCTGCGCCATGGTTACTCCGGGAAATGGCTGACGATGATGAACATCACGGTTCCCACCAGCGTCACGAGGAAAGACCAGGAATAGAGGACAAGCGCAAAAGGCTGCATCATCATGAGCACGCCGAGCGCGATCAGCGCAGACGCGAGCAATTCCCATTCATTGCGCCGGAGACGACGCAGGCCTTCAAGAAACCGGCTCATTTGCGCACCGCTCCAAAGGTGATCCCGCGCAAGAGATGCTTGCGCAACAGGATGGTGAAGACGACGACCGGGATGAGGAAGAGCGTGGCGCCGGCGGCAACCGCCGGCCAGTCCTGGCCGCTTACCCCGATGATGGTGGGGATGAAGGGCGGCGCGGTCTGGGCGGTGCCGGAGGTGAGCAGCACGGCGAAGGCATATTCGTTCCAGGCGAAGATCAGACAGAAGATCGCGGTCGAAGCGATGCCGGTGACGGCCTGGGGCAGCACCACCTTGTAGAAGGCCTGGAAGCGGGTGTAGCCGTCGATCAGCGCCGCCTCCTCATATTCGATCGGGATCTCGTCGATAAAGCCCTTGAGCAGCCAGACCGAGAGCGAGAGATTGACCGCCGTATAGAGCAGGATCATGCCGAGATGCGTGTCGCTCAGACCCAGTTCGCGGTACATCAGGAAGATCGGGATGGCGACGGCGATCGGCGGCATCATGCGGGTCGAGAGGATGAAAAACAGGAGATCATCCTTCAGCGGCACCTTGAAGCGGGAGAAGGCATAGGCTGCGGCCGTTCCCAGGACGATGCAGAGGAAGGTGGAGCCGAAGCCGATGACGACCGAATTGTAGAAACGCTCGCCGAAGCGCGAGGGGCCGGCAATGACCAGACCATCCTTGCGCACCAGCGCCTCGTACCAGGTCTTCGGTTCGCCGAGTGCCTGGAGATCCGCATCGGAGACGCGGGTGCGGGTGGTGAAGAGATTGACGTAGCCTTCGAGCGTCGGCTGAAAGAGGAGCTTCGGCGGATAGGCGATCGAATCCGACGGGCTCTTGAAGCCAGTCGTGATGATCCAGATCAGCGGCATGATGGTGACAACGGCATAGAAGATCACGAGGATGCCGGCGAACCACTTCTGGCGGGCGGAGGGTTCGGTGACGGAATAGCTCATCGTTCTTTCACCTTGTTCAGCGCCTTCACATAGATCGAGGCGAGGCCGAAGACCGTGACGAAGAGGATGACCGCGTAAGCCGACGCATAACCGGTGCGCCACTTCTCGAAGGCCTCGCGCTTGAGGTTGATCGAGGTGAGTTCGGTGATCGAGCCGGGGCCACCGCCGGTCAGCTGCACGACGAGGTCGAACATCTTGAAGTTCTCGATGCCGCGAAACAGGATGGCCAGCATCAGGAAGGGCAAGACGAGTGGAATGGTGATCGTCCAGAACTGTCGCCATTTGCTGGCGCGGTCGCATTCGGCGGCTTCATAGATGCTGTCGGGGATCGAGCGCAGACCGGCGAGGCAGATCAGCATGACGAAGGGCGTCCACATCCAGGTGTCGACGATGATGATTGCCCAGGGGGCGAGCGAGACATCGCCGATCATCGAAAAGGCTGATGGGTCGATGCCGGTGAAGAAGCTGACGACGTAATTGAACAGGCCGATCTGCGGCTGGTAGAGAAATGTCCAGAAATTGCCGACAACAGCAGGGCTCAGCATCATCGGCAGCACGATGATCGTGGTCCAGAGATCATTGCCGCGAAACTTCTTGTTGATCAGATAGGCGAGCGAAAAGCCGATCAGCACCTGGAGTGCGATGGTCCAGAGCAGGAAATGGGCGGTCGCCTGCATGGTCAGCCAGATGTCGCCATCGGTCAGGATGCGGACATAGTTGCGCAAACCGACGAATTCCGGCGCCTCGTTGGGGCGATTGACCCGGAAATTGGTGAAACTCAGCCGGACCGTCCAGATCAGCGGAAAGATGTTGATCGCCAAGAGTAGCACGATCGAGGGCGTGACGAAGAGCCAGGCGATGGCGCGGTCCGAGAGACCGGAGAGGCGTCTGGCCACAGGCGGCGGCGTCGCGCGGGCGATGCGGTCGATGGCAGTATCGGACATAGGCTTGACGGACATGGGTTTCCCCCAAGGATATCAGTTGCATCCGGCAGGGCCGGCCGATCAGGCGACCGGCCCTGCGATTGCATCTTGTCCGCCTGAATACGGCGGATCGGGCGGGATCAGAGCTTGCCTTCGTCCTCGAAGACTTCGGTCCAGTCCTTGACGAGACCATCAAGCGCTTCCTTGGCGGTTCCCTGGCCGGCCACGACATAGTCGTGGAAGCGCTTCTGGGAGGCCTGCAGCAGCGAGGCGTACGACGGCTCTGCCCAGAAGTCCTTCACGATCGCCATGGAATCGAGGAAGGTCTGGGCATAGGGCTGGCTGGTGGCAAAGCCCGGATCCTCGACGACCGAGCGCAGCGCCGAATAGCCGCCGAGTGACCACCACTTGTTCTGGATCTCCGGCTGGGCGAACCACTTGATGTATTCGAGCGCCGCATCCTGTTTGGCTGAAGCAGCGACCACAGAGATGCCTTGGCCGCCGAGCTGGGCGAATTGCTTGCCATCCGGACCTGCCGGATTGGGGAAGTAGCCCGACTTGTCGCCACCGACATTGGCGTCAGCATGGATGCCCGGCCAGATGAAGGCGAAGTTCATCTGCAGCGCCACCTGGCCGGACTTATAGGCGTCGATGTTCTCGGACATGTAGGTGTCAGAGGAGCCGGGCGGCGTGCAGCAGTCGTAGAGCGCCTTGTAGTATTCGAGGCCGGCAATCGACTGCGGCGAGTTGACGAAGCCCTCCAGTTCGTAGGGCTTGTCGGGATTGTCGTACTGGAAGCCGAAGGAATAGAGCACGTCCATGGCGCCCATGGTGATGCCTTCCGAGCCGCGCTCGGTGTAGATCGCGGCGCCATAGACCTTCTTGTCGTCGATGTCGCGGCCCTGGAAGAATTCCGCGATATCCTTCAATTCGGCAAAGGTCTTCGGCACGGCGAGGTCGCGGCTGTATTTCGTCTTGAACTCGGCCTGCAGCTCCGGACGCGAGAACCAGTCCTTGCGATAGGTCCAGCCGACGACGTCACCGAAGGCGGGCAGCGCCCAGTAATTCGGCGAGTTCTTCGGCCATTCGGCATAACCGACGACGGTTGCCGGGATGAAGTCCTCCATCTTGATCCCTTCTTTCTCAAAGAAATCATTGAGCTTCACATATTGGCCGTTCTCGGCAGCACCACCGATCCACTGGCTGTCGCCGATCATCAGATCGCAGAGCTTGCCGCCGGAATTCAGCTCGTTGAGCATGCGGTCGGCAAAGTTCGGCCAGGGCACGAATTCGAATTTCATCTTGTGGCCGGACTTGGCCTCAAAATCCTTGGACAGTTCGACCAGGGCATTGGCCGGGTCCCAGGCGGCCCAGCACAGGGTCAGGTCCTCGGCCTTGGCAGCGCTGGCGCCGGATAGGCTTGCCCAGATCAGGGCGCCGGCCGCGACTGATGATTTCAGGAATGCGGATGTCATGACGTTCTCCTCCCAAAACGATGTCCCGACCTCCATCGGCACACCTGCAACGCCCCCTCCAGGGCAAAAAATGCAATGCGGAATTCCTCGGGGATCCGGGGCCTTCCCTCCCCTGATCCGATGGCGTCGACGGCATACGCATCGCATGCGCAGCCATCCTCCTTGACGCTGGATATCTTGTAATTGAGGTGCGCACCTCAACGCAAGTTAATTTTGAGGTGCGCACCTCACTTTCTTGCTTTTCGTTTGAATTTGTTGGAAAAGTCTTCTGTCACCCTCTCGCTAGGACATTCGAAAGGCATCATGAGACCCACCGCCAAAGACCTCGCGGAAGCCGCAGGCGTCAGCCTCGCCACCGTCGATCGCGTGCTGAATGATCGCCCCAATGTGAGCGAGAAGGCGGCGCGTCTGGTCAATGAGGCAATCGGCCGGATCGGCTTCGTGCGCAATCCGGCAGCGGTGAACCTGGCGCGCAACCGGACCTATCGCTTCCGCTTCGTGCTGCCGCTTGCCGGCGACCAGTATCTGCAGGAGTTGCTGACCCAGGTGGCAGAGGCACGCGAGGGGTTGCGGGGAGACCTCACCGATATCGACGTGGCGCAGTTGCCGGTCAGTGACCCGCATGCGCTCGCAAAGTATTTGACGGCCCTCGACCCATACCAGATCGACGGTGTGGCGATCATGGCGCCGGAATCGCCGCAGGTGCGCGATGCCATGGCCCGACTGATCGAGCGCGGCATCAAGGTGGTGCAGTTCCTTTCGGGCCAGGAAAAGCTGCCGACGGCGGATTTTGTCGGGGTGAACAACTTTGCCGCCGGCGCCACGGCCGGCAAGATCGTCGGGCGCTTTCTTGGACAGACATCGGCCAAGATCATGGTGGTGGCCGAAACCATGATGGCGCAGGACAGCATCGAGCGGCGGCTGGGCTTCGACAAGATTATCAGGGGACAATTCCAACACCTAAGCCCCCTGCCCTCGCTGGAGACCTATGGTGACGAGCGGCGAGCCGCCCAGGTGATCGGCCGGATGCTGGAGCACAACCCCGACATCGGCGGCGTCTATGTGCTGAGTTCGGAAGCACGCATTCCGATCTCGGCGATCGAGGCGGTGACCGATCCGAGACGGCTGACTGTCGTGGTGCATGAGCGCACGCCGTTCAGCGAAGAGGCCTTGCGCGACGAGCGGATCGATGCCGTGATTGCGCAAAACCCTGGACATGCGGTGCGCAGTGCTGCCCGCATCATGCGGGCCAGGGTCGAGCAGCGCGAGCCGCTTGCCTCGCAGGAGACGATCCGAATCGAGATCCTTCTCAAGGAAAACCTGACGCCGTGAGACGTCCGTTGTGAGTGCCATCGGCGGGGTCGATGACCGCAGGGACAGGCATTTCCACTCGCAATTGTTACAGGTCATCACGCAATGCGATAAACGGTCACTTAAAATGACCGGAGAAATCGCCTCAAGATGATGCACTGCGGTCAAGACTTTGGTAGTGGGCTTGCATGAGTAGTGTAATCCGGATTCGAAAATGCCCCTGACAAGCCCGGTCTCCCTGACGCAGATCCCGCAGAATGCCCTCTATAAAAAGGGTGATGTCTTCGTTCTCTTCGGTGAATTGTTCGGTCGCGGCTATGTGACCGGCCTGCTCGACCAGGCCAAGAAGGCCGGCATGGAGATCATCGGGATCACCGTTGGTCGCCGCGACGAGCACAACAAGCTGCGTCCGCTGACGGATGAAGAACTCGCCCAGGCGGAGGCCAATCTTGGCGGCCGGATCATCAATGTGCCCGCCATGGCCGGCTTCGACCTCGATTCGGCCGAGGGCGAGCCGACGCCGACCGACCTGCTCGGCGCGCTGACGCTGGAAAACTGGGAAACCGAAAAGCTCGATTGGGCGCATATCGAAAAGTGCCGCCAAATTGGCGTGAAGCGCTTCCAGGACGCCGTTGCCAAGATCATGGCCGAGCTCGAAGGCATGATTGCCGACGGAAAGAATGTGCACTTCGCCCACACCATGGCCGGCGGCATTCCGAAAGCCAAGGTCTTCCTGGTGCTCGCCAACCGCATCTACAAGGGGCGCGGCGCTCGTCACATGTCGTCGCAGGTGCTGCTCGAAAGCGACCTCGGTAAGCTGATCCTGCAGAATTTCGACGAAGTCTCGGCCAACACCTTCCGCCACCTGATCGAAGGCAGCGCTGCCATCCGCACACGCATCGAACAGAGCGGCGGCCAGGTGCGCTATTCGGCCTATGGCTATCACGGCACCGGCATCCTGATCGGCGACGACTATCGCTGGCAGACCTACACCAACTACACCCAGGGCTATGCCAAGATGAAGCTCGAGGCGATTGCCGAAGAGGCTTTTGCATCCGGCATCAAGGCAACCGTGTTCAACTGCCCGGAAATCCGCACCAATTCGTCCGACGTCTTCGCCGGCATCGAGCTGCCGCTTCTGCCGCTCCTGAAGGCACTGAAGAAGGAAAACGGTGGGGCGCGGGCTGAGAAGATCTGGGCTGATTGCCAGGCGCTTCTGGTCGAGGGGGCAACGATCGACGACGTGCTCCAGAAGATCGCCGACTTCCAGGCCAGCGACGTGATGATTCCGTTCTACGACTTCAACAAGTGGCCGATGCCCAACAGCCAGGGCCAGTCCGACATCACCATCGGCACCTCGACCGAGATTGCTCAGATGCACAAGGACAGCAAGGCGCTGATCTCGGATTATCTGAGCGTGCTCGTGGTCGAGGCGACCGGCGCGCTGATCTTTGGCGAAGTGGCGAACCCGTCCGCGCCGGTGCTGTGGCTGAACCACGATGTGGTGGCGCGGCAGATTAATTCGGCGGGCTGAGCGAATAGCGAATAGGCATTAGCCAATAGAAAGATGCCGGGAGCTTGCTTCCGGCATATTTCGTATTCCACGCCCTCTCCGGTCGTCATCCTCGGGCTTGTCCCGAGGATCTGCTGCCGCGGCCCTGTGATTGACGTGTATGGTCGTTCCCTTGGGCCTCCCATTCGTGGCCAACCTCGGCAGATCCTCGGCGCAAGGCCGAGGATGACGGCGTAGGTGGGCCGGCGAGCACCAGCCAGAACCTGACCTAGCCCCGTGAACCGCCCGATCGAGACATAAGCCCTTTTCCGGGGGGCGAACCGATCGGCGGGTTCGACGGCTGGACTTGGCGCACCGATGCTGGCAGGTCGGTATCTGGTTGTCTGACAAATCGAGTCGTCCCGATGCATCTCCCCCCGCAGTTCCGCGTCTATATCGCCTTCTTCCTCTTCGCCATGTCCACGGGATCGCTGTTTTCGCGGCTGCCGGACCTGCAGGCGCATCTTGGCGTCAACAAGGCCGAACTCGGCATGACGCTGATCGGCATGGCGATCGGGTCGCTGATCTCGCTCACCTTCTCCTCGCCGCTGATCGTCAAGCTGGGCACGCGCACGACGCTGGCCATCTCACTGCTCGGCGTCATGGCGCTGCTGTCGACCATTCCGCTTCTTCCCAATGCGCCGCTGGTCTTTGCCACGCTGTTCGTCATGGGGCTGCTCGCCGGCGCCCTGGAGATCTGCCTCAATGTCGAGATCGGCCGGATAGAGGCGCAGATCGGCTTCGGCATCATGAACCGGGCGCATGGCTGCTGGAGCCTCGGCTTCTTCGTCACCGCCGTCACTGCCTCGCTGGTGCGCCAGGCTGAGATCAGCATGCAGACGCATATGCATGTGCTACTCGCGGTGATGTTCGTGATTGGGGCCGTGACGATCGCCGGCATGAAGAATGCGCCGCATCTCGTCCATACAGGGCCGGAGGAGAAACAACCGCATTTCGCCCTGCCGACGCTGGCACTGCTGCCGCTCTGCATCATCGGCACCTCGGCCTTCCTGATCGAGGGTGCCGGCATCGACTGGTCGACGATCTACATGAACGAGGTGTTCGAAGTCTCGCCATTCATCTCCGGCTCGGGGCTGACGCTCTTCGGCTTCTTCATGGCGCTTGCCAGGCTGACCGTCGATCCTGTGGTCGACCGGCATGGCGCAAGGCTCGTGGGGCGCGTGCTGCTGACGGTCGCCGCAATCGGCATCGCGCTCGTCTGGCTCGCACCTTACCCCTATCTCGCCCTTCTCGGCTTTGCCCTAATGGGCGCCGGGTGCAGTGCGGTCTATCCGATGGCAGTGACTGCCACCGCGCTGCGGACGGACCGACCTTCCGTCGTCAATGTCGCGGCAATCGCCCAAATGGCCTTCGTCGTCTTCTTCCTCGGCCCCCCGCTGCTCGGCTTCGTCGCGGAAGCCTTCGGCATTCGAAACGCCTATCTCGTCTGCCTGCCGCTCATTCTGGGCTCGATCTTTGCGAGCTCGGCGCTGCCGGTCAGGGCGCGGACGGTGCAAGAAGCGGCAGCCTGAAGCGGCACGCTCACTTCGCCAGCGCCACCAATTCGTCCGGCGTCGGGTCGCCGAAAATTTTGACGCCAAGCTTGGCGTCGGAGACCTTGAGCACCGCATGTTTGCCGTCGGCGGAGAAGATCACCACAATCCAGCTCGCATCGCAGTGCTGTGCCTCGCAGGCGCGAAAGCGCTGTCGACGATCGCCCGTGATCTGGACCTCCTCGGAGGCGAACGCAACATACATCGGCTGGCGCAGAAGCGCCCGCACCCAGAAGGGCAGGCCCGGCTTGCCCTTGAGCATGCCCATCAGGCTGTCGCGATGGGCGGCGGAGGTTTCGAGAACCTTGGGCAGGAAGTTGCCGGAAAGGGAGATGTCGGCGACCTGGGCGAAGACCGCGAAAGAGTGGAAGGCGGTGACGAGAGCGACTGTTATCAGGCGACCTGCAACTCTCACGTCGCAATCTCACTCAGGGGGTAATGCAGATTTTCAGAGGCTTCGATGGCGAGGTAAAGCCGATCGAAGGCCTCGGCGTCTGCCCTTCCGGCAGCTGGTTCATTGTCAAAAAACGGGCGCACTGCGGTGAGTGCCTCCCGATATTCAACTTCGCTTGTGATTTCATCCCGCGTGTCTCGGCCGCGCTCAATCATCCGGTCCTCACATCCTAGGCCGATGACGGACCTGTTCTGTCCATCAATGTAACGACGAGGAGCCGGCGCGGGCAAGCCCTTCCCTCACACCAGATCCCGCTCGCGCAACGCCTCCGCCGTCTGCAGGTCGACGGAGACGAGCTGGGACACGCCTTGCTCGGCCATGGTGACGCCGAAGAGGCGGTTCATGCGGGCCATGGTGATGGGGTTGTGGGTGATAATGACGAAGCGGGTCTCGGTGGAGGCGGCCATTTCGTCCATCAGGTTGCAATAGCGCTCGACATTGTGGTCGTCGAGCGGTGCGTCGACTTCGTCGAGTACGCAGATCGGCGCGGGGTTGGTCAGGAAGACGGCGAAGATCAGGGCCATGGCGGTCAGCGCCTGTTCACCGCCCGAGAGCAGCGTCATGGTCTGCGGCTTCTTGCCCGGCGGGCGGGCGAGAATTTCCAAGCCCGCTTCGAGCGGGTCGTCGCTTTCGATCAGCTGCAGTTCCGCCGTGCCGCCGTTGAACAGGTGGGTGAACAGGCGCTGGAACTGGGCGTTGACCACGTCGAAGGCGGCGAGCAGGCGTTCGCGGCCTTCGCGGTTGAGGCTCTGGATCGCGCCGCGCAGCTTGCGGATCGCATCGATGATGTCATCGCGTTCCTTGATGAGCGCTGCGAGTTTGTCCGACAGTTCCTTCTGTTCTTCCTCGGCGCGCAGGTTGACGGCACCTAAGCGCTCGCGCTCCATCTTCAGCCGGTCGACATTGCGTTCGACCTCGCGCAGGTCGCCGATCTGCGAGGGATCCTTGAGGCCTGTCAGGCGGAAGGCTTCGTGCGGCGGAACGTTCAACGCTTCGGCAATGCGGGCCTCGGCATCGACGCGCCACTCCTTGGCGGACACCAGTCGCTCCTCGGCGCGGCCGCGCTTTTCCCTGGATTCGGCAAGCTCGGCGAGCGCTGCTGCCGCCTTCTGGTCGGCCTCGCGCTGGCGGGTTTCGGCTTCGACCAGGCGGTCGGCGGCCTCGCGGCGGTCCTTCTCGGCCTTGTCGAGCGCGGTCATCAGGGCGCGGCGCTTATCCTCGAATTCGTCCGGCGCCATTTCGAGATCGGTGATCTCTTCGCGGGCTTCGGCTTCGCGCTCACGCAATGTCGCGATGTGTTCGTCGGCGGATTTGGCGCGGCTCTGCCAGTTCTGCTTTTCCTGGCGGATCGAGAGAATGCGGCGACGGCGCATTTCGTCCTCGCGGGCGAGGCCCTCGAAACGGGCGCGAGCTTCGGCGAGCAGGCCTCGATCGCGGGCGACGACGGTTTCGGCGTCACGCAGGCGGGCGTCGAGGGAGGAGAGGTCGGGCGTCTCCTCCATCTCGATGCGGGCGGTTTCTTCCTGCTCGACGATCTCCTCGATCTGGCCCTTCAGGCCGTTGACCGCCTCTTCGATCACCTCGCGGCGGCGGATGAGGTCGCCTGAGGCGCGTTCGGCTTGGGCGAGTGCATCGCGGGCTTCGGCAAGCGCGCGGACCGTGAGGCGACTGCGGTCGCGGGCGTCCGTCAGGCAGGCTTCCTCGGTGCGGATGGCATCGGCGGCTTCTGCGAGGCGATCCTCCGCCTCGACCATCTGGTCGCGGGCTTCCTCTGTTTCCAACTCGATTTCGGCCAGGCGGTTCTTCTGCGCGAGCCGCAGGGCCGCCGCACTCGGGGCATCGGCGCCGGAGACATGGCCATCCCAGCGATAGACGGCGCCGTCGCGGGTGACGAGGCGCTGGCCGGGCGCGAGGCTCGCCATCAGGCGCAGCGCATCAGCTTCTTCAACGACGCCGATCTGGCGGAGCGCACGGGTCAGGGCCGCCGGCGCGCGGACATGGGCGATCAGCGGCTTTGCGCCCGAGGGCAGGTTGGGATCCCCTGCCCCGTCGCCATTGCCATGCCAGTGGGCCGGGGCGGACTGGTCAAGGGCGCTGTCGAGATCGTCGCCCAAGGCGGCACCCAGCGCCGTCTCATAACCGCGATCGACCGAGAGCTCGTCAGCCACCGGCGGGAAATCGCCCGTGGTCGTGCTCGCCAGGATGCGGGCGATGGTGCGGGCTTCGGTCTCCAGACCGTTGACGCGGGCGCGCGCGGCTTCCAGCGGCTGGCGCAGATGGCTTTCGGTGCCGCGGGCTTCGGCAAGCGCGGCCTCGGCCTCCATCGCCGCACTTTCGGCATCGGCAACCGCCTGCTCGGCCACCTCGACCATTTCGCGCTTTTCGTCCGGATCGGGCAGCGCGGCGATACGGTCGGAGATCTCGGAGAGTTCGCGGGAAGCGTCGGAGACCTGGCGCTCAAGCCTGGCGCGGCGCTCGGCCAAATCGCGGATGGCGCGTTCCAGCTGGTTGCGGCCGGCAGCGGCCTCGGCGCGTTCGGCGGTCAGGCGGGTGAAATCGCGTTCGCTGTCGGCAAGAGTGGCTGCGGCCGCCTCGAAGGTCTCCTTCGCCTCTTCGGCGAAACGGCCCGCATCAGCGAGGATTTCCTCGAGCTCTGCCTCTTCCTCGGCCAGACGCTGGATGACCTCGGCGTTTTCCGAGACGAGGCGCTCCTCGCGGCGGATGTCCTCATCGAGCTGGGCGAGACGACGGGTGAGTTCGTCGCGGCGGCGGAGAATGCGGCTGGCTTCCTCGTCAAGTTGCGAGCGGGCGATCTGCAGGCGCTGCAGGGCGGCGGCGCATTTCGCCTCCTCCTCGCGAAGTTCCGGCATCTTCAGGCTCGCGACGGCCTGAAGCTTGGCGGCCTCCATCTGGAAATTCGCCTTTTCAGCGACAATGGACATGGCCTGGTTGAGGGCGCTTTCCGCCTCGCCTTCGGCCTGCTTTGCCTGCGCCCAGCGGATATGCAGGAGCATGGCTTCATGGGCGCGGATGTCGGCTGAGAGCTGCTTGAAGCGGTTGGCCTGGCGGGCCTGGCGCTTCAGGCTCTCGATCTGGCTTTCGAGCTGGGCGGTGATGTCTTCCAGCCGCTCCAGATTGGTCTCGGCGGCGCGCAGCCTGAGTTCCGCCTCGTGGCGACGGGAATGCAGGCCGGAAATTCCGGCGGCCTCTTCCAGCAATTGCCGGCGCGCCTGGGGTTTGGCCGCGATCAGCTCTCCGATGCGGCCCTGGCCGACCATGGAGGGCGAGCGGGCGCCGGTCGAGGCATCAGCAAACAGCAGTTGCACATCCTTGGCGCGGGCTTCCTTGCCGTTGATGCGGTAGACCGAGCCGTTACCGCGCTCGATGCGGCGCGTCACCTGGATCTCATCTGCATCGTTGAAGGCAGCGGGTGCCGTGCGGTCGGAATTGTCGAGATAAAGGCCGACTTCGGCCGTGTTGCGGGCCGGACGATTGCCGGAACCGGAGAAGATGACATCGTCCATGCCGGACGCGCGCATGTTCTTGTAGGAGTTCTCGCCCATGACCCAGCGGAGCGCCTCTACAAGGTTCGACTTGCCGCAGCCGTTCGGCCCGACAATGCCGGTGAGGCCGCGTTCGATGACGAATTCGGAGGGCTCGACAAAGGACTTGAAGCCGAGCAGGCGCAGGCGGTTGAATTTCATGCCTCAATCCCCTGCTGGGGCGCATGAAAAACGGGCGCAGGGATACCCCCGGCGCCCGTCGTCAAAACGAAGCGTCGATCAGAGCAGGCTGTCGATGAGGGCCGACATGGAGTCAACCGACATGTCCCCCGAATAGGCCTTGCCATTGATCAGGAAGGTCGGGGTCGAATTGACGCCGAATTCCTGTGCGCCGCGGTCGCGGACTGCCGACACATCACCGGCAAGCTTCGCGTTCGTCAAGCAGGCGTCGAAGGTCTCCTGTGTAAAACCGCCGAGTTTCGACAGTTGCAGCATGGCGGCGCGCACATCGCCGTTATCGGGAGCCGCCCAGGCGCGCTGCTGCTTCAGGAACATGCCGACAAAGGGGAAGAACTTGTCTTCCGTCGTGCAGCGCGCCAGCATGAAGGCGGCAAGCGAGGCGGTGTCCTGCGGGAAGGGGAATTCGCGCAGCACGAAATAGGCCTTGCCGCTGTCGACATACTTGGTCTTGATCGCGTCGAAGGTTGTTTCGTGGAAGTGGGCGCAGTGAGGGCAGGTCATCGACATGTATTCGATGATCTTCACCGGCGCGTTCGGATCGCCGAGCGTCATTTCCTTGAGCGGACCCGGCTTCAGGGCGGCTTCCATGTCAATGTCACGATCCGACTTCGGCATTTCGGCAGACGTGGTCGAGGCCGTGGTCTCGTTGCTGACCGCCGGCACCGGCTGGTCGGCGCTGGCGGACTTCTCGTCGCTGCAGGCCGCCAGGGCGGCGAGAGCGCCGGCCATGGCGATGCCGCTCAGAAGGCGGCGCTTGGTGATCGTGAGTTCAGACATCGGCATCGGTTCTTACCTGTTGGAATGACGGTTGTTCTGGGCTCAACCGTTATATCGGCAAATGGTGGCAAACAAGGCGGGGGCCCATCAGAAAAATCAAAGTTCCGTGACCTTTTCGACCGGATTCGGGCCGCGCGGGGCGCGGCGGTGCAGAAGAGCAGATATGGCGACGGCGGGCGACCACCCTTGCCCTTGCTGCAGTGCGGCCTTACACATGGTGCATGGATGCGTTGGCGACGGTAAGGCCCCAAACTTGGCCGTTGAATGCGCGTTTCTCCGCTTCATACTTCGGATCAACTTGACGTAAATGCCTTGACCCGATCGTCGCCAAGAGTTGCATTCATGATTTTTTCTTCCAGAAGTTTTAGCGCGCTCTTTTTTCAAATAATCCGGATCGGCGGCATGCTGGTTGCCTGCGGTCTTTCGCTTCCCCCTGCCGATGCCCTTGCCCAGTCTTCGGAAAATGTCGCTCCCCGGCTGGGCGGCCAGTCGAAAGAGACGATCGAGGCCGAACGCAAAAAGCTGTTCGCACAGATGATGGCGCGGCCCGACGATCTGGACACCGCCTTCGAATATGCCGCGCTCTCCTCGCAGGCCGGTGACCTGGAAGGGGCCGTGTCGACGCTGGAGCGCATGCTGATCTATGCGCCCGGCCTGCCGCGCCTGCAGCTGGAACTGGGCGTGCTCTATTACCGGCTTGGCGCCTATGAGACCGCGCGGCAATACTTCGAAGGCGCGCAGTCGGCCGGCAACGTGCCGCCGGAGGTCACTGCCAAGGTCGAGGAATATCTCGCCGCGATCGACAAGCGGGCGGCACCCACCTCGCTCACCGGCATGGTGCGTGCGGGCATCCGCTATCAGAGCAATGCCAATGCCGGACCCGGCAATTCCACCGTGACGCTGAACGGGCTGCCCTACACGCTGGACAGCCTGACGGTGGCGGGCGAGGATTTCAACGCCTTCTTCACCAGTTCCGTGCGCTATCGCCATGAACTGGATGAACAGGGGATCGCCATCGAGGCAGGGCTTTCCGGCTATACGGCAGGCTACCGTGACCGCGAGACGCTCAACACCGGCGCGCTGGAAGCCTTTGTCGGCCCGACCTTCGACCTCGCCCGCTTCGGCCTCGACGACCGCTCGCTGTCGGTCTTCCTGCTGTCGAGCGGCGTGCTGATCGAGGGGGATCGCTATCTTGCCTCGATCGGGGCCTCCACGACATTCAACTGGCAGGTGACGCCGGTGGACGGCGTCTCGGCGCAAGTCGAATACCGCTACGAGGACTACAACAACACCAAGTCGCGCCAGAGCGCCGAATACCAGACCGGCGACCGCATCGATGGCCAGCTTTCCTATTCACGGCAGATCACCGAGGATTTCAACCTCTCGGGCCGGGTGCTTGCCACGCGCCGCATTGCCGAAGCCGACTATCTCTCCTCGACGGAAGTCGGGCTGGGTGTGGGCAGCGCCTGGCGCTTTGCCTCGCCTGTCGGCGATGGGCCGGCCTGGGTGCTGGCACTCGACACGGCGGTGTCGCGGCGCAACTATGACGGTCCGGACGCCATGATCAACGCGGACGAGCACCAGCAGGACACGGAGTTCAGCATCAACCTCAGGCAGATCGTGCCCTTCACCGAGAGCGTGGCGCTGGTGGCGGAGGCCGGATACCGCAAGGTCTGGTCGAATTACGATATCAAGACCTTCGACAATATCAGCGTGTCCCTTGGCATCCAGTCGAGCTTCTAGAGCATTTCCGGCGAAACAAAGTCGCCGGAAATGCTCTATGTTTTTGTTTTACGCAGTTCCGGACGCAAAACCGCTACGCAGTTTAGCTGGACCTGCTTGAGGAGAGCACTCATGAACCGCATCCTGTCGACCTCCACGCTCCTTGCTGCGTCCGTCGCCATGCTCGTCTGCGGCGCCGCACCAAGCCTTGCCGAAACCAGCACCGCAGGCGTGACCGCGGCGGTCAATCCGACCGCGTCGGCGCTGGAACCCAGCGGTAAACGCAAGCTGATCTCGCTCGGCGACCCGGTGGTGCGCAACCAGCGTATCGAAACCGGACCGCAGGGGCTGGTGCAGATCCTGCTTGCCGACGGCACCTCGTTCACCGTCGGTCCGAATTCGTCCATCGTCATCGACAGCTTCGTCTACGATCCGGACAAGCAGACGGCGTCGCTGGCGGCCACCATGACCAAGGGCGCATTGCGCTTCATCGGCGGCAAGGCCTCGAAGGCCAGCGGCGACGTGAAGATCGACACCCCGATCGGCACCGCCGGCATTCGTGGCGCCGTGGTCGACATCAATCTCGACGGCAAGACCGCCGATGGCCAGGTCATCCCGCCGCATGTCTCGCTGGTGTTCGGCAAGCAGGTGGAACTGAACAGTCGCGGCTCCTCGCAGCGCGTGTTCCGCCCGGGCTTTTCGATCGTTGCGGGCGATGGCGGCAACAGCGTCAAGCGCACGCCGCCGCTGTGGGTCAGCAGCCTGCAGCAATATCTCGCGGGGCGTCCGGGCCTGACCGGCGGCACGCAGACGCCGCCGACCGACCAAAACGTGCGCAACAGCCAGGTGGCGACCAACAACTCGCAACAGCCGCCGGCGAAGAATACCATCCCCGTGCCGCAGCCACGTCCCCTGCCGGTGACCTCGCCGGAACAGATCGCTGCGGATTCGACACGGGACACGACGCGGCCGGAGACGGATGAAACCTGGGACGGGTCCGTCGGCGTGGTGTACGAGACGGTTGACGACTGGGGCGATTCCGAACTGACCAGCAGCTATGGGCGGATGACCCAACAGAGCGACGGTTCCTGGTCCGGTACGGATGGCGATGGCGCCTCTTTCACGCTGGATGGGATCGCTTCGTCGGACACGCTGACGACCACCGCGGTGAATGGCACGAGTTCGGCGCTGGGCAATCTGAGCGGATCGGCCTATGCCGGCAGCGGCGACTTCATTGCCTATCTGATGCGTTCCGATGGCGATGGAAAACCATTTTACGTCGTCGGCGGCAAGACGGCCAGCATGGCCTCGACTTTCACCGGCACCAACGTGCTGCATTATGCAGTGAGCGAAGATCCCGCGTCCGGCGCCGTCACGATCGGCGCCGTGAACCCAGACCTCGCGGCAGCCCTGGCTACAGGCGACGTGGTGTCCAGCGACCTGCTTGTTGCCGCCGCCTCGGGAACCGACGACTCCGACAACGCGATCGTCGGCAAAGCGATCCAGGCCTCGCTGTCCATCAGCGGCGAGGGAACCGATCAGACGAGCGCGATCAATGTCACGGCCGGCACCTTTGCGCAGCTCGAAAGCGGCGGCAACGGGCTGACCGCCTTGAGCTCCGGCGGCTATGTCACGGACGCTGCGACAGGCGTGACCAACGAGCAATCGTCGGCGGAAACGATTGGCGGCAGTGAAGGCGACGATCAGCTCTTCGGTGACGACGGCGAATACATGGTGATCGTCGGAAGCGGGGAAACCTGGAATGGCAGCGGCACGACACTGAACACGGGGGCGAATGTCGTCAGCCGCGACGACACGGCGACCGAAACGGACGGGACGCGGTCGTTTGCCGATACGACGGTGAACGGCTTCGCGAGCGGCGCGGTCACCAGTTCCGGCGTCACTGAACTCGCTGCGGGAACGGTCTCCTGGAACATCGACGGAACGACCAACAGCTTTACCGGCGCCATAGACGTGGATGGCGTGGACAGCAGCGAGACGACCGAGGTTTACATGTCGTCCAGCAATTCGCAGACGGCCTATCTGAACGATCAACTGATCGCGGCGGCCGGTGAGGTCGACGGTTCGTACATTGTTTCCTCAGCCGTCGTGCCGGCGCAGATCTTCAAGAACGACGACGGCACGACCGTGACGACCAGCTCGGAGATCTGCTCGAGCTGCGAATTCATGACCTGGGGCTGGTGGGGTCAGGCTGAGAGCATGGAAAGCGACACGTCCGTGCATCTTGGCAACTGGATCATCGGTGATACGCCCGACAACAGCGTGGTACCGACAACGGGAACGGCGACCTATACCGGTCATGCGGTCGGCACGGTTGTGACGGGCGGCGCTCAATACATCGCGACAGGGGACCTGTCCTCGACGATGAACTTCGGCACCCGCACGGGCACGGTGGAAATCACCAATTACGATGACAAGGATTTCACCACCGGCGTGACGTTCGGCTCCGGCACCGCCACCTTCAGCGGAACAGGGACGACGGGAACCGTGACGAGCAGCGTCACCGGCGCCTTCGCATCGAATGGCATAGACCCGGTCAAGGGCGTGATGGGCAACTTCACTGCCGTGGATTCGTCGGATTCCTGGTCTTCGACCGGCATCTTCGCCGGCAGCCGGTAAAGCGGGATGGCGGGCGCCAAGAGAGAACAGGCGCGACCCGGATCGCGGCGCCTTTCGTCTTCCCAGCGCCGGCGCCTCGGCGTGATGCTGATCGGGGCGGCGGCGCTCGTCGGTCTGCTGACCTTCCATGCCGTCTTCGCCGATCAGGCCTTCCGCCTGACTGCGCTCGTCTTCGACAGCTACCAGCAGATCAAGCCGCGCGCGGCGACCGATCCGCCGGTCGTGGTGATCGACATCGACGAGGCATCGATCGCGACGCTCGGCCAATGGCCGTGGTCCCGCAGCGTCGTTGCCGAGATGGTGACGCAAGCGAGCGCACTCGGCGCGGCCGCCATCGGCTTCGATATCGTGTTTTCCGAGCCGGATCGAACCGCACCCTCGCGGCTGATCGAGGCGATGCGCCGCCAGGGTGTGTCGATCGATCTCGCGGCGGTCTCCTTGCCTGACCCGGATGCTGTTCTGGCGGAGGCCGCGCGGACGAATGCGGTCGCGCTCGGGATTGCGCTCACCAATGAATCGCAGGCACCTGTGCCTGCTCCCAAGGCCGGCTTTTCCTTCCTCGGACAGGATCCGGGAAAGGCGCTTGCCGGCTATTCGGGTGCGCTGTCCAACCTCCCCGTCTTAAGCGATGCGGCATCGGCGATCGGCTATTTCTCCTTCCCGCCGTCGGCCGACAACATCATTCGCAGCTTTCCGCTGGTCTCGACCGCGCAAGGCAAGCTCTATCCGGCGCTGTCGATCGAGACCCTGCGCATTGCGCAGCAGGCCGGCTCCTTCATTGTGCGCTCCGCTGAGAGCGGGGGACGGCTCGCCATGACCGACCTGCGCGTCGGGGCACTGGAAGTGCCGGTCGGGGCCAGTGGCGAGATGTGGATCTATTATTCCGGCCTACCCGCCATGCCGGTGATTTCGGCGGCTGACCTTCTCGATCCGTCCAAGGCCGCGACACTCGCCGGGCAGATCCAGGGGCGCATTCTGCTGATCGGCACCAGTGCGGTGGGCCTGCGCGACCTCGTGGCGACACCCATCGACCCGGCCATGCCGGGGGTAAAGGTGCATGCCGAGATCATCGACCAGATCGCCAGTGGCGTTTTCCTGCAACGGCCGGACTGGATCATCGGCGCGGAACGCGGGCTTGCCGTCATCGCAGGACTGTTGCTGCTGATGGTTCTCGCCCTCGGCTCGCCGCCGATCGCCGTGCTGACCGCCGTGCTTCTCTCGGCCATGATCGCCTCTGTCTCCTGGCTCGCCTTTTCGAAGGCGCTGGTGCTGTTCGATCCACTCTTGCCGCTGGCCGGGCTCGCCTCCGTGCTGCTCACCGCCCTGCCCCTGCTCTTGATGCTGACGCACCGGGAAAAGCGTTTCGTGCGCGAGAGTTTCGGCCGCTATCTGTCGCCGACGCTGGTCGAGCGGCTGTCGGAAAATCCGGAAGGGCTGAAGCTCGGTGGCGAGGACCGCGAGCTGACCATCCTGTTTTCCGATATTCGCGGCTTCACCACGTTGTCGGAAAGCCTGACACCGACCGAGCTTACCGCCCTGCTCAACCGCTTCCTGACACCGATGACCGACGTGCTTCTGGAGCGCGAGGCGACGATCGACAAATATATCGGCGATGCGATCATGGCGTTCTGGAACGCGCCGCTCGACATCGAGGACCATGCGGCGAAGGCCTGCGGCTCGGCGCTTGCGATGGTCGAGGCGCTGGAGGCGATGAACCGCGAGCGGGGCACGGCGCTGAAGATCGGCATCGGGCTCAACACCGGCATGGCCTGCGTCGGCAATCTCGGCTCCGACCAGCGCTTCAGCTATTCCTGCCTCGGCGACAGCGTCAACCTCGCCTCGCGCGTCGAGGGCATGACCAAGCTCTACGACGTGACGATCCTGGTGACGGAAGAGGTCTGCCGGCAATCGCCGGGCTTCGTCTTTGCCGAGGTCGACCGCGTGCGGGTCGTTGGACGCCGCGCGGCGGTTCGGCTCTACACCCTGCTCGGCCGCGACGGCGATCCTGAGATGGCGGAGCTTGCGCCGCTCATCGCCCGCCACAATACCTTTATCGACGCCTGGCAGGCAGGAGATTTTTCCGCGTGCCGGCGGATGATCGAGGATTTTGTGGACGGGCCGAAGAATGCGCTGTCTGGCACGCATGCGCTCTATCGCGAGCGGCTTGCCGCGCTGTCCGATCAGGCGCCTGCGGACTGGGACGGCGTGTTCACGGCAAAGAGCAAATAACGCGAAGGCTGCGCGGCGCCATGGGACCGCGCACGAGGCACACGCATCGCTTTCCCTCAGTCGTGCAGTGACTGGACCACGCGATTGGCGATGGTGAGGCGCTCGGCGAGCGTCGTCGCGCACAGGCGGTGGACGAGAAGCGCCAGTTGCGGATCGGTTTTTTCCATGTGCCGCAACTGCTGGCGCAGGAGACGATAGATGGTGGACGGCACTTCGGCGACCACATCCGCCGTGCGTTGGCCACCGCGATAGATTGCGATTTCGCCCAGCACCACACCAGGCGTGACGGTGCGCAGGCGCAGGCGACGGCCATTCGGCAGCCGCGCCTCGACCTTGGCGCGGCCCTTCCACAAAAGGAAGAGATCATCCCCCGTCTCTCCGGCACGGATAAAGCGGTCCCCGGGATTGAGGTCGATGCGCTCCATGGCAGCGACCAGATCCTGCAAGCGGGCATTGGGGCCGATGGTGCGGGCGAGATAATCCTCGATATCATTCCAATCGGCCTCGCGTGGATGGCCTGCCAGCAGACGCTCCTCGCAGCGTTCCAGGGCATGGTCGAGGTCGCGCTCGACCACCACGGTCGGATCGTCGACGACATCGAGACCATTGCGGCGCAGCGCCGTCTCGACCTTGGCATTCATGCCGGAGACGAGCAGATCCACCTGGCTTGCGACCAGCATGTTGCGGATCTTGACAAAGGCGGCGCAGGCGGCGGCATCCATGCCGCTCACCCGACGGAAATCCAGGATGACGAAGCGCAGCGACGGACGCGTGCGATCATTCAGGCGCTGGCGGACCGCAGCAATGATCTGCTCGACCGTTCCGAAGAAGAGGAATTCCTGCAGTTCGAGGACCTGGACCTGCTCGCCTTCGAGCGCCAGCAGGGCGTTTTCGGCAATCGGCCGATCGATGCTGGAACGCCGCTCGCGGCCTGACGTATCTGCCCGGATGACCGACAGGCGGGCATAGTTGTAGACGAAGGTGACGATCGACAGCGCCAGGCCCAGCCCCATGCCGCCGATGAAGCCGAAGGCCAGCATGCCGAGCGGGATGGCAAGCACCACGAGCCATTCGCTGACCGGCAATTGGCGGCGCGAACCCCAAAGCCAGTCATGGATCAGTTCGAAGCCGAGGGTCAGCATCAGTCCGGCGGCGATGAAGGTGGGCATGGCGCCGGCAAGCTGGCTGGCAAAGGGCAGCATCAGCAGCAGCACACCCGCCGTCGCGATGCCGACGGAGCGGGCGTTTGCTCCCATGCGGTTGGCAAGCAGTGTCATGCTCAAGCCGGTGAAGCCAGGCGCCCCGCCCAGGCCGCCGGCCAGCAGATTGGCGATGCCGGCGATGCGCAGTTCGGCATCCGCGTCGATCTCGCGGCGGGTGGCGACCTCAAGCCCGCTGGTGTTGAGCAGCACACCGACCATGCTGAGCAATGCGACCGAGGCGATGGCGGGCAGCGCATGGGCGACCGTCAACCAGTCCGCGCCGGTGAGGATGGCGAGCGGCGACGGCAGTTGCAGACCCGATGTCGGCGGCATCGACGGCAGCCATTGCAGCAGGCGTGCCTGTTCGGCGGTCACGCCGATCACGGCCAGCATGGCGTAAAACAACAGGGCGCCCATCAACATGACGAGGGGCGCGGTTACGGGATTGCTGGCATTCTTCAAGGCCAGCGTCAGCACGATCGCGAAGATCAGCGCGATATAGAGATTGGCGAGCGCCTGGTGGCCAAGCGGCTGGATGAGCAACTGGGCGAGCGAGCGATCGCCGACCACCATCATCACCGCGCCCTGGATGAGCAGGAAACCGGAACCGGCGAGGAAGCCGGCGACAACGGAAAAGGGCATGAAGCGCACCAGCTTGCCGAAGCGACAGGCGCCGAAAACCCAGAAGATCGCGCCTGTCACCACCGCACTGGTGCCGAGAATGGCAAAGGCGGTGCTGATGCGGGTGGCCTCCGGTGCGCCCTGCAAGGCGGGCGAGGCCATGGCGGTGGCGATGGCGGTCGCGAGAATAGCGATGCTCGCCTCCTGCACCTGCCCGACGCTGGAGGGATAGCGGCTGCGCAGCGCAATCAGCAGCGCGATGACGACGCAGGACAGCAGGATGACCCCGACGCCCATGCCGAAGCCGGCGGCGAGCGGGCCGGTGAATATCAGGGCGGCGAAGGCGATGCTGGTGCCGAGACCATCGATGCCGGCAATGGCGGCAAACAGCAGCGGCGCCGACAGTGTTGCCAAGCGGCCCTTCGCAGGCGAACGATGGGCGATCGCCTCCAGCGCCGGAATGGCGGCATCGGCTGGCAGTTCCGGCTGGAATTTGTGGTTGCTGACGTTCACCGTGGCCATTCCTGCAAGCTGGCGGTCGATTCACCAGTGGGGCGAGGACATAGAAAGATTGGTAGACCCGGCCTCGTGAGGCGACAACGGCCCTGCCCCTGATCTGCCCAAACTTGGCCGATATCGAACACGGAAGTCTTTGGCCGCATTGTCCAATCCGGTTCGCTCATTGGTGCAACGCCTCGACGACACGGTTGGCGATGGTCAGCCGCTCGGACAGCGTCGTGGCGCAGAGCAGATGCACCAGCACGGCCAGTTGCGGATCCGTCTCCTCCAGATGCAGCAGTTCCTGGCGGGAAAGCCTGTAGACGATGGACGGCAGTTCGGCGACGACATCGGCGGTGCGGGGGCCTTCGCGATAGAGCGCGATCTCGCCCAAAACGACGCCCGGCGTCACAGTGCGCAGACGCAAAGTACGGCCGTTCGGCAGGCTTGCCTCGATCTTGGCGCGGCCTGTCCAGAGGAGGAAAAGATCGTCACCGATCTCGCCGGCGCGGATAATGCGCTCGCCGGGCGCCACCTCGATGCGCTGCATGGTGGCGACGAGGTCGTGCAGGCGTTCGCTTGGCCCGATGGTGCGGGCGAGATAGTCCTCGACATCCCGCCAGGCCTCTTGCTGTGGCAAGGCTTCAAGCAGGTGCTGCTCGCAACGCTCCAGCGCGTGATCGAGATCAGGCAAAAGCAGAACGGCGGCATCCTCGTTGAGCTCGATGCCATTGCGGCGAAGCGTCAGCTTGGTCTCAGCGGTGAGCCCGCAGAAAACGAGCACGGCCCCTTCACCGGCCACGAGATTGCGGGTCTTGAGGAAGGTGATCGCGGCCGCAGCATCAATGCCGCTCACCCGGCGAAAATCGATGACGACATGGCCGAGCTGTGGGCGGGTCTGATCGCGCAGACGCTTGCGGATGCTGTCCATGACCTGCTCGGCGGTGCCGAAGAAGAGGAATTCCTGCAGTTCGAGCACCTGGACCCGTCCGCCTTCGCGGTCGAGCAGCGCGTTTTCGGCCGTGGGGCGATCGACGCTCGAGCGGCGCTCGCGGGAGGAGGCTTCGACGCGGATCACGGAGAGACTGGCATAGTTGTAAACGAAGGTGACGACGGACAATGCCAGACCGAGTGCCATGCCGGGCAGGAAGCCGAGAACGACCATGCCGAGGGGGATGGCGAGGACCGTCAGCCATTCGCTCGGCGACACTTGGCGGCGCGATGTCCACAGCCAGTCATGCAGCATCTCGAAGCCGAGCGTCATCATCAGGCCGGCGGCAATGAAGATCGGCATGATGCCGGCGAGCTCACTGGCAAAGGGCAGCATCGCTAGGAGCACCGCCGTGGTGGCAAGGCCGACAAGCCGGGTCGTGGCACCCATGCGGTCGGCGAGCAAGGTCATCGACAGGCTGGAAAAGCCGGGTGGCCCACCGACCAGCCCAACGACGATATTGGCAAGGCCGGCCGTGCGCATCTCGCCGTCGGCATCGATTTCGCGGCGCGTGGCGACTTCGAGGCCGCTGGTGTTGAGCAGGAGGCCGATCATGCTGAGCAGCACGACCGAGGCGACGGCCGGAAGCGCATGGGCCACCGCCCACCAGTCGGCGCCGGCAAACACGGCTGGCGGCCATGGCAGGTTGAGGCCATCAGCCGGCGGCATGGCAGGCAACCAGTGCCGTTGGCGGACCTGTTCGATCGGCAGACCGGTTGCAGCGAGCAGGGCATAAAACAGTAGGCCGGCGGCGAGCATGACGAGCGGGCCTGTGGCCGGGTTGGCAAAACGGCCGAGGCTGAAAAGCAGGATGGCCGCGAAACCGAGGGAGACCACGAGATTGGCGAGCACCGGCAGACCCTCCGGATGCAGCAACCCGGTGAGACCGCCCTCGCCCAGCACCATCATCACGGCACCCTGGACCATCAGCGCGCCGGAGCCGGCGAGAAAGCCGGCGACGACGGAAAAGGGCAGGAACCGCATCAGCCGACCAAAGCGGAAGGCGCCGAAAATCCAGAAGACGATGCCGGTGGCAAGGCCGCTCACGGCAAGGACGGCAAAGGCGGTGAGGATCCTGGTGTCGGTCGGGGCATCCCCCATGGTGGCGGTTGCGCCTGAGATCGCGGTCGCCAAAATGGCGACGCTCGGCTTGCGCACCTGGCCGATGCTGGAGGGATATCGGCTGAACAGCGCCATCGCGAGGACCAGCACGACGCTGGAGAGCAGGATCAGCCCAACGCCCATGCCGAAGCCGGCGGCGAGTGTCCCGGTGAAGATCAGCGCTGAAAAGGCGATGCTGGTCGATAGCCCATCCATGCCGGCCACGAGGGAGAAAAGGAGCGCGGCGGTGAGACGGGCCAGCCGGTCCGAAGGGCCGGGAGATGGCAAATGGCTGCTGCGGGAAACCGGCACGCCGCCCATCGCGGCGGCGTCTGCAGATGCTGCTGACGTCTCGGACACAGGGGCAGTGTTGCATGTCGGACTGTGACTGTTCACCTGGGCATCCATGGCGGGAGGCTCAACCACGCGTTTGGTCGTTCGCAATTGGTAGAGCCCACCTGAGGTGGGCGGCAACGGTTACGGGGATGTCGGCCCAATATTGGTCGCTGCAGCGCAGCATAATCATGTCGCACTGCGAGAATGCGCGCTACCGGGGTGCGCAATCGTCGCGAGGCCATTCTGTTACCCAGTGCGATAGCCCGCTGTGAAAGATGGCTTGATTGCTGTCTGCGCCTCATCCGCGACTTTCATGTTCCAGGCGTCACGACTGCTTGAGACTGTATGAGGAAGACAATGATGCGCATTCCAATCATGCGCCGTCTCCGGACGACCGCTCCTGATCAGGTCGCTCATGGCTGATGATGCACGGACCGGATTGCGCTTGATCCGATCCGTGCATTCCGGCGCATCCGGTGGACATCTCGTGTTGATCAGTCGAACTTGGCCAAGTCCTTGAAGATCAGATGACCCCAAGTCTTTCCGCGCGCCTGGACGAGCAACCCGCCTTCAGACAGCCCGCCAAGTTTGACCGGGGAAAACCCGAGATTTTCCGCGAGCATGCCAATCTCCACCGCAGCATCGTCATCGTCGCTCGCCAGGAACACGACCCTCCTGCCACCATGAATGGCGGGGTCTTGAGCAAGGGTGGCAGCGACAAGATGATTGAAGCCCTTGACCAACCGTGCACCAGAGAAAGCCTTCGCGACGAAAGCAGACGACGGGAGGCCGCCCAGTTCCTCGGGCGGAACCTGCGTGTTCATCGCATCGATGATGGTCTTGCCCTTCCAATCGGGCAGCGCCTTTGCGACCTGCGAATGCGACTCGAAGCGGACAGCCAAGAAGATGATGTCCGCCTTCACCGCTTTCGCCAGTGTAGTGGCAATGACATTGGGTCCGATCGCGGCAGCATCCGATGCAAAGCTTTCAGGGTCTCGTGTGGTTGCAACAAATACATCGATCCCCTTGCGGGCAAACGCCCTGGCCAGGGCCTTGCCGATACTGCCGAAGCCGATAATTGCGTAGCTCATAGTCATTCTCCTTTGATGTTTGACGCGGTCAGAGCCTGTAGCCGCCGCTCGCTTCAATCGTCTGGCCGGTGACCCAGTGGCCCTCATCGGAAGCCAGGAACGCGACGACGGCGGCGATTTCCGAAGGCTCGCCAAAACGTCCCAGCGCGATGTCGGCCTCGACGGCCTTCACGAGTTCGGCATTCTCTCGGAAGGCAGCGTTCGCGTCCGTTCGCGTGAAGCCCGGCGCGACAGCGTTCACCGAAATTCCGCGCGGGCCCAGCTCGGACGCGAGCGCATGGGTCAGGTTGTTGATGGCCGCCTTGGCCATCGAGTAGACCGGCGCGGTTGTGACGGGCTTGGTGGCTGCGGCGGACGAAATGTTGATGATGCGTCCGCCATCGGCAATTCGATCCAGCGCGGCCTGGATGATGAAGAAGGGTGCGCGGGCGTAGACCGCGATCAGGGTGTCCCAACTTTCCGGCGTCGCGTCCCGGAAGCCAAGCCAGCCGGCGTTGCCAGCGTTGTTGACCAGAATGTCGAGAGTTTTGCTTGCGGTCCGCTTGGTGAACTCATCGTCGAGTCTCTCGAACAAGCTCGGGACGGTCGTCGGATCAACGAGGTCCGCCTGGATTGCGAACGCCGTGCCTCCCGCTTTCTCGATGACCGCGATCGCCTCGTCTGCACCAGATTTGCTGGCGTTGTAGGTCAGCGCGACTATCGCACCATCCTTTGCAAGTCGTTCGGCGATGGCGCGGCCAATGCCACGCGACGCCCCTGTCACAAGAGCGGTTTTTCCTTTAAGAGACTGTTTCATTCCATTTTTTCCTTGGATGTGTGCATAATCGGTTCACGACCGTGCCCGAGCGGGCGCAGCGCGTCAGAGTTGGGCCAGGCCGCCGTCGACGGCGACTTCACTGGCGGTCATGAAGCTGCTGTCGTCTGACGCAAGAAAGGCGGCCACGGCCCCGATCTCCGCCGGATCGGCCATGCGCTGGAGCGGAGTCATCGCGCCATAGGCATTCTGGCCCTCTTCACCGAGTGCTTCCTTCGCGAGTTCTGTCGCCGTCGCTCCGGGTGACAGGACGTTGACCCGGATGCCGGTGCCCTTCAGGTCCTCGGCCCAAGTCCGGGCCAGATTGCGCACAGCCGCCTTGCTTGCACTGTAGGCGGTGAATCCCGGGGCTCCCGTGGTGCCGGCGCTCGATCCGGTCAGGATGATCGAACCGCCCGGACCCATCAGCGGCAGCGCCTTCTGGACCGTGAAGATCGTGCCCTTCACATTGGTGTCGAAGGTCTCATCGATGTGCTTGGCGGTGATTTGGCCGAGAGGAAGCGGGCTTCCTGCCCCGGCATTGGCGAAGACAATGTCGAGCGTTCCGCGCTCGGCCTTCACCGCCGCGTAGAGCCGATCGAGGTCAGCCTCATCCGAGACCGAGCCCTTTACTGCCCGCGCATTGGGTCCGAGCTTAGACACAGCCGTATCAAGCGCATCGTGCCGGCGGCCGTAGATGAAAACGAAGGCTCCTTCGGCGACCAAGCGTCGTGCCGCAGCAAGGCCGATGCGCGTTGCACCGCCGGTGATCACGGCGGTCTTTCCATTCAGTCTGGTCATGTCATTACATCCTTGTGTTGGTGAGCCTGAAGATAGGCCCGCCGGAGCCAGACGATGAGTGCGGAAGCGCGCACATCGGTGGTGCAAAAACGATCCAGATGGAGATGCATCAACGCGCCAATGGTGGTGCGCAGAGCGACCCAACGTGGTATTCTGCCTCTCGGAGGCACAGCTTGCGGCGCGGGAATGCACCATGATCGACTGGGATGACGTTCGTTACTTTCTTGCCGCAGCGCGTGGCGGCTCGGTGCGGGCTGCCGCCACGCGCCTGGGGGTGAATCACGCGACCGTGCTGCGGCGCATCGCCCAGCTTGAGGCGCGTCTCGGCGCGCAAATGTTTGAAAAGCTGCCATCAGGCTACCGGCTGACGGCCGCAGGCGAGGAGGTCCTCGAGTTCGCGGACCAGATGCAAGCGTCGTCGCATCAGCTAGAGACACGCGTTTTCGGGCGCGATCAGAGCATACGCGGTCTTCTGCGCGTGACGCTGCCACCGTTCCTTGCGACACACCTGCTGATGCCGGATATCGCCGATTTTGCGCGCCTGCATCCGGACATCGAGATGGAGATCGTCTCGACCGGCGAGGTGGCCAATCTGACCAACCGGGAGGCGGACCTAGCGATCCGGATGGTCTCCGATCGCAAGACCCTGCCCCTCAATCTTCATGGCCTGAAAGGTCCGGATCTGCGCGCGGGTGTTTATATGTCCCGCGACAGACTGGCCGCGTGGCGTGCGGGCGCGCCGGATCCAATCCGGCCCATCGTCATCGGAGGTCAGGCTGTCCCGGACTGGATCGACGAAGGGGAGTTGCGCACCACAGGGGTTCCGTTCAGGACGCCGGACGCGGACGCGCAGATCGCTGCGGCAAGGCAAGGGATCGGCATGACCAAATTGCCCTGTTTCGTCGGAGATGCCGATCACCTGCTGGTCAGAGTCCCGGGCATCGATCTGAATTCAGCTGCAACGATCTGGCTTCTCACGCAGGGGGAGACTCGCAAGACGAAACGGGTGCGGCTTTTCACAGAGTTCGTATCCCGCAGACTTGCCGCCTACGCTCCGCTCCTCGCCGGGCAATCTCTATCGCGCGACTGACGTCCCGTTCCAAACGCTAAAAAAGGCTGAAGCATTTCCGGCGAAAACGATCCCCGCCACGCCACATGCAGGCACAACGGAAGGTCGCCGCAACCTCCCGTCCTCGCGTAAAATCGGCGTGCCAAACGGCCCGGAGAAAGCCCGAAAGGGGGTTCCATTACTCTTTGTCCCTCAGCGACCTGCCCCGGATGGCCCCTTGGCTTTTGACAGCACAGCTGTGCCGAGACGCTCTATCGCCCGGCGCAGATTGTCGTCTTCGATGCCGTCCATCAGGGTTTCCAAACGCTTCGCCTTTTCGCCCTGCAGTTTCTTCGGGCTGGGGCGACGCAGGACGGCGTTCGAGACCGGCTTCTGCACGATGCGGATCTGGCCGATCGCGGGATAGCCGAAGAAGCCGTTGATGCGGGCGATCAGTTCGCCCTGGGCGTGGGAGAGGAAGAGCGCGCGGGCGCCTTCGCAGGCGATCGTGAGCACCCCCGGCCGGTGACCGCCATCCTCGGCCAGATCCCCGCGCCGCGGCCAGGCGATCTTTTCCGGCCGGGTGCAATCGGCAAAACTGTCGCCGACGATATCCTCCCAGGAGCCGAGCAGCGCCGTGTTGATGCCGGCGCGGCGCGCCAGCACCGGATCGACGATGCCATTGGCAATCTCGGAGATCTGGTTGGCCCCTTTGCGGGTGAAGGTGCGGCTTTCCATTGTCACTTCATTCGGGCTGCGCTGGGCGGGCGTCTGGATCGGCCGACGCGGTCCCCGCTTTGGGGGCAATCGCACTTGCGACGATCACCGTCGCAATCCACAGAAACATCGCATCATAGATATCATGACCGAAAATGAAATTCGACAGCCCCCCCACCGCGTAAGTGCTTACGAGACAAAACGCCATGAACAGGCGCGGCGCGTATAGGCCATCTTGCGCACCTCGCCAAGCGATGACCAGCGGCGAGAAAAGCAGAGCCAGGAGCGCCACCAATCCTAGGATACCGTTATCGACCAGGGTGGTGATGAAGCCATTGTGGAAATGAGAATAGCTATAGCCGGCGGCCGCGATCAAAGCACGGCGGTTTTGAAGTCCATGTCCATCGATGAGACCGGACTGGATCAAGTCCAGGGCTTTTGTCCAGAGATCGAGGCGGATGGTATAAGACGCGCTCCAGGCGACATTGTCACTGCCCGCGGCCAAGCTCGACAATTCGGTGAAACGCTTGATGCTGCCAGACGCATAAAATCCTATTGCGGCGACAACGAGCAGCAGCACGGTTGCGGTCACGCACTGGGCAAGGCTTGCCCGCTCGCGCAGGAAGAAGACACCAAAGACCAATGCGGCGATGAGCGGCATCGGCATCAAGCCCTTGGTTTGCGACAGGAAGATGCACAGAAATCCGGAAATGAAACCTGCCACACCCAGAAGGCGCCAACTGCGGTCGGTGTCCAGAACTGAGGGGAGCGACAGCATGCTGAGAAGCGCGCAGGTCATGGCGAAGGGGATCGCATTCCCGCTTCCACCTTCCGCTCGTTCAAGAAGAATGTAGCACTGATACAGCGCTAGCGGCAGCACTAACAAGGTACCGATGGCGGAGGCTCGGGACAGAGACTTAAGCAGGTCCTGCCCAGGGCTGAGGGCGAGGCGCTGCACCATGAAGACGGGTCCCAGAAAAATCAAATGCGGCGCGAACTTGCGCCATTCAATCATTGGGGAGGCGAAATTTTCGCCGAAATGTATCATAAAAAACAGGGCGTTAACACCAAAATACAAGAGAAGAACGGCATTAAAAGCGACTATCGGCGGATCACGCCGCAGTGGCAGTCGACCGAGCGCAAGATAAATTAGTGCCCAACTGGAGCTGATGACCAGAAGCCCGGTCACAATCGATCCGCCGAGTGCCGCCAGCCCGAAAATGACGAAAAGGGCTGCAACATTGTTTTCAGCCATCGATCTGTCGAATACATGCATTGAGATACGGTCCCTGTTCGGGGCATAGAGGTAGACGGAAACGTGATCGATCACAAGACGAAGCCCGGCGCCGAGACCCTGTTGTCCTGGTATGACAGGCATCATCGCGAGTTGCCCTGGCGCATATCGCCGGCTGCCGCCAAGCGGGGCGTTGCCCCCGATCCCTATCACATCTGGATGTCGGAAGTGATGCTGCAACAGACGACGGTGGCGGCGGTCAAAGCTTATTTTGCCAAGTTCATCGGCCGCTGGCCGAGCGTCACAGACCTGGCAAAGGCGCCGAATGAGGACGTTATGGCGGCCTGGGCCGGCCTTGGGTATTACGCCCGGGCGCGCAACCTGAAAAAATGTGCCGAAGCCGTCGCTTTCGCGCATGGAGGGGAATTTCCTGACACGGAGGATGGCCTGCGGGCACTTCCCGGCATCGGCGACTATACCTCGGCTGCCATCGCCGCCATCGCCTTCAACCGGCCGTCGGCGGTGATGGATGGCAATGTCGAGCGGGTCATTTCCCGGCTCTATGCCATCGACGCCCCGCTTCCGGGCTCCAAGCCACAGATGAAGGCGAAGGTGGCGGAACTCACTCCGACCGACCGACCGGGCGATTTTGCCCAGGCGATGATGGATCTCGGCGCCACGATCTGCACGCCGAAGCGGCCGGCCTGCGCACTCTGTCCGTTCAACGACGTCTGCGTGGCCTTGGCTACCGACGAGCCGGAGCGCTTTCCGGTGAAGGCGGCGAAGAAAGCGAAACCGGTGCGGCTAGGGGCGGCCTTCGTCGCGGTCGACCGCGACGGGCGGCTGCTTTTGCGCAAGCGGACCGAGAGCGGACTGCTTGGCGGCATGACGGAGGTGCCGACGACCGACTGGACGTCCCGACAGGATGGAGAGACGGAGGTGGACGCCGCCCCCTTCCCCGCCGCGTGGCAACCGGCCGGCGTAATCTCCCATGTCTTCACCCATTTCGAACTCAGGCTCTCGATCTTCCGCGCCGGGCCGATCGACCTGCCCGCCGGCGATCACGGTTTTTGGGTTCCAGTTGTGGAACTTGATGGGGAAGCGCTGCCAACTGTCATGAAGAAGGCAATTACGGCGGCTATTCCGACAGCCTTTCCAACTCCTAAGGGATAAAACATGACCGAGATTCGCCACATCGTCTTCGACATCGGGAAGGTGATGATCCATTACGATCCCAACCTGCCGTTTCAGCGGATCATCCCCGATCCGGACGAGCGGGCGGAGTTCTTTGCCACCGTCTGCACCCATGATTGGAACATCGAGCAGGATCGTGGCCGCAGCTGGGCCGAGGCGGAAGACCTGCTAATCGATGAGTTTCCCGAGCATGAGGAAAACATCCGCGCCTTCCGGCAATATTGGGCCGAGATGGTGCCGCATGCCTATGAGGACAGCGTTGCCATCATGACCGGGCTGATCGAGGCCGGCCATGACGTGACCATGCTGACCAATTTTGCTGCCGACACGTTTTCCGAGGCGCGCGCCATGTATCCGTTCCTCAACGCACCGCGCGGCGTCACCGTCTCGGGCGAGATCGGGCTGATCAAGCCGGACGTCGCGATCTATCACCGCCATGCGACGGATTTTGCGCTGGAGCCGGCACGGACCGTGTTCATCGATGACAGTTTTCCCAATGTCGAGGGTGCGCGGGCTGCCGGCTGGCAGGCGGTGCATTTCACAGGCGCGGAAAAGCTGAAGGCGGATTTGCGGGGGCTTGGCGTCAGCGTGTGACGTCAGCGCTGACAAAAATAGGCGCGGGTGGAGTTGGCGGACCCCGACCCGCGCCAGTTCGGTCGCAAGCGACCGAAGGCGTTCCGGGCGGTGTCGATGGTCTGACGTTTCGTCCCGTGTTTGTGTGATCCGGTGATACGGTTGGCGGCTTGTCCGAAACTGGTCTCTGTGACTAGATACGGTAAACTGGTCACAGCCAGTGACCGCCGTCACATGCGGCGGCGGACCTCCCCTTTGCTCATCCCTGCCCCTCCGGAGAATTCATGGTTTTCGATCCCGTCGCTGCCGCTCGCACGTTTCACGAGGCGATCAACGCCCTCGATTTTGCCAGTATCGACACCTTTTTCGCAGAAGATGCCGTCTATGGCTCGGTGAAAGTCGGCCAGCTCTCCGGCAAGGCCGAGATCATGGCGGCCTTCCGGCGCTATTTCGACACCTATCCGGACCAGGTGGCGGTGGACGAGTTGACGGAGGCCGTGTCGCCGATGGCGGCGCGGGCCGTCTGGCGGCTGAAGGCGACGCATTCGGAGACCGGCGAGCCGCTGGTGCGTTTCGGCGAGGAAACGATTACCTTCAATGACGAAGGCAAGATCATCTCGGTCGACGTGACCGACTACAAGGTCTGACGGTCCGCCAGCCAACCGGATGAACGAAAAACGCCCGCTGGGATCAGCGGGCGTCTGTCATTGCGGTTGTCGAAAGGCTCTCAGCCGAGCTTTCCCATGCCAGCGCGGACGATCGAGCGCAGGTCGTCGATCGGCTTCAGGGCGCCCTCTTCCTCAAAGTGCCAGAAGGTCCAGCCGTTGCAGGCATCGAGCCCCTGAACCTTGGCGCCGAGGCGATGGATGGAGCCGGCCTCGCCATTCGAGACCAGCGTGCCATCGGCGCGGATGATCGCCGAGTGGCGGCGCTTGGCATCGGTCAGAACCTGGCCGGGCTTGACCAGGCCGCTTTCGACCAGGGTGTTGAAGGCAACGCGGGCCTCGCCCTTCTTGCCGGTCATCACGGTCAGTTCGACCTTGCCGAGCGGTTCGACGGCGGCGATGCGGGCCGAGGCCGCATCGATGTAATCCTGCTCGCGCTCGATGCCGACGAAATGACGGCCGAGACGCTTGGCGACTGCACCGGTGGTGCCGGAACCGAAGAAGGGATCGAGCACGATATCACCCGGCTTGGTCGACGCCATGATGACGCGGGCAAGCAGCGCTTCGGGCTTCTGGGTCGGATGGACCTTCTTGCCGTCGTCGCCCTTCAGCCGCTCGCCGCCCGAGCAGATCGGGAAGAGCCAGTCGGAGCGCATCTGAACGTCGTCGTTCGAGGCCTTCATCGCATCATAGTTGAAGGTGTAACCCTTGGCCTTCGGATCGGGCGAGGCCCAGATCATCGTCTCATGGGCGTTCTGGAAACGGCGGCCCTTGAAATTCGGCATCGGGTTGGTCTTGCGCCAGACGATGTCGTTGAGGATCCAGAAATTCATGTCCTGGAGCGTCGCGCCAACGCGGAAAATGTTGTGATAGCTGCCGATGACCCAGATCGTGCCCGTCGGCTTCAAGACGCGGCGGCAGGCGAGCAACCAGGCGCGGGTAAAGGCGTCATAGGCTTCGAAGGAAGCGAACTGGTCCCATTCGTCGTCGCAGGCATCGACGAGGCTCTGGTCGGGGCGATGCAGCGCGCCGCCGAGCTGCAGGTTGTACGGTGGGTCTGCAAAGATGACGTCGACGGATTTGTCGGGAAGGGCTTCGAGAGCTGAGACGCAGTCGCCCTTGATGATGCTGTCGACCCAGGCGAGCGGGTCGGACGAACGGCGGAGTTCGGCAATCGGAAAGACAGAAGCCATTGGTTACTCACTCTTACGCTGACGCAGCACGGGATATGAGGCCTATGGTTACCGAAGTTGGTTACCGAAGGGTGAAGAGGGCGTGAGATTTTGTGCGGGGGTGGGATTTGAGGGGGGCGGCAAACAGGCGTTGCTTCGCTTCTGACAGCATTTGCTGCCCCATGCCGAGCGCCTAAGCAAAGACTGATAGGGAGGCGGCGCCTCGCCTCCTCCTCCCCCATCGAGGAAAAGATGCCCGAAGGACAGATGAGGGCGAGCAACGCTACTGTTTTCATTCGGAATTTCCGCTCATCCGGCGCTCACTTTCTCCGCTGGGGCAAAGTGAACCGTCACCGCCCCGCATCCCAGGCCCTCACCACCGCCTTCTTCGCCTGATCGCGCCACACACGCGTGAGGTTGGCGCGGACCCATTCGAGGTCGACCCGGTCCGGGCGGGCGAGGACCAGTGGATGTGCGCGGTGGTGGTCGGTGGTGAAGAAGGTGTCAGGGTCCAGTGCGATCAGGTGGTCGCGTTCCTCGAAGGGAACCTTGAAGACCGGGCAGTCATGGGTCGGGTTCCAGAAGACCATGGCCTTGCCGTTGACCTTGAAGGAAGGCGAGCCCCAGGAGGTGGTTTCCTCGGTCGTCGGCAGAGCGAGGATGATCTGGCGGAGCGTGTTGAGGGTGATCATGACTGGGCCTCCGGCTTCGACGATGCCAGAAGTCAGAGGGTCTGTCATGTTCCAGACTTAAACTCTATACAGTACTCATGAAAACAAATGGACCGAGCAGGCGCCGGCCGGGCGCTGCGGACGAAAGCGGTCAACGAAAGCTGCAGTGCCGAAATAAAGCCCTTGTAACACTTGCCGGACGAACATGCCCCCCAAAGAAATTCAACACTATCGCTTCGTGCAAGCAGCATTGGCTGCCTCTGATGACTGCATCAAGGTCATCGGTCTGGACGGTAGCCTTCAATATATGACGGAGGGCGGACAGCGGGTGATGGAGGTTGATGACTTTGCCGCCATCAAAGGATGTCCCTGGCCGGATTTCTGGCGCGATGAAGGCAATCTGGCCGCGGTCGCCGCCATCGGGGCGGCGCGCGAGGGCCGTGAGTCCCGCTTCACGGGCTTTGCAGAGACTGCGAAGGGAACCCGGCGCTTCTGGGACGTCAAGGTCAGCCCGATCTTTGCGGAAGACGGCAGCGTCGACAGCATTCTTTCAGTGTCGCGCGACATCACGGCCATCAAGAATTTCGAGACCGAGCAGGAGTTGTTGCGCAGCGAACTTTCGCACCGGATCAAAAACATCCTGGCGCTTGTTCAGTCACTGGCCAATCAAACGCTGCGCAATGACAGCGATATGGCGACATCGCGGATCGCGTTTCTGGAGCGGCTGCATGCTCTCAGCCACGCGCAGGATCTGTTCATCAGCAACAATCAGGTCTCGACCACGCTTCCACAACTGGTCGAGTCGGTCATCTCGACCCTGGAGCCAGGACGGATCGCCGCCAGCGGACCGAAGGTGCCGCTGTCTTCCAAGAGCAGCATCGCGTTCGCACTGACGCTGCACGAACTGATGACCAATGCGGTCAAATATGGCGCCCTCTCCAACGCTGAGGGCAAGGTCGCCATTTCCTGGTCTGTGGAGCCAGGCGACGATGAACCGGAATTGCATTTTCTCTGGAGCGAAAGCGATGGACCGGTCGTCAAGATGCCGGAACGCAAGGGCTTCGGCTCGCGCATGATCGAGAAGGCGCTGGTCGGATACATCAACGGTCATGCCAGCATCAGCTATGCGCCGGCGGGTCTTGTGGTACAGGTGAGAGCGCCGCTTTCGGCTCTGTTGGCGCTCTGATCTTACCCTCGCGCGACGGCATGACCCGCACGCCGACATAGCCACCATCCGCAACGCTGTCGCAAAGCCCCGACCATTCGCAGCCGGAACAGGCCGTGCGGATCTCGCCGGTGGCGAAGGTTTTTCTGAGACGAGCGAGGAGCGCTGGGGATGGCGTCAAGCGGGCGCCGAGATCTAACGGGCTGTCGATGAGGCGGGCGAGGGCGTCTGTCGCCCCCCGATCGCGCTCAATGACGCTTGCCCCGTGGCAATGGGCCTCGGGGTCTGCGGTCAGTGGTCCGCAGATGTCGTCCGGCCCTGCGACCAGCTCGATCTCCTCGCCGGCCGAGAGCCTTGCGGCAATGACCTCGTAGTTCTCGACGAAGGCGGGAGAATAACCCTTGCCGACATAGGTCAGCATGCAGAGCAGGTGATGGGGGCGGAGCCGGACGGTCATGGATCTATCGTGGCAGATGGCCGCTCAGAGGTCGAGCGGCTGCGCCTTGCGGCGGGCCAGCGCCAAAAGCAGGGCGGCGGCGAGCGCGGATTTGATCACGGCGCCCAGGATGAAGGGCGTGACGCCGAAGGCGAGGCCCTTTTCGAGGCCGATCAGGGAGGACAGCCATGCGCCGCCGATGGCGAGGCAAAGCACGTTGGCGGAGAGATGGGCGGCAAAGCTCTTCACCATATGCTCACCCGTCCAGCCCTTTTCGGCGAGGTAACCCGCGAGCGCTGCGATGATCGGGAAGGAGACGAGGTAACCCGCCGTCGGCCCGACAAAGGGGGCAAGGCCGCCGGAGGCCTCGGCGAGTACCGGCAGGCCGAGCATCGCTTCGCCAAGCCAGGCAAGCACGGTCAGCGCGCCCAGGCGCCAGCCGTAGAGCACGCCCAGCATGGTCAGGGCGAAGGTCTGCAGGGTGATCGGAACCGGCACCATGGGAACCGAGACCTGGGAGGCGAGTGCCAGGATGCCGGTGCCGAAAAGCACAAGCGCAAGCTTGACCGGCAGCGAGCGGCCGGACAGGCCGAGCGGATCGAAACGGTGGGACAGGGCGGAAGCAGTCGTCATCGCAATCTCCATTTTATAGATAATTTTATTCGCAATGAAATTTTTATCTATGATTCTTGCTTTCAGCAAGTCAGGCTTGGGAAAAACTAGCCCAAAAAGATCTGGGTACGGACACATGTCCAGCATGTCCAAAATCATTCTCCTGCACTTAACCTCTATATTTCAGTTATTTGTGCCAGGTCCGCAAGATGTCACCAGATTGGAAAAATTATCTATAATTCTGAAATTGGCTGCTTAGTCCCCCGCGCTCCCGGGCCGCAGTGATCGCCATTGTCGCAGCAATGAATGAAATTTAGAAAACTATAATTTACCGATAGCAGGCAGGATGCTGCGGACTTGCGTCGCGGATACGAACGGGACGGCAGGGTTTTCTCCCTGCTCTCTGCTTCGCACCCGACGCCCCATCATCTCAAAACGGGAGCCGACCGATGTGCCTCGACTGCAAGACCCAGGGCATGAAAGGCCTGAAGCGCCGCCATCTGATGAAACTCGCCGGCCTCGGCTTTGTCGCCAGCGGGATCGCGCCGATGGTGCAGGCGTCCGAGGCGAAAAAGCCTGCAGCAGCGGAAGCGCATGGCGCAGACGGACACGCGGATGGACATGCAGGCGAAGCGCCGGCTGACGGGGCTCAAGATGCGCCGCAGGCGGCCGAAGCCAAGCCGACAGCCGATCCGCATGCGGCCCCGGCTGAAGGGCTGACGCCGAAACAGGCGCTGGCCAAACTGAAGGAGGGCAACCGTCGCTTCGTCGAGGATGCCAATGCCTGTGCCGCCGATCTTGCCGCACGCCGCACCGAGCTTGCCGCCGGCCAGCACCCCTGGGCGATCGTGCTCACCTGTTCCGACAGCCGGGTGACGCCGGAACTGATCTTTGGCGGCGTGACGCTCGGCGAACTCTTTGTCGTGCGCAATGCCGGCAATGTGCTCGACACAGGCGCACTGGGCACCATCGAATACGGCACCGAACATCTGCATGCGCCGCTGGTCGTGGCCATGGGCCACAAGAAATGCGGCGCGGTCGCGGCCGCCTGCGACGTGGTGAAGAAGGGCGCGCAGCTCGAAGGCTCGATCGGCAAGATGGTGCAGCCGATCCTGCCCGTTGCGCTCGCCGCCCTGTTCACCTCGGAGGATTTCGTCGGCCAGACCGTGCGCAACAATGCCGTTTCCGGGGCCAAGCGCATCACGGAAGAAAGCGCCATTGTCTCGCATCTGGTGGAAAGCGGCACGGTCAAGGTGATCGCTGCCGTCTATGATATCGAGACGGGCGAAGTGCAGTTCATTGACAAGATCGCGTAAGCACTATCACCCCACCCGCCGCGTTGCGGCGACCTCCCCGTCAAGGGGAGGCGGGAGATCTCATCCGACGATCGCAAAGCCTTCGGTCTCCGCACGCCCCGGCACCGGCATTGGGGCCCGGCCGATCCATTGGACGTGGCGTTCCAGGATGCGGGCGGCCTCTGCGGCGTCGCCGGATTTCAGCGCTTCCAGGATGGCGCGGTGGTCGTGGTCGGTGCGGGCTTCCCAAGTGGCGCGCCAGGCGACGAAGAGGAAGCGGGCGGAGACGGCGTGCAGGTCATCGATGACGGACAAGAGGCGCGGCATGCCGCAGGTCGAGACGATCAGGCGGTGAAAGCGGCGGTTGGCCTCCTCCCAGGTTCGCACATCCTTGGCATCGTCAGCATCGGCGGCGGCCTGTTCGGCTGCCGTGAGCACATCGGGGGTGATGTTCGGGGCTGCGTGACGCAGCGCCAGGACTTCGAGGGCGGCGCGCATTTCCGCGACTTCCCGCACCTGCTTCAGGTCGAAGCTGGCCACCCGCACGCCCCGGCGCGGAATGCTGACGACCAGCCCCTGCGCCTCCAGCCGGCGAAAGGCTTCGCGCACCGGCACGTGGCTGGCTCCGAATTCTTCGGCGATGTGGTCCTGGGCGAGACGCGAGCCGGGCACGAGTTCGCCATGGATGATGCGCTCCGCCAGCGCCCGGCTGATGCGGCTCGCAATCGTATCCTCGGGAGAATCTTCGGGCTTTCTCGGCATGGGTTCCTGCATAGCCAGCAGGCTCAGGCTTGTCGAGGGATGGGGTGAACAGCCCCGCCCCAAAGCCCCCTCACCCATGCCGGATGCGGCTGTCCTCCGGCGCTTCGGAACGCTCCGTCAGGCCATAGTCGCGCAGCACATGGGCGACACGCAGGCGGTAGTCGGCGAAGATGCCGCCGCGACCTGCGCCTTGGGCGGCGCGATGTTCCGGCGTTTCGCGCCAGCGGCGCACGGCCTCCTCGTCGCGCCAGAAGGAGAGCGACAGGAGCTTGCCGCGCGTGGCAAGGCTTTCAAAGCGTTCGACGGAGATGAAGCCGTCGATCTGCTGCAGACGGGCGCTGAGGTCTCCGGCGAGATCGAGGTAGCGGTGCCGCTCGCCGATGAAGGGGATGACCTCGAAGATGACGGCGATCATGGCTGGACCTTCGACATGGGTGAATTGGAGACGTTTTTGAGGAAGAGCCGGTCTTCCTCGAGGATGAAGCGAGCGTTTTTGGCGAATTCGTAATTGGCCTTGCCGAGCGGATCGGCAAGAAGCTTTGTGCGATAGGCCTCATAGGCTGCGAGGTTTTCGATGTTGTAGATTCCGTAAGCGGTGGTTGCCGAGCCTTCATGCGGGGCGAAGTAACCGACGAGATCGGCGCCGCAGCGCGGGATCGCCTCGCCCCAGTTGCGGGCGTAAGTTGCGAAGTCGTCGCGGCCGAAGGGGTCGATGCGGTAGCGGATGATGCAGGTGATCATGGGTGGCTCCTCGTTGCTGACGAGGCGGTTCTGGCATGACGGCATCGGGTGATGCTTCGATGCGGGTCGAAGTTTCCGGCTTAGGGATGCATGGCACACTTCGACCAGCATCGAAGCATCTGCTAGGATTGGCGGCGAAAATGCTGCAGACAATCTCAGGAGGATAGCATGGCGGAAGGGCCTGACATTGCGCGCATCGCTTCGCTGATCGGTGACCCGGCGCGCTCGAACATGCTGCTGGCGCTGATCGGTGGCAAGGCGCTGACGGCAACCGAGCTTGCGGGGGCGGCCGGCGTGACGGTTCAGACGGCGAGTTCGCATCTGGCGAAGCTCCAGGAGGGCGGAATGCTTGTGCCACGCAAGCAGGGGCGGCATCGCTATTTCGCGCTGGCCGATGACGAGGTGGGCGTGATGATCGAGACCCTGATGGGCTTTGCCGCCAGCCGTGGGGCGCTGCGCCACCGGATCGGACCGAAGGAGCCGGAGCTCCGAAAAGCCCGGATCTGCTACGACCATCTCGCCGGCGATTATGGGGTGCGCATGCTGGACAGCCTGATCGCGCAAGGGGCGATCCTGGCCGAGGGCGAAGCGCTGCGGCTGACGAATGAGGGCGAAGCGCTGATGGCCGGCCACGGCATCGATTGCAGCCAGCTTCGTAAACAGCGCCGGCCGATCTGCCGGGCCTGCCTGGACTGGAGCGAGCGACGCACCCATATGGCCGGCTCACTCGGCCAGGCGCTGCTGTCGCATTTCCTTGACCGGGGGGAAGCGCGACGGGTGGAGAAAAGCCGGATCATCCAGTTTTCGCCAGAAGGCGAACGGCGCTTTCGCGAGATGTTCCCCCTGTCCACGTGACACAGCAGGCCTGCAATCTCCGGCCCTTGAAAACAAACCGACCATATGGTATGTTTCTTTTCAACACCAAGGAAAGCTCCGCCATGAACCCCGTATTCTCTGCCTACGGCGCGCTCGCCGGCGCCATTGTGCTCGAAGTCATCGGCACGACGCTGCTGCAGAGATCCGCGCAGTTCACCAAACTGCTGCCGACCGCAGGCATGGTGCTGTTTTATGCCGCCTCCTTCTATCTGCTCACCCATGCGCTGAAGGGCATGCCGCTTGGCATCGCCTATGCCATGTGGGGTGGCCTCGGCATCGTGCTGACCGCCCTGATCAGCGTCTTCGTGTTCAAGCAGAGCCTGGATTCTGCGGCACTCGCCGGCATCGGGCTGATCGTGACGGGTGTGATCGTGATGAACACACTGTCCAGTTCGGTCTCGCATTGATGGTCCCCGCACCCTCCCTTTCGGATACGCCACCCTCTGCCCATCACCGGAAGAAGCAGCCCGAACAGGTGCGCCGGGCGCTGCTCGACTGTGCGGCCCAGATCGCGGCAGAAGACGGGGCAGCGGCCATCACCATCCAGGCCGTGGCGACGCGGGCGGGGGTGACCAAGGGTGGTCTCCTGCATCACTTCGACAGCAAGCAGGCTTTGCTCGCCGCCGTCTTTGGCGACCTTCTGGACCAGCTCGACCGCGAAATCGATCGCTTGATGGAGCAGGACCCGAAGACGGAAGGGCGTTTCACGCGGGCCTATGTGCGCGCCTGCTTTGCCGATCGGCCGCTCGGGGCGCAAAGCCTGTGGGCAGCGCTGGCGGTCGCCATCGTGACGGAGCCGCAGCTCAAGGCGCTGTGGTCCCGCTGGCTGGACGATCGTATGTCGCGGCATGCCGAAACGGATGGCGATCCCCGGCTAATCGCGGTGCGGCTCGCGACCGACGGTGTCTGGCTTGCCGATACAATGGAAAAAGCCGACGGGTTGAAACGTTACCCGCAAGATTTCGAGGCGGTGCTGCTTCATATGGCGAGCGACACAACCTCAGGCGGATAGCTTCACAACTTGAAACCGGGTTCTCCAAATGTGCGGGGCCGAACGTGCCGAGAGATTTCGTAGTGAAAAGCTGCACGACATAACCAATAGACCAAAATGCTAAGGACTAGGAATGAAAGGATTACCCCAATTCCGGTCAGCCATGAATTACTGGGTGAAATCAGATAGAGGACTGGCAAGACAATCAGTGCAGAAACCATGGATGAGATCTGCAGGAACACCCCTCTGATGGCCTCCCATAAGACCCACTCTATGCTCATCAATCTCCGGCGTACTTGTTGTGGAT
>NNBU01000041.1_pt1 | contig 45171 bp, 37 predicted proteins | sample 1173781 | NCBI WGS metagenome assembly NNBU01 (sample SAMN07173937, study PRJNA388173) | plant metagenome | biome: Plant school; feature: Soil; material: Symbiotic tissue of Blasia pusilla L.; isolation source: symbiotic tissue sample KVJ2 | host: Blasia pusilla | place: Norway: Troms, Kvaloya...
CGTGTCTCAAGTTTTTATCACCGCAGCTTTGGATGACGGTAAAGTTGTGTTTCAGGGCGAGTCTGATTCCCAGTTAACCAAAGGATTAGTCGGGCTTCTCGTTGAAGGATTGCATGGACTAACGCCAACTGAGATTGTCCAACTTACCCCAGATTTTATTCAAGAAACAGGCTTAAACGTTAGTCTGACACCTTCCCGCGCTAATGGATTTTATAACATTTTTAAAACCATGCAAAAAAAAGCATTGGAATGTAAGTTAGATTTGCCTAACTAAACTTGGTTATTGGTCATTAGTCATTGGTCATTTGCAAAGGACAAGGGACAAATGACAAATGACAAATAGGGTACAACTACCAAAATTTAGTGTCATGTCAACCAATGTATTATCTACGTCTGCTGGTATTGGCTTTGGTGGAGTAGTTCAAGAATATCTCTGGAATTTTGAAAATCAGCAATTGCGCGTTGTTTATGAAACCCTCGGTAAAGGTTCACCGCTATTGCTACTACCATCTTTCAGCAGTGTTTCAACGCGTTCGGAAATAGGCGAACTTGCCAAGTTACTAGCTCCCAATTTTCAAGTTGTAGCAATAGACTGGCCAGGTTTTGGTGAATCTTCTCGCCCTAGTTTGAATTACCGACCAGAAATATATCAGCAATTTCTGGAAGATTTTGTTAAAACTGTTTTTAATACTCCTGTTACTGTAGTGGCAGCTGGTCATGCTGCTAGTTACGTTTTACAATTAGCTGTCCAACAACAAGCTGCTTTCTCACGGATTGTGTTGTTAGCTCCTACTTGGCGTGGCCCTTTGCCGACAATGGGAGCAAGTCAGCAAATAGCTGGTATTGTGAGAGACTTGGTGCGATCGCCTATACTTGGTCAAGCTCTCTACAAACTGAATACTGCCCCATCTTTATTAAGTTTTATGTACCGCCGTCATGTCTTTACTGACGCGGCTAAAATTACACCCAGTTTCATTGAGAAAAAGTGGCACACGACTCAACAGCCAGGAGCACGATTTGCATCTGCTGCCTTTGTAACTGGTAATCTCGATGCTGTACACAAACAATCTGACTTTTTGGAACTTGTGCAGTCTTTAACCGTACCGCTCATGGTAGTAATTGGAGAATCTAGCCCTCCCAAATCACGAGAAGAAATGAACGCTTTAGTAGCTTTACCAGGAGTGAAAAGCGTTGTCATCCCTGGTTCTCTGGGGCTGCATGAAGAATACCCAGCAGTTGTTTTAGAAGCAGTTGAAGATTTTTTGTTCTCTAACAAATAATTAACCAGAGATGAACATAGTTCCTCGTAGGGGCGTACTGCTGTGCATTGGTGTCTACTTTTGCCAAAAATAGCGTACTGATTGGGTGTTGTTCACCCGCCAGGGATTGTAAATCCCTGACTAATTGCTCAAGTCTACTGAAGTAGACTGAAAATTTTCGCGCTATCTTAGTCCTCTTCAGAGGACTTTAGCTATGAGACAGGGATTTACAATCCCTGGCGGACGTGCGGTTTTGCGTTAAGTTGACACGTATGACTGCTGTGCGCCCCTAATCATTCAAATAAGAATCGCCATATTACAGATACATCAAAATAAAATCTTTCTTGATTAAATTATGTGATGATTTTGCTGAAACCCAAAATAATAGTAAGTTCGCACAAAAATAGAAAAAGATTTATCATGGGCGATAATGATTATCCACAAGGTGAGACAAGAGGAATTTAGAGTATGGTGGCTGACGTAATCAACAATTCAGTTCCCGTTACTGTTCTGACTGGCTATTTGGGAGCAGGTAAAACGACTCTACTCAATCACATCCTCACCTACGAACACGGCAAAAAAGTTGCTGTGATTGTCAATGAATTTGGGGAAGTGGGTATTGATAATCAATTGATTATCGATGCAGATGAAGAAATTTTTGAAATGAACAATGGCTGTATCTGTTGTACAGTACGCGGCGATTTAATTCGCATCATTGGCAATTTGATGAAGCGGCGCGATAAATTCGACCATTTAGTAATTGAAACGACTGGATTAGCCGATCCTGCACCAGTGATTCAGACATTTTTTGTTGATGAAGATTTGCAAAATCAACTGTCTCTAGATGCAGTGGTGACAGTCGTAGATGCCAAGCATATTTGGCAGCACTGGGATGCCGACGAAGCCCAAGAACAGATTGCTTTTGCCGATGTAATTCTACTTAATAAAACAGATTTAGTAGCGCCAGAAGAGTTGGATGAATTAGAAAAACGGATTCGGGCGATGAATGCGATCGCAAAAATTTACCGCACCCAAAATTCTGAACTAGGAATGGATGCTTTGTTGGGTGTAAAAGCTTTTGATTTAGACCGCGCATTAGAAATTGATCCAGATTTCTTAGGCGAAGATGCCCACGTACACGATGAAAGCGTCTTTTCTGTAGCTTTAGTAGAAGCAGGTGCAGTGGATGGAGAAAAATTAAACACTTGGCTTTCGGAATTACTGCGTACCCAAGGGCCAGATATTTTTCGCATGAAAGGCATTTTAAATATTGCTGGAGAAGATAATCGATTTGTATTCCAAGGAGTACACATGATATTTGATGGCAAACCCGATCGCCCCTGGAAAGCAAGCGAAACCCCCAAAAACGAACTAGTATTCATCGGTCGCAACCTTGATGCAGCCCAACTCAAGCAAGATTTTCTTGCTTGTCTAGCGTAAATAAAAAGTTAAAAGTTAGGAGTTATAAGTGATGAGTTAAAAATTCCTAACTTCTAACTCCTAACTCCTAACTTCTCTACATAACTATGAACTCCACAACTAAATCTAAGGAATTTGAACAACACTATTCCGGGATACTTTCAGATTATGTAACTGCGATCGCTTGGTCGCCACAAGGTAAAACTTTAGCAGCAACTTCCGCCGCCGGGGAAGTAGTTTTATGGAATGATGCTGAACTCACAACCTTACAAACTGGTAATGGTAAATCAGTAGACTGTCTGGCCTTTTCACCAGATGGCAAATTTTTAGCCGTTGGTGGACAGGATGGACAGGTGAAAATTTGGCAGAATACTGAATTAATCGCCACCTTGGAAAATGCCCCTGCATGGGTTGACAAGCTAGCTTGGAATTACACCAGTAACCAACTGGCTTTTAGTTTAGGGCGTTACGTCCAAGTCTGGGATGCAGATACTCGTGAAATTGTCGTGACACTGAATTTTGACAACTCTTCAGTATTGGGTATAGATTGGCGCATTGATGGACAATACTTAGCCATTAGTGGTTATAAGGGAGTCAAGATTTGGCACAGTCAAAACTGGGATGAAGAACCATACAGCTTAGATATGACTACTGTCAGTTTAGCGATGGCTTGGTCGCCCGATGGCAAATTCCTAGCTTCTGGCAATATGGATCGTAGTGTCACCGTTTTAGAATGGAACAACCCCGATCCTTGGGTGATGCGCGGCTTCCCTGGTAAAATTCGCCAATTGGCATGGTCAGAAGCTATGACCAAAGTAGGTGCGCCAATACTCGCATCTTCTAGCGTTGAAGGTATTGTAGTGTGGGAAAAGCTAGAGGATGATACTTTAGGTTGGGAAGCGCGAGTATTAACAAATCATGTGGGTGTGATTAATGCGATCGCCTTTGCACCTAAAAGCTTCCTTCTCGCTTCTGCTGCTGCTGATGGCTGGTTATGTTTGTGGAACAAAGCCAAGGAAGTATCCCAAATTATCACAGGTGTCTCAGCAGGATTTTCTTGCCTAGCTTGGCATCCCGAAGGTAAGTTACTGGCCGCAGGCGGTGAACAGGGCGAATTAGTTGTTTGGTCAAAGGTTTTGCGGGGTCAAGGATTTGGGCGTAGTTAAGTAATACTTGGTAATTAAAATTGAAGGTGGGCAATTTATTAGCTATGCTGTATCAGCAAAGCTATCTTTGTGTGAATTATGAACATAGTCAAACTGATCTTACTCGCCTGCCCTGCATTTCTGGTATCCATGCTGCTGGTAGTCAATCCAGCACACGCATCCAGCCTTAAATCTCTATACCCTACACAAATTGTTACGGTAGTATCTACACAACAAATTCCTGATCTGGTAACACCAAAGTTGACTCAAACATCTAATCCGATTATTGATCAACTTGGTTGCAATTGTGCAAACTGTGTTCAGTCTAAATTTCAGTCCCTACAAGGTAAGCTGCCATCAGTCGGTTTTTAATAAAGTTAGAAGTTATGGATATTGTAGGGGCACAGCAATATTGTGCCCTTATTAATTATTAATGAGCTTTTTGTAGATAGCGATCGCACCTGCGGCATCATTATTTATGTAATCAAGATATTCGATTAAGTAGGGGCAATACCCTGCGGGAAGCCGCTTTGCGTCTACATGAATTGCCCCCACCGCATGGTCTAATTACCTAAAAATGGCTGTAAAAAACAAGTACGAAAGTATTTAGGTGAATCCCTAAATACTGAGAAAGCTGCTGGTAAGCCATTAAAATTGGTGCAATCGCTATCTGCACTCAAGCTGTTAAGCTCTTGTTAAAAGAGCTAGTCCGGGGATTAGAAAACTTGCTAGAGTGAACAGAGTTAGCCTTAATGTCTAATCGCCAAAACCTATACATCTCATGGATTTTGCTAATATTGCATCCCAGCTAAACGCTGGAACGATTTTACCAGAGGGGATTGTTATTCTCACCCTCTTGGGGGTTTTGATTGTTGATTTGATTTTGGGGCGTACATCCGCGCGCTGGATTGGATATCTAGCGATCGCAGGTTTATTTGCTTCGATTGTCGCCCTATATTTTCAATGGGACTCTCCTAATCCCATCGGTTTTACCGGTAGCTTTAACAGTGACGACCTGAGTATTGTCTTTCGCGGTATTATTGCCTTGTCTGCGATCGCTACTATACTGATGTCAATTCGCTACGTTGAGCAGAGCGGCACTGCTTTAGCCGAATTCATCGCTATTTTGCTGAGTGCTACTCTAGGAGGGATGTTTTTATCCGGGGCTAGTGAGTTGGTGATGATTTTCATCTCCCTAGAAACCCTGAGTATCTCCTCTTACTTGTTGACAGGTTATACCAAGCGTGACCCCCGCTCCAATGAAGCGGCGCTGAAATACTTGTTAATTGGAGCTTCCAGTACAGCAATATTTTTGTACGGTGTATCACTGCTGTATGGACTATCTGGAGGACAAACCGAACTAAGTGCGATCGCTAATGGCATTGCCACAGCGAAAGTGGGACAATCTTTAGGTTTAGTGATTGCCCTGGTTTTTGCGATCGCGGGTATTGGGTTCAAAATCTCCGCTGCACCCTTCCACCAGTGGACACCAGACGTTTACGAAGGCGCTCCCACCCCAGTCATCGCCTTTTTATCAGTCGGTTCCAAAGCAGCTGGGTTTGCCCTAGCCATCCGCTTGCTGACAACAGCCTTCCCTCTTGTTGCTGACGAGTGGAGGTTTGTCTTCACAGCTCTAGCCGTTCTCAGCATGATCTTGGGTAACGTAGTCGCCCTAGCCCAAACCAGCATGAAACGGATGCTAGCTTATTCATCCATTGCCCAAGCTGGGTTTGTGATGATTGGCTTGATTGCTGGTACACAGGCGGGCTATGCCAGTATGATATTTTACCTACTGGTTTACCTGTTCATGAACCTGTGCGGCTTTACCTGCATCATCTTATTCTCACTGCGGACAGGAACCGACCAGATTGCCGAATACTCTGGTTTATATCAAAAAGATCCACTCCTAACACTGGCGTTGAGTATTTCCTTGCTTTCCTTGGGTGGTATTCCACCATTGGCAGGGTTTTTCGGCAAGATTTACTTATTTTGGGCTGGTTGGCAAGCAGGACTTTATTGGTTAGTCTTGCTGGGCTTAGTTACCAGCGTCGTCTCCATCTACTACTACATTCGCGTAGTTAAGATGATGGTAGTCAAAGAACCCCATGAAATGTCCGACGCAGTGAAGAATTATCCCCAAGTGCGTTGGGATTTGCCTGGGCTAAGACCTTTGCAAGTCGGGTTGGTAGTAACATTAATTGCCACTACCGTAGCAGGGATTTTGTCAAATCCACTGTTTACATTGGCTAACAATTCCATCTCCCACACCCCATTTTTGCAAGCAACAATTAACAGTAATGTAAAAGCACAAAATCTCCTGCTTTTGCCAAAGTTAGATTCGGTTAGTCAGTCTCAACCCTCAGTTGATTCTACTGCGAAGATTTAATCGAGTCTCAACCAAACTTTGTCCTCAAATACAAAGCCTGTTTGCTAATTAGCAAACAGGCTTTGTCATATTTTTTAAGTTAAATTTTATGATAATGAGTTAATAGGTATCTTAATTATAAATTCTGCACCTTTCCCTGGAACAGAAAAACAGCTAAGTTGTCCGTTATGTTTTTCAACTATAATCTGATAGCTTATATATAGTCCTAGTCCAGTACCTTTGCCCACAGATTTAGTTGTAAAAAATGGGTCAAATAGCTTTGAGCAAACTTGTTCATTTATCCCCAAACCATTATCAGCAATACTAACCACGATCCATTTTTCATCGACTAACTCAGTTTTAATTTGAATTTGGGGATTATTATTTATCAGTTTTTGATTGTCAGTTGTTTGTGGATTTACTTCTGACCACTGACCGTTAAGCGCCGACGCCTCCAGTGCATCGATCGCATTAGCAAGAATATTCATAAACACTTGATTAAGTTGACCAGGATAGCAAGTTATATTTGGCAGTTGACTATATTTTTTGATGACTTTGATTTCTGGGTACTCATGCCTAGCTTGCAAGCGATGCTCCAAAATCATTAAAGTACTATCAATTCCCTCATGGATATTGACTTGCTTAAGTTCTGCTTCATCAAGTCTGGAAAAGTTACGCAGTGATTTAACAATTTCCTGAATGCGTTCTGCTCCCACTTGCATTGACTTGAAAAGTTTAGTTATGTCTTGAATCAGAAAATCTAAGTCTATTTCTTCTACTTGCTCTTGGATTTCTGGAGGAGTATTTGGACAAATTTGTTGATAAATTTGCACCAATTTAAGTAAATCCTGAGTGTATTTATGGGCGTGGTGAAGGTTCCCATAAATAAAACTCACTGGGTTATTAATTTCATGAGCAATACCAGCGACCATCTGACCTAAACTAGACATTTTCTCAGCTTGGATAAGCTGAGTTTGGGTAAGTTGTAGTTCGTTTAGTGTTTCTTGTAAAGCAGTTGTACGTTCCTCAACCCGAATTTCTAACTCTTGATTCGCTATCCAGAGTGCTTCCTCTGCCTGTTTTCGTCTCTGAACTTCTTTGGCTAACTCATCGATTTTTTCATTCAGGAGAACGAAATTACTGCTGGTCAAAGTTCTATTTTCCAAGCGTAAGAGAATTAAAGCTGAAGATTCAGGAGACCAAGGTTGAATAACGGCTCCTTGACTACGACATATTAACGTTTGTCCATCATTCTTTCGTAAAGTCAAGGAGCCAATAACCATTGCCCTGCTACTTGAACAAGCTTGCAGATACCTGACAATATCGTTGACAGGCTCAGTTACAATTTCACAAAGCATTCTTCCTTGCAGTTCTTGACGGCGTAACCCCAACATATCTCCTACTGGTTGATTGGTAGCTAACAACTGACCCTCTCCACTTACCAGCAGTAAAGGTTCTGGTAAAACTCTGGCAAATTCAAGAAATTGTTCAGGAGTCATGGGGCTTCCAATTTCAGGGTTCGATTCTACTTTACATATCTGCACTAAGCTTATATCCCGGAATTATTTTGACGCTGAAGGGTTTACACCGATTCTAGTCCTCTAAAGTATTCTCGACCTTCTGCATCTTCTGCTTCTTCTGTAAGTTTTAAGTAAACAATAACTTTACATCCAGGATCACCCTGTGCTATGGTTTCCTGCAATTCTACTTTCGCATATCCCAGATTATTAGCTGCGATCGTCCCAAAGACGTTTGAAGTCATCATGCACATGGCAGGACGATTAAGTACTTTTTCACCAAATGGGCAGACGCGGTTGCCAAAGACAATTTTTTCATCATCCTGCTCAATCACATAAAAATCGCCCTGGATGCGTTTCTTTAAATCAACCAAAACATCAGCTACCTGCTTACGAGAAAGGTTGGAGACTTCCAGGGCAGATTTGTAATCTTGGTTAATCTGCCTTCCCATCCTTTCACCAACTACGCTAATAAATCCAGAAGCTTCTTCTAAACCAACTACATCTTGTAAAGTGCCAGATAATTCTCTGATTAATGTACGTAAAAATATATCGCGTTCTAAAGAAAGATGAAGCGTAGCTATAGAATGGTTAAGTGCATTGGTCATAAATTTTGAAGACACAATCTTGGAACTACAGTTATAGAGTTCCCAAAAATGCATCTAAAGTAACTGCTTAATATCTTTATTCAGAAAATTTGATGTTTGCTTTTGTTTTTAATCAATAGTAATGTAATGGTCATCACAAATTCTGAACTTTGTCGTTACAAAAGTTCCCGATTTTGCCAAGCTTCTTCTAGCTTTCGTCCCCATTCTCAGCCAATAGGCTTGGGTTAAGGCCAAAAACCTTAAACTGTGTAGGTTGGGTTGAGGAACGAAACCCAACTCAAGCTGCTAGCTCGGCAAGCCTAATTTTTTGGGACGACTAATCATAGAATAGTTTTATTTGGGACTTTCTAGATTTTTTGAACCCAATATTTTAAGGCTGACGTACTACTACAATTATCCTTAACCCAAGTGGATTGCACTATGATTGGCGACCACATTAAACATTATTTTTCCCTAATATTAATTTTAATATTGAATATATTATCTAATTTAAAAAAAGGGAATAGTGATTATAAACTCAGAACCTACTCCTAACACAGAATTAACTTTTAGCGTTCCTTTATGCTTTTGGGCAATTATTTGATAGGCGATTGATAATCCTAATCCTGTTCCTTTTCCTACTGGTTTAGTTGTGAATAAATGGTCAAACATTTTTTGCTGAACATCAGCCGATATTCCCAAACCATTATCTTGAATCCGAATCAAGACATGATTATTATCTTCAGTTAGGGAAGTATGAATTGTAATTTGATTGGGATTTTTCTTAATTTCATCAAAACTTAGTCCAGAGTTTGACTCTTCTAAAGCATCAATAGCATTTGCCAATAGATTCATAAATACCTGATTTAGTTGTCCTGGGAAGCATTTTACTAAAGGAAATTCGCCGTAATCTTTAACTACTTGAATACAAGGACGAATCTTATTAGCTTTCAAACGGTGTTTGAGAATCAGGAGAGTGCTGTTAATACCTTCATGAATATTAAACAGAACTTTTTGTTCTGTATCTGCTCTAGAGAAAGTTCGCAAGCTGTTGCTAATGTTGGAAATGCGATCTGTACCTTCTCTCATTGAGGAAATTAGTTTAGGCAGATCCTCACGCACATACTCCAGGTCAATTACTTCGATTGTTTCTTGAATTTTTTGAGATGCTTTGGGATAGGTTTGCTGATAGAGGTCGATGAGATGTAATAAATTATGAATATACTCTTTAGCTGGGGTTAGATTACCGGCTATAAAGCCAACTGGATTGTTAATTTCATGAGCTACCTCTGCAACAAGACTTCCCAAAGTAGACATCTTATTCTGCATTATCTGAAGATTAAGAAGCATTATTTCTAGTTCATGGCTTCTTTCTTCTAACTTATTTTGGTATTCCTTTAATTCATCAATTACTTTCCTAAGTAAGGATTCTTTCTTTGTATTTATATCTTCGAGTTTTATCCTGTCTGATTCAGAACGTTCCAATTTCTTTTGGATAATTCTATTGGCTTTTTTTAGTTCCTGAATTTCTTGTTGATAATCCACGATTCCCATCAGATTTTACCGAGTTCCCAAAATTAAAGTTACAAAAGTTTCATTGTGAAATTGCGTTTGGCTAATTCGATCTATAGGAGCAATCTCTCCATAAGAATAAAATCCACAAGCAGGAAGATATTTAGCCATACAAAATTTTGTGTTTTGGTACTCCTCTTGTGCCCTCGTACCAAGTATTTGCCGACGAGCTACACATGAAAAAAACAAAACAGCACTTGGTTCTGCGCCTGGGTAACTATCTAAGGCATTCATGAATGAAGCTTTGGAAGCTGTCAAAATATCTTCATAGGCTGCTTCTGAAATTTGAATAACTGATTGATCGGGAATATCTCCAAAAAAGGTTATACTACCAGATTCTTGATTGTAAGCAATAGGTGCTCTTATATAAAAATTGTCTCCATTCTGAGCAAACACCGCTAGTGGATATTCCATTGAAGGAGGAAGCAAACCTAGATAATGATGATAAAAATCTAAAGCTGGTTTACCATCGATTTCATAAACTATGTTCTTATCTACCTTAGTCACTTTGCTTATTTGGCCAATGGGATGCCAACCACTTGCAACACCGTGAGAAAACAATATTGTGCCAGAAAAAAGCAGAATTGGTACAGAATCACTTAATACTTCTGTTTGAAAAAATTGATATGTATTTTGATATCTTGACTGATCGCCTGCTAAACCACCAAATATCGGCACATATTGACCAAGAGCTAGCTTTAAGCCATTCAATATAGAGACACCACTAGTTGTGAGGCTCTCTGGATGAGTTAAGCATAGCTTTGGAGGTGCGGTACTTTTTGCTTGGGCTTGCTCCACAGCTTGCTTAGTTGCAGTAATTGGATCAGTTGAAACTTTGAGTCCAACTCCCGCATGAATTTCAACTTCGTCTGAGCAAAACAACATTAAGGTGATTGAGTCCTGCTGAAACTCTAAGACTGAAGAAATTTCTCCGTCTGTTGTTCCACCAATCAACTCAATCCCCGGAAAAGCCTGATGAATTTGTTGCAAAATGAGAGAATGCTCAAAATCAATTGCGGCAAAAAAAATCCCAGCTTTTGGTATATCACCTGCAAGAGAACTGGTACATTGCTGAATAACTTCTTCAACTGCGGATAGAGAATCTGGATCGTTACTATGACCTACTACTGCTTTGAACATAAATTTACCTATTATCTTGATGAACGCGAATGACTATATTTCTTAAATGGGAAGCTTGATAATAAACTCTGAACCTTCTCCCAGTAATGAATTGACTTCTAGAGTTCCTCCATGTTTTTCGACAACAATTTGACGAGCAATTGATAATCCTAATCCTGTGCCTTGACCCACAGGCTTGGTAGTGAATAAATAGTCAAATATTTTTTGCTGCACATCAGCCGACATTCCCACGCCATTATCTTTAATCCGAATCAATATATGATTTTTATCTTCAGTAAGGGTAGTTTGAATCAACACTTGATTGGGATTTGCTTCAATTTCAATATAGGTGCGTCCTGCATTAGACTCCTCTAAAGCATCAATAGCATTTGCCAATAGATTCATAAATACCTGATTTAATTGTCCGATAAAGCATTCTACTTCTGGTAAATTATCATAATCTTTAATTACTTGAATATCAGGACGATCCTCAGATGCTTTTAAGCGGTGTTTGAGAATCATAATTGTGCTATCGATGCCATCATGAATGTTACAAGAAACCTTGCGATCGCTATCTGATCGAGAAAAGGTTCTCAGACTAGTACTAATGTTGCGAATACGCTGAACTCCCTCTTTCATTGAGGAAATTAAATTAGGTAGATCGGAAAGCATATACTTTAAATCTATCGCTGCAATTTCCTCTTGAATTTCTGAAACTGGATTAGGATAGTGCTGCTGATAGAGATCAATAATGTTAATCATGTCTTGGAAATATACTGAAGCGTGTCCGAGATTACCATGAATAAAACCAACGGGATTATTAATTTCATGAGCAACTCCTGCTACTAATTGACCAAGGGCAGACATTTTTTCTGTCTGTACAAGCTGAAGTTGAGACTCTTGTAGGTCTTTTAATGCCCTAGACAACGCTGCTGTCCTTTCTGCAACTCGTTTTTCTAAAGTTTTTGTGAGATTTCGTAATTGAAGATGGGTTTTAATTCTAGCCAATAATTCTTCTTCATGAAAGGGTTTAGTGATGTAATCAACTGCTCCTATATTTAGACCCTTTACCTTACTATCAGTATCAGAATTAGCCGTCATGAAAATTACAGGAATATCAGAAATAGCTGGATTTTGTTTTAGCCTTTTACAGGTTTCAAATCCATCTATACCCGGCATCATTACATCTAACAAAATCAAATCAGGTAGTCTATACTCAACCTGTTGAATTGCCCTATCTCCATCATTTTCTGTAATAACTTTAAAGCCTACATTAGTTAATATGTCAAAGACAATTCCTAGATTTGTAGTAGTATCATCCACTACTAAAATTAAACTATCTTCTGGGGCATAAAGCATTTTTCTGTCTAGCTCGTAATTCATGTATTTAAATTAATTTAACTCCTTGCTACTTATTCACTATTTGCCTTGCGATCGCAGCTAAGATACCTCTATTTTATTGGTGGTCTGACTGACAAATTTCCTATCTGACAATCCTATAGTTCCCAAAAACTCTGACAACAGCAACATTGTCACACTAAATTGCTCACATCTTTCTGCTAGAGCGATCGCTCTAGCATGAGCATTAACCATCTCAATAGAGTTAAACATCCTCTTTCATGAAGGCGATCAGCTTGAAATTAGTGATTATTACCCTTGTTTTTTTTATAAAAAAACGCTATTCCAAAACAATGTTGTTGATGCCATAAGTTAACTTTTTAAGTTAGTCAACAGCATTTATGATGAACATACACAAAGATATATTTTTTTATTAAAAAAATATAATTCCAGATAATTACGGTTATTTTTTAATAAAAAAAATGAATAATATCTAGATAACTTTTGAAATATTCATATACGTTTACACACTACTGATAGTGGCGTAAATATGATTTACGCATCTTAGAAACCTTCCTATTATTGTGAATTTTTCAAAAAGCTACTTGAAAGAGTATTAAAAAATCTCTTGAGCTATTGTCTTTGTTCTTTCTAGTGTGATTCATTTTTTTAGTCCTTTAGACTAATAAATTTTTTATGAACCAATTACTTTACCCTGGTTTATACTGCCCATTTTCATCGCAGATCAATAAGTATGTTGATGTTATTGAAGAGTACTCTCTTGAATGGGTACTTCGTTTCAATCTCCTGGCTAATGAATCAACTTATAAGCGTTTTTGCAAGTCTAAATTCTTTTTATTAGCTGCATCTGCTTATCCTTACAGCAATATTGAAGAACTGAAGATTGCACATGACTGGCTGAGTTGGGTGTTTATTTGGGATGATCAATGCGATCTCTCAGATTTAGGAAAAAAACCTGAAGTTCTAAAAGTTTTTCATCAGAGATTTCTGGAAATATTAAACGGGGCACAAGTTACAAACCAAGATATAGGCGTGACTTTTGCTTTAAGTAACCTAAGAGAGAGAACGCTCGCAAAAAGTAGCTTAACATGGTTCAATCATTTCATTTGTAGCTTTGAGAAATGGTTACAGGGATGTGTTGAAGAAGCAACCATCCGCGCACAGGGAATCATACCAGACCTTGATACTTATATGATGATACGTAAATCAAGTGTAGGCGTCGATGCTTTTCTAGCGCTGACTGAATTTTGCCATAATTTGATGATTCCCAATTTTTTACGAAAACATGAAAAATTTGTCCAAATGCAATTTCTTACAGGACATATTATTGCCTGTTGTAATGATATTTTTTCTGCATCTAGAGAAATCTCAAATGGCGATGTTAATAATTTAGTATTGGTACTGCATGAACAATTTAAAATTCCTCTAAACCAGGCAGTTAACCGTGTCGCAGAGATTCACAATACAGCCGTACAGAAAATGATGGATTTAGAAACATCTATTCCAAAATTTGGAGAAGAAACAGATACTGAAGCTGCAAAATTTATATTAGGAATGCACTACTGGATACGTAGCAACCATGATTGGTATTCCCAGACAGGTCGTTATCAGAGTATAGAAGGACTGGAACTAACACAAAATTAGATGTATTGCTGATTGTGAGTATGATTGTAGAGGCAATTTATAAATTGCCTCTACAAAAAAGTTTATAAATTAGATGATCCCAAATTCATAGTTAATTTGAGAAATGCTAAATCAGAATATGGTGAATTTATAAGATCGACTTGATCAAATTAAAAAAATAAAATGCCATTACCCCATCTTCTCAAAACTCCCTCTTTAGTACAAAAGCTTCATTGGGTTCGTGACCCTGTGGGCTTTATGGAAAATGCAGCCCAACAATATCCTGATATTTTCACTGCTAGGATAATTGGTTTTGGAGAAACTGTAGTTTTTGTGAATCATCCCCAGGCAATCCAGGAAATTTTAACTCATGATAGAAAGAAATTTGTTGCTGTTGGTGAGACTAACAGAATTGGAGAACCCTTAATGGGAAAATCTTCAGTTCTGATGCTAGAGGGCGATCGCCATAAACGCCAACGACAACTCTTGATGCCCTCTTTTCATGGAGAGCGGATGCAATCTTATGGTCAGCTAATTTGTAATTTGTCTGAAAAAATCTTTAATCAGTTACCACTTGATAAGCCCTTTTTAGCTCGGAATCTAACACAGGAAATATCACTAGAAGTTATTTTGAAGGCTGTCTTTGGTTTAGATGAGGGAGAAAAAATTCAAAAACTTAGGCAACTAGTGCCATTGTCATTTGATCTTTTTCGCACACCTTTGACTTCTAGTTTATTTTTTTTCCCATTCTTACAACAGGATTTAGGAGCTTGGAGTCCCTGGGGAAAGTTTTTGCGCGATCGCCAACAAATTGATCAATTTATCTATGCTGAAATTGCAGAACGTAGGCAGCGAAAAGATCCCAACTCCATCGATATACTCTCCTTGCTTATGTCAGCACAGGATGACACTGATCAATCGATGACGGATCAAGAGTTGCGCGATCAGTTAGCAACCCTAATACTTGCTGGTTATGAAACTACGGCATCGGCAATGGCTTGGGGATTGTACTGGATTCATCAAAAGCCCCTAGTCCTTGAAAAACTACTTGATGAACTCGATACCCTTGGTGATTTGCCAGATCCAATGAGCATTTATCGACTACCGTACCTCACAGCTGTTTGCAATGAAACCTTACGAATTTACCCTGTTGTAATGTTCTCTTTTCCCAGGGTAGTGCAAGAACCCGTTGAATTATTAGGACATCCTTTAGATGCGGGAACTGTACTGCTTCCCAGTATTTATCTCACTCATCAGCGAAAGGATTTATATCCCCACCCTAAGGAGTTTCAACCAGAGCGCTTTATTGAGCGTCAATTTTCTCCCTATGAATTTCTGCCCTTTGGTGGGGGTGTCCGTCGTTGTATTGGCGAGGCTTTGGCTATATTTCAAATGAAGCTAGTATTAGCAACTGTTTTGTCACGCTATCACTTGGCGCTAGTTGATCGCCGCCCAGAGCAGCCTCAGCGTCGAGGTTTTACCCTTGCACCAGCCAGTGGAGTCAAGATGGTAATTACAAGGCGACGTGTGCGGCAAAAGTCTTTAGTGAACATGACAACTACACCGATATGCTAGTACTTTGTCAAAATAGTTTTGAGGGTTGATAGTAAACACTCTTCGTGCTTACTATCAACCTTTAATTATTCAGACCTACTTACTTAGTCTAGATATCTGACTGTTGCATTGGGATCTCAATCACGAACTCAGTTCCCTTTCCTAAGGTGGAATCACAGGATAAACGACCCTTGTGTTTGTCTACAATAATCTGATAGCTAATCGACAACCCCAACCCCGTGCCACTTCCTACCGACTTGGTGGTAAAAAATGGGTCAAAAATTTTCTGCTGCACCGCTTTTGTCATCCCAGAACCGTTATCGGCAATCCGAATTATCGCCGTATTAGAATCTGTTAGTTCAGTAAAGATGTGAATTTTTGCTACTTTATGAGAAGCTACAGACGCGTCTATATCCTTTGCTATTTGTTCTTTTTCATTTAGATTACTAATACCTATATTGCGATCGGTAAAAGTTACAAATGACTCTTCTAAAGCATCGATTGCATTACTAAAAATATTCATAAATACTTGATTGAGTTGACCCGGATAACAAGTAACTTCCGGTAGCTTTCCGTATTCTTTGATGACTTCAATTTCAGGAAAATCGCTCTTTTGTTTAATTCGGTGTTGTAAAATCATTAAGGTATTTTCTATTCCCTCATGAACATCTACAGGCTTCATTTCAGATTCATCTAGACGAGAAAAGTTGCGTAAGCCCAAAACAATATTGCGGATACGCGAACTCCCAATTTTCATTGAATCTAGAATTTTTGGCAAATCTTTTACTAGAAAATCTATGTCAATCTCCTCAGCTTTCTCCTCAATTAAGGGGGAAGAACGGGCATATTCCTGCTGATAAACCCCTACCAAATCTAGCAAGTCTTTGACATACTCACTAGCATGATTAATATTGCCATGAATAAAGTTAATGGGGTTATTAATTTCATGAGCAATTCCCGCCACCATTTGTCCCAAAGAAGACATTTTTTCACTTTGAATCAATTGGATTTGGGTGCGTTGCAATTCTTGGAGAGTTTGTTGTAAAGAGTAATTTTTGTCGTTAATTTCCTGCGTTCTTTCTTGGACTTTTTGTTCTAGTGTATGGTTGTATTCTTCCAATCTTTCTTTAGCTTGTGCCAAATTTTTATAGAGAATAGCATTCTCTAGGGATATTGCTGCTTGAGTGGTGAGTAGTTTGAGTACTTCTACGCGATCGCGTGTAAATGCTCCTGTCGTCAGATGATTTTCTAGATAAATAATCCCAATCAATTTACCTTGATTTAGAAGAGGTATAGACAATAAACTCTTAGGTTCTTCACTAAGAATGTAGCTATCACCTGCTAAAAAAGAAATAGCCATTGCATCATCAACAACCAAGATTTCTTTAGAGCGTTTAACATAGTTAATCAAAGTAATAGGAACATCGTAGCTTGATTCAAGGCAAGTTGATGGAAACTCAGTGTAGGTATGCTCAAGATTTGAACTGGAACAAACCGCCGTGACAGTTAATGCTAAGTTATCACCTTCGGTCAATATTAAAGCGCATTTAGAGGCTCCTGCATTCTCCATAACAACTTCCATTAAAGTAGAAAGTAGTCGCTCAAGCTCGATTTCTCCAGAGAGTGCTTGAGATGCTTTAATAAATGCGGCTAAATCCAGAGAGTCAGAAATACTTGTCTTCGAGCCAATAACAGTTTGTTGATTACTTAAGGTAGATAAAGATGATAAAGATGTGCTATTGCAAGAAGTGCTTTCCTCACTGGAATGGATACTCAGTTTTTCTTGCTGAAATAGAGGAGCCAGTAATTGGGGATAGCGTTTTGCTAAATCATCAACTTTAGCTAATGCTCCCCAGCGAATATAGCTATAGTAAGCATCTGTTAGGTAGATTTGGGCAATCTTATGTTTACCCCATTCTAAATAAAATTTGGCGGTAAGTTCTTGAGCGAGAGCTTCTTCATTAATATACTCATTTTCTTTAGCAAGGAAGATAGCGCGATCGTATAATTCCATTGCTTCAATATATTGACCACTAATCCGACACTGTTCAGCCTCCACAAGATAATATTTGTGTAAATAATTCATCGGGGCATGATACGCCCAATGCTCCATTTTTTGCTGATTCGCTTGAACTTTATTCAGAATGCACTTTTGCTCGGAATCTGATGCATCAGGATATACAGCCAGTTGTGCTAGTGAATCATACAAATAGAAAATAGGAGTCACTTGCTGTCCTATTCCACCTTGTAAATACTTTTCTGCTAAAGTAGCATTTTCCAAAGCAGAAGGATATTCCTGAAATAGGTAACAGAGATGTAATTTACTTACATATAAATAGAAAATTCCCATGATATCATTGGCATCAAGGTAAAGCGGCAGCATTTTTTCTTCGTCGTAAGCTTCACCAACTAAATGACAGGGATTTGCTACATTTCCTAGCAAATTTAAGACAGACTGTCGGTGGATAATAATCCAGTTAAAGATTGTTTTTTGATTAATTTTTCTGATGACATTGCTGTAAGTTGCAATCTCACGTTCTAGCCCTGAGAGTTCTTTCCCAATGAAATATGAAGAGTAGGAATAAGCATTGAGATAATAGGCCGTATATTCTAAATCTCCTATTTCTATTCCAGCAGAGTAAGCCTCTAATAAAGGTTTTAGTATTAGTCTAATGTGTTGCTTCCAATGCCAGATACTTGTATAAAACACAAGCATTATCTTAGCTTTAACTTCTTTAGCATTGAACTTATCCACCAAAGTTGCAGCCAGTTTACCAAATTGATAGCTAGACTCAATATCTCCTACTAAACCGCTCAATATTAATCCGTAATTACTATAACCAAAGGCAGATAAGGGAGCATTCCCATATTTGAGCGATAATTCGATTTGTTTCAGAACAATGAGCGGAAACAATTTAGGTGCAACTGCATAAGTGACAGAGATTGCAGTCGATATTATCCGCATTATTGCCAGAGCTTGAGCTTCTATCATTTCCGGCAGATTAATTAAGTCCTCAATGGGCCTACCGTTGATATTTGATGTTAATTCTGCCATTGCTAACTGAATATCAGACTGGCTTGGATGTTCAGGAAACTCCACTCCTAAAAGTTTTAAAAAGGTTAGTGCAGTATTTACGGCCTCCAGTGCTTGGTTCTGCGCCCCATAAGCCTGAATTTTGACTTCATAAACTTTTACTTTTTCTAGCAGTGGTTTACGTCCCAACACCACCTCTGCTAATTCCTCCATCTGTTCAAAGTTGCCAGCCAGGTATGCTGCTTCTGTCGCAGTCTCATATAAAGCCAGGGTGAGATGATGTTTCGTCTCCCAGCTATCACCTGCCAGCAGTTGGAGTCCGGTAGTTAAATACTTAAGGGCAGTAGGGTAGGCTGTTGATGCTAAAGCTTTTCGTCCAGCAATTAAATTCATCTGGGCAAGTTCATCTCGTTTAGCTTGAGGGGAGATGAATTCTACTGCGATATTAAACTGATTGACAAGCTCAAAAATCTTTTCTTCCTGTTCTTCAACTGGAATATTGTTCAATAACAGTAGGCCAATTTTTAAGTGAATTGGCTTTTTTTGTTCTTCGGGAATTAGAGAATAAGCAGCTTGCTGCACTCGGTCATGTACGAATTTATATTTAGGTAGCTGTAAATTAGAACTTGTAAATTGTGTAGATTCTATTCCATGAACAACGAAGTCTTGATTAATATTATCTTTGGAAAAAATGTTGTAATTTTCAGTTTGTGGTAAAACTAGTCCATCAAGTAATGCTTGCCACAAATCTGATGCTGTATCTAATACAGATTTTTCATTGACGATCGCTAGGCTTTTTAAGTCAAATTGATTACCAATACACGCAGCCATTTTCAGAACTTTTTGGGTATGTATTGGTAATTTTTCTATTTGCAGGGCGATAAATTCTACGACATCATCTGTGAGAGCTATTTCTTTAATTTTTGAAATATCATACTGCCAATGACCAACATCAACATTTAATACAATTAGACCATCATCGTGTAAAGACTTGAGGAATTGGACGCAAAAAAATGGGTTGCCTTTAGTTTTAGCAAACACCATCTGGGTGAGAGAAACCGCAGCTACTTCAGGACAATGAAGGGTATCAGCAATTAGATGATTTAAATCACCCTGATTTAATGGTTCTAGGGCGATCGTATTAATAGTTGCTCCTGTTTTTTCAATCTCCTGTAGTGTTAAATAAAGCGGATGTGCTTGGGAAACTTCATTATCTCGGTAGGAACCAATTAACAATAAACTTCCCTGATGTTCATGCATCTTCTCTGTCTCTTCTGAAAGAGAAGACAGCCTATTGTCACACATCAATAAGTGAATTAATTTTAAGGAAGCCGTATCTGCCCATTGTAAATCATCGAGAAAGATAACTAGGGGATGTTCTTTGGTCGTGAAGATTTGAATGAATTTTTGAAACAATAAATTGAAACGATTTTGGGCAGCACTGCCAGAAAGTTCTGTAAGCGGAGGTTGTTTACCAATAATCTGTTCGAGTTCAGGTATTACATCAATAATCACCTGAGTTTGTGTACCCAATTCCCGTATAATTTTTGCTTTCCATTGTTGAATTTGGGCATCAGTTTCTGAAAGCAGTTGCCAGATTAAGTCTCGAAAGGCTTGCACCAATCCTGATAAGGGAATATCGCGTTGAAACTGGTCAAATTTTCCTTTGATGAAGTAACTGCGCTGCCGCACAATCGGCTTGTGGACTTCATTAACTACAGCAGTTTTGCCAATGCCAGAGAAACCCGCAATTAATATCATTTCTGTTGCTCCTTCTGTCACCCGCTTAAAAGCAGCGAGTAGGGTTTCAACTTCACCTTGGCGACCATAGAGTTTTTCAGGGATTACGAAACGGTCTGAGATATCTCTCACTCCTAGTTCAAAGTGTGTAATATTTTCTGTTTCTTGCCACTGGCTTTGGCACATCTCCAAGTCATGCTTTAACCCCAAAGCACTCTGATAGCGATCTTCGGCATTTTTTCCCATCAGCTTGCTGATAATTTCAGACAAAATTAGCGGAATATTGGAGTTAATCCGGCTGGCTTTGAGCGGTTGTTTGGCAATATGAGAGTAGACTAACTCCATCGGATCTCTAGTACTGAAGGGTAACTGTCCGGTGAGGAGTTGAAAGAAGGTAACACCAAGGGAATAAAAATCAGTACGGTAGTCAATACCCCGGTTCATCCTTCCGGTTTGTTCTGGAGAAATGTAAGCCAGAGTGCCTTCTAATATATTGGGATTTGTGAGAAATTGAATTTCTCTTGGTAGGAGGGTGGCAATACTAAAATCGATGAGTTTTATTTCATCTGTGGTAGGGTTTATGAGAATGTTGGCAGGCTTAATGTCTTTGTGAATGATGCGATTGCCATGCAGTCCTTCAAGGGTAGAAGCAATTTTTATCGCAATGTGGAAAAACTCATTGAGGGAAAACCAGTTTTCCTTCTTCCCCTTATCCTCCAGTCGCCAATCTTGCAGGGAAATACCGCCAAAATCTTCTATCACTAAGACGTAGCTGTTACGGTAGTTTTCTAAGCTATAGGTTTTGACTATGCCAGGAAGATCGAGGTTTTTGGTGATGGTATATTGATTTCGGAACTGGGCGATTTCCGCGAATGTAGGATACTCATTCCGCATCAATTTGAGAACGACTGGTTTTTGGTCTTGTTCTTTAATACCCCGATAAACTAGGGTTTTACTGCCTGAGTAGATTTGCTCGGTAATCCGATAGCCAGGAAATGCATATAATGTATCTAATACTATCAACATTGTGGAATCTGCTCATAATTCTTGTTTCTATGGCTTAGTATTCCCGTGCGAAGACTATCCTGATCATGAAATAGGATTTTTTTGTTTAATTGGTATTAAAAAATATAATTTTTAATGTAATAGGACTTACGCAAACAATAGCCAAAACCTTGATTTAACGGTAGTGGCAATTCATGTAGACTCATACTCCTACGGAGAAGCAAGCTACGCGGAGCGTCTCCAAGAGTTGCGGCTTCCCGAAGGGTATTGCCCTACCATGCGTAGTTTTGTGTAAGTCCTATATAATTTTTTGCTAAGTATCTGATCTTGAAATAAGTAGGCGAGAATAAATCAAAGTAACTTAAGTAATATAAAAAATATTGAGATTAATTTGTAATAAGCTTGGTGCTTTCAATTTGTGGAATAGATATCATGTTTTGACGCAGATTTAGTATGTAGCAGACCAAATAATAAAAAAACCTGCCATTCTCCTTAGCTGAAAAGGAAACTGTGGCAGGTTTAGTAGTTATTGAGCATACTTTGCTAGACTAATATCGTGTCCGCTTAATTACTTATTAAACCCCAAAAACCCCTCCGCTTAATCCCCTCGTTGGTGTGGAGGGGTACAATGATTGTGGGAATCATAACTAATGCGATAATAATAACGAGCACAAATGCTACTTGATTTTTTGTTTAATAAAAGTCACAACCTGAGTTAGCTGTTTCTTCAAACCATCAATTTCTGCTTGCATTTTGACAATTTTCTCGTTCAACGCATTAATTTCTGCGTTAGAGACTCCTCCGGTACTAGGAGTTGCGTTGCTTGCCGCCGTAGGCATCGCAGCAGTTGTAATACTAGGGGCTACTACCGTACTATTGGCGACACCAGAAGTTGCAACTGTGCCATTTTTGACAGCAACCGTTGCCCCTACTGCCACTAGTTCTGGACGAGGCAGTTTCGCCTTGGTCATAGCTAACTTAATAGCGTTTATTAGTTGCTTTTGATCAAAAGGCTTACCCAAAAATTCAAAATATTCAAATGGTTCTGTGATTTTCTCCGTCACCTCTTCCTTGCGGCCAGACATGATTACTAAAGGAATTTTTCTTAACTCTGGGTGGGCTTGAACTTGCTGAAAAACTTCCCAGCCACTCATTTTAGGCAACAGGAAATCCAGCATAATCAGGCTGAGTTTTTCCTGAAGGATGAAATTTAGTCCTTCCACACCGTCTTTTGCTTCCAGTACCTCAAAATTGCCCGGAGGCAACATTTCTCGTACTTTTACCCTGACAACTGTAGTGTCATCGATAACTAAAATCTTGTTGCTTGCCACGACTGTTTGCTCTAACAGAAACTTTAAGTGTAAATAGCGGCTTTGCCGATTGTCCTTGAGAATCCTCCCACTATATACAAAATTTCTAGGAATTGGGGGATAGTATATTTCGGTATAAATGACATTGTTAGAGGTGTTTTGCAAAACTTCTATTTTTGTTATGGGCAATTTATGTCATGGTGATATTTAAGGCTTAAAACTTGCCCCACAGTTTCTTTGGATCTTGCTTGAATCTCTATGATTTCGTCAGAACAAGCCGAACTCAAGTCTGAAATTATGGCAATGCCTAGCTGGTTACGTCGCCCTATTGGCAAAGCCAGTGAAATCTCTACCGTACAACGCATTATTAAGCAGCGCCAAATTCATACGATTTGCGAAGAAGGACGCTGTCCCAACCGGGGAGAGTGCTACGCCCAAAAAACTGCAACTTTCTTACTAATGGGGCCTACTTGCACGCGCTCTTGTGCTTTCTGTCAAGTAGATAAAGGTCATGCACCAATGCCTCTTGATTTAGACGAACCAGAAAAGGTAGCACAGGCGGTACAGCTTTTGGGATTGCGTTATGTAGTGTTGACTTCTGTAGCTCGTGATGACTTGCCCGATCAGGGCGCAGGGCACTTTGTGAAGACGATCGCGACTATCCGCCAGTTGAACCCAGAGACTCAAATTGAAGTGCTGACCCCAGATTTTTGGGGTGGCGCTGGTGTAGGGGAATCAGGTCAACGCCAGCGCATAGCCATGATTGTCAAAGCCAAGCCAGCTTGTTTCAATCACAACATCGAGACAGTGCAAAGGTTAACTGGGCCAGTGCGCCGGGGAGCCAAGTACGATCGCTCGCTCTTGGTGCTAGCTGTGGTCAAAGAAATCGATTCGACAATTCCCACCAAATCAGGTTTGATGCTGGGACATGGAGAAACACTTGATGAAGTCGTTGAAGCAATGGCTGATTTAAGGGCTGTAGGGTGCGATCGCTTGACTATCGGGCAGTATATGCGTCCTTCTTTAGAACATCTGCCAGTCCAAAAATATTGGACTCCAGAGGAATTCGATCAACTCGGCAGATTAGCATGGGAAATGGGATTCAACCATGTTCGTTCAGGGCCTCTGGTTCGCAGTTCCTATCATGCTGGAGAGGAGGGAGTGGAGAGTGGGGGATGAGGGGATAATGAGGACAAGGGAGACAAGGGGAATAAACAATGCCCCATGCCCCATGCCCAATGCCCAATGCCCAATTCCAAACTTCACACAAATATTCTTAAAGAATTTGGGTATTTGGTACGCCAGTTTGGTATTTCTTTAAAAGTCATGACATTAGGAGAATCGCATTATGACTGCTAAAGCTAAGAATTCCGCAGTTGCCGACAGTGGAGCTAAACCTCCCTACGCCTATCGGACAGGCTGGGCACTGTTCTTGTTAGCTATCAATTTCCTGGTAGCAGCCTACTATTTCCACATTATTGAGTAATTAGAAGTGGAATGGTGCTGCTCAAATCGTTCCTTTGAATAAACCTTTGGGACGAATGAGCAGCACCAAAATCATGATCAACAGTGCTACACCTTGTTTATACTGTGAACCCAGCCAAGGGGTGCTGATTTCTTGGACAATACCAATGATAAAAGCTGCTGCGATCGCACCGTAAGGGTTGCCAATGCCACCAAGAATTACTGAGGCAAATAATGGTAAAATTAGAAACCATCCCATATTCGGGCGCACGGCTGTAATTAAGCCATACATACTGCCGCCCAAAGACGTAAGAGTGCCAGCAATTAGCCAAGTCCAGAAAATTACTCGGTCAACATTGATACCTGAAACCCTAGCTAAGTCGAGATCGTCGGCAACTGCTCGCATCGCCTTACCAATTTTGGTATTTTGCAGCAGATAATGTAACGCCAAAATTGCCAGCACCGCCAACCCCAATACCAATAACTGATTTTGCGGCACTTTTAAACCAAAAATGTCTAAAGCTTGGGTGACAGGTAAATTATAATTTTGGTTCTTCCCACCCCAGATAAAAATAATCCCATTGCGAAGAAATAAGGCAAGTCCAATAGAAATAATAATCAACGTAGTGGAAGTAGCACGGATAGAGCGCATCTTTGACCACAGCAACTTTTCCGATAACAGCATTGCTGCTACTGTTCCCGCCGCCGCCAGGATCATCGACAGCCAAATATTGACTCCAATAGTGTTTATCAGCCAGGTCAAATAGGCTCCTAAAGTGAGAAAATCACCATGAGCAAAGTTAGATAGCCGTAAAATTCCAAATGTAAGAGTGAGTCCGACTGCTGCTAGAGCAATAATGCTCCCCACCGCAATTCCATTAACGATTAGTTGGACGAATTGTGTATCCATAAGTCTTAAGTTGCTTTTAAAAAATTTTAGGTCAGTAGTTCATACAATAATTTTTTTTGGAGTAGCTGCTAAACTCGACATCATAAGTTATGGTTTATAACAACATAAGTTATGGTTTATAAATAAAAACGAATTGTCCGCCAATATACATAGAATCCTGTTCGGATTTTTATGCGAAGCTAAACTTGTTAAGCGGTCTAGTTGACCATGCAGCAGTATTCAAGCTTACCAGAACACAACTCACAGATAGATGCAACGCCAAAACTTTTGACAACTATTGAGCAACTTCGCGCACAGTTGTGGCTGGAGAGTGTCTTGAACCAGTTGCAAAGTCGCCTTAATGATTGCCTGCTTTCTGCTTGTAACACTGTCCCACAGGCAGGAGCCGCACAAGCAGAAATTTTCCAAACGGTGGTTAACGAAATTAACAGTGCTGTTCACAGCAGTAATCTAGCGCTTACAGATTGTGCTGTAGGTATCGCTCTGTTTCAACCACAAGAAACTGTGGCCACAGTTTGCTATGTTTCTTGTTCTTCATCCCCAAACTCACAACCTTTATTTCTAGAAGTGCTGACAGCACAAAAAAAGCTGCTGTTGAGATTGCAAGAGGTTATAGAAGTTGAAGATTTGCAACAGCTTGAAAATCAGCAAACACCGAATGCTTGGCGGTTAGCTGATGATTCTGGCAGCGTCATAGGCTGGCTAATTATCGCCACAGCGCCCCTAAACTCTGATTGTGAGCCGCTTATAGAATCACAAGCTCAACTTACAACGCAATTGATGGCAAGGTCTGCCAAGTACTGTAGTACAGCTTTGTTACAACTTAGACACATCTTATCTTGGCAGCAACGGTATCAAGAGTTGAGTAACTCTAATCAAGAGTTGGAGCGCACCAATCAACTCAAAAATCAGTTTCTGGCAAACACCAGCCACGAAATTCGCACACCGCTAGGTTCCATTATTGGGTTTACCCACCTGCTCTTAACCCAAGGCTATGAACCAACTAAAGAACGCCAGCAAGAGTATTTAAATATCATTCAATCTAGCGGTAAGCACTTGCTAGCTCTGATTAATGATATTTTGGATCTCTCTAAAATTGAAGCAAATCAGCTAGAAGTGCAGTGTGAGTCAGTAGATGTGCCATTGCTGTGTAGCAATGTTTTGGCAATGGTGAAAGAGAAAGCCGCTAATAAGGGTTTGAAATTGTGCCTAGAGCTTGAACCTGATATTAAAACCCTAGTAGCTGATCCGTTACGACTCAAGCAAATGCTGTTGAATTTACTCTTCAACGCCTTAAAGTTTACCAGCAAAGGAAGTGTTGGCCTACAAGTTGCTCCCAAAGGTCTATTTATGTATTTTACAGTTTGGGATACTGGCACTGGCATTTCCCAAGAAGACCAAGTTCAACTGTTTGAACCTTATTTCCAAATTGCCAAGGCTGTCGCTAATGGTGTTGAAGGTACTGGTTTAGGTTTAGCAGTGACTCAGAAACTCGCCCAAATTCACGGTGGTTCTGTGAAAGTCGAATCTGAAATAGATCGCGGCTCCCGTTTTACCCTCGTACTTCCCCTTAAGCAAGAGGGGGGAGTGCGGGGAGATGAGGGAGATGAGGAAGATCAGGAAGATCAGCAAGATCAGGAAGATCAGCAAGATCAGGAAGATCAGCAAGATCAGGAAGAGGCGGGAGATGAGGAAGCAAAATACTCATTATTTCCTCTGCCTTTGACACCTAGTTCCTGTGTAGATATTTTGCTGGTAGAAAATGACTTACCCAACGCTGATTTGATGCAAATTTATCTCCGGAAGTTGGGATATCAGGTGACTTGGGTTAAGAGTGCTGCCGAGATGTGGGAAGCTCTAACAAAGTTAGACCCAGCAGTGATTTTAATGGATGTTTATCTGGCAGATGGAAATGGTCTGAATTTGGTGCAACAATTGCGAGAACATAGGCAATATCAGACGATTCCGGTAATTGTTCAAACAGCAATGGCGATGAAAGGCGATCGCGAAACTTGTCTAGCTGCTGGAGTAAATGACTATATTTCTAAACCGATTGATTTACCACTTTTAGCCCGTCTGATAGCTAAATACAGCAAAGCACCAATTTAAAGCAAAATTTGTTCAGTCGGGGGAGTGTCAAATGGGGAAGTTGCTGAATGAATAATTTGCCTCGTCAAAAGCTTTCTGAACTAATTGAAAAATATGGTGATTCTCTCTGGAATGATCCAAAGCGCTGTGAAGCAATGCTGCGAGATATCTGTGGGGAACACCGCCGCGAAGTTTCGGCACTGATTAGCGCACTCAAAGAGCAGGTAGTGGTTGACTTGCTTGCAGACCAAAACAATGTCCCCTCTGAATTATTGCTGGGGCGACTGGCGAAGCGGATAAAGGATAACCTAGCTCTAGCTGATGATGCTGCTATATGGGCTGTTGAATCTTGGGCGATCGCTTTAAAAGTGATTTCGAGTGCAAGTGCGACAACGGTATTTTCTGACCGAGCAGATTCCCCGTTGACAACCTCATATACATATACTCTGACACTAAGAATAGTCAGTCCTAAGCAAAAAACTTGGCAGTATTCAATCGACTTAGAAGAGTTTTATGAAGATAACCCTGAGCGCTTCTTTACTGACTTCAACGGATACCAACATCAAAAATTTGCAGCAGAGATTCAAGATGCACTGCAAATACAAGTAAAAAATTCCGATATCAACAGAATTCTCAAGGAATGGAGTAGACAAATTTCTCTGGGATACCGTGACACTCCTCTAGAAATTTAGCTACATTTTGTTACCAAACAAGAACGTAATTCTATACAAATCTTAGCAATTGGCGACACTCGTGTTAGTGCTTGCACAGTTGTTGTTAATGTTGTAGTATCTACTTACGTATATACTATTAAACAGTTACAATGCAAAATTTATTTGCGATTGTGTTTGATTAAACATTAAGGAAAATTATCGTGTAGCAATGTACTGAAACAATTGCACTTCTGATTTTTAGCTTGAAACCTAGCTGAGTGCCTGTTTTGGTTTCAGGCTGTGGTCTGTTTGAAGTTAGTCGCTATATTGTGCTTAATACTTGAAGTAGTTGGTATTAACTTGCAGTCAGTTAAATAATTATGTCAGTGATTGTCATTGGTGATCAAGGGGTCGGAAAAACAACTTTGATGTTGGAGTTAGCAAAATACAAAAATGGAAATGTCCAAGTAATTTCACCCTCCATTGCATATTTAAAAACAAAATTTACAAACAATGGAAATATTGTACCTACCGACAATACGTATAATACAAACTTACAACTAAAGGTTAATCTGTTCGGGTATTTAAAAGAGTTTAACGTTAACTGGATTGATACAGCCGGAGAAGCATGGAGACCAAATTCAATATGGCAAAAGCAAAATCATAACGACTGGAAAGATACTTTAGAAAGTTTGGAAAATGCCAAGGTATTAATGATTGTTATGGCTCCACCTCGGCAGATGCTTAAGGAAGAATTACTAGCAATTGTAGCAGAAAAAGATAATTTCAATAAAAGAGATTCTCGCTTTCGGAATTTACAACAATGGAAAAATCGTTTTCAAGAATGGTTTGATTTTTTGGAAAAGCATTGTCAGAAGACTGACCATATTTTATTTTGCTTAAATATGGCAGATTTGTTTTGTGATGTAGTCACAGAATGCGAATTTTACAAAAACAGTTCTGCACTACAAAAAATTAAATGGCATAAACATAAAGAGCATGTGTTACAAGAATTTTTTATAGAAGTTGCAGAATTAATTGACACATTTGATATGGATCGGCGGATACCAATTCAGTTATTTGTAACTACATATTACAATAGATTTTTACTAGAACTACCCTGGATATATATTGGTACATACTTAAAATAATTCAAGCAAAAAATTAATTGGAGTATAAATAATGTCTACAGTCAAAACCACAAAACCAACATTAACATCACCGAAAAAAAGAACAGTTCAAGATATAAAGAAGATTTATGTTGTTGGCCCACAAACTTCAGGTAAAACGACTTATCTTTCAGCTCTTGCACTTTTGTCAAAAAGTAAAAATCCCAATCACGAACTAGTAAATGTCACTGCTCAGTCAGATGATGCGATCACTTTAGAAAAGGATGGTAACAATCAGTGGATGAATCAAACTCCATTACTTCCTACTGATTTAGAAACTGATCCAGATAGCCTGCCAGAATATAAATTTTTAATTGAAGTATCAAATTCTTTTAGACGGAATCCTTTTAAAATAACATTAACTGCAAAAGATTATGGAGGTGAATTTTTTCAAGAACTACGTCAACATCCTCAACCACCCAGACTAAAAAGCTACTTAAAAGATTGTATGAATGCTGCTACTGGATGGATTGTAATGCTTCCTGATTTTAGTTTGACTAACTTAGATGCTGAGTCTATTGATTCTGAGTATCAAGATATTCTTGAAAAACTTATCCGTGAAGCAAAACAAAAAGATATTTTGCGATATCTGCGCTTGGCTATAGTCATGAGTAAATGCGAACGAGGAGAACTCTGGCCTAGTCGATGGGAACCAGAAAGAGATTTATTCAAAGTTCGTCTTCCTGAAACTACAAAATATTTACGTAAACCTAGTGTTATTCCCAAAAACAATGTCAGTTTTTTTGCCCTATCCTCTTTCGGGGTGTTAGCCCATAACGATCCACGTCCCAACCGCTATACACAACGTCATGGAAGTGCTGTACTAAACGATCGCGATTCTTGGTTTCCCCACGGTCTGATTAACCCCTTGTATTGGATAGCAACAGGAAATAAATGGAAAAACCCCTCATTTTAAACACAATTTATCTATCCAAACTATGAGCGAAGAAGATATTGAAATCTATGAGTTTCGCAGAGGTTTCACTTATAAAGTTCAAGGTGAGAGTTGGGCTTCTACAGGCTTTTATGGCCCGAAATATGTTGGCATTACTTTTAAAAATGGTGAAGTCCCTAAAGTCATAACACAAGCTATACAGGAGCAAGCTTTTGACGCATCTCAATTGGTAGATATCCGTATATCAGATGAAGAATACGGAGCGATCGGCACGCAGAGATTCAATGCTGAATTCACGTCAGGAATAGCTTTAGTTGGCAGAATAGTTGATGGGTGGTCAGTTCTTGCAGTCATCACATTTGCACTTGATTTTAGTTATCGCACATTTCCAGTTCAGCGATACTTTTGTTGCCAAGAAGCCCCCGATTATGATGCAATGGCAACATTAATAGCATGGTGGTCGGAAAATAAAATAATTTTTGATATTTGCGATAATGATCCGGGACAAGTTTATAATTTTTCTCCGATTAAACACGAAGACTTACCTAAAATAAATAATTTCGATGATATCAGCCTTACTGGCTACCCTAACCTTTCCCTAGTAAAACCAGGAATAGAGAATTCTTTAGAGAACTTATTGCAAATTTGGTCTACTTGTTTGCAGTTAGCAAATAACAATCGGATTAACGCCGCTTGGGCATTCAATATTCATTCTTTAAAAAGACCAGAACTTTTTACTTTAGTGCAGGCAGGAACAGAAGAATATTATCAGAAAAATATCTCTGATCATAATGTTGTGATTCCTACTCAAACACATGAAGATACTTCTAATACCACAGAAATAATAGCCAATAAGGTAACACTCAAGTCTGTGTTGACAAAATTTAAAAATACTGGAACATTAACTACTGAAAACGGAAAATTTCTGAGACAGGAAATAAATAATAATTATAGTTTCCAAACTTGGCAAAATTTATTTGAGCCAATTTTTGATGATTGTGATGAAGAAAAAAATATTATTTATTTATTAACACTTCAAGCTGTAATTATCCCAGAAAAGACCATTGATTTATTGCAACAATTAGTAGACAGTAATGCTAATTTATGGGATAACTTTTTAAATTCTCAATACTATCTCTGGAATACACTGCAACCTGAAATTAATCAATCTTTAGAAGAAGGAGTGTGGTGTGTTCTAAATTCATTGGTTGAAAAAAAAATTAGGCTTCCATTTTGGAATAAAGCTTTAGTAACAATATTTTCTACAGGTTTAATAATAGACAATTTTTTTAATCAACAGATAATGTGGGCAAATGCCTTAAGTAAGTCTTTAGAACAGTATTTAATCAGAAATTTTAGTTCTTTAGATAAAGATAAATTAGATCAAACAGAAAGTTTATACAAAACTAAGTTTTTTAATAACCTTAAACAAGCAGATTATCGAAAACAATATAAAGAGGAATATAAATTTATTATAAAACTTATTCATAGGAACAAACTGCCTAAAGGTAGTATTATCGAAGCTGTAATTTATCATGAAATTAATCGTCAGATTCCAGCAAAATTATACAATAAAATTAGGAGTCTCTATATAAATTATCCTGATTTTGTCTCTTCTTTCAAGAGAAAACCCACTCTAAAAGATAAATTAAACAGATTGAAGCCTCGTCGAAGAAATGAGCGAAGACAAAAAGCACAAGTTAGATATTCACATGCTCAAGCTTCAAATAGTAAAGTTAGGCAACAAGTTACTTCCAAGCCTAGACGTGAGAACCGTCAAGATAATGGGGTTCTTGAATTTATTACTGTAATTTCTGGAATTATTCTTATTCTATTATTGATTATATATTTAATCTATCGTTTTCTTTTCCAAATTAATATTGATAATCCGATTTTTATAACGATTACAATATTAAACCTTATATTTCTACTGGGATTTACAGTATGTATAATAGCGTTATTTTTAAAAAACAACAGATGAATATATAGTATTATTAGTATAATTTGGTAATATCATTTTTTTATAATTTTATTTTACAAAAAACGATAAAGTATGCGTAATTATCTATACTTTTGGTTTGGCATTATAGGAGTAGTTCTAGGTTGGAGTGTTAGCCAATTTTTGCTTGTTGATCTCCAACCTATTTGGTTAGGTAGTAACTTTACTTTTTTTTTAGAATTTCCGCAATTAGTTAAGTTAACGATTATTTCTTCTTTTCTAGCCTTATTTATGGTTATGGCTGAGGTATTTCTGAGCCAGCCAACTCGAATCAAAGCAGCTTTACGAGTGGTGCGATCGCCTTTATTAATAGCACTTGTTTTAGGTATAGTTTCTGGGTTAGTTTCAGCCGGAATTAGTGTTATTGGAAAAATTACTCCTGCACCACCTTTATTTATTCGTTTACTTGATTGGATATTAATTGGACTAACAGTTGGACTAGCTGAAGGTTTAAGCTGGTATGTGCGTATATTTATTAGAGAAAAACCTGATTTTGGGCGAGTTAAAAAGCGGTTACGTAACAGTTTGGTGATGGGAATAGTAGGCAGCATTGTAGCCTTCTGTTTATCTGAAATCTACCCAAAACAAGAGATTCTTAGCTTCATTATACTTGGCGGAGTTCTAGGAGTAGCATTAAGCTTCACCTCTTCTCCTAGTTATCAGATAGCTTTGAGAGCAGGAGCAGGTTTTGAACCAACTCGCAGCAGTTCTATAAATCTACGAGAAGATAAAATTCAAGGAAATTTAAAATTTACAAATGGTAGCAACAATCGCAAAATTGAAGAAGGATTATCAATCCAGCTAATTGATAGTAAAGAAGTATTGATCGGCTCAGTAGAAACAGCTAATATCTACGTGAGCGACTTACCTCTAGAAAGCGCAAAAATTTCTATTAGAAACCGCAAAGCTTGGATAAGCTCTTGTGGTAAAACTTCTTTAATTTACAAAAATCGGCAAATTTTTATATCAGCTTCTATTAATTCCGAAATCGATTTTGAACAACAGGAAATAGAGTTACTACATAATCAAATTATTACACTGCAATGTATTGATACAACTAAAAGAAAATATGTAAGGTTTGTTTTTTATGACAGATTTCTCGATCCAGAAGCTTAGTTGGATAGCATTACTAACTATCGGATTAGCTGGAATACAACCAGGATATGCCAAGTCTGTTTCAATTTCACGTGTTTATGACCAAAACTTAGGCACAGGCTTAGAAGTATTTACCCGTGTCAAAGTTATAGATGATAACAACGAGCCAGTTTTACAACAGCTAGAGAAAAAGGACTTTACTATCAAAGCTGATGGCAAAACTGTAGAAAATTTCACTTTGAGTAAACCTGATGATGTTACACCAGATCCCAGCCATATTATTATCCTCTTGGATATGAGTGGTAGCATGAATGACCTTGATGCTAACACTCAGGCTCGTGGAGTTGCTGCTATCAAGGCTATCAGGTCTTTTATTAACTCAATAAAAAGTCAAAATTTACAGGTAAAAATAGCTATTATACCTTTTGCTGAAGATGGACTTAACTGTGGTGGTGGCTATGTTCCTCCACCAGTAGATATTAATACTATCAGTCAAACATTTTCGGTTTCGACTAGCGACGTTATCAATACAAAGCTATCAGAGTTAGAGAAAAAATTTACAGGAGACAAATCTCAAAGACCCTGTGGCGCAACGAACATTCGAGAACCCTTAAAAGAAGCCATTGAGTATTTTAGAAGTAACTATACCAGAAAACAGTATGCTAACCAGCCTCAAATCCGCTTGGGGATAATTTTGCTGTCTGACGGTTACGATCCATATTTGAGCAATCCAAACAAGCCTGACCTGAAAAATCTGGAAAAGCTGCTTAGAGATAACCCCAGAATTACACTACACACTCTGGGATATGGTAGTGAAAATAAAAGTAATACTAGTAAAGTTGATATTACTGTGCTGAAGCAGCTTGCGAAAGCTTCCGGGGGAGTTCAAAAATTTTCAGCTAATGGATCTGAAATCAATGAAGCTCTGGATAAGTTTCTGAAAGCGCTGTTAGGAGAATATGAGATTATTTACAAACCGACTAACACTGAGCGGGGTTCTGAACAAACCGTTGAAGTTTTTGTAGATGGAGTTTCAGCACAGGAGAAGTTTCGACTCAATAATAACCCAACACTGCCAAGTGATATCAGACTTAAAATTGTACTAATTACTTTCATGGCTGGTGTGATTTTTGGATATTTACCCTTTTTAGTTTGGAGGAGGTTACTAGAAAAAAATGCGTAAAGAAATTTTGCTGATAATATTTTCTAGACTAAATCAGTGAAATAGTTAAAAAGATATAGTAATCTGCTTTGATTTTTGAACTTATTTGCCTAGGTTGGGATTTGGGAGTTGGGAGTTTTTTCACGCAATCAAATATGAGTACTACATAAAGGCTATAGTTAATCTCAGAGTTTTTATATATACACAGAATAATCAGGAGTTACTAAGTTATGAGTCCACTTCCTGGTGGAGCGATCGCAACCCGACCACTACATTTCATTTTTATCTGTGATTGTTCTGGTTCGATGTCAATTGAGGGCAAAATTCAAGCCTTGAACAATGCCATAAAAGAATCAATTCCAGAGATGCGACGGGTTGCAGATGAAAATGCCCATGCTCAGATATTAGTGCGGGCGGTGAAATTTTCTGACGGTGCCCAGTGGCATATTGCTACACCCACACCTGTGGATAGTCTCAAGTGGGAGGATTTGAAAACTGATGGATTTACTGAGATGGGAAAAGCTCTCTCATTGGTAGCAGACCAACTGAAAATGCCGCCAATGACCGATCGCGCCCTTCCCCCAGTATTGGTCTTAATTTCGGATGGTCAACCGACCGATGATTTCAACACTGGACTGAAAGCGCTTTTGGATCAGCCGTGGGGTAAAAGAGCAGTTCGGATTGCGATCGCGATCGGTAGAGATGCAGACACCGATGTTCTCCAGAAGTTTATTGGTTCTGCTTCAGAACTAAAACCACTGCAAGCTAATAATGCTGAAACTCTGGTCAAATATATTAAATGGGCTTCTACTGCTGTAGTCAAAGCTGCCTCGGCCCCACCCTCAAAACCTGCTGATGCCTTTTCTGCATCTGGTAGCACTCCTAGCTCTGGTACTTCTGTAATGGCAGGAACAGTCCCTATCCCAATCCCGGCTCCATCGAGTGGCGATACAGACGATATTTGGTAACAGAGAGTATCCTATGGTTGAAGAGAAAAATCAGGCAAAGTGGCGAGTAGGCGGCGCAACTGCCAAAGGGGCAACTCATGTGCGCCACAAACTACCTAACCAAGATTATATTCACTGGTGGCAGCCATCGAGAATGGCTCTACCGATTATCTTGGTAGTTTCCGATGGTCATGGCAGTGCAAAAAGTTTTCGCAGCGATCTGGGTTCTTGCTTCGCAGTTGAAAAAGCGATCGCTGCACTTAAAACCTTTGTCGATCAACCTGATGATGATGATAACTTGGCGGCTGTCAAAAATTATGCAGAGGAAAGGTTGCCCAAAGAACTTGTTGCTCAATGGAAACAGACAGTTGAAGAGCATCTAGAAAAACACCCATTCCAAGACGAAGAATGGCAGCAGCTAACAGAAAAAGATGGGACGGCGGCGGCAAGACCAGTTGTTGAGAAAAATCCCTTACTGGCTTATGGTGCGACAGTGTTAGCTGTTTTAGTTACAGAGTCATTCATCCTTTACTTGCAACTTGGCGATGGCGATATTCTTTGTGTAGATTCATCTGGAGAAACTACAAGACCTTTTCCTCAAGATCAAAAGTTAATCGCTAATGAAACAACTTCCCTTTGTATGGAAGATGCATGGAGAGAAATCCGAATTCGCTTCGTGCGACATTCAGATGAAGACTCTTTGTCAATGATTTTGGTTTCTACAGACGGTTATGCCAACTCCTTCACAACAGAAGAAGATTTTTGCAAAATTGGCAGAGATTACTTGGCGATGATTCGTGCTGAAGGCTTTGATTCAATCGAAGGACAACTAAAACGTTTTCTCATAGAAACTTCAGATCAAGGTAGTGGAGATGACATTACACTTGGCATTATCAAACGGCTTGATAATCAAGACACAACAGATGTCTTAAAGGAGTACAACCGCAGACTCAATGAATTAGAAGCTGCTGATAAAAAAAAAGAAAAGGAGATAAAGGAGTTAAAAAAACGTCAGGAAACTGATAGCCAAGTGAATTTACAACACTTGAATGATTTCAGGCAAGAGCAGCAAACAAAAATTGCTGACCTGCAAACACAAATGGCTGATATCAAAAAAAAACTGACAGCCCAGCAGGAAGCATTAAAGCAACGGATTGATTTCCTGATAAATGCATTAATAGCTACTATTTTTTTAATATTTATTAGCATTGCATCAATCGTCACACTTTGGTTCTGGTCGGTAAGAACACAGACGCTTTCCCCCCCAGATTCTACTCAAATTCGATAGGAATCAACTCAAAAGACCACTACCAAAGATATTTGCACATTGCAGACAAGGGGGAAACAAAAGAAAAAATGCCAAGATAAGGGAAATAAAACAATGAGTCAGATACTCAAAATAGGACAGATAGTTGAAACTGAGGCTTCTCGAACCAAGTCTAAAGTAGAAGAGTTACTTGGAGGCGGGACGCAAGGAGAAGTTTATCGTGTCAACTTCAACGGTTCACCAATGGCGTTGAAATGGTATTTCCCTCAATGGATTGAACAAGATATTCGTCAGCGAGAGCGCTTAGAGAAAGCCATTAAATTTGGCCCACCTAATGACAGATTTCTTTGGCCAGTGGATTTAGCATTTGCACAAGATATTCCTGGCTATGGTTATATCATGCCACTGCGAGAAGATCGCTTCAAGGGCATTGTTGACCTGATGAAACGTAAGGTAGACCCAACACTCCGCGCTCTAGCAACAGCTGGCTTTGAACTAGCTAATAGCTATTTGCAACTCCATTCTCGCGGGCTGTGCTATCGTGACATCTCCTTCGGTAATGTCTTTTTTGACCCCAAAACGGGTGAAGTTAGGATTTGCGATAACGACAATGTGGATGTGGATGGCATTCCCGGTTCAGTTGATGGAACTCCACGTTTTATGGCACCAGAAATAGTCCGGGGTGATGCTTCTCCTAGTACTCAAACAGATTTGTTTTCGCTGGCAATTCTGTTGTTTTATATGCTGATGGTGCATCATCCTTTAGAAGGTGCTAAAGAACAAGCAATTCATTGCTTCGACTTGCCTGCAATGAAAAAGCTGTATGGCACAGAGCCAGTCTTCGTCTTCGATCCTGATGATTCTTCCAATCGGCCAATTCGTGGTCAACAAGATAATGCTTTGGCGTTTTGGCCGATTTACCCCAAGTTTTTACAACAACTCTTTATCAAAGTATTCACTGAAGGAATCCGCGATCCCCAAAATGGTCGCGTGCGCGAAGGTGAATGGCGAACAGCGATGATTCGCCTACGTGATTTTATTATCTATTGCCCCCACTGCGGCAGTGAAAACTTCTACGATCGCGATTTACTCAAAATTTCAGGTAAGCTCAATCCCTGCTGGTCTTGTGGCAAAGAAGTTCAAATACCACCACGCATCCGCATTGGTAAGAATATCATCATGCTCAATCACGACACCCAACTCTTTCCTTATCATCTTGAAAACCAAGGGGAGTATGATTTTGATCGACCAGTTGCAGCTATAAATCGTAACCCAAAAAACCCCAATATTTGGGGACTGAAAAACCTTTCTAGTGAAAAGTGGGTCAGCATCAATGCTGATGGTGAGATGAAAGAAGTTGAGCCTGGACGTAGTGCAGCGATCGCCGTTGGCACAAAAATTAACTTTGGCAAGTTAGAAGGAGAATTCCGCATATAAGTATTCTTCTAAAAAATTTTTGCAGACAAGGAGAGAATGAAAATGGTAAGACGCCCTGGTGGTGAATTAGCAACACGACCACTTCATTTCATTTGGCTTTGTGATACTTCTGGGTCGATGTCTATAGATGGAAAAATACAGGCACTCAATAACGCTATTCGCGAGGCATTACCTTATATGCAACAAGTGGCAGATGAGAATCCCAATGCGAATGTATTGATGCGTGCCTTAAAGTTTTCTCATGGAGCAGAATGGCATATTCCCAACCCAACGTCACTGGACGACTTTGGGTGGAGTGATTTGATCGCAGACCCACTAGAGAAACCAAAGCTTGATATCGTGTTCATGGTGGACACCAGTGGCAGCATGAGTGATGAAATTAATGCAGTCAAAAGCAGTTGTGTTGCTTTTGCTGACCGGATTATCAAAGAAGGAGCAAACGTCCGGTTAGGGTTGGTGGGATTCGACATTGGCGGACATCGAGGTGGGCCAATCACAACTTATAAAGTTCACAACCTGTCTAGATACACTATCGGTATTTGGTCGTTGACTTCACCACAAGATTTCAAGAAAAATATTCAGTCCTTGTCTTTAGGTCTTTTCGGCGGTGCTGGGTGCTATTTAGCTAACCGGGATACAGTGGACATTTTTCCCTATGTTGTCCGTACCTTTGATAGCTCGTCAGACGATAAAGGAGTGTCATCAACCTTAGAATCTTTGGTGGAACGATTCAAACCCCGAAATTCTGAGGATAATTCCCGAAATTCCCGCATCCTAGTCATCATTTCTGATGAGATCGGAAATACTGAAGGGCTTTCTGATATTGTCTCTCAACTTAACAGTGCATCAATTACTGCCCATGTTTTAGGAGTCCCCAAAGGTAATGGTGCTCATGAGTCGATCGCAAATATGACTGGTGGCAAATTTTGGGATATTAGCAAGTCGAAAGGAGAGCAAGATTTTAGTACTCTTTTAGGAACAGTAGCAGAGGCGATCGCTAAAGAAGTCACTCGCAAACTTGCAGACGGGACTGTATCTGCGGGAACCGACATGGGAACAGGTCTGAAAATGCTCGCTGAACAACTCAAGATACCGCCGATGAGCGATCGGGCATTACCGCCAGTTTTAGTTCTAATTTCCGACGGTCAGCCTACAGATGATTTTGAAAGTGGTTTAAAGGCATTGATGGCTCAACCGTGGGGAAAAAAAGCTGTTCGGATTGCGATCGCTATTGGCAAAGATGCCGAACTTAATGTTTTACAGAATTTTATCGGAAATTTAGAAATCAAGCCACTACAAGCAAACAATCCTGATACTCTAGTCAAATATATAAAATGGGCATCGACAGCAGTCTTGAAAGCAGCTTCGTCTCCAGCTACTCTCACTACAACCGCTTCTGCTTCACGAGCAACTGTGCCCATTGCCCCACCCCCCATGCCAGAATCTGATTCTGCACCTGATGTCTGGTAGATTGAGCTTGCTATTTGGTATGAAGCCATTACAGTTAACTAATTATTAGAATAGAATTTGCAGGGTGCTATGGGGCTTTAACAGGATTTGCCAATTATGCTGACAGAAAAATTTGAGCAATTAAGAGCTTTATTTAGAGAAATGGAGCAGGCGTTAATTGCCTACTCTGGCGGCGTTGATAGCACTTTGGTTGCCAAAATTGCTTATGATGCGTTGGGCGATCGCGCTTTGGCTGTCACGGCTGTTTCTCCTTCGTTATTACCAGAAGAGTTGGAAGACGCCAAAATTCAAGCTGCAACGATTGGGATTCCTTATAAAATCGTCCAGACTCACGAGATGGAAAATCCCAATTACACTTCTAACCCGGTTAATCGCTGTTATTTCTGTAAAAGTGAGTTGCACGACACTCTCAAACCTATAGCTTTGGAGTTGGGTTATCCCTATGTAGTAGATGGGGTGAATGCCGATGATTTGCATGATTATCGCCCAGGAATTCAGGCGGCTAAGGAAAGAGGGGCGCGATCGCCTTTGGCAGAAGTGGGTGTAACCAAAGTTGAAGTTCGCCAACTTTCACAACAACTCGGTTTACCTTGGTGGGATAAACCTGCTCAACCTTGCCTCAGTTCCCGCTTTCCTTATGGTGAAGAGATTACTGTCGCTAAGTTGCAACGAGTCGGTAGAGGAGAAATTTATCTGCGAAAGCTAGGTTGGCAGAATTTGCGCGTGCGATCGGAAGGGGATACAGCACGCATTGAATTACCACCAGAAAAAATTAAAGAGTTTGTGTTGACTACCGATTTACAAACATTAGTTTCTGGATTTCAAGATTTTGGATTTATCTACGTAACCTTAGATTTGGAAGGTTATCGCAGTGGTAAGTTAAATCAGGTTTTGAATCGGGAAGCCTTGGGGGTTAAATCATAGATTTTTAATTTATTTACCTTCTAGAGAAACTAGAAAGCAACCGTTAATCTTCCAGATATTATCGGGCTGTTTTTCCATAAAATATAAAGCTCTCAAGGGAACTCCATCAGGAGCAAGTAGCAACACTGGTTGAGTTATGTTTCCCTGGATGGTTGTTATCTTCTCAAAAAAGACAGAACGAGGACGGTATACTGCTGGATAGCTTGTTTTCACCATCTGCATAAAATTTTCTGGAGTTCTGAATTGTGCCTGAATTGCCAGACTAGCAAAGGCAAAAGCGCCTTGGGCATCATCCTTTTTAAAGGCTGCTAATTGGTATTCAATTACAGAACGGATGTTGATGGAATCGCTATCAGTCACTTCCATAAATCTAAAAATTGCGTAGGCGCAACCCGTCGTAGACATCGCGATCGCTCCAAGTGTCGGCAAAGCGATCGCTCAACTCTCACGCTGAGTGAGTTGGTATTCTATCTGCTGTAGTGCCGATCGCCACACATCATATCCCTCTTGAGAGAGGTGTAACCCGTCTGTAGTAAGTTCTGGGCGCAAATTGCCTTCCATATCCGTAAACCAACTATAAATATTTAGATAATTAGCACCTTCTTCTTTGGCAATCACGGTTAGTTGGATGTTGATGTGACGAATGCGGCTATTGGAAAGTTTTGGTAGGCGAGTAGGCAAAATTGATTGGACAATAATTTGAGCTTGTGGGTGAGTCTGCCGTAAACGACGGACAATGCGGCGATAATTACGCAAAATTGTTTCATCACTAGCGCCTTTGCGTAAGTCGTTAATCCCAGCCATGATGTAAATCACATCTGGCCGGGTTGCCGAAAATGCCCCCAATCTTTTTAAAACGCCACTGGAAGTATCTCCAGATATGCCTTGATTCAGCCATAATTTACCAGCAGGCAGTTTTTCTCTAGGAAACCACATGCTCAAAGAATCACCAACTAAGATACTTAGATGATTTGCACCTTGACCTTGAGCGATCGCTCTCGCTTCTAAAGCTAATAAACTTTTCCAGTCATCATAAGTTAGTTGACGTTTCTTGATCGACTCCCACAATGATTGCAAATTATCACTATTTACGCGTGTATAAATCTGACCTGTTTTCAGAGCCGCCAATCTTTGGTAATAAAGTTGATTGCCAGATGTCAGTGATAGACCAGCTGCTTGAGTACTGGGGTTAAGTGATGACTCTGTTGTGGCTGGTAATCCCTGACTGCTGAATTCTGGTACGGTAGGAACGTTTTTCTCGTCTACTGTCGGCTGCGAACTTTTTAGGGGTTGGAAAGCTTGGCCGCTGAGTTCTGGTAAGGAGAGATCAACGCTAGGGATAATTTTTGTACTGACTATTGCCTGCGAACCCTGTTTTAAATCCCAGAGGAATCTAGAATTTTCTGGCAGGACAATTGACAAATGTGGAAGAGCCGATGCTGGTATTGCCAATCCTGTTAACAAGCCTGCTGCCAACAGATAAGGATCCTTCATCGCTTTCTCTCTCCTCTACTCACTGCTTTTCCATCTCACAGCATTAGTTACCTGTATTCAGGAAAATTTTACTTCGGTTAAGTTATTATTCTTATTTACACTGTATAGTTCTGTAAAGCGTGTTCACGAGATTATATTTGACAATTTACGATCTCTTTAAAGTACGGTTTTCTCGGTGGTATACACAGCAGTTTTGTTTTGCATGAAGTACAAAGCTACAGGTTGTGAGGCAGTTCTTGCTGGAGGTAGAAACTGTTCACATCTGATTTTGAGTCCTACATCTTGTACTTTACTTACTTACAAACTGTTCTAAGTCTTATTTGTAAACATACTTCTACTGAAAGTACTATTTTCATCAGCCTACCATTTTCTATAACTTAGTTGTCACAAATATTATCAGTGTTTGGAAACTTGGAGATTAGCCAGTAATTTTGGAGTATCTTAGGACAGAGGTTTTTGCTTTTAATGTTGCTAATATTGGAAATCACCATCAGATTTCAGGCTTCCATATTTTACTAAATTGTGGCGATCGCCTGAGAGTTTGCTAGACCCAGAGGCTATGTCTAACGACAAGGGGTTTCTCTGTGTTGGCGCAGCGTGTCGCAGACAGACGCTTTGCGTAGCTTGCTTCTTTGCACGAGTATACATCTACGCTTTTTAATTTCTCATATCAAATTTAGCGGTGCAAATGCATCAGTTATCAAATATGGGATTAGTCAGATTAAAGATTCGAGAATTAGCACGAGAGAAAGGATGGACACTAAAAGAAGTTTCTGACCGTTCTGGGGTAATTTACAGCACAGTTAGAAGTTATGCCCGTCGTCCCGGAATGACGACAGTCGATTTTACTGCTATCTACAAATTAGCTCGCACCTTTGATGTGACGATTGAAGACTTAGTGGAAATTCTAGAGGAATAGGCAAAAGTTTAACTGTTGAGAATATTGATATCATACGATGGTGTGTCCTCAATGAGCAAGTATTAGGTTTGCCATACTGAGAATTTCATCACTCACCACACCTAATTTAAATTTTATGTTTACTCATTGAAGTATGAGTTGAAACACATTTAAATTAAGTTTTAACTCTAGAGAATAACCTCATTGAAAGTGCTAAGATTTAGGCTGAATCATTAGTGTTTTCCTTATCTTCCGTGGCTAGAGCTAGTACAGCGATTGGTGTCAGTCCCATTATTAAGGAGATTGTGCAAAAACAGGCACATTCGACACGTTTGACCCTAAAAGAAGTTATTCTTATGGGGATGTTAGCTATTGACAAACTCGATGATCAAGGTCGTCAAGAGCTAGCAGATCAAGTTCATCAAATGCAGGTGAATGGAGAAATTTAAGTGAGTAATTATGAGTTAAGAGTTATGAGTTATAAATTTTAACTCCTCACTCCTGACTCTTCACTTAATTTGGTTATTCGCTAAATCGATAACGACTTCCCATTACATAATTCTCATTAATTTCAAAAGAAATCCATCGGCGTTGCAGAGTTTCAGCAACAAAGCCAGTTGTATTAGAACCTGCAAATGGATCTAATACCATATCACCTTCATCAGTTAAGAATTTGATGAAGAACTCGGCGAACCCTTGAGGAAAACGTGCTGGATGGGGTCTAATTTCTGCTGTTTTGCAGCGTCGTAAATAAGCACTATTAGATTCAGTATTCGCAATTTCTAGCAAATTCGGCGGAATTGCACCTTGATTATCTTTTTGAAATTTATCAGAAATATCATGTCCACTAGGACGTATTTTTGCCTTATAACCATTTTTGAGTAATTGTTTCATACTTTGGCTATAGGGCTTTAAAACTTTTCTGTTATCTGCTTTAGGATGCGGTGTTTTAGACAACCACCAAACTGTATTGACTGAATCTTTAACGCGAATTCGCCTGATTGTCACCCATTCAGCCGGGGTTGGCAGTCGAGCCGGATTATAGTGGTAAAATTCTTGAGCAAGAAAGAAACCTACTTCCTTGCATAATCTGACTAAAAGTTCGTATTGGTAGATACTCCGCACTGGATTACCAGGTAGGTAAGCGCCGCCTAAATCTAATACGAATGAGCCATTATCTGCTAGTACTCTTTTAAATTCATAAGCAAAAGGTAGAAACCACTCAATATATTTTTCAGCAGTTTCGTTACCGTATTCTTTTTTGCGGGTGAGTGCGAATGGAGGTGATGTGAGGATGAGATTAATACTGTTGTTTTCAATAGATTTTATTAGTTCTAGACTATCACCTAGATATATTGCGCCGTGATTTTGGGTGTAATATGATTTTAAATTTATTTGTTGTGAGTTCAAAAGTTATAAAATTATCTCGGCTTTGGGGACTTCCAAATCAAAAATAGTATCCAATAATATCTTGTGGGGTGGGCATCTTGCCCGCCCTTGGTTATGGGCATGATGCCCACTCCACAAAAGCATCAATATTATCTGGTATGTAATGTCAAGTCAGGGGTAGCCAGTATTTATATCAGCATAATATCAAAAATTTGGTACATCACATTAGTATAATACCGACAATGCTACAAAAAATTTTTACTCTCAGAAAAAATTCTATTCAATCAAGAAATCAGTGTGATTTATATGACAAGCAACTTAGATAATCACAAGTCTAAATATTCTTTAATACCTTATATAGGTGCAGCAATTATAGGAGTGAGTATAATCCCGTTTGCCTATACTACTGTGAAATCTTTTATTTCTCTATCAAACTATATTCAGTCAAGTAACGATCTCAGGGCTGCTGGAAATTATATAGCAGCTTTAGACGCGCTAAACACAGCTATTAAGCTAGATTCTAAAAATCCACAGTTATACATTGATCGGGCTGAAGTTCGTGATAAATTAGGCGATGAACAGGGTGCTTTGCAAGACTACAATAAAGCAATTGAGCTTGACCCTAAAAGCTCAATTGCTTACACCGTTCGCGCTGGATTACGGCTCGAATTATGGGATAATCAAGGAGCATTACAAGACTCCAACTTAGCAATTAAACTCGCACCTGAATTTGATGTTGCTTATAACAATCGAGGTCTTGCTCGCCGCTATTTAGGTGATACAGAGGGAGCTTTACAAGACTATAATAAAGCGATTCAGTTAAACGCAAAAAATGCTACTGTTTACTATTTACTATAATCGGGCTGTAGTTCGCTATGAATTAGGAGATAAGCAAGGTGCAATTAAAGATTGGCAGCAAGCTGCTAACCTTCATTTACAGCAAGGGAATACAAAAAAATATTTAGAGGCAATAGAGAGAATTCAATTGATTCAATAGTAAATTATAGACTGGTATTTAAGGCTACAAAGGGGCGGGCAAGATGCCCACCCCACAAGAAAGAGAGAATGTGATGATTGAGATTATTCTGGGAGTTGCCAAAAGAAGGGGGAATTTTCTGGGCTTGATGATAGCCCTGCTTTTACAGGATTTTGTCTGATATATTCCCAATATTGTTGAAACTCTTCATCATTCCTAACAATACGGTCATATCTTTCATCTTGCCAAACTGTTCCTATATGTTTTATCACTTGGGGAATTTGTTTAGCACTATAACCTTTAATACTTTTCATAATGCTACTCAA
>NNBU01000294.1_pt1:0-17500 | contig 44973 bp, 29 predicted proteins | sample 1173781 | NCBI WGS metagenome assembly NNBU01 (sample SAMN07173937, study PRJNA388173) | plant metagenome | biome: Plant school; feature: Soil; material: Symbiotic tissue of Blasia pusilla L.; isolation source: symbiotic tissue sample KVJ2 | host: Blasia pusilla | place: Norway: Troms...
GCAGCGGCTTGAACTTGCCGGTCGGGTCCCACCACTCGGCCGCCATGGCGGAAAAGCGGTCGACCTCGGACTGATCGATTGTGGTGCGGGCGTCTGCACTCATGACGAAAAACCTCCTGGCTGCACTTGGTCCTCCAAGTCGTCCCGATGTCGCCCAAAGTCAAGAGTAGGGGAGGTCGCAGGGGACCGGGGTTTCCGTCGCGACGGAACCTCGGCGGTCGGCCAAACGTTCTCAGCATTAGATCACGGTTCGCCGTTATCATCATCAGGAGATCCATCATGAAAAAACTCTGGCTCATGGCAGCCGTGGCGGCTTCAACCGCATTTCTGCCTGCCCTTGCCGAGGCAGCGCCGGCATTTTCGACCGGGAATGTGAACATGCGCTCCGGGCCGAGCACACGCTATCCGCCCGTGATCGTCATTCCCGTCGGAAGCCAGGTCGATATTCGCGGCTGCATGTCGAGCGCCAACTGGTGCGACGTCGCCTATGCCGGCTATCGCGGCTGGGTGTCCGGCACCTATCTGCAGGCGAGCTATTCGCAGCGGCGCGTTTATGTCGATCCGCAGTATTACCGGCCGCTCGGCATTCCGACGGTGACGTTCAGCATCGGCCGATACTGGGACGATCACTACCGCAACCGGCCCTTCTACCGTGATCGCGACCGCTGGCGTGATAATGACGGCTGGCGCGATCAGGATCGCCCCCGTGACCGGGACCGCCCCGGTGACAATGCAGGTCGGCCCCGCACTGATTGGGACCGGGACAATGACAGGCCCAGAGACAACGACCGGCCGCGGTTCAATGACGGTCGACCGGACAACAACTGGCCTCGGGAGGTCACCCGTCCTCGTGACCGGGACGGCGACCGCCGCGATAATAGACGCCAGGAAAATGTCCAGCGCGACAATGGCGATCAGAAGAATATCCGGCGGATACCGCAGCGGAAAAGGGGTGAAGCACTTTGCGACCCCACGCAGCAAAACTGCCCTTGAGGCTCGGTAGAGAGCATTTCCGGCGACAAAGGAGCGGCCACCGATGCTCTGTGACGGAATTGAGGAGGCAATACCGCTTCGCCCCTCTGCCGGAAGCGCTCTGACCGAAGGGGGCCGCATCATCAGCGGCTCCCTTTTTTGCGTCGTTGGGCCTTCTGGTGAGTTACTGGCCGAGACGCTTTGTCAGGCCATCGGCGATCTGCTTGGCCAGCGCCGGATAATCGCCATCGAAATGGTGGCCGCCGTCGAGTTCGATGGTTTCGACCGCACTTCCCACCAGATCGCGGCAGGCGTCATCTTCCTCATCGGCACCGTAGAAGCACTGGACCCGTGAGGGATCGATCCGCTTGATATCGGTGAGCGGATCGCCGGCCCCCTTGCCGCCGCTGGCGCCGAGCCAGCCCGAGACTGAAATCTCATAGTCCACCTGATGCGAAACGGCGAGCAGGCTCAACTGGGGAACGCGGGATTTGAGCTTGTCCGAGAGGCCGTTATAGGCGGCCGGCAGAACATCGGCGCCGAAGGAATAACCGACGAGCAGCACATGTCGGACCTTCCAGCGCTTCTGGTAGGTGCGCATGATGGTGGCGAGATCGGCACTCGTTTCTTCCGGCGTGCGCTCCGACCAGAAGTAGCGCAGTGAATCGACGCCAACCACGGGGATGCCGTCTGCCTGGAGATTGGCGGCGACCTCGCTGTCGATGTCGCGCCAGCCGCCGTCGCCGGAATAGATGACCGCCATGGTGTCACGGGTCGGCGTCGTCTCGAGGATGGTGAGCGGCAGGCCGAGCGGGGTATCGGTGGAATTGCCGAGCGCGATCAGTTCGTCGATCGCGTCGGAATAGGCGCTGGTCAGATCGCCCTTTACATCCCGCTGGTCGATGTCGGGATGGGCTGCGACGAGGCTTGCGACATGGTCGCGGCCATCGGCGGGGGCATTTGGGCTCAAGAGCACGGTTGCCGGGTCGGGCAGGTCGCCGTCGGTCAGTCCGTAAACCATGCGGTCACCGGTGAGCGTCTTCTGGGCGGGGGTGCAGAACTGCTTGGTGACCGGGATGCCGGCTTCGGGATCGAGCGCCAGGGTCTGGCCGATTGTCGCCTTCGGTGTCTGGGCGAGGATGGCCAGCGCCAGCGCGCCGCCCTGGCCCCGACCGGCGATGATCGGCGGCAGGAAGGCCGCGTTGCCGGCCTTGCGCTGCAGCTGATGGCCGAGTTCTTCGATATCCGAGACCGTATAGATGCAGTCGCCGGTGTCCTTGGCCAGTGATGCCAGATACTTCGGCGTGTCGATGCCGACGACGATGGCGCCGTTCCCCTGCAGCCGTTCGGCCTGTTGCTGGTCGGCATCCTGCCAGCCGTCCTTATCGGAGAGCAGCACCACGAGCGCCTTCGGCGTGTCGTCGGGCAGCAGTGTCATGGGTGCCGGGATCATGCCGGTGTCGAGCGGCGGTGTGTCATCGGCCAGAGCGACGGAGGCCGTCGAGAGAGCGAGGATCAGCGCGAAGGCCTTGAGAATGGACGTCATTTCTTCACCACGCCTTTCAGTCCACCGCCGATCAGGAGCGTTGCGTCGAGAAGCGCGAGGACAGGGTTGAGACCGCCAGCCACCGCCAGGTAACGCGGCTGCCAGTCGGGGTGGAACTTGGCCTTGAAGGCGCGCAGCCCCTTGAAATTGTAGAAGCGTTCGCCGTGTTCGTAAAAGGTGTTGGCGATGCGGTCCCAGACCGGGGCGACCTGCCGGCGCGATAGGCCCGACAGCGGTGCCATGCCGAGGTTGAAGTGGCGGTAACCCTGGTCGCGCAGTTCGCTCATCAGCCGGACGAACAGGAAATCCATCGAGCCCTTCGGCGCATCGGGGGCGAAGCGCATGAGGTCGATAGAGGCCTCCTCCTTGGTGGCCGTCAGCAGGATGTTGGCGAAGGCGACGATCCGGCCTTCGCAGCGCAGGATCGCGACCGGCTGCGCGGTCATGTAGGCCTCGGTGAAGGCGCCGAGGGAAAAGCCTTTTTCGCGGGCGCGGTGGTGGTCGAGCCAGGTGTCCGAGACGCGGCGCAGGTCATCCATGACCGCCGGGACCTGGTCTGCCGGGATGGTTTCGAAGGTGAGGCCGTCACGTTCGCCGCGGGTGGCGGTCTGGCGCAGGCTTGCCCAGCGGCCACCCTTCAGGTCGAAGCGGGAGAGATCAACCATGGCGAGTTCGCCGAGCTTGAAAGCCTTCATGCCGGCGTCGGCGATGGCCGGCAGGAGGGCTGGCGATGCCTGGTAGAACACGGCCCGGCAGCCGGTGGCGCGGGCGGTCTCGACGAATTGCCAGACGAGTTCATCCCGCGAGGCCTTGGGGCCTGTCGGATCAAGAAAGGCAATGAAGGAGCGTCCCTGGCGGGCATACATCAGGAAGGCCAGGCCATCGGGCGAGAACATCACACTCTTGTCGCCGGTGCGCACAAGATTGGCGTCGGCGATGTCGTGCGCGTTGAGGATCTCCACGGCCTTTTCCAGATCGGGCTCGTCGGCGGGCGGGACGGCGAAGGTTGCCGGGCGCAGCAAACTGAACAGGCTGATCGCCATCGAGAAGATCGTGAGACCAAGGACGGCGCGCAGCGACCGGGGGGCTTCGGCGGAGAATTCGAACTGCCACCAGAGGTCGTGGCTGTATTCGACGTCGCGATAGACGAAGAGCATGACGGCGATGGCGCCGACGAGCAGGACGCCAACGGCGAGCAGCCAGGCGGAGTTCAGCGCCTGGAGAAGCGAGGCCGGGCGCTGGAAAAGGCGGCGGCTGGCGACGAGGCCGACCAGCAGCAGCATGAGCATGCCGGCTTCATAGATCGCGACCGCCTTGGCCAAGGACAGGACGAGGGCCGCCAGAGCCACGAAGATCGCGGCCCACCAGGCGCCGTCGAGCCGTTGGGCAAGGCCACGCGCGACGATGACGAGCAGCAGGCCGAGGATGCTGGCGAGGAAATGGGCGCCTTCGAGGACCGGCAGGGGCAGGATCTCGGACAGGGTATCGAGATTGCCGTCCGGGGCGGGGGTGACGCTGGAGAGAACCAGCATGACGCCGAGGAGGAGGGCGAGGGTGGCGAGGAGCGTCGGTGCGAGACGTCCGGCGGTGCGGGCAACGCCTGCGGAGAAGGGCGTGGCTGCCAGCTGGCGGAGTTCTGCAATGGTGACCAGGATGATCGCGACGATCAGCGGCAGGACGTAATAGATCAGGCGGTAGGCGACGAGCGAGGCCAGAACGGCATCGGTGCCGAGATGGCTGCCCAGGGCTGCGACCATGACTGTTTCGAAGACGCCGATGCCGGCCGGCACGTGGCTGATGACGCCGATGCCGATGGCGACGGCATAGACGGCGAAGAAGGTCGGCCAGCTGATGTCGGCGCCCGCCGGCAGCAGGGCGTATAGCACCGAGGCGGAGAACGCGACATCAAGCACGGTGACGATGAATTGCCGCGACATGGTGCGGCTGTCGGCCAGCCGCAGGCGCCGTCCGCCGATCGTCACACCGTTGCCGCTTGCCAGAAGCAGCAGGACCGCCAGCACGGCGAGCACAACGACGTCACCCGCGACGAGCACGTTCTGCGACAGCCCTATCAGGGGGGCAATTTCGCCGGCAACCGGGAGCAGGGCGATTGCCGTGATCAGCACGAGGCCGATGGAGAAGGATAGGGTGACGAAGGCGATGACGCGGCCGATATCATCAGGCGACAGGCCGGCGCGGGAATAGGCGCGGTACCGGATCGCGCCGCCTGAGAGCGCGCCGAAGCCGGCGACATTGCCGACCGCATAGGCGCTGAAGGCGGTGAGCGCGACTTCGGCCCAGGGGCGCCGGCGCTGGATATGGGCAAGCGCGTTGATGTCATAGAGACAGAGCGTCGCGAAGCTCAGTGCGGTAAAGAGGACGGCAAGGGCAATCGAGGCGGGGCTGGTGGAGCGCAGGCCATTCACCACATCCGCATAGGTGACTTCTTCGGTCAGTCGGTAGATGGCATAACCGACGGCGGCGAAAACGAAGAGGGCGGCGATGGCGGCGAGAGGTCGGGCGTAGCGGTTGAGCCTGGAGGCCCGCGGTGCCATGTCCGGCTCGTCGAGGGGTGGGGAGAATTCAGTGCTGGATGTCATGCGACCCTATCCGGATTAACGGCTTACCCTTTTGAAACCGGCTCCCAGCCCGGTTGTGCGATGGTTGGCGCCCGAATTGGTTCCAAATTAAGGCAGCTAAAACACGACCGTTTTCGGGTGAATTTCACGGCCCCGGCGTACCGTTTCGGCCCCACCTGGCCGTTGCGCCAGAGGAACATATTCGCTAAAAGCCCGGCAGCCTGCCGCCTTTGGCGCAGGTCGTCAATTTCTTCGCTGCCGAGGCGGCGTGTTTTCAAGGGCATATGGTTCAAGTCTATGGCTCGCATCGTTATGAAATTCGGCGGGACCTCCGTCGCCAATCTGGAACGCATCCACAACGTGGCGCGCCATGTGAAACGGGAAGTGGATGCCGGTCATGAAGTGGCCGTGGTCGTCTCGGCCATGTCGGGCAAGACCAATGAGCTGGTCGACTGGGTCCAGAATATGCCCAAGGTGGCAGGCGCTGACTCGCCGTTCTACGATGCGCGTGAATATGATGCCATCGTCGCATCCGGCGAACAGGTGACTTCCGGCTTGCTGGCGATCGCGCTGCAATCGATGGGCATCAATGCCCGCTCCTGGCAGGGCTGGCAGATCCCGATCAAGACCGACAACGCCCATGGCGCGGCGCGTATCCAGGAAATCGACGGTACCGACATCGTTCGCCGGATGGGCGAAGGTCAGGTGGCGGTCGTTGCCGGTTTCCAGGGTATTGGCCCTGACAACCGCATCGCGACGCTCGGCCGTGGCGGATCTGACACCTCGGCCGTGGCGATCGCCGCCGGCCTGAAGGCCGATCGCTGCGACATCTATACCGACGTCGACGGCGTCTACACGACCGATCCGCGCATCGAGCCGAAGGCGCGCCGCCTTAAGAAGATCGCGTTCGAGGAAATGCTGGAAATGGCATCGCTCGGCGCCAAGGTCTTGCAGGTCCGCTCGGTCGAGCTTGCGATGGTACACAAGGTGCGCACCTTCGTGCGCTCCAGCTTTGAAGATCCCGATGCGCCGGGCATGGGCGATCTCTTGAACCCGCCCGGTACGTTGATTTGCGATGAGGAAGAGATCGTGGAACAGGAAGTCGTCACCGGTATTGCCTATGCCAAGGATGAAGCGCAGATCTCGCTGCGTCGTCTGTCCGACCGTCCGGGCGTCTCTGCCGCCATCTTCGGGCCGCTGGCCGAAGCCCATATCAATGTCGACATGATCGTCCAGAACATCTCGGAAGACGGGTCGAAGACCGACATGACCTTCACCGTGCCGTCCGGCGACGTCGACAAGGCGCTGGCCGTTCTCGGCTCGAACAAGGAGACGATCGGCTTCGACGTGATCCAGAGCGAAAAGGGCCTGGTCAAGGTTTCGGTCATCGGCATCGGCATGCGCAGCCATGCGGGCGTTGCGGCGACCGCGTTCCGGGCGCTCGCCGAGAAGGGCATCAACATCAAGGCCATCACCACATCCGAGATCAAGATTTCCATCCTGATCGACGGTCCCTATGCCGAGCTTGCAGTTCGCACTTTGCATTCGTGCTACGGTCTGGATAAGAATTGATTCCGTAGAGCGGACAACCGATACCCGACCCCCAAAAAGGTAAGGGTAACAATCCGCTGACCAATGGGAAGTGGAGCCAAAACGCGATGAGAGACCTTTCTGCGGGTCCCCGCGTCCTGCTCAAGCGGCTGCGCGAAATGATGGCGGAGCCGCTCGAGCCGCAGGAGCGTCTTGATCGGATCGTTCGCCAGATCGCGAGCAACATGGTCGCCGAGGTTTGCTCGGTTTATGTGTTGCGCTCGGACGGCGTGCTGGAACTCTACGCGACCGAAGGTCTGAACAAGGACGCGGTTCACCTGGCGCAGTTGAAGATGGGCCAGGGTCTCGTCGGCACGATCGCGGCGTCGGCGCAGTCGCTCAATCTCTCCGATGCCCAGGCGCATCCGGCCTTCCGCTATCTCCCCGAGACGGGCGAAGAAATCTACCACTCCTTCCTTGGTGTGCCGATCCTGCGCGCCGGGCGGAGCCTCGGTGTTCTCGTCGTGCAAAACAAGGCCGCGCGCAATTACCGCGAGGACGAGCTTGAAGCGCTCGAGACGACCGCCATGGTTCTGGCGGAGATGATTGCGACGGGCGAACTCAAGAAGATCACGCGGCCGGGTCTCGAACTCGATCTGACCCGTCCGGTGTCGATCGATGGCGACAGCTATTCCGAAGGCATCGGCCTCGGCTATGTCGTGCTGCACGAGCCGCGCATCGTTGTCACCAACCTCTTGAACGAAGACAGCGAGACGGAAATCCGACGGCTTGCCGATTCGCTGGGATCACTCCGGATCTCGATCGACGACATGCTGTCTCGTCGTGAGATTTCCATGGAAGGCGAGCATCGCGATGTGCTTGAGACCTACCGCATGTTTGCCCATGACCAGGGCTGGGTGCGGCGCATGGAAGAGGCGATCCACAACGGCCTGACAGCGGAAGCGGCTGTCGAAAAGGTGCAGAGCGACACCAAGGCGCGGATGATCCGGCTGACGGACCCATATCTGCGCGAACGCATGCATGACTTCGACGACTTGGCGAACCGGTTGTTGCGGCAGTTGACCGGCTTTTCGCCGCGCAGCACGGCTGAAGGGTTTCCAAACGACGCCATCGTCTTTGCGCGCGCCATGGGGGCTGCCGAACTGCTGGATTATCCGCGCGCCAACCTGCGCGGGCTTGTGCTCGAAGAAGGCGCTGTCACCAGCCACGTGGTGATCGTGGCGCGCGCCATGGGCATTGCCGTCGTCGGTCAGGCGGCGGGTGCCGTGGCATTGGCCGAAAACGGCGACCCCGTGATCATCGACGGGGATGATGGCACGGTGCATGTGCGGCCGGTTGCCGACCTGCAAAAGGCCTATGAAGAAAAGGTCAAGCTCAGGGCCAAGCGGCAGGAACAGTTCCGGGCGCTGCGCGATGTCGAGCCGGTCACCAAGGATGGGCGGCGGATCAAGCTGCAGATGAATGCCGGCCTGCTCGTCGACCTGCCGCAGCTTTCGGATTCCGGCGCCGATGGGATTGGGCTGTTCCGCACCGAGTTGCAGTTCATGATTTCCTCGACCATGCCGAAGGGCGAGGAGCAGGAAAGCTTCTATCGCAGCGTCTTAAAGCAGGCGGCCGGTCGGCCGGTGACCTTCCGTACGCTCGACATCGGTGGCGACAAGGTGGTTTCCTATTTCCGCAGCCAGGAAGAAGAGAACCCGGCGCTTGGCTGGCGGGCGATCCGCCTGTCGCTGGATCGGCCGGGACTTCTCAGAACCCAGTTGCGGGCACTGCTGAAGGCTGCTTCCGGGGCAGAGCTTAAGATGATGCTGCCAATGGTGACCGAGGTCGCCGAGATCCGCGCCGTGCGCGAGCTGATGCAGAAGGAAGTGCAGCATCTGTCGAAGTTCGGCCACCAGTTGCCGAAGAAGCTGCAATTCGGCGCCATGCTGGAGGTGCCGTCGCTAATGTGGCAGCTCGACGAGCTGATGGCGGAGGTCGATTTCGTGTCTGTCGGCTCGAACGACCTGTTCCAGTTCTCCATGGCGGTCGATCGCGGCAATGCGCGGGTGGCGGATCGTTTCGATGTGCTGGGGCGGCCGTTCCTTCGGATCCTCCGGGATATCGTGCGTGCTTCCGAGCGCAACAATACGCCGGTGACGCTGTGCGGTGAGATGGCATCCAAGCCGATGTCAGCCATGGCGCTGCTCGGGATCGGCTTCCGGTCGATCTCGATGTCGCCGACCTCGATTGGACCGGTCAAGGCCATGCTGCTGGGGCTCGACGTTTCGCAGCTCTCCGACATTCTGACGGCTGCGCTTGACGACAATACGCCGGGCGTGTCAGTGCGCGACGTGCTCGTTCGCTTCGCGGCCGAGAACAATATTCCCGTCTGACATTTGACGAAGAAACCGGAGTAAAGGGTGGCGAAGCTTCCTGTCGAGAAAATGCGCGAGCTCGAACGCCGTTTCGGCGAGATCGAGGCGCGAATGTCGGCGGGTCCTGCAGCCGACGTCTATGTGAAGCTCGCTTCGGAATATTCCGAGCTTGAGCCTGTGGTGAAGAAGATCCGCGAGTATCAGTCGGCGATCGATGAGGCGGCGGACCTGCGCGCGATGCTGTCGGACAAGGCAACCGATCGCGAGATGCGCAATCTCGCCGAGATGGAACTGCCCGACGTCGAGACCCGGATCGAGGCGCTCGAAGACCAGATGCAGATCCTGCTTCTGCCGAAGGACGCCGCCGACGAAAAAAGCGCCATCCTGGAAATCCGCGCCGGGACCGGTGGTTCCGAGGCTGCCTTGTTCGCCGGGGCGCTTTTCCGCATGTATGAGCGCTTTGCGTCCACCAAGGGGTGGAAGGTCGAGGTGCTCTCGGCGAGCGAAGGCGACGCGGGCGGTTACAAGGAAATCATCGCGACGATCAGCGGGCGGGGCGTGTTCTCCAAGCTGAAGTTCGAATCCGGCGTGCACCGCGTGCAGCGCGTGCCGGAAACGGAAGCCAGCGGACGCATTCATACGTCGGCTGCGACTGTCGCGGTGTTGCCGGAAGCGGAAGAGATCGACATCGAGATCAAGGCCGAGGATATCCGTATCGACACCATGCGCTCGTCCGGTGCCGGTGGTCAGCACGTCAACACGACGGACTCGGCGGTGCGTATCACCCACCTGCCGACGGGCTTGATCGTGACGTCCTCGGAAAAGTCGCAGCATCAGAACCGCGCCAAGGCGATGCAGGTGCTGCGCTCACGGCTTTACGACATCGAGCGGCAGAAGGTGGACAGCGAGCGATCGGCGAACCGGAAGAACCAGGTGGGTTCCGGCGACCGGTCGGAGCGGATCCGCACCTACAACTTCCCGCAGGGTCGGGTGACCGACCACCGGATCAACCTGACGCTCTACAAGCTGGACAAGATGATCGAGGGCGATATCGACGAAATGGTCGATGCGCTGATTTCCGATTATCAGGCCGGGCAGTTGGCGCAGCTGGGTGAAGCCCAGTGAGCGACAAGAAGGCGACGGCGAGAGGTCTGATCCACGACGCCCGTCGGCGCTTCGAGGATGCCGGTCTTGCCGATGCCGACCAGGATTCGCGGATCCTGATCATGGAACTGCTGGGGCTCAGCCATACCGATCTCGTACTTGATGGTGACCAGGCGCTTTCTCCAGACAGTGTCGCTCTGGTCGAGCAGGCTGTGCGGCGACGGCTGGCGCGCGAGCCGGTCTATCGGATCCTCGGGGTGCGGGAGTTTTATGGCCTTGATCTGCAGCTGAGTGCGGGGACGCTGGAGCCTCGGTCGGATACCGAAGTGCTTGTCGATGCCGTCCTGCCGTATCTTCGACAGAGAATTGCCCTTCAGGGGCAGGCGGAGATCGTGGATCTCGGCACGGGTACAGGCGCGATCGCGCTGGCGCTTCTTTCGGAGTGCCCGGAGGCGAGAGCAGTCGGTGTTGATATCTCCGAGGACGCGCTTGCGACGGCGACTGCCAATGCCGGGCGTCTCGGGCTTGGCGACCGGTTCTCGACGCGAGCAGGTCCCTGGTTCGCGCAGACGCCTGAAAGCTTCGACATCATCGTTTCAAACCCGCCTTATATCCGCACCGCCGTGATGGAAAAGCTTGAGCCTGAAGTGGCAAACCATGATCCGGTCGCGGCTCTGGATGGCGGCACAGACGGGCTCGAGGCCTATCGGGCGATTGCACAGGAGGCTCCTGCGCATCTGGCGCCGGACGGTATCGTGGGCCTGGAGATCGGCTTCGACCAGCACCAGGACGTGGTTCAAGTGTTTGACGAGACGGGATTTTCGCTTCTGCAGGCGCATCGAGATCTGGCAGGCCGGGATCGTGTGTTGATCTTCCGCCGCAAGCAAGACTGACCGGTTTGCTGCGCATGCTAAGGATAATTCCGGGAAATAGAGAAAAAGGCTTGGTTTTCCGAATGAAGCGGGATAGTTTGCGGGCACGCAACGGGCGGCGGGGTAAAGAACGAAGATTCGTTCATGTCTGGGCCGGCTTCGATCACGGGTCGCTTTCGAACTCCGAAGCACAAAAAAGACCGGTGCGTAACTCAGTAAACTCGACTTTCACCAGCGGCGAGCAAGGCGAGAGCGCGGTCTGCCGGCGGCGCGTGGAGACTTGGTCCGGGCTAACCAGAACCAGCGGCTTTGCCCTTTTTCAGCACAACAGAGACATTCAGGTGAATCATCTATGAGGCCAGGACAGCAGAACAAGCGTGGTCGGGGGCGTAACAACAACAATGGCGGTGGTGGCGGCGGCGGCAATGGCGGCGGCGGCAACTTCAACCGCAAGGGCCAGAACCCCCTGACCCGGACCTATGACAGCTCGGGTCCTGACGTCAAAATCCGTGGCACGGCGCAGCATATCGCTGAAAAGTATTCCAACCTGGCGCGTGACTCGCAGAGCGCCGGTGATCGCGTCATGGCGGAAAACTATCTGCAGCATGCCGAACACTACAACCGCATCATCGCAGCCGCCCAGGCGCAGATGCAGGAACGCTTCCAGCGCGACGACCGTGACGGTAACGACGACCGCGACGATCGCCAGGACTATAACGAGCGCGACGGCGAGGACTTCGACGGCTCCGACGACAACAACGGTCACACCACCGAGCGCGGCAATGATCGTGGGGGCGAACGCGGWAACCAGCAGGCGCCGCAGCAGCAGCCCCGGCCCCAACAGCAGAACCGCCCGCAGCAGCATAACCGGCCGCAGCGTCAGCCAGAGCCGCAGCCACAGGCTCAGCCTGAGATTGCCGGGTCCGGTCCGCAGCCCGTGATCGAGGACATGCCGGCAGAAGTCGTCGCCGCCGTTGCCGAAAGCGCAGTGGAGGCCGGCGGTGAACGCCAGCCGCGTCGCCGGGCAGCCGGAAATCGTCCGCGCCGCCAGCCGCGTCGCAGCGCCGGTTCCGACGAGGGTGGTGAAGGCGGTGGCGACGGCGAGGGCGGCGAAGCGCCGGCGCTCGCTTCAGTCGAGACCGAATGATCCGGTCTCCTTCAATTTGACGAATGCAAGCTCCGGGCGAAAGCCCGGAGTTTTTCGTTTAAATGCCTCTTTAAAGGGCACAAATCCGCTCCCATATCTCGTTCAACGGCGCGGTGATCCGCGCCAAGGGCCTGCCGGTTCCGGGGGCCTGATCCACAGCATCCGCTCTGTGCCTGATACGGGCAGACCGGTGAAACGGAGACAGACCATGAATATCGAGAGTTATTCCGAACGCGTGCGCGGCTTCCTGCAGTCGGCGCAGACCTACGCCCTTTCCGAGGGGCACCAGCAGTTCACGCCCGAGCATGTGCTGAAAGTTCTGCTCGATGACGACCAGGGCATGGCGTCGTCGCTGATCAGCCGCGCAGGTGGTGATGCGAAGGCCGTTCGCATCGCCAATGATGCAGCACTTGCTAAACTGCCGAAGGTGTCCGGCGGCAATGGCCAGGTCTATCTGGCGCAGCCGCTGGCCAAGGTGTTCTCGACGGCGGAAGACGCCGCGAAGAAGGCGGGCGACAGCTTCGTCACCGTCGAGCGGCTGCTCCTGGCACTCGCCATCGAATCCTCCGCCTCGACCTCCGCTTCGTTGAAGAAGGGCGGGGTGACGGCGGCTGCCCTCAACCAGGTGATCAACGACATCCGCAAGGGTCGCACCGCCGACGGCGCCAATGCCGAAGCCGGTTTCGACGCGCTGAAGAAATATGCCCGTGACCTGACCGAGGAAGCCCGCGAAGGCCGGCTTGACCCCGTTATCGGTCGCGACGATGAAATCCGCCGGACGATCCAGGTCCTGTCGCGCCGCACCAAGAACAACCCGGTGCTGATCGGTGAACCGGGCGTCGGCAAGACGGCGATCGCGGAGGGCTTGGCGCTGCGCATCGTCAATGGCGACGTGCCGGAAAGCCTGAAAGACAAGAAACTGATGGCGCTCGACATGGGCTCTTTGATTGCCGGAGCGAAGTATCGCGGTGAATTCGAAGAGCGGCTGAAGGCCGTGTTGTCGGAAGTGCAGTCGGAAAGCGGCGAGATCATCCTGTTCATCGACGAGATGCACACGCTGGTCGGTGCCGGCAAGGCGGATGGGGCGATGGATGCCTCCAACCTGTTGAAGCCAGCGCTTGCCCGCGGCGAGCTGCATTGCGTCGGTGCGACCACGCTCGACGAATACCGCAAACATGTCGAGAAGGATGCGGCCCTTGCCCGGCGCTTCCAGCCGGTCATGGTCAACGAGCCGAATGTCGAGGACACGATCTCGATCCTGCGCGGCTTGAAAGAGAAATACGAGCAGCATCACAAGGTGCGGATCTCGGATTCGGCGCTGGTCGCGGCAGCCACCCTGTCGAACCGCTACATCACCGACCGTTTTCTGCCGGACAAGGCGATCGATCTGATGGACGAGGCCGCATCGCGGCTTCGCATGCAGGTCGATTCCAAGCCTGAGGAGCTGGACGAACTCGATCGCCGCATCATGCAGCTGAAGATCGAGCGCGAGGCACTGAAGAAGGAAACGGATGCGGCCTCTGCCGACCGGCTGAACCGGCTTGAAACCGAGCTCACCTCGCTGGAAGAGGAAGCCGATGCGCTGACGGCCCGCTGGCAGGCGGAAAAGCAGAAGCTCGGCTTGGCCGCCGACCTGAAGAAGCAGCTCGACGAGGCCCGCAACGAACTGGCGATCGCACAGCGCCAGGGTGAATTCCAGCGCGCCGGAGAACTCGCCTATGGCGTGATCCCGAACCTGGAAAAGCAGCTGGTCGAGGCGGAAGCCCATGACGGGTCGAGCGCCGGCAACATGGTTCAGGAGGTCGTCACCGCGGACGGGATCGCTCATGTGGTTTCCCGCTGGACCGGCATTCCGGTCGACCGGATGCTGGAAGGCGAGCGCGACAAGCTGCTGCGGATGGAAGACGAGCTGGCGAAGTCTGTGGTCGGGCAGGGTGATGCGGTGCAGGCCGTGTCGCGGGCGGTGCGTCGTGCCCGCGCCGGCCTCCAGGATCCGAACCGGCCGATCGGCTCGTTCATCTTCCTCGGCCCCACCGGCGTCGGCAAGACCGAGCTCACCAAGTCGCTCGCCCGTTTCCTGTTCGACGACGAGACGGCGATGGTTCGGCTCGACATGTCGGAGTTCATGGAGAAGCATTCGGTCGCGCGACTGATCGGGGCACCTCCGGGTTATGTCGGTTATGAGGAAGGCGGTGCACTGACGGAAGCCGTGCGGCGCAAGCCCTATCAGGTCGTGCTGTTCGATGAGATCGAGAAGGCGCATCCGGACGTATTCAACGTGCTGCTGCAGGTGCTCGATGACGGGCGTCTGACGGACGGGCAGGGGCGGACGGTCGACTTCAAGAACACGATCATCATCATGACCTCGAACCTCGGGGCCGATTACCTGACCAGCCTCGCCGAGGATCAGGATGTTGACCAGGTGCGGGATCAGGTCATGGATGTGGTGAAAGCCTCGTTCCGGCCGGAATTCCTCAACCGCGTCGACGAGATCATCCTGTTCCACCGGCTGCGCCGCTCGGAAATGGGGGCGATCGTCGATATCCAGATGAAGCGGCTCCTGTCGCTGTTGTCGGAGCGCAAGATCGTCATCGATCTGGCGCCGGATGCCCGCAGCTGGCTGGCCGACAAGGGCTATGATCCGATCTATGGCGCCCGTCCGTTGAAGCGGGTGATCCAGAAGTATCTGCAGGATCCGCTCGCCGAGCAGATCCTGTCGGGTCAGGTGCTGGACGGATCGGAGATCCTGATCGAGGCCGGCAGCGACCGGTTGCTGATCTCGCCGAAGTCGACGGTCAGCGCTGCGGCGTGATCTCGTTTCGCCTAAGAAAACGGAAAGGGCGGCCCGATGGGCCGCCCTTTTGCATTTTCGAGCCATGCCTTGAGCGTTACATGCCACGACGCCCGAAGGTCGGTTTCGCATATCCCTGTGCCATCGGCGCCGTGGCGGGTTTTGCCCGGGCCGTTGTCTGGTCGAGGGGCGGATTGTATTGGCTGCCCGATATCGTGCGGTTGTCGAAAGGCAAGGTCGGGTCGCTTGCTGCAAAGCTGTCGCCCGGCATCAGCAGCAGACAAAAACTTGCGACGATCTGCAGCCCGATCGTCAGGTAGCCGAACAGGGCGCCGAGATTGGTGCCCTCCATTGCAGTCTTGGCAGCATGGGCGATGCCGTAGACGATCGCGAAACCGACGATCGTGAAGAGGGGGCTGAGGCCGATATCGCGGATCCGGGCCGCCTGCATGCTGAGGGATGTCCAAAGGAAAACGAGGCCGATCACGCCGGTCATGGCCAGGATCGCGATGCCGCCGCCGCTGATGACGTTCATGATCGCCATGAACAGGATTCCGCCGCCGATCAGGTTGATCACCAGGCCCGCGAGGAAATACTGCAGCCTGTTGAGGCGCCCGCCAAACAGGAAAAGTGCTTCGATCATCATCCAACCCCTGCCAGAAAACGGAGGGATCACACCATAGAACCCATGCGGTTCGGTGAACGAAACCATTCGGGTTTGAGTGAAATCCAACTGATTGGCCGCGCGGACGGAAGGGCGCCGGGTAAACGTTGATTAGCGGCTTGCGACCTGGGCCGGGCGCCCGCCGCTTTCGAGAAGCGTATCGATGCGCTCGCGTTCCTGTTCGAACGAAGCCAAAGCCGGACCATCGAGTGCCTTGCCGCCGGGAAGGCGCACTTTCATCGCATCGACCTTGGTGCCGTTGACGATCAGTTCATAATGCAGGTGCGCCCCGGTCGATGAGCCCGTCGAGCCGACAAAGCCGATCACCTGGCCTTGCGTCACCTTGGCGCCGGGCACAACGCCCTTGGCGATGCCGCTCTGGTGGTTGTAGGAGGTGACATAACCATTGGCGTGGCGGATCAGCGTCTGGTTGCCGTAGCCGGAAGCCCAGCCGGCCTTCTCGACGACACCGTTGCCGGCGGCGATGATCGGTGTGCCACTGGGTGCGGCCCAGTCGACGCCGGTATGCATGCGCGAATAGCCGAGGATCGGGTGGCGGCGCATGCCGAAACCGGAGGTGAAACGGCCATTGGGCACCGGGTTGCGCAGCAGGAACTGGCGGATCGACTTGCCGTTCTCGTCGAAATAGTCGATGCCGCCGTCCTCCGGGTTCTGGAACCGGTAGAACTGGGTGATCGTGTCGCCGAAGCGGGCGCGGACATAGAGGAGCTCGGAATCCTCTGTCGCATTGCCTTCCTCATCGGAGACGGAGAAAACGGCTTCCAGCATGTCGGTCGGCTTCAATTGGGCCTGGAAGTCGACATTCGAGGCGAGCAGGCGCACGACGAGAGCCGTCAGTTCCTTGCTCATGCCATAGGACAGTGCGGCACGGTAAATGCCGTCATAGGCGCGCGGCAGGTCACGACCGGCAACGATTGCGGGCGTCGATCCGCTGAAGGCGCCGGAAATGGCCGCCAGCTGCGGCGGTTCGCTGCCTTCCACCAGGTGGCCGGCATCGTTGACGGCCAGCGTCACGATATGGTCGCTGTTGTGATAGAGCGAGAAACGCACGAGACGGACCTCGTCGCCGCGCTGGATCAGGCCGACGCGCAGCACGTCGCCGACGGCGAGCAGCTTGTCCGGCATGTGGGATGCGAGCGCCGTCTCGACATCCTCGGCCTTGGAGGCCGGGTAGCCCGAGGCGACCATCAGGGCGGACACCGATTGAGGGCTGCGGACCGGCAGCACGTCATCGGCATATTCCGGCGTCATGGGGGTGACGACCTCAGGCTCGGCGACGCTCATGTTCTCCTCGACCACACGGGCGGAGAGACCGGCGGCCAAATCGAGGCCATTGTCTTCCGTATCGAAGCGGCGGGGGTCGATATAATAGAGGGCCGCCACCTGCGTGTCGCCATCGGTCAGCACCGAGCCGTTGGAGCGGACATTTTCCTCGACCTCGTCGAAGGTCATCTCGCCGGCAAGGGGGAGTGCCGGTTCGGTGGGGAAGGGACTGGATTTCAGGATGACTTCGGATTCGATGTCCGAGCCATACAGCGAGCCGGTGCGATTGGCGACCGGCGGGGTGGCCTCGCCGATGGCAAAAATCGACAGAGGATCGAAGGCCGGGTAACGGTCCTGTACGGCATAGTCGGCAGCAAGCGCCATCTTCACATGGGCGAAGGGCTGTTTTCGCACGACCTCGCGCTCGCCGTCCTTGATGACGGTGGGAACGTCGAGGATCGCCTTGTCGACCGGACGGGCGGCGATCTTCGGGCCGAAGAGCCGCGCACCGCGCACCGTGTCCTGGGCGGCAATGGCGGCATCATCCGGAGGCACGACGGCATAGGCTTCCGCCGGAATGGCGAGCTGCTGGCGCCCATCAAGGGCAGCGAAAAGGGCGACACCCATCAGAAT
>NNBU01000294.1_pt1:25000-44973 | contig 44973 bp, 29 predicted proteins | sample 1173781 | NCBI WGS metagenome assembly NNBU01 (sample SAMN07173937, study PRJNA388173) | plant metagenome | biome: Plant school; feature: Soil; material: Symbiotic tissue of Blasia pusilla L.; isolation source: symbiotic tissue sample KVJ2 | host: Blasia pusilla | place: Norway: Troms...
TCGTCGCAGAATTCCTTGTAGAGGTCCGGCTCCATCAGATGCTTGTCGAGCCCGTTCAGAACGGATCGTTCGAGCGTGTCGCGGCGGATGTTCAGCCGGTTGTCGCAGGTCCCCTTTGTCCGGGCGTTGGTGCAGCCGAGCATGTCCCTCGAGATCATGGAATAACCGCCACCTCAGCAGCCGCATTTGACGAGCCCGGTGAAAAGATGCTTTGGCCGCCGGCGCTCATTCAGAACACGGTTGTCGCCACGCTTTGTTCCGGGCTCCAGAGCCATCTGGTCCTGCCGTGTCTTTACCGCATCCCACAGGTTCTGATCGACGATGCGCAGATCCGGCACGTCCTGAATAACCCAATCCGCTTCCGGATTGGGACGGGAAACACGCTTGCCCGTGTCCGGATCCTTCAGGTATCGCAGGCGGTTCCAGACCAGTTTCCCGATATAGAGCTCATTGTTGAGAATGCCCGTCCCGCGCTTGGGATTGCCGTGGATGGTCGACGGCCCCCATTCACTGCCTTGCGGACCTGGTACGCCTTCGCTGTTCAGCACCATGGCGATCGTGCGCGAGGATTTTCCCGCCAGATATTCCGTAAAAATCCGCCGGACGATATTGGCTTCCGGTTCGTTGATGGTGCGCTCGCCGCGGCTGGTTTCCCCGGATGCGTCGACGTGGCGCACGACGTCATAGCCGTAGCAGAGGCCTCCGCCGGATTTGCCTTCTTCGACACGGCCGCGCAGTCCACGCCGCGTCTTATCGGCAAGGTCTTTGAGGTAAAGAGCGCCCATCGTGCCCTTGAGGCCGATATGCAATTCGCTGACTTCACCTTCGGATAGGGTAACGATGCTGACGCCGGCAAAGCGCATGCGCTTGTAGAGCCCGGCAATATCTTCCTGATCGCGCGAAAGGCGATCGAGTGATTCCGTCAGGATGACGTCGAAGCGACGCTTCAGTCCGTCGGCGATCAGTTCCTGTATACCGGGCCGGATCAGAGAGGCGCCTGAAATGGCCCGGTCGGTGTAACTGTCAATGACCGTCCAGCCTTCTCGCTCGGCGCGCGTGCGGCAAATGCGAAGCTGGTCCTCGATCGAGGCATCACGCTGGTTGTCGGAGGAATAGCGGGCGTAAAGAGCAACCTTCATAAGATGGCCTCCCTATCTGACGAGGCGTTCGCGGGTGGCGCGCTCCTGTTCGGCTTTGACGAATTTACGCGCTGCCTGTCGCGCCAGCAAGCGGACAAGTTCGCGGAGGCGAGGATCGGGCTTTGCCGGATCGTAGACCGACATGTCGTCGGCGGGTGCGAGAACGACCCGCACACTGTTTGCCGCTCTCCCTTTCCGCTTTGCCACAACACGATCCTCGCCGTTGAGCGGACCATTCCGCTCCGGGCAAAGACTGGGCCGGGAACCGGTGGATTTGAATGCGAAATCGCGGGCATGTCAGCGACCTCCAGCGTAGAGCACCGTGCCTTGTCGGTCCGTCGCGCATTCGATCGCAGATCGTGCGGCGGAAACAGAGGGCACCGGCGTAAGAATACTTGAATTCTGCGGCGGGCGAATCCCCCTGCAGGTAGAATTATTTTGCGTTCTTCATCTCAAAACAGCCCGCGTTTTTGCGCGATCGTAGGTGCTGCACTTGCCAATGAACACGAGAGCTGCATTTGCGCCGGCCCACTTTTGGTCGCTGACACTCTGACCTCAGGCGGTGCTCTCGTTGGAGCCATCTGGAACGGCGGCACTCGCAACGCGAACGACGCTCAGACAGATTTGTTTGCCGTATAACGTGATAGCTCACAAAGTCAGTAAATAAGCACGGCCGAAAAGTCCGTCCCGAAGTTATGTCGGGGACATGCCTCCGCCGCTTTGCCCGTGCAGGTCAACCAGCCGGCCAGCGGGAACCAGAAGTGCCGCACAAAGGATCGTGTAGGCGTTCAGCACCCAGGACAGCATAGCGGGCGATGTTTCGGCAAAGGCTGACCTCAGGGCCAGAAAGGCCGCCACGGCGATGGTCGCATCTACCGAGACCAGAAATACCGCCGAACTGGCGATTGCAAAGACGACCCAAGGGTTGCGTCAGCCTTTCGTCTTGGGCGTCATGCCCTTCATGATCTGCCCCAAAAGGCGCACCCGGCCCCAGCGTGGCATCATCGCAAGAGGCCAGCCCAAAAGCTTGGCAAGAAACCCGGGGCGTAGTGTGCCACCCCCGGCCAGCGCCTCAAGCGAGGCACGCGCCACTGTTTCCGGCGTTTCCGCCTTGCCCATCTGCATCCCCGCGCGCGCTGCAAAGCCAGTGCCGACCGGGCCGGGGGCCACGGACAGGACGCTGATCCCGGCCGGGCGCAGTTCCTCCGCCAGCCCTTCGGCAAAGCTTTGCACAAATCCCTTGGTGGCCGCATAGGTGGTCGAGAACGGCGCACCACTGAAGCCCACGATCGAGCTGAACAGCACTACGCCGCCTCTGCCTTGTGCAGCCATGCGGGTCGCAAGCCCGTGGGTCAGTTCCACCACCGACCGGCAGTTCACATCGACCATGTTGGCCTCGGTGCCAGCGTCGAGGTCAAGAAACGGCCCGATCGACCCGAAGCCAGCAGATGCAACAAGAAGACCGATGGGCATTTTGGCGATCTGCGTCAGGATACGGTCCACGGCCCCCGACGCCGATAGATCGGCGGCTATCACCGCGACCGTAACACCATACTTCGTCATAAGGTCGCGTGCGAGGTCTTCCAGCACCAGTTCCTGCCGCGCCACGAGCACAAGGTCAAAACCCTGCGCCGCCAACGTTTCAGAAAAAGCGCGACCAATGCCATCGCTTGCCCCGGTGACAAGGGCAGCGGGGCCGAACCGGTTTTTCAGATCAGACGTCATTCGTTTTGCCTTTCGGTCAGTTTATTCGCCGGCAAGGCGAAGCGGTTGGAAGTCGGGGGTGCCGACGGGTATTTCTTCGGGTACTGACGTGTGTGCCGGTTTGTTGCGTCGGACGCGGAACCAGGTGGCGTAAAGCGCGGGCAGGAAGAACAGCGTCAGCACCGTGGCCACGATGAGCCCACCCATGATCGACACCGCCATCGGCCCCCAGAACACAGACTGCGCCAGCGGGATCATCGCCAGAATGGCCGCCAGCGCCGTGAGCACGACAGGCCGCGCGCGGCGTACCGTGCTTTCGACAATCGCCTCCCATTGCGGGCTACCTGCGGCCAAATCGTTGTCTATCTGATCGACCAGGATCACCGTGTTGCGCATGATCATTCCCGCGAGAGCGATGACACCCAAGAGCGCCACGAAGCCAAACGGCGCGTTGAACAGGAGAAGCGCGCCAACGGCTCCAATGGCTCCAAGAGGTGCCGTGAGGAAGACGAGGAACAGCTTGGAAAAGCTTTTCAACTGCAGCATCAGAAGCGACAGCATGGCCAGAAACATCAGCGGAAAGATCTGGAACAGCGCTGCGTTGGCCTTGTTGCTTTCCTCGACCGCGCCCCCTGTCTCGATCCGGTAGCCGGCAGGAAGAGCGTCGATGATTGGCTGCAGAAGCGGCACGATTTCAGCCGTCACCGTGGGGGCCTGCTCGCCCGCCACGATATCGGCGCGCACAGTCAACACCATGTCACGGTTGCGCCGCCACAGGATCGGCTCTTCAAACCCATAGGTGATCTCGGCGAGCTGGGTCAGAGGCACCGCCCCACCACCGGGCAACAGCACCGTTACGTCGCCGATGCTGGACGGATCGGCACGTTCTTCGGCTGGAGCGCGAACGATGACGTCGATCAGCTCGGTCCCCTCGCGATATTCGGTGACCTTCGCACCTGACAGAAGCGTCTGAAGCGTGTTCGACACATCCGCCGTATTCAGCCCAAGGGCGCGAATGCGGTCCTGGTTCAAGCGGACGGAGACAGTTTTTGCCTGCTCGTTCCAGTCGAACTGCGGCTCGACCGTGTTGGGGTTGGCGACCATGACCGCCCGCACGTCGTCGGCAATTCGGCGCACCTCGGCCGGGTCGGGGCCGATCACCCGGAACTGAACCGGAAAGCCGACTGGGGGCCCAAAGACGATCTGATCCACGCGGATGCGCGCTTGCGGAACAGCGCCCGCCGCCACCGCCGCCTCGATCTTTTCGCGCAGCCTGTCCCGCGCGGCGGCATCCTTCGCCATGACCACGGTCATTGCAAAGCTGGGGTCCGGCAGGGCGGGGTTCAGCGCAAAGAAGAACCGAGGCGACCCAGCGCCGACATAGGTCGAGGAGAACCGCACATCCGGGTCACCCGCCACCAGCGCCGCTGCGGCGAGGGCGGCCTTGGCAGTCGCCTCGATGGATGATCCTTCGGGCATCCGCGTCTCGATGAACAGTTCCGCTCGCGCCGAAGTTGGAAAGAATTGCTGCTGCACGAAGGTCATACCCACGCCCGTCGCCACCAGCGCGGCCACAGTAAGGCCGATTACGATCCACCTCGCCCGGAGGCTGGCATTCACACCGGCCCGCAGCGCCCTGTAAAGGCGGCTATCATAGCTGGCGTGATGCGCCCCGTGTTTTGGGGCCGGCAAAAGCTTGAGCCCCAGGTAAGGCGTCACAATCACGGCCACGAACCACGACACGATCAGCGCGATGCCAACAACCCAAAAGATGTTGCCTGCATATTCACCGCTGGTCGACTGTGCGAGGCCGACCGGCAAGAACCCAACCGCCGTGACCAGCGTGCCGGTCAACATCGGAAATGCGGTGCTGGACCATGCGGCAGACGCGGCGGCGATCCGGTCATAGCCCTGCTCGATCTTCACCACCATCATCTCGACCGCGATGATGGCGTCATCGACCAGAAGACCCAGAGCGACGATCAGCGCGCCAAGTGTGATGCGGTCAAAGTTCAGTCCCATGGCCTGCATGATCACAAAGACCACGGCCAGCACGATGGGCACCGACAGGGCAACGACGATCCCCGTCCGCAGGCCCAGGGTGACAAAGGACACCGCCAGCACGATCACCAACGCCTCGATGAAGGTGACGAAAAACTCGCTGAATGCCTCTTCCACGATGTCGGCCTGGTCCGAGGCTTGCGTCACCTCGACCCCGAGGGGAAGATCTGCCTGGAACGCCTCGACTTCGACGGCCAAAAGCTCGCCCAGATGCACAACATTGGCACCCTCGGCCATAGCCACCCCGACCCCGACGGTTGGCGTTCCATTAAAGAAGGCAAGGTAGGCGGCCGGGTCCTCGTATCCACGCTGTATGGTAGCGATATCACCCAACTTCAAGACTGTATCTCCTGCCGCGATCGGCAGGTCACGCAGTGCGGCCAAACTGCCCAGATCGCCCGTGACGCGCACCTGAACCTCGTCGGCATCGGTCTGAAACGACCCGGCCGGAGTCATCACGTTCTGCCTGCCGATGGCGTCGAAGATCACTTGCGGGGATATGTTCAACGTCGCCAGCCGGTGATGGCTGATCTCGACATAGATCCGCTCCTCAACATCGCCGATCAGGGCGACCTTGGCGGCATCTTCGACCGACAATAGCCTCGTGCGCAAACGTTCAGCATAAGTCTTCAACTCCGCCCGGCCCAGCCCCTCACCGGTGATCATGTAGATGGCAGAAAACACATCGCCGAATTCGTCGTTGAAGAACGGGCCGATTAGCCCCTGCGGCATGCTGGGGCGTATATCCCCTACTTTCTTGCGGATCTGGTACCAGACCTCGGCGGCCTCACGTACCGAATCCTTCAGCTGGATTTGCACCACAACTGTACCGGGACGCGAGAAGGTGCGGATATAATCCACTTCCGGCAGTTCCTGAATCCGCTTCTCCATTGGCTCGGCGACCAGGTTCTGCATCTCCTCCGCCGTGGCGCCAGGCCAGACCGCCTGCACCACCATGGTCTTGATGGTAAAGGTCGGGTCCTCGGCGCGGCCGAGGGTGACATATGCCAGCATCCCGGCCAGCAGCGCTACGATGATGGCGAACAGGGTGACTGCCGGGTTGGTGACAGACCAGAGCGAGAGGTTGAGGTTGCGCATCGGGATCAGCTTTCTGGCGACGCGGCTGTTTCGACCACGCGGACCGGGCGGTTAGCGTCGACCTTGTTGGCCCCCAGGCTGACGACGATGTCGCCCTCAACCAGCCCGCCGCGCACAAGGGCCACATCGGCCTCAATCGTGACCAGATCGACGGGTACGCGTTCGACGAGATCTGCTCCCTGTGGCTTACGCCAGACAGCTGCCCCCGAGCCGTCGTTGACCACCGATGCAAGCGGCAGGACCGCGGAGGGTTGCGAGCCGGACATCGTCAGCCGCACCGTGACGGTCCGACCCAACGCCGCCTCCGTGCCCGGGGCCGTTAGCCTCATCCGGACGCGGTAGGTTCGCCCTAACGGGTCCACATCGGGCGAGATGTCGCGCAAGGTCAGCGCATAATCCTTGCCTGCAACACCCCAGAGCTCGGCAGTTGCCTCGGCAGTCTCGAGCAGCGCACGGCTCTGTTCAGGCAGTGCAAAGACTACATCCAGCGCATTGCCTTCTGCTAGGGAAAGCACTGGCTGCCCCGCAGCAACAACCTGTCCGGGTTCGGCAAGCGTTGCGGTTACAATGCCGTCAGCCTCGGCCACAAGGTCCATGTAGGACAGCCGGTTTGCCGCAAGTTCGCGCATCTGACCGCCACGATCGGCACGGGACCGGGCTTCGGCTGCGGCACTGGTTGCCCGTTCGAGTGCCGCCTGCGCGACAGCCCCCGCGGCGAACAGATCGCGGCCGCGCGCCAGATCGGCTTCAGTACGCGATAGATCGGTGCGCGCGGCGGCGTGTTCCGCCTCGGCTGCTGCCAACTCCAGCCGGGCATCGGTATCGTCAAGCTTGGCTAGCACCTGGCCAGCCGTGACACGATCGCCCACATCGACCATGCGGGTGATCAGCTTGCCCGGTACTCGAAATCCTAAGGGAACCTCGTGCTGGGGTCGAATGGTGCCAGTGTAGCTATCCGACTCGTCTGCCGGAGCGAAAGCGACGCGGGTGACCCGTACGGGCTGTGCCACACGCTCTGCGATCACGAGGTCATCCGTCGGCGGCACGGGCAGCAGTGCGGCAAAGCTGCCCCGTGCGGCATATGCTGCCGTTCCAAGCGCAGCTAAAACCACGACGGTCCAGCCTACCTTACCGATGAACGATCTTGTCATGCGGGAGCCTCACGAAGAGTCGTGTAATGTTAGGAACTCTAACTTATGTTGGTCACGCTAACATGGCAAGCAAATTCTCGCATGGCACCCCGCCTTTTAATGATCGCTCCGACGCTCTAGGGTGCGTCAGTGCCCAACAAACGCAAAGGATCAAAATTGAAGACGTCCTATCACCATGGCGAATTGCGGCAGGCGCTGATCGCCGCAGCGCGGTTGCTGATCAAAGAGCGTCAGGGCAATGATTTTAGCCTATCGGACGCGTGCCGTCGTGCCGGGGTTTCCACTGCCGCCCCCTATCGACACTTTGCCGATAAGACCGAGATCATCAACGAAGTCGTTGCTCAGGGGTTCGCGGACATGACAACCCGCTTCCGCGCGGCAACCGAGGCCCATGCTCCGGGTGCACGGGACCGGATTATTGCCGTGGGCCAGGTTTATCTCAGCTTCGCCATAGGTGAGCCCGCCTTGTTCCGCATGATGTTCAACCAGAAACCAAGTCTGTCCGAGGACGATATCGTGACCACCAATGGCAAGGCCTGTTTCGCTTATGTTCTGCAAGAAGTCATCGACTATTGTGCCTTCCACGGTGTGATCGGAAACGCCCAGATGATTGCCCTGCAACTCTGGACGCTGGTGCACGGCGCGGCTAGCCTGACCATCGACGGGGATTATGCCAAGGTCGCCCCGGGGATCGACACACAGGACATGATCGCGTCCGGTGCCGAGCGGCTTTTGTTTCTCTTGCCCAAGCAAACGACACCCTAGCTCCTGTTGACAAAGTGGATTCCCAAACACCCGGGTTCAGTTCTGCGCAGAAACCAACAGCCAGGCAAGAAGCGCCGTCCGGAGGTGCGGCCGCGTTTGTTTGAGAGGCGATCGAGTTCAGAAAGACGGAAAACTCAATCAAGCTCGAAGCCTTCGCAGACGATCGGGCGCAGATTCCGGTGTTCACCTATGAATCAGCCGGGTCGTATAAAGTGCTGGGTGTCAGCGACGCCGTTGAGAGCGCGTTTTATTGAACGCCGAAAACATCACGTCCACAGTTACCATTTTTCAGGATGCTCCAGAGATCTGGAAAGCGCTGAACTTGACGGGGTGCCCTATGGAGATCGGCGTCTCGGTCCCAACTGCCGGCTGCGTGTTAGGCCACCGTTCAATTCCGCCCATTGCGATGAGCTGGATTTTGTCGGTCTGAATAAGACTGGCCTTCGGCTTGGCACTCGAGACACCGATCGCTGCTCTACCCGCCCATCTTCATTGGGTGACACTGTTTACACCAAACGATGACGCGTTGAGTGGCCGGTGCTTGACCTAGGACCCGACGGTTTTCAGAAAATCACGCACCGATGGGTCTTGCGTCAGCGACAATGCTTTTTCGAGAGCAATATCAGCATTGGCATGGTCGCCAAGGCTTCTCAGCACACGAGCCCGAATGACCCAATATGGTTGATGGGACTGCATGTTGCTGATGTCGAGCACAGCTAGCACGTCCATGGCGCGAGCGAATTGCTTCATGTCGAGGTATGCCGCAGCCAGCGCAATACGGGCGCCTGCGCCCTGCGTCTGATTTAGGAGCAGACTGTAGAGGCTGATAAGCGCGGAATGGTTCGTGTGGCCGGTTATGGCACGCTGGACATGAACGGATTGGATCGCCGCTTCGCATTGAAACCGACCAAATTGCGCGTGCCGGGATGCCTGTGTCAGAAGCCCTTCTGCCTCGATGATCAGATCGCGACCCCACTTGCGTGTGTCCTGTTGGTCAAGAGGTATGAACGCCCCATTGGCATCTCGTCGGGCGGGACGCCGCGCCTCACAATACAAGATGAGAGCGAGCAATCCCGTGATCTCGGGCTGGTTGGGCATCAGGTCTGCTGTCAGACGCGCCAGATAGGTCGCCTCGGCCACCAAACCCGTTGATTGGACCGGGTTACCTGTCATGTCTTCCCATCCGACGCCGTAAGCCACGTAAACAGCGTCAAGCACGTCTTCGACACGATCAGGCAGATCTTCTTTCTCGGGAAGCTCAAAGCGAAGTCCTGCATCCCGTATTTTCGCCTTCGCCCGAACGAGCCGTTGCCCCATCGTGGTCGCGGGAATGAGGAACGCCTGACCTATCCGCACGGCATCCAGTCCGAGCACCGTTTGAAGCATCAGTGGCGCGCGAATTGCGCGATCGATGGCGGGATGGGCACAGACGAACATGAGTTTCAGACGCTCGTCGGGGATCGCAGTCCGGCCATGCTCGCTCGGCGATTCGTCAAAAGAAAGCACGGACAAATCAGGAAGAGCGCGCTCCATGACCATTTTGTGCCGTGTACTGTTGGCGATGGAATTGCGCGCGGCAGCCAACATCCAGGCGTCAGGGTTTTCCGGGATGCCTCTCGTCGGCCAATGCCGGAGTGCCGACAACAACGCTTCTGACAAGGCATCTTCAGCTGCAGGAATGTTGCGCGAGCGGCTCGCGAGATAGGCGAGAAGCCGTCCATAGGAAGCGCGCACGACCCGCTCGACCGTTTCGTGCGCGTGTTTCGTGTTCATGCAGCAGGCGGCGTCATCGGCGGCAAGACCGGTCGGACCTCGACGGATCCTGTCAGGGCGCAGGGAGCCCGTGCTGCCCAGTCCAGCGCCGTATCGAGGTCTGGGACATCGATGACAAAATATCCGCCGAACTGTTCCTTGCTATCGGCAAAGGGTCCATCCTGGACATGGCGCTTGCCGTCACGCAGTCTGAGCGTCGTTGCTGCGTGAGGACCTTGGAGGCCATCGCCCTTGACGATTACGCCGGCTTGCGCCATCGCCCCGATGAAGCTGTTCCAGCCGCCCCAGTAGGCCTCTGTCTGGCCAGGGTCTGTGCGCTGCTCGAAGTCGTTTTCGGTCTCGTTGAGAATAAGCATGTACTGCATGGGATATCCTTCTGGATCAGGGACAATACTTTCGGCTGCGATCGGGTGATCAATAAAGCAAACCGCGGCGCTTGGCGGTCGTAGCTGTCGCGTAAAGCGCAATCGAGATTACGATGACGAATGATAGTATCACGAACTGGCTTGGGATCGCGAAGAGCCCGTAATACGCATCCCCTGCAAAGAGCACGAGATAAGCGGCCAGTGACGCACCAAGGATCGTGACAGCGAGTTGACGGCCAAGAAGAAGCGCGACCGAGCCCATCAGGCCGCCGAACACACCAATCCCAAAGGCGACGTCCATCCAAACTGGCAGGCTCAGATAGAGCTCGGCTTGCATGAGGGTGAGCCCGCTGCGCATCAGGCTCTCGCTGGACTGGGAGAAACTTGCGGCGAATTGGTAGATGCCAAACGCGTTCCAAAGGATGCCGACTGCCGCGATGGCTGTGATCCATGATGCTTTGCCATTTCTGATGGTTTGGCTGCTCATGACATGTCTCCTGTTTGAGTTGACGCGAGGAAACAGTCAGCCCCACGGGCCTAGAGCCTGCTTTCTCAAGGCGATGACACTTCAGCAATCGCGATTTCGACATCGCGAAGAAATATTTCTCGCGGTACTTGGCAATCGCGGGGCATGTCTTGAATGAGATGGCGAGATTGTCCGACAGTGGAGTGATTTCATCCGTGGATCGAGTAGCCGCTCCCATCTCACCAGCAAGTTTCAGAGGAGGGCGCTCGCACGTCATCGTATCATCCATGGTCGGCAGCCAGTCTGGCTCATGCGCGGTTTYCAGGCGTGTGTGCCCTCGTCGCAGCCATCTTCCGGATTGATGCCTGAGCTTCACGATATCTGCCGCGAGCTCCTGTCTCCGGTCGTCCGTCGGATCTCTTTGGGCGCGGGGTCAAGCAATCAGCACTTGGAGATCGCTTCTGGCCAGAGCTTCTCAGCGGCTGTACCATCAACTGATTTGGCAATCCGGACGCGTTGTACAGTTTTACTTGTTCCGGATTTCTCACGCACCCTGTTAGCGCTCGGTCCGCATAGCGATGCGCGGGGCCGTGCCTGGCGCGTGCGATCACTGGCACCGATGTCCGTGAGAGCTTTGGCCAACAAGACTGCCGTTATCGGCGGCTTTTCGCGATTTCCCGACGACGATAGTTTTTTGCTACCTCTGCGCTTCTCATAGGAGCCTGTCCGCAGTCTTAATGGGCATGAGCAACAAAGATTTGTCCATTTGGAGGGCGGCAACAAAGAAGCCTGCTGCCGCCCCCACCATTGCTAACGTAGCTGAACTTCGACTGTCGCGGTACCCTTCAGTGCGTTGGAGTAGGCGCATATACGGCGCGCTTCGTCGACAAGGCGGTGAGCGTCCGCCTTAGCCAAACCTTCCAAGGCAGGTTCTAGCAGTGCTTCGATCCCATATGCGCCTGTTTCGTCAACTGTGAGCGTGACGGTCGCATCGACTTCGATCGACAGTGGAGAGAGGCTAAGCGACTTGGCCGCGACACCGAGCGATGACGTAAAGCATGCTCCAAAGCCCGCCGCGAAAAGCTGCTCCGGATTAGTACCGTTTCCATCACCGCCGATAGCTTTTGGGAAAGCGAGTGCGACATCAAGTTGCGCATCATCGGATCGTGCGTTGCCAGCGCGCCCGCCCTTGATTGCCACCTTTGTGGTATAGAGTTTTTCCATATCAGCCCCCTTCAGCGATCAGCCGGCTTGGCCGCCAAGTCATAGAATGCCTGCGGCATGCCCTTGACGCCGAGCTGAGCAAAGGCGCGTGGCCAGTCGAATTGATCCCAGTGCTCGTGAAGTTTTCCGTCGCGGACTGTCCAGACGTCAATTGCATCGAATTCGAGCTTTTGACCTTTGGGCTCGATCCCGAGCAGGGGTGCGCCCGTTACGGTGCCCTGCCACGTCCAGCGCGTGACCACCCGCTCCTCGGTTGCAAATACATCCCGCAAGGTGAAGCGTGCGTCAGGCATTGCCTGATAGATGACCGGGATGAAATCAATAAGACCCTGGCGACCTTCCGGAACCAGAGGATTGTGCTGAATGTAATCCTCGGCGACGAGAACGTTCAGCATCTCGATGCGTTTGTTCTGGTCGGGTTCATTGAGCATGACTTCCGAGAAGCTGCGGCCGAGCCATTCGTTGTAAGCGGCTGTACCTCTTGCGGCAGGTGGCTGAGATAGAAGGTTCGAAGCGGTGGCAAAAGTTGGCCATGCAAGAGCACTCGCCAGCACGGTGGCAATCAGCAAGATCTTCATTTTCGTTGGTCCTTGAGAGCCGATGCGTCGGCGACGACGACGGGCCTTCCGTCGTGAAGAAACAAATAAATGATCGATCGATCACAAACAACAAAGATAATGATCATTTGATCACTAATTCGTGTGTTGGTGATTGCTAGCGATTGGCAATATGTGGTCCCATAGGAGTAACCAATGGCCAGACCCCGGAGTTATGATGAAGCATCGGTGATCGCGGCGGCGATGAATGTTTTCTGGCAAAAGGGCTACGTCGCGACTTCTATGGCTGATCTTTATCAGGCGACGGGTCTCAGGCCCGGCAACCTCTATGCCACATTCCAGGATAAAGAGCACATGTTCCGCAAGGCTTTCGGAGCCTATGCGGCGCAGTTTAGATCCAGCCTCCCGGAAAATGAGATGGGTTTGGATGCAATAAGGTCGTGGCTCGCCACGCAGGTTCGACTGGCGACGGAAGATCCTGAGCGTAAAGGCTGCCTGATCGTCAACACCGTCGCAGAGCGGACTGCGCATTCGCCGGAGACGCAGGCTCTTGCCCAGGCACGGCTAGATGAGATCATGTGCTTTTTTCGCCAGTGTTTGAGCGACGCTATCACAAGCCAAGAGATCCCGCATGATACCGACGTGGAAGCTCGAGTCGCAGCGCTTACTGGAGCGGTGATTGCCATCATGACAATGGGCCGGGCCGGTGCTTCTGCCGACGTCATCCGAGCGATCGGAGACGTCGCCACTGCTTCTCTAAAGCAGCAGTGGATAGTTCCATAATTCAACGTTGCGTCATGAAGTCTGGATTTTCATCTATTTAGGCTATCTCATTAACCTGTAATAAGTTCGAATCCAATCAAGAGCTACGCTATGACCGCTTTGCGCTCTCCGTTCAGACGTTGGGACCCACAGCCTCTGCGCCAAAAGCGGCCATTTAGAAATGAGCGTCTCCGGCATCATTGCAAGCCAACGGACTACACCTTGACCCACACGCCGCCTTCAGCCGACTGCGCCATCGCGTGCACCACACGCTCGATCTCCAGGCCCCGTTCAAAGTCAATCACATGAGCGTCGCGCTTGCCCGAAATCGCCTGCAGCAGCTCATAGCACTCGATCACCTTGAGTTCGTTGAACCCCAAGCCGTGACCCGGTGCGGGGATGAACTGACGATAGGGCGGATGGGTGGGAGCCGCTAGAAGCGTGCGATAACCCTGAAGCCCCGCCGCGTCGTCAGTCGAATAGATCTGCAACTCGTTCATTCTTTCCTGGTCGAAAAGAATCGATCCGTTCGAACCAAAGACCTGCAGCGCAATCCGACCCTTTCTGCCCCACGCAGCACGATTGACCATCAGCACACCGGATGCGCCCGTCTCCGTCCGAAACAGCGCCTGGGCGATATCGTCGTTCTCGACGAGTCGGAAGCCTCCATCTGTCGTTGGTCTTTCTGGATAGGGTCTGGTCATATCAGCGACCACTGCGGTGATGCGTCCGTGGAGAACCGCGAGCAGCGAGAGCGGGTGAACCGCGAAATCATCAAGCGCGCCATAGCCCGATGCCCTTTCGCTCTTCCAGTAGAAGGGCTCGCTAGGGTTTGCCATAAAATCCTCGTCCATCTCCAGCCGGATGTGGTTGACGGTTCCAATCTTCCCTTCGGCTATCAGTCTGCGTGCATGCCGGATCATCGGGTTCTGAATGTAATTGTAGCCAAGGATCGCGGTTCGGCCCGACTGTTTCGCCGCGTCCCGCATGCGCCTGGCATCCTCCAGGGACGTGGCCATCGGCTTTTCGCACCAGACATGTTTGCCAGCCTCCAGAGCCGCTACAGCCAATTCCGCGTGGAACTGGTTGGGGGCTGCGATCGAGATCACATCGATCGCCGGATCGGCCACGAGGTCGCGCCAGTTTCCCGTGCCTCTGTCGAAACCGAAGGCCCGGGCCTGCTGTTGCGCAAGCTCCGGAGTTGCATCGGCGAGCCCGACGAGCCGTGGTCTCTCCACATCCGGAAAAACCGTTGCCACGGAGGTCCAGGCCAGGGCATGGCACTTGCCCATATAGCCAGAACCGATCAGCCCCACACCCAGTCCCATCGCGCCCTCCTTGAGCCTAAGGTATTATTGCACGCTATCAGAAGCTCGGCGCTACGAGACCAGCCCTGCGATGGGCAGCGATCACGGTATTCGCCATCAGCATGGCAATCGTCATCGGGCCGACACCGCCTGGAACCGGCGAGATGGCCCTCGCGACCGGCTTGCATTCGGCAAAGGCGACATCGCCCACCAGCTTGAACTTGCCCTCGCCCTTTTCGGGTGCCGCAACACGGTTGATCCCGACGTCGATGACGGTGGCACCGGGCTTCAACCATTCGGCCTTGACCATTTCCGCCCGACCGACGGCTGCGACCAGGATATCGGCCTGACGTGCAAGTTCCGGCAGGTCGCGGCTGCGCGAATGGCCGATGGTCACGGTGGCATTGGCATTGAGCAGCAATTGCGCCATCGGCTTGCCGAAGAGGTTGGAACGGCCGATGACAAGGGCATTCAGGCCCGAGAGGTCCTTGCCGTGGACTTGCCGCACCAGCATCATGGCGCCGGCTGGCGTGCAGGACAGCAGTCCGTTCTTCAGGTCGCCGGTCGCGAGTTTGCCGGCATTGACGACATGCAGGCCGTCGACATCTTTTTCCGGCAGGATCGACTGGATCACCCGGTCGCTGTCGAGATGTTTGGGAAGTGGGAGCTGGACAAGGATACCATCGATCTCAGGATCGGCGTTCAACGATGCGACCAACGTCATCAGGTCGTCCTGCGTGGTTTGCTCAGGCAATGTGTGCTGGATCGAGTTGAAACCGCATTGCTTGGCCATGCGGCTTTTCGCGCCAACATAGGCGTGGCTTGCCGGATCATTGCCAACAATGACGACGGCGAGACCCGGCTTGCGATGGCCGGAGTTCTCCAGCCCGGTTGCCGCTGAGGTTACCGCTTCGATCACCGAAGCGGCGGCTGCCTTTCCATCGATGATGATAGTCATGCGTCACCCCATGCGCTCGGAGGCATAGGAGCCCGGGCTTGCGGGGAAGACGACCGTACGATTGCCGTTGATGAAAGTGCGGTGATGGATGTGGGCGTGGATGGCCCGCGCCAGCACCTGGCTTTCGACGTCACGGCCGATGGAGACATAGTCATCTGCCGATTGCGCATGGGTGATGCGGGCGACGTCCTGTTCGATGATCGGGCCTTCATCGAGGTCCGCGGTGACGTAATGGGCCGTGGCCCCGATCAGCTTCACGCCGCGCTCGAAGGCCTGCTTGTAGGGGTTCGCGCCCTTGAATGAGGGCAGGAAGGAGTGGTGGATATTGATGATCTTGCCGGACATCTTCTGGCACATCTGGTCGGACAGGATCTGCATGTAGCGGGCAAGCACGATGAGCTCGGTACCGGTCTGCTCGACGAGATCCATGATGCGGGCCTCGGCCTCTAACTTGTTGGCCTTGGTCACGGGGATGTGGTGGAAGGGAATGTCGTGGTTCACGACGACCTTCTGATAGTCGAAATGGTTCGAGACGACGCCAACGATCTCGATCGGCAGTGCGCCGATCTTCCAGCGGTAGAGCAGGTCGTTCAGGCAGTGGCCGAAGCGGGAGACCATCAGCAGGACTTTTTCGCGCTTCGAGGAGTCGTAGAGGTTCCAGTTCATGCCGAAGCGCTCGGCAACGGTAACGAAACCCTTTTCGATTGCCGTCTGAGCAGTGCCTGCCTCCGAGATGAAGGACACACGCATGAAGAACTGCCCGGTGTGGAGGTCGTCGAACTGGGAGCTGTCGACGATGTTGCAGCCCTGCTCGGCGAGGTACCCGGAGATCGCAGCCACGATGCCGCGGGTCGACTGGCAGGATACGGTGAGCACATAGGTCTTCATGGGAGGCGAATACTCCGAATGTCGGTATGGAAGTGGATCACGTTGAAAAGGGAGGCGATGCGGATCTTTTCAACCCCGCATCGCCTCAGGTCGCCCGGGAGGTTCAGGCGCGGGATTTCTTCTTCTGGCGGTGTACATCGATGACGACGGCCGCGACGATGATCGCACCCTTGACGATCTCCTGATAGTAAGCGCCGACCTTGAGGAAGGTGAACCCGGACGTAACGACGCCCAGAATGATGGTGCCAATGACAGTTCCCGTGATGCGCCCAATGCCGCCTGTCAGCGAGGTGCCGCCGATGACGGCTGCGGCGATCGCGTCGAGCTCGAACGAAATGCCCATGTTTGGCTGACCGGACTGTGCTCGCGCTGCCAGCATCACCCCGGCAAGACCCGACAGCATACCCGCAACAGCATAGACCTTGATGAGATGCTTGCCGATGTCGATGCCGGAGACGCGGGCCGCCTGCGGGTTCGCGCCAATGGCATAAGTGAACTTGCCGTAGCGGGTGTAGCAGAGCGCGATATGACAGATCGTGGCCACGATGAAGAAGACGATGACCGTGCGCGGAACCGGAAAGCCCCAGAGATCGAAGCTCTGTCCCAGCCACGTGAAGTTCTCGTTGAGCAGAGCGACAGGTTGCCCCTCAGTGTACCATTTGGCAAGGCCACGTGCAGTCACCATCATGCCAAGCGTGGCGATGAAGGGCGGAATGCCGGTCTTCGCAATGATCAGGCCGTTGATATAGCCGAGCAACGCGCCGAGCAGGATACCGGCCAGAAGCGGCCATAACGGGCTGGAATCGATAAACCAGTCCATGCCAAAAGCGGCGTATTCGGGTTGCAGAAACACGGCTCGCGCGTTCATCGATGTTTGGGCGAAACTCGCCACGACCATGGCGATGAAGCCGACCATTGAACCCGACGACAGATCAATGCCGCCCGTGATGATCACCTGGGTGACCCCGACAGCGATAATGCCGGTGACCGCGACCTGCAGCACGATGATCGACAGGCGCTGCTTGTTGCCGAGGAAGCTTTCGCCGACAACATACCAGCCGATGACTTCGAAAACGAGGGCGATCCCGATCAGGACGGCAAGGATCGAGACTTCAGGCGGCAGTCGTCGGACCTTCTTGAGGCCCGTCTTGGACGTCTCGCCCAGTTCGTTGGTGGCATCTGACATGATTTCCTCCCCGCCGGTCGTCAACGCGACGCCAGCTCCATTATCTTGACTTGATCGGCTTCCGCCCGGTCCAGGATCCCCGTGACCCGGCCCTCATGCAGCACGACGATGCGGTCGCTCATCCCGAGCACTTCGGGCATTTCAGATGAGATCATGATGATCGCCACGCCCTGGCCTGCGAGCTGTGAGATCAGGCGATGGATTTCCGCCTTTGCACCCACATCGATGCCGCGGGTCGGTTCATCGAGGATCAGGATCTTGGGATTGGTCATCAGCCACCGACAGATCAAAACCTTCTGCTGGTTGCCACCGGAGAGATTGATGATCGGCTCGTTCATATCCGGCGTGCGCACGCGCAGCCTGTTGGCCATCTCGGCCGCCGCTCTGTTGAGCTTCTCCTGCTGGACGAAGCCGAGATTGACGTAGCGTTGCTGAAGGACCGCCATCTGGGCGTTCTCCTGGATGTCGAGCAACAGGAAACAGCCGGTTTCCTTGCGGTCTTCAGTCAGGAAAGCCATGCCGTGAGCCATCGCAATGGATGGCGAAGTCACGTCTACTCGCTTCCCGAACAGCTCGATTGTCCCTGCATCGGCGGGTGTCACGCCAAAGATGGTTTCTGCCACATTCGAGCGGCCCGAACCGACCAGTCCTGCAAAGCCGAGGATCTCGCCCGCGCGCAGGTCAAACGACACGTCGCGGAAGACGCCGTTCAAAGTCAGGCCTTTTGCGGACAGGACGACATCCCCGATCTGGGCGGGCTCCTTTGGGAACATCTGGGTGATTTCGCGTCCCACCATCATCCGGATGATGTCGTCGCGCGTCACGTCAGCGGAATTGCAGGTCGCAATGTATTTGCCGTCGCGAAAAACGGAGAACTCGTCGGCAATCTCGAAGAGCTCGTTCATCTTGTGCGTGATGTAGATGATGCCCTTTCCATCCTCGCGCAGCGAACGAATGATCCGGAAGAGGTGGTTGACCTCCTTCTCGGTGAGCGCCGAGGTGGGCTCGTCCATGATCAGGACGTCGGAATTGAAGGATACTGCCTTGGCGATTTCGACCATCTGGCGATTGGCGACGCTGAGCTTGCCGACCTTGATCTCCGGTTCGATGTCGATGCCCAGGCGCTCGAACAGCGCTGCCGTTCGACGGTTCATCTCGGCATGGTCGATCAGTCCGAAGCGTGTCAGCGGCTCGCGCCCGATCCAGATATTTTCAGATACCGTCATCGGTGCCATCAGGTTCAGTTCCTGATGGATCATCGCGATCCCGTTCTGCAACGCATCGAGCGGGTTCTTGAGGCGAATGTCGACGCCACGGAGCTTGAAGCTGCCGCTGTCCGGCGTGTAGATGCCGGCGAGAATTTTCATCAAGGTCGACTTGCCGGCGCCGTTTTCGCCCATGAGGGCATGCACTGTGCCGCGGCGGAGCTTCAACTGGACATCGTCAAGAGCGACGACGCCTGGAAATTCCTTCCGCACGTCCGAGACCTCGAGCAGGTATTCGCTTTGCGGTACGGCTCCGCTCTGTCTGACCGCCTGCATGGTTTGCGGGCTCACTGGCTGTGATCGTGCCATGTCGGCTCCTCCCCGAATGACAGACCCGCCGCCGTTATGGCGGCAGGCCCGTTTATCGTAGCATCAGTTCTTGGTGACGAACTGATCCATGTTTTCAGGCGTAACGAGCTGGAAGGGAATCCAGACCTTGGCGTCGACCTTCTCACCCTTGGCGAGCTTGACGGCTGCATCCACAGCGCCTGCTCCCTGACCGAAGGCGTCCTGGAAGACGGTGACGTCGAGGTCTCCGGCTTTCATGTAGGCGAGCGCTTCCTGGGTCGCGTCGATACCGCCGACGACGACATCCTTCATGTCCCAGCCGGCCGACTTCATGGCATTGATCGCGCCGATCGCCATGTTGTCGTTGTTGGCGATAACCGCAGCCGGCTTGTGGCCAGCGGCAATCCAGTTGGTCATCAGATCCTGAGCCTTGACCGGATCCCAGGCAGCGGTCTGTTCATCAAGGATCTTCAGGCCCGCGCAATCCGGAGTAGCGATCACATCGTGGATGTCCTTCGTACGCTGGACAGCCGCCTGGTTGGCCAAATCGCCGACCATCACGAGAATGTCGCCCTTGCCGCCGAGGATCTTGCAGATTTCCTGGGTCTGGAGGGTGCCGGACTCGACTTCGTTCGAAGCGACGAAGGCACCCTTGTCACCGAGCGCGTCCACGTCTGCCGGCTGGCGGTTGACGTAGACGATCGGGATCCCGGCATCGATGGCAAGCTTGGTCATCGGGGCGGTTGCCGAGGTATCGACAGCGTTGACGATGATCGCATCGACCTTAGACGCGATGAAGTTCTGGATCTGCGAAAGCTGCTTCTGCACGTCGTCGTCGGCAATTTCGATCTGAACGGGCTGGCTGGCATCGCCGGCCGCTTTCTCGATGCCCTTGCGCAACACGGTCAAAAAGGTATCGGAGTTCGCCATCGAGACGCCGATATTGCCTGCCATTGCGCTGGATGCCATCAGCACGCCCAGAAGGGCTCCTGCCACGATCTTCTTCATTGTAATCC
>NNBU01000551.1_pt1 | contig 44833 bp, 42 predicted proteins | sample 1173781 | NCBI WGS metagenome assembly NNBU01 (sample SAMN07173937, study PRJNA388173) | plant metagenome | biome: Plant school; feature: Soil; material: Symbiotic tissue of Blasia pusilla L.; isolation source: symbiotic tissue sample KVJ2 | host: Blasia pusilla | place: Norway: Troms, Kvaloya...
CCCTTGCGACGGTGGATATGATGGCGGCGGTGCTACCGCGAAGAGCGCCATTTTCCGAGGTGGAGCGTGCGCGCGACGCTGCCACGCGGACCGACGGTGGTTTCATCATCGACTGGAAGTCCTGGTAAGGGTCACTCAACGTAAGGCTTGCCCCATTCGCAAGCCGGATGGGTTGATGTGATCGCCAGCAAGGAGTCGAGAAAAGCCCAGGCCGCAGCATCGTGCACCAGATGGTGGGTCAGGATTCCGATCAAGGGCGGTGTGTCGACACTCACAATCCAGCCCGCGAGTTCGGCAAAGAGTTCATCTGCCGGCCGTCCACCGCCCGTGCCATGCCAATCCATGATGTCGACATGCGTGTTGACGAGCGGGATCGGCGACCCCTCCCTCTCTTTCCCAAAAACGGAAAGCTGCTTCAGCCCGAGCGCGGGAAGTTCAGGCCAAAGAGATTGCGCGAGCCGGTTCCATGGCGGCACCAGCATCGGGATAAAGCGCTGCGGATAAAGTGCTGCAAGCTTGTCGAAGCCGGCTTTGAGCTCTGCAAGCACCATCTGCTGCGGCCGGTGCAGGCCCAGTTCCTGCTTCTTCTCACCCATGGGCGCATGGTTGTGGTGCGACCAGCCATGCAGGGCGACACTCACAAGCGGCGCATCCTCCAGTCGCCTCACCAGCGTTTCCCCGGTGTCTTTAGGGATCACCGCGAGGGTGCATGGAACGGCTTGAGAACTCGTAACGTCGAGCAGCCGGTCGAGTGGTTCCGTCGGTTCGACGGCATCGTCGTCGCGCAGCCAGAGCCGGACCTTTCGGCCTTGCTCCGCGACCTCGTCGAGAGTCTTGCGCAAGAGGGCTTCGCTCACAGGGGGTACTCCAGAGCTTTCACGAGGAGAGCCGCAATTTTGTCCGCAACAACACGCTGCGATCGTTCTGTCAGGACAAACTCACGGGCATTCTGGCCGAGAGATCGCCGCAAGGCGTCATTTTCGGTCAGCGCATCGATCGCCTGAGCAAGGACAGAGGCATCGTCGGCGGACGTGAGAATGCCTGTGCGCCCGTCGACAACGACTTCCGGCACGCCGGCAGTCTTGCAAGCGACAACGGGCAGGCCCGCTGCCTGCGCTTCCAGATAGGCCAGCCCATAGGCCTCGCCATATCCCGGCCAGACGAAGGCGCAGGCGCGTGCCAATTGCCCTGCGACGCCATCACGCGTCAATTCGCCGAGCCATTCGATCCGATCCTTCGGAAAATCCGAAAACATGGCCTGGACGGACTCCCGCTCCGGACCGTTGCCAACCACGGCAAGGTGCCATGACGCGGATCGGACCAGGCGCAGGGCCTCGGCAAGCGCGGCATAACTTTTCATCTTGTCGCCGGCGCGCATCATAGCAACCGTGACGAGCCGGCTGGCCTCAGGCGCAGGTTCCAGCTCGGCAAAGGGCTTGGCATCGATAAAGGGCGCGATGCGGGCAAGTCTCGCATTTGGGACCGCAGTTGCGAGACCCGCCTCATCGCGGGCAGTAAAGCAGAGGTTTATGGCGGCCAACTCGACCAACGCCTTCAGATCATCCTGATGCCTGGCCCAGCATCCCATATTGCGACGCTGCGAGTAGGAGGCTTCCGCCGTTACATAGGGCAGCGAGAACCGGCGGGCGAGTGCAGGCCCAATCAGGTCTGGCGCCTTGTAATAGGGGTGATAACAGAACCAGATGTCAGGTGGCCCCTCTTCCTCCCAGACGCGCGTCAGCCGCGTGATTTCTGTCTTCGCTTCAGCTTCCAGACCCGGGATTGTCGTTTCCGGTGTCGCGTGGAAACTGCGCAGATGAGACGCGATCTCGACAGAATGTCCGCCCTCGCTCAGCGCCGCCACGAGCTGGCGCGCCATCAGCCTGTCGCCCGAGGGCACTTGATGATCAGGTGATTTCAGCGGGGCGTAGAACGCGATCTTCATGTCCGCTTTAGACCCCGACGGCTTTGCCGAGACAAGAGGGGCGCTTTCACATTTCCGCTGATGGCGTCCCCGATTGGGAGCCCGCCCTTGACATGCCGGCGATGCGCACGCAACTGACAAGGCAATTGCATCCCACGGAGCCCGTGCATCATGCCATCCTCTTCCGCCGCGATCGGACTTGCCGCCGCCATCAATGCCCGTACGGCCAAGGCCGGAGTGATCGGTCTTGGTTACGTCGGCCTGCCCCTGGCGATGAGCATCGCACGGGCGGGCTTTCACGTTGTCGGCTTCGATATCGATCCGGCCAAGATCACCGCTATTGAGGCTGGCGAGAGTTATATCGAGGCTGTACCGAGTGACATCCTGCAGGCGGAAACGTCGGCTGGGCGGTTCTCCGCGACCTGCGATTTTTCCAGGCTTTCGGATTGCGACGTTATCGCCATCTGCGTGCCAACGCCTTTGACACGCCATCGCGATCCGGACCTGTCCTTCGTCGAACGAACCTGCCGCAAGATCGGCGAAACCCTCCGCCCCGGCCAACTCGTCGTCCTGGAATCGACCACCTGGCCTGGAACGACGAATGAAGTCATGAAGCCGATCCTCGAAGCGAACGGGCTCATTTCCGGATCGGACTTCTTTCTCGGCTTTTCCCCGGAACGTGAGGACCCCGGCAACAAGGACTTTTCAACATCGACCATTCCCAAAGTGGTCGCCGGCGACGGGCCTGATGCCAGCGAATTGATGGAAGCCTTTTACGCGGCGGTCGTAAAGACCGTCGTCCCGGTTTCGACGACGGCCACTGCCGAAGCGGTCAAGTTGACCGAAAACATCTTTCGCGCGGTCAACATCGCGTTGGTGAACGAATTGAAGCTTGTCTACGACGCCATGGGGATCGATGTCTGGGAAGTGATCGATGCGGCCAAGACCAAGCCCTTCGGCTATATGCCCTTTTATCCTGGCCCGGGTCTGGGCGGCCATTGCATCCCCATCGATCCGTTCTACCTCACCTGGAAGTCGCGCGAATTCGATCGCCCGACGCGCTTCATCGAGCTTGCCGGCGAGATCAACACCGCGATGCCGCACTACGTTGTCGACAAAGTCGCCGAAGCGCTGGATCGGCATGACGGCAAAGCGCTCAGCCGTTCGCGTGTCCTGGTCATCGGGCTCGCTTACAAGAAGAATGTGCCTGATATCCGCGAGAGCCCTTCGCTGCGTCTGATGGAACTTCTGGTCGAGCGTGGGGCCGATGTCGCCTATCATGATCCTTATATCCCCGAGGTGCCGCGCACCCGTGAATATGCGGATCTGATGGGACGCCGCAGCGTTTCTCTCGATGAGGCCACCGTGCGTGGGTTTGATCTCGTCCTGGTCTCCACGGATCATGACAGTGTGGATTATTCCGGAATTGCCGCCTGGGCCCCGCTGATCGTGGATACCCGCAACGTTTTCGCTCGGCGCAAAATTGCCGCCGGCAATGTGTTTAAGGCCTGAGCCATGAGCCGTCTCGACAGTTTCATCAATCGCATGACCGCTCAGCGCGATATGCTCAATCTCATCCGCGACGAGATCGCCCTGCCGGATGGCCCCATCCTGGAGATTGGCCTTGGAAATGGCCGAACCTTCAGTCACTTGCGGGAAAACTTCCCCGGACGGCGGATCGTGGTTTTCGATCGCCAGCTTCTCGCGCACAAAAGCTCGATCCCACCGGAAGGGGATTTGATCCTCGGTGAAATCGCCGAAACCGGGATGTCTTTTGTTGGCGTGGGTGCAGCCTTTGTCCATGCGGATATCGGAACGGGTGACCCAGACAAGGACGCGGTGACGCTCACCTGGCTTCCGGCCATGGTGAACGGCATGCTTGCATCCGGCGGCTATGTGCTCAGTGGCTTGCCGCTTGAGGTGCCGTCTCTCGAGAGACTGCCCGTCGCCAGTCATATCGACCCCGAGCGTTACTTTTTCTATCGCAAGTCCTGACCATGAGCGGGGACGGCACGCCTGAGTTCTCGCTGGCAGTCATCTCTGACGCCCATTTTCACGAGATTGAGGGTGACTATGGTATTCCCGGTATCACCTTAGGTGATCGGCGCCTGACCTTGCAGACCTGGGCCCATAGCCGCGAATCGACGCGTGTCTACAACGAGAGTGCGGCAGCGCTTGAAGCAGCGCTGGATGCTGTGGCGGCGCAGGCGATCCGCCACGTCATCCTCCTCGGCGATTATACCGATGATGGTCAACGCGAAACAACGCAGCGTCTGGCACAGCGCCTGCGCGAGCACGAGGCTCGTTACGGCACGCGCTTTTACGCGCTCCCCGGAAATCACGACATTTTCGGCCCTGCTGGGAGACACCGGTCGCGCGTTTTCCTGCAGTCCGACGGCTCGTCGGTGCGGGTCACCAGCGACGACCGCGATCCGCATTCAGTCAGTGTTGTCACCCCAGCCATGTATTGCGCCGGCTATCCGGATGGGCTCCTTCCGATGGCGCAGTACGGTTATTTTCGCCGGCCGGAGGATTTGCATTGGGAATCGCCGTTCGGCCTGGACGACAAGCCGGAGGCGCGGACCTATGAGGTTTCCTCCGAGGACGGACAAAATCGCTACCGTCTGATGGACGCCTCCTATCTTGTCGAGCCTGAACCTGGACTATGGCTGTTGATGGTTGATGCGAACGTATTCGAGCCGCGCAACGGAACTTTTCGCCCCGGGTCCAAGCGCGCCTTTATCGACAGCACCGCCGCCGGTTGGAACGCAGTGCTCAGCCTCAAACCCTTCCTGATCGACTGGATCGGGCAGGTGGCGGTACGTGCCAAGGCTGGCGGCAAGACACTGCTCGCATTTTCGCACTATCCGGCCGTCGATCCTCTTGAGGACAATCAAGGTTTCGAGCAGGCACTGTTTCCATCAAGCCCGATCGTCGTGCGAAAGCCTCGAAGCGATGTCTCCGATGCGCTGATCTCTGCCGGACTTTCGCTGCATTTCAGCGGCCATTGGCACGTCGATGGAATCAGCGAACACAGGCACATCGATGGCGCACTGACCAATATCGCGGTGCCATCCCTCGTCGCCTTTCCCCCGGCCTTCAAGCATGTGACGGCTGGACCTGGCGGTGTGACGGTGACGTCCATCGATCTCTGTGGCCTTGCGCTCGATCAGGAGATCATGGCCCTTTACAGGTTCGAGGTGGAGAGAACCGGCTTGTCTCCGGACAAGGCACTTGCCGCAGTGGATTACGGCAGTTTTCTACGGGACCATGCCCATGCGCTGGTGACGCATCGCTACTTCCCAAGGGAGTGGCCCGCCGATGTTGTCGAGGTCATATCCGGCATGACACTTGCCGACCTATTCAGCGACCCTCGCACCGCGCCGGAAACCGCCAAGGCAGCAACGTGGGCGGTGCCGAACGCGTGGGAGCAGATCTCCGTGATCGATCTCGTTGCCGACTGGTATTGTCTGCGTCAGGCCGGATCCTTGGGCAAGGCGCTCATCGGCCAGCAGAAGCTGGAACTGATGAACGCCGTCGCGGGCCATTTCACAGAACCGCCCGATGAGGTCCAAGCGAGACCTATCACCGCGTATCTGCAGACATTTTTCAGGTCGATGCGCTTTTTCATCGACCGGGCCGAGAGACTGCAAGGTATTGGTCCCTTCGACCCCTGATCAACCTTGAACGGCTTCTTACGTCTCAACAATCGATGCCGGTCCCTATCCTCGCTCCAAGCCGCGTCAGGACATGATCAATCCGCCATCAACGTTGATCGTCTGCCCGGTGATATAGGCGGCGTCCGGTGACGCAAGAAATGCGACCAGTGCGGCCACCTCTGCCGGTGTGCCCGCCCGGCCCATGGGAATGCCCTCGACCCATTCGGCCATGAGTTCGCCAGGTCCATATTCGCCCAGCATCTGGCCCCAGACGCGGTCGTTATAATCCCACATCTCGGTATGGATGATGCCAGGGCAGATCGCATTGGCGGTAATGCCTTCGCGCGCGAGTTCCTTGGCAAGGCTCTGCGTCAGACCGACAACACCGAATTTCGAGGCGGCATAATGGGGCGTGTAGATGAAGCCCTGGCGTGCCTGACCCGAGGCTGTGTTGATCAGCCGTCCCTTCGTGCCGCTGGCGCGAAAGCGGCGAATGGCTTCCTGGCAGCACAGGAAAACCCCCTTCGTATTGACGTCGAGATTGAGATCCCATTCCCGCTCCGAAAGGTCTTCTACTTTGGCGATGGTGATCACACCCGCATTCTGGACCGACACGGAAATCGGACCAAGCTGATCCTCGACTTTCCCGTAGGTTTCTCTCACCGCCTGGGCATCCGTCACATCGAGCACCAAGCCGAGAACCTTCGCTCCTGTCGCTTCGGCCAGAGCCTTGGCCGTATCCGGGGTATCTTTGTCGACAGCGGCGATCCCGACCTTTGCGCCTTCCTCGGCAAAGCGCCGGGCAATGCCGAGGCCGATGCCCTTGTTGCCACCCGTCACGAAGACTGTCTGATCTGCAAAACGTCCCATCACTCTCACTCCCGTATGTTGAGCCGACCGACAGGACTGTCCCGAAGGGAATCACGCTGTCAGTCGGGCAGCCGTAAACTTGTCCGTCACCAGAACATCGATCACACCTAGGCGAAGCGCACCGGCGATCGCCTGGGTTTTTGATTCGCCGCCCGCGAGCGCCATCACGCGGTCGGCCTTCTTGAGATCCTCCAAGGAGATGCCGATGACCCGCTCGTTGAGCGGCGTCTCCACCGGCTTTCCGTCCTTGTCGTAGAAGCGGAAGGAAATCTCGCCCACGGCGCCGGCATCATGCAGCATGGCCATTTCCTGCCGGGAAAAGACGTTGCCGGAGCGCGCGAGCAGTTCCGAAGGCTCCACCGCGCCGATGCCGATAATGGCAAGGCTGAGACGGCCGAAGAGATCCATCGTGCCGCGCACGACAGGGTCGGCCAGCATCACCAGCTTCGCCTCCCGCGACGACGTGATCCCTTGCACGAGAAGCAGTCGTGGCTCGCCGCCGGTCAGTTTGGCGAGACGGGCGGTCAGCTGCGTCGCATGGGTCTGGACCGTCGCCTCGCCCATGCCGCCCAGGATCTGGACGATATATTTGGCCTTGCCGTTCTTCAGCGGATGGATGTTGTCGACCATCCTCAGGATCGTCTGGCTCCAACTGGAAACGCCGATGATTTCGTCTTGCTGGAGGGTGACTTCGAGGAAATGCGCGGCTGCCTCACCGATGCGCGCCATGATCGCGCCGTCGCGATCCTCCGAACAGTCGATGACGATCGCCTCGGTCAGCCCGTACCGCTCGCGCAGCGCCGTCTCCAGATCTGCAAAGGTTCCCGGCGGGGGAATGACGGTCGTTCGCACGATCCCTTCCGCCTCGGCACGTTTGAGCATGCGCGACACCGTCGCCTGTGACATGTGCATGATCTCGGCGATTTCGGCCTGCCGCCTGCCTTCGACGTGATACATCTGCGCCACGCGGGCAATCAGCCGAAGTTCATTGAGGCGTCCCATGATCCCTCCAGGGTGTGAATTTTTATTCACCCATAGTTGAAGTCACGGGAACGGTCGAGCGGTAGATTGCGTCCTGCCAGACCTTCAGCCTTGCGACGGCATCCGATGTTTGCGGCGGCAGGGCATTTCGCTGACGGGGCAGGGCGGCGATCGCATCGAGATCGGGCCAGACGCCGAGCGAAAGACCGGCGAGATAGGCAGCGCCGAGTGCCGAGGCTTCGGGCGCATCACACTGGAACACGGCATGGTTCAGCGTGTCCGCCACGCATTGCATCAGGAAACTGTTCTTGCTTGGTCCGCCATCGACAAAGAGACGTCCGAGCGGGGTTGGCGATTGGGCGGACATCGCCTGAAACACGTCATGAACCTGGAATGCCAGGGAGTCGGTCACGGCGCGCGCCATCTGCGCCCGTGTCGTCGTGAAGGTGATGTCGGAGAAGAGCGCCCGGGCATCGGCATGCCAATAGGGGGCTCCCAAGCCGACAAAAGCCGGCACGAAGCCGGGGCCGTTGGGCGCTGCCGACGCGGCGAGATCGACCAGAGCCTGGACGTCCGCCAGGCCGAGGATGTCTGCCATCCAGGGCAGTGATGCGGCCGAAACGAGGATATTGCCCTCGAAGGCATAGGTCGGCCTGCCCTTGATCGACCAGGCGATGGTGGTGGTGATGCCAAGGCTGGGGGCGATGTAGTGTGGCAGAGTTGTCATGACGGACGACCCCGTACCGAACGTGACCTTTCCATCGCCGGCTTCGAAGGCACCGTGGCCGAACAACGCCGCATGGCTGTCGCCAATGGCCGCTGCAATCGGAATTCCGTCCTTCAGCCCCGGCACGTTGCGCGTCTTGCCGAAGTCGCCCGCGCTGTCTCGCACCTCGGGCAGCACGGACTTCGGAACTCCGAACAGTCCGCAGAGTTCGTCGCTCCAGGCTTGCGCATTGAGATCGTAAAGCTGGCTGCGGGCGGCATTGGAGGCATCGCAGGCGTGTGTCGTCCCGCCTGTCAGGCAGTGGATCAACCAGGAATCGATCGTACCGATGCGCACAATCCGGCCGGCCGGCGCCCGATCGAGCAGCCAATTCATCTTGGGGCCGGGAAACATCGGATCGATGGGCAGGCCGGTGAGGGCCTGGACGCGCTCCGAGTGGCCGGCGGCAACAAGGTCGCTGCAGGCAGGTGCTGTCCGCCGGCATTGCCAGCTGACCACCGGGCCCAGCGGCTGTCCGGTCTCACCATCCCAGATCGTCACCGATTCCCGCTGGTTGGAAATGGCAACACCGAGGATTTCGACATTCGGCCCGGCGGGTAGGCAAGCGGCGATCGCCTCCTTGACTGAATCCCAGACGCGCTCCGGGCTCTGTTCGACCCAACCCGGCTGCGGATGGGAAATGCCGACCGGAGACGAGCCCCGCGACAGGATCTCTCCGCTCGTGGAAACGAGCACCGCCTTGGAATTCGTCGTGCCCTGGTCGATGGCGAGGATGGCGGTGGTCATGCTGGCTCCGGAAATGTGGAGCGCGGCCGCCGCATCGCTCGGCCGCGCTGATTGCGTTTTCTATAGCGCGAAGCGATCAGCTTCGCGCAGTTTTCCTGGCGATCAGCGCCTGGGCGGCCGCGGCGATGGCATCCGGCGCCATGCCGAATTCGTCAAGCAGGAATTCGGCCGAGCCTGTCGGTGCGAAGATGCCGGGCACGCCGAGGATCTTCATCGGAACCGGCGCTTCCGCGACCACCACTTCCGCAATGGCCGACCCGAGACCGCCGAAGGTCGAATGTTCTTCTGCGGTCAGGATCGCGCCGGTCGCCTGAGCCGCTGCCACGACCGCCGCGACGTCCATCGGACGCACGGTCGCCATGTTCAGCACGCGTGCTTCGATGCCCTGAGCTGCCAGCAGATCGGCCGCCTTCATCATGCGATGGGTGAGCGTACCATTGGCAATCAGCGTAATCGCATCGCCATCACGCAGCAGGTTGGCCTTGCCCAGTTCGAATTTGTGCCCCACCGGCAGCAGATCCGGCACGCCGACGCGCGACAGACGCAGGAAGACGGGGCCTTCATACTGTGCAGCCCATTCGACGGCCGCCGCCGTCTCGATGGAATCGCAAGGTGCGATCACAGGCAGGTTCGGCAGCACGCGCATCCAGGCAAAATCTTCGATCGAGTGGTGCGTCGGACCGAGTTCGCCATAGGCCATGCCGGAGGAAATGCCGACCAGCTTCACATTGGCATTCGAATAGGCGATGTCGGCCTTGACCTGCTCCAGCGAGCGACCGGTCAGGAAGCAGGATGCGCCGCAGACGAAAGGCAGCAAGCCGCCATTGGCAAGACCGGCGCCGACGCCGACCATGTTCTGCTCGGCAATGCCGACATTCACCAGACGCTCAGGCCACTTGGCCTTGAAGCCACCGAGTTTCGAAGAGCCGACGGAATCGTTGCAGACGGCGACAACTTTGGGGTTCTCGGCACCAAGACGTTCCAGAACGGAAACGAAGGCATCGCGACAATCGTGCAGTTTCACGGGCGTAACATTGGCGTTCATGCGAGCACCTCGGAAAGTTCGGCAACGGCGATCTTGTACTGCTCGGCATTCGGCACCTTGTGGTGCCAGTCGACCGTATCCTGCATGAACGAGATCCCGTGACCCTTGTTGGTATGGGCGACGATGCAGTGTGGGCGCGAACCGCGGTGCTGCAGGGCGGGAACGATTTCATTCATGACGTTGCCGTTGATCTCTGTGACCTCCCAGCCGAATGCCTCGAGCTTCGAGGGGAAGGGCGCGAGGTTGTTGGTTTCCTTCAGCGCTGCTCCCTGCTGGAACCGATTGTGGTCGATGATGAGCGTCAGATTGTCGAGGTCGAACTGGGCCGCCGATGAGATCGCCTCCCAGTTGGAGCCTTCCTGCATCTCCCCGTCACCCGTCAGCACATAGGTGTGATAAGCCGCACCGGTGAGCTTGGCGGCTTTCGCCATGCCGACCGCGACCGGAAGGCCGTGGCCGAGCGGTCCGGTATTGGTCTCAACGCCGGGCACCTTGTTGCAGTTCGGATGCCCGTTCAGCCGCGACAGCGGCTTGAGGAAGGTCGAGATTTCCTCTTCCGGGATGAAGCCGCGCTTGGCGAGCGTGACATAGAGCGCCAGCGCCACATGGCCCTTCGACAGCACGAAACGATCGCGATCAGGATGCTTCGGTTGGTCCGGCCAAATGCGAAGCACCTGGAAATAAAGCGCTGTCAGGATGTCGATCGCCGACATTTCACCGCCGATATGGCCGGCGCCTGCTTCATAAACCGCTTGCAGATCGCGAAGTCTTATCTGGCGAGCGATGCGGTCGAGATCATTCGGCTGCATGAAATCCTCGTAGTGAATAAATATACGTGACGACATATAATTGCATTCGCCCAGCCCATGTCAAGCGCGGCGGCGGAAATTAATCCTTGATCCATGTGCGGATGAATGGTTGACAGGGTCCATCCTCATCGGCTACGAATTTCCACACAAGCTTGAATAATTATGCTGCACTAAGCCAGCGGTGCGCATAAGGAGTAGGGAGGGCTGGATGCAAGCGTCCGTGACAGATGAAAATCGCAACACCACGTCGGGTGTCCTGTCCCTCCTGAGGGGTGCGACCGGTCCGCTCATTGGGCTCATTCTTCTATGCATCTTCCTGTCCTTTGCGACAGACAAGTTCATGTCGGTGCGCAATCTGCTCAACATTCTCGACCAGATTACCGTGCTCGGCATCATGGCCGTCGGCATGACGCTGGTGATCCTGATCGGTGGCATCGACCTGGCCGTCGGCTCGGTCCTTGCCCTCACGATGATGGTGATGGGTTATCTGGCCAACCAGCTCGGTTTGCCGCTCGGCATTGGCATTCTTCTGGCGCTGGCCGTTGCCGCAGCAACGGGCGCGATTTCCGGATTCCTGATTACCGCGCTCGGGGTGCCTGCCTTCATCGCGACCCTTGCCATGATGTCGGTTGCTCGTGGCCTGGCCAATATGATCACCGATGGCCAGCAGATCGTTGGCTTTCCGACCTGGTTTAGCCTGCTCGCCTATACCCGCTTCGGCGGGTTCCTGACGCTCACCGTCGCCATCATGATCGTTGTCTTCGTCTGCGGCTGGCTTTATCTGCGATACACATCCGGCGGCCGTTCATTGTACGCGATTGGCGGCAACCAGGAGGTCGCGCGCCTCGCCGGCATCAACGTCAATCTCTACACGATCGGTGTCTATGTCGTTTCCGGCCTGCTGGCAGGTCTTGCGGGCGTCGTCCTCGCGATGCGGCTGGACTCGGTGCAGCCGACGGCAGGCGTTTCCTATGAACTCGATACAATTGCAGCGGTCGTCATCGGCGGCACAAGCCTCAGTGGCGGCAAGGGCGGCATTTTGGGCACCATCATTGGTGTCCTGATCATCGGCGTGCTGCGCAACGGCCTGAACCTCCTGGGCGTATCGCCCTTCACGCAGGCCGTTGTCATCGGCGTTGTAATTGCGCTTGCCGTGGCTGCGGAGGCCTTCAAGCGAAAATGAGATTTGGCGTCACGCCAAAAGCTGGCGGCTCTGCCGCCGGTCCACCGCCGGGCGGAGTGCCAGGCAAAAACTTCGGTCCTGCGGTGGTAGCAGGTGCCCGAATACAACGGAGGAGATCTACCATGAAATTCAAGACAGTTCTTCTGGCTGCCGCAGCGCTGGCAACCTCGGCCCTCATTCCTCTCGGTGCTTCGGCGGCCGAGGTGAAGAAGATTGGCCTCGCAGTTTCCAACCTGCAGGCCGACTACTTCAACCAGATCAAGATCGGTGTTGAAAGCTATGCCAAGGAGAAGGGCATTGAAGTCATCACCGTGGACGCCAAGAATGATGGCGCGACCCAGGTTAGCCAGGTTCAGGATCTGCTGACGCAGGGCATCGACGCCTTCATCTACATCCCTGCCGGCGCTGCCGCTGCTGCTGTCCCCACCCGCCTTGCCAAGGAAGCCGGTATTCCCGTGGTCAACGTCGACCGCAATGCCGACGGCGCACCAGGCGATACCTTCATCGCGACCGACAACGCCACCTCTGCCTATGAAGTCTGCAAGCACATCATCGGTCTGGCTGGCGGCAAGGGCAAGATGCTGATGATCCATGGCCAGAAGGGCACGACCCCGGAAGTCGAGCGCACCAAGGGCTGCATGAAGGCGATCGGCGAGAATTCGGGCGTCGAACTCGTTGCCGAGCAGTGGAGCGAACAGTGGTCGCAGGCCGAGGGCCTCAACATCGGCCAGAACCTGCTTCAGGCAAACCCTGACGTCTCGCTGATCTTCGCCCAGGCTGATGGTCTGGCACTCGGTGCCGCCCAGGCCGTCAAGGTCTCCGGCGTCTCGCAGCGTGTCTATCTTGGTGGCTTCGACGGCGACACGACCGCTTTGCCGATCCTCGCCCAGGGCGGTTTTGATGCAACGGCCACCCAGCAGGTCCGTGGCATCGGCCGTCTGGCGGTCGACAGCGCCATCAAGCTCGCAGCGGGCGAGAAGCTTCCGGCCGAGCAGCTGCTTCCGGGCTTCCTGACCACGCCGGAAAATGCAGCGAAGTTCGTTGCCGAGCATCCCTGATCCCGATCGGAAGACAGCGCCATGACTGCCAAGGACCTCCCTCCCATCCTCTCCCTCCGTCAGATCCGTAAGGTCTATGGATCCCTGGAGGTGCTGCACGGCATCGATATCGATGTCAGGGCTGGGGAAGTCGTGGCGCTGCTCGGTGAGAACGGCGCCGGAAAATCGACCCTTTCGAGGATCATTTCCGGTGCCGTTCAGCCGACCTCCGGCAGCATGAGCTGGCTCGGGGCGCCCTATGCCCCGGCCACGCCCCGCGCGGCTATGGATGTCGGTGTCGGCATGATCCATCAGGAGCTCAAGCTCCTGCCGCAGCTGTCGATTGCCGAAAATGTTTTTGTCGGCCGCTACCTGATGAAGGGGGGCCGCGTCGACCGTCATGCCATGGAGGAGCGCGCCCAGGCGGGCCTTCGCCGCCTCGGGCTTGATGTCTCACCCCGGCGCGTGGTCGAGGGGCTGTCCACGGCCAAGCAGCAGCTGGTCGAAATCGCCAAGGCGATGACGCTCGATGCAAAGCTTCTCATCCTCGACGAACCGACGGCTGCTCTCGGCGGAGAAGAGACACAACTCCTGTTCCGGCAGATCGAACGGCTGAAGGCGGATGGCGTCGGCATCATCTACATTTCCCACCGCCTTGAGGAAATCCGCCAGATCGCCGACCGTGTCGTCGTCATGCGGGATGGCGCGAAAGTCCAGGAATTTGACAGCGGCGATATCCCGGTGCGCACGATCGTCGAGGCCATGGTCGGCCGCTCGCTAGACCGCATGTTCCCGGCCGTTCCCGAGCCGCAGGATGAGGTCACGCTCGAAGTTAAGAACCTTTCCTCTCCGGCTCATACCTTCAACAATGTCAGCTTCGCGGTGAAGCGGGGCGAAGTTTTCGGCATTGCGGGTCTGGTCGGCGCCGGACGCACCGAGCTGGTGCGGGCGATTACCGGTGCCGATCCGATCGCAAGCGGCGACGTTCTTCTCAACGGAACCGTCATCACGCCGCGTTCACCGCGCGACGCAATCAAAAACGGGATCGTGCTGGTGCCCGAAGACCGCAAGCTTCAAGGCCTGGTGCTGGAGCACTCCATCGAGGAGAACATCGGCTACGCCAACCTTGAGGAAGTCTCCCAGCACGGTTGGGTAACGGCGCGTCGGCTGACCCGTTTTGCCGACACCTACATCAAGCGCTTCGGCGTCAAGGGGCGCGGAAGCCAGAATGCCGGCGAACTCTCAGGCGGCAACCAGCAGAAGGTCGTGCTGGCAAAGTGGCTCGCCAGAAAGCCGAAGGTGGTCGTGCTCGACGAGCCGACACGCGGCATTGATGTCGGCGCGCGCTCGTCGATCTATGACACGATCATGGACCTGGCACGCGAAGGTGTGGCCGTCATCGTCGTAAGCTCGGACCTCGAGGAAGTGTTGGGTGTCTCCAATCGCATCCTGGTCATGGCGCAAGGAAAACAGGCTGGAATCCTGGACAGAAAAGACGCAAACGACGTCTCTGTCATGGAACTGGCGACGATCTGAAGAGGAATGGAATTTCATGTCGGACATCACACTGAACGCCCCGAAACTGTTTGATCTGGCCGGCAATGTCGCGCTGGTCACGGGTGCCGGCAGCGGCATCGGCCAGCGCATTGCCATTGGCCTGGCGCAATGCGGCGCAGACGTCGCGCTCCTGGACCGCCGGACCGACGAAGGCTTGGCAAACACCGCCGCCTTCATCGCAAAGACCGGCCGTCGCAGCATTCAGATTGCTGCCGATGTTACGCAATCGGCTGCACTGAATGACGCCGTCGCCCGCACCGAAGCCGAACTGGGGCCCCTTTCGCTGGCCGTCAACGCTGCCGGCATCGCCAACGCCAACCCGGCGGAAGAGTTGGAGGAGAGCCAGTTCCAGACGATGATGGACATCAACCTGAAGGGTGTCTTCCTCTCCTGCCAGGCCGAAGCCCGCGCCATGCTGAAAAACGGCCGCGGCTCGATCATCAATATCGCCTCGATGTCGGGCGTCATCGTCAATCGCGGCCTTAACCAGTGCCACTACAATGCCTCGAAAGCCGGTGTGATCCACATGTCGAAGTCGATGGCCATGGAATGGGTCGGACGCGGCATCCGGGTCAACACCATCAGCCCCGGCTATACGGCAACCCCGATGAACACACGGGCCGAAATGGTGCACCAGACGAAGCTGTTCGAAGAGCAGACGCCGATGCAGCGCATGGCGACCGTCGATGAGATGGTCGGGCCGGCCGTCTTCCTTCTGTCCGATGCCGCAAGCTTCGTGACCGGCGTCGATCTTCTCGTCGATGGCGGCTTCTGCTGCTGGTAATCTGGTAACAACAAATTGCCTGTTCCTCCCCGACTGCACGGTGCCATCAGGCATCGTGCTTTTTTCGTTGGAAGTGGGACAAAGAGAAAATTGATCCGCAGGAATTGCTGCACATGCTCACTTTGGCCTTGAAAAGCTGATCCATTGTCCACTACCTTCATGAGGTTCTCAGGGCGGGGCGAAAATCCCCACCGGCGGTATCCGGCTTTGCCGGGAGCCCGCGAGCGCTTCCATTTCGGTGGAAGGCAGCAGATCCGGTGCGATGCCGGAGCCGACGGTCATAGTCCGGATGAAAGAGAGCATCGGCATCACGGCTCCTTCACCGGGAGACGTGCGTGCTGTGTTCGCCCAAGGGATGGATGGCGACCGAAAGGTCGTGGTTTGACTGCTTTTGCGGTTACCCTTGAAAGGCACAGGAATGACACTTTCGAAAATTGAAGACGCAGTGAATGCACTGGCGCGGGGCGGCATGATCGTCGTCGTGGACGATGAAAACCGTGAGAATGAAGGCGATATCATCGTCGCCTCCGATGCGGTAACCCCGGAAACCATCGCCTTCATGATGAAGCATGCCAGGGGACTGGTCTGTGTCGCCATGCAAGGCGAACGTTTGGACGCTCTCGATATCCCGCTCATGGTCCCGAGAAACACCGAATTTCTCAAGACGGCCTTCACGGTATCCGTGGACTACATCCATGGCACAACAACGGGCATCTCCGCCGCCGACCGCGCCGCAACGGTCCGCGCTCTGATGGATGAAACGACAGTCCCCGAAGATTTCGCCCGGCCCGGTCATATCTTTCCATTGCGCGCCCATCCAGACGGCGTGCTCGGACGTCCGGGCCATACGGAAGCGGCCGTCGATCTCGCCAAGCTGGCCGGCAACTGCCCCTCGGGCGTGATTTGTGAAGTGGCAAACGATGACGGGACCATGGCCCGGCTCCCGCAACTCATCGAGTTCTGTGCGCTGCACGGTCTGCCGCTCATCTCCATCGAAGATCTGGCCCGCCATATCAGCGAACGCGCCGCTGCCGGGGCTGAACTGGCTGCCTGAATCACAAAAACCCGGCGCACACTGTGCGCCGGGTCTGTTTCGCAAGCCATTGTGGCGGATCAGATGGTTTTCGGGTCAGAGACCCGTGTCATGCGCCACAGCCTGAAGTGTCGGCACCTGGTCATGATGCACCAGCGGACGGTTGCCTGCCACCTTCCTCAGCAGCACGTAGAATACCGGCGTCATGAAGATGCCGAAGAACGTCACCCCGATCATGCCGGAGAACACGGCAAGACCCATGGCTGCGCGCATCTCCGATCCTGCTCCGGTCGACAAGACGAGCGGAACGACACCCATGATGAAGGCCATGGACGTCATCAGGATCGGTCGCAGGCGCAGCCGGCTCGCCTCAATCGCGGCCTGAACCGGACTTCTTCCCTCGAATTCCAGCTCACGTGCAAATTCCACGATCAGGATGGCGTTCTTCGCCGATAGTCCGACAAGGACGACGAGGCCGATCTGGGTGAAGATATTGTTGTCACCCCCGGTGAACCAGACACCGGCAAGTGCTGCCAGAACACCCATCGGCACGATCATGATGATGGCGATCGGCAGCGTCAGGCTTTCATACTGGGCGGCGAGCACAAGATAGACGAGCAGCAGCGCGAGCGGAAAGACCACGATGCTCGAATTTCCCGCCAGGATCTGCTGGTATGTGAGATCCGTCCACTCGAAGGCGATGCCGGCAGGCAAGGTCTCCGCTGCAATCTTCTCGATTGCCGCCTGGGCCTGGCCGGACGAGAAACCGGGTGCCGGGCCGCCATTGATGTCGGCGGCGAGGAAGCCGTTATAGCGCGTGGTCCGCTCCGGCCCGGTCGTGCCGTCCACCTTGAGCAAGGCGGAGAGGGGGATCATTTCTCCTGTGCGAGAGCGCACCTGCAACTGGCCGATATCTTCCGGCTTTGCGCGGAAGGCGGAATCCGCCTGCACACGCACGCTGTAGGTCCGGCCAAACGAGTTGAAATCGTTCACGTAGAGCGAACCCAGATAGATCTGAAGCGTTTCGAAGACATCGGTTACGCTGACACCCAGCTGCTGTGCCCGGGAACGGTCGAGATCAGCATAGAGTTGCGGCACGTTGACCTGGAAGCTCGAAAAGAGGCCAGCGAGCTCCGGGGTCTGATAGGCCTTGCCGAGGAAGGCCTTCGTGGCTTCGTCCAGCGCTCCATAGCCGAGGCCAGCCCGATCTTCCAGCTGGAGCTTGAAGCCGCCTGTCGATCCGAGGCCATTCACCGGCGGTGGCGGGAACATGGCGATGAAGGCGTCCTGGATCCCGGCGAACTTCTGGTTCAACTGCATGGCGATCGCACCGCCTGATAGTTCCGGTGTGGTGCGCTCCTCGAAGTCGTCGAGCACGGCAAAGACGATCCCGGAATTCGAGCCGATGGTAAAGCCGTTGATCGACAGACCCGGGAAAGCGATGGCATGGGCAACGCCCGGCTGCTCCATGGCAATCGCGCTCATCCGCTTGATAACGGACTCCGTGCGGTCGAGCGTGGCACCGTCGGGCAATTGCGCAAAGCCGATCAGATATTGCTTGTCCTGCGCCGGCACGAAGCCGCCGGGAACGGCGTTGAACACGGCATAGGTTGCGCCGACCAGAGCAAGGTAGACCCCGATCACCAGCGTTTTGCGCGAGACAAGGCCCCCGACGCTCCGGCCGTAGCCACGCGACGCGGCGCCGAAGAAGCGATTGAAGCCCCGGAAGAACCAGCCGAACAAGCCGTCCATGACGCGCGTCAGCCAGTCCTTCGGTGCATCATGCCCCTTGAGAAGCAGTGCGGCCAGCGCGGGAGACAGTGTCAGCGAATTGATCGCCGAGATCACGGTCGAGATGGCGATCGTCAGCGCAAACTGGCGGTAGAACTGGCCTGACAGGCCGCTGATGAAGGCGAGTGGCACGAAGACGGCGACCAGCACCAGGGCAATGGCGATGATCGGTCCGGACACCTCCCGCATGGCTTGATAGGTTGCCTCACGCGGACTGAGCCCCTTTTCGATGTTGCGCTCAACGTTTTCAACGACGACGATCGCATCATCGACCACGATGCCGATGGCGAGAACGAGCCCGAACAGGGTGAGCGCATTGATGGAAAATCCGAAGGCATACATGACTCCGAACGTGCCGATGATCGAAACCGGAACGGCAAGCAGCGGGATGATCGAGGCGCGCCACGTTTGCAGAAACACGATCACGACGAGCACGACCAGCGCGATGGCTTCGAGCAAGGTATCGACGACCTTTTCGATCGACGCCCGCACGAACTTCGTCGTGTCATAGACGATCTCATACTTCACGCCTTCCGGCATGGCGAGCTGCAATTGGTCCATCGTGGCATGGACGTTGTCGGCGATTTCGATCGCGTTGGAGCCCGGTGCCTGAAGCACGGCGATGGCGACGGCGGGCTGCCCGTCGAGCAGGGAGCGCAGCGTATAGTCCGCCGCGCCCATCTCGATCCGAGCCACGTCGCGCAGGCGGGTGATTTCGCCCTGGTCGCCAGTCTTGACGATGATGTTTCCGAACTCCTCAGGCGTGCGAAGACGCCCTTGGGCGTTCACATTGAGCTGGAGGCTGACATCGCCGGGCGTCGGCGAAGCGCCGATGATCCCTGCCGCCGCCTGAACGTTCTGTTCCCGGATGGCATTGGTGATGTCGCTCGCGGCAAGCGCATGCTGGGCCGCCTTCTGCGGGTCAATCCACACGCGCATTGCATAATCGCCGGCGCCGAACACCTGCACCTGGCCAACGCCTTCAATGCGGGTCAGCCGATCCTTGATGTTGAGCGTCGCGTAGTTGCGCAGATAAGTGACGTCATAGCGATCGGTGGTCGAGACCAGGTTGACCACCATGATGAAGTCGGGAGAACTTTTGACAGTGGTGACCCCGAGCGCCCGGACCTCGGCCGGCAGGCGCGGCTCGGCCTGCGACACGCGGTTCTGCACCAGCTGCTGGGCCTTGTCCGGATCTGTTCCGAGCTTGAAGGTGACTGTCAGGGTCAGCACACCATCGGACGTCGCCTGACTGTTCATGTAGAGCATGCCCTCGATGCCGTTGATCTGCTCTTCGAGTGGCGTTGCAACAGTTTCCGAGATCACGACGGGGTTTGCGCCTGGATAGGTTGCGCGCACCACGATCGATGGCGGTACCACCTCCGGATATTCCGAGATCGGCAGGGCGCGCATACCGATCAAGCCGGCGACGACGATGAGGATCGACAACACACCGGCAAACACCGGGCGGTCGACGAAAAAGCGGGAAATATTCATGTCAGCACCCTCTCCGGGATGAAAAACAGGACGAACGGGTTGATGCGGCCGGTGGGATACCGGCCGAGACGGTCGTGATGGTGAAGGAGAGACGCGGGTGCCGAGGCACTCCGCGTCGGGATCAACTATTTGGCGACGGCAACGTCATCCGCCTGCTGCGGATCGACCAGTGCGCCGGGGCCGATACGCTGCAATCCGTTGACGACAACGCGTTCGCCGGCAACGAGACCGCTTTCGACGATACGTCCGCCCTCGGAAATGCTGCCGACTACGATCGGTCGATAGGCCACCTTGTTGTCGTCACCGACAACGAAGACGAATTTCTTGTCCTGATCGGTGCCGATGGCGCGTTCGCTCACGAGGATCTTGCTGGCCGCATGCGCCTGACCCAACCGGACGCGTACGAACTGACCCGGCATGAGGCGACCACCAGGATTGTCGAACACGGCGCGCACGGCGATTGTCCCGCTGGCGAGCTCGACTTCGTTCGAGATCAGCTGAAGTTTGCCCTTGATGGGTGTGCCCTGATCGGCAAGCGTTCCCATTTCGACCGGGATCTGTTCGATCGGCGGTAGTGCATCCCCGGAACTCGGCAATTCAGCAAGCGCCTTGGCAACGGTTTCTTCGCTGACATTGAACGCGGCATAGATCGGATTGACCGAAACCAGCGTCGTCAACGCCGGCGAGGTCGAGCCGGCAGCGACGAGGTTGCCGACGGTAATCTCCACCTTGCCGACCCGTCCGGAGACGGGCGCGCGCACATTGGTATAGTCGAGTTCGAGCTCAGCCGCCCGGAGAGCGGCTTGAGCTGTCTTGACCGCAGCCTGCGCTTCCGCGAGCGCATTGCCGCGCTGGTCGAACTCGCTCTTCGAGATGCTGTTTCCGGCCGAGAGCTTCTGGCCGCGTTCGAATTCGGTTGAGGCGAGTTGCAGTTTGGCCTGTGCAGAGGCGAGTTGACCCTCCGCCTCGGTCACCGCCGTCTTGAAGGGTTCCGGATCGATCGTAAAGAGGAGATCACCCGCCTTCACGAGCGCCCCTTCGCGGAAATGGACGCCCTGGATTGCGCCAGCGACGCGGGATCGGATCTGCACGCGTTCGATCGCTTCCAGCCTGCCGGAAAACTCCTGCCAGGATCGGATATCGCGGTTTTGCAGCACGGCCACGGTAACGGGAACGGCCGGGGCAGGCGCTGCGGCGGCATTCGTTTCAGCCGCCGCGATCGTGCCGGGCAGTTGGTAGACAAGTGCCGCGACGGAAATGGACGCAGCAAGACTCAGGCCGGTACCCATCAGGGTCCAGCGTTTCCATGTCGATGTCATGGTTACTCTCCTTGATGCCCGCTCAGCGAGCTAACGATGTATTCCCAAAATCATTGAACGCGTATGTCCCGGATGAAATCCAAGAAATAGCGGCATATGCTGTCCCGATAGGCCGGCGCCTGGTCCGTGATGCCCCCATAAATGGAAGGCCATCCTGTACCTGCGGCAAGGACATGGCTGCGAACCATGACTCCGGCCTGTTCCAGGCAATTTGCATAGCTGAGCGCCTCATCGACGAGAGCATCATCCTTCGCCGAAACGATCAGTGCTGGCGCCATGCCGGCGAGGCGCGAGCAGAGACGAGGTGCCGCATAAGGATGGCACACGCCAGCGCTTAGGTAGTGGTTCCAGCCCTCCGACCAGCGTTGGCGCATACCGAGCCCATCCGCCATCTGGAAGGACGCTGTTCCCATGAAGGGATCCAGCAAAGGTGAGAACAGGACCTGTCCGTACAGTTCTTCTGCAAAATGGTCACGCGCCTTGAGCGCGACGCCGGCCGCAACACTGCCGCCGGATTCCTCGCCGCCGATGAGAAGCTGCGATCTTCGGTCTCCGAGCCCTGCGCGTTTCTTCGCAAGATAGGAGAAGATGGAGAACCCGACTTCCAGAGGCTGCGGAAACACCCCGCCGAAAGGTCCGTTGTAATCTGGCACGACGACAATCGCACCGGTTTCTGCCAAGCATGCGGCAAGCGGACATTCGCGAGGGCCCGATTCGAGGAATGCACCGCCGTGGAAATAAAGCACCACGGGAGGCCCTTTGGCATAATCGGCGCCCTGATAGACGCGTGCAGACACCGGGCCGATGCCAACATTGTCGAGCGTCATATCCTTTATTTCGACAGTCATCTTACCACCTGCTCCTCCCCGAAACCGCGGGAGACGAACATATCTTTAGCATTGGTCGACATGGGAGCGGAAGTGTGGCAAAACAAGCTTCACTATCCGAAATTTCGAACAATATGCATTTCAGTTGAGGACTACCCCATGGACCAACTTTCGGCCATGCGTGCTTTCGTGCGAGTGGTGGAGACGGGCAGCTTCACCCGCGCTTCCGCAGCCCTTGGAACTCCCAAGGCGACGGTGAGCAACCTCATCCAGAATCTCGAATCGCATCTCCAGACGAAGCTGCTGAACAGGACGACACGACGCGTCGTGGTTACCACAGATGGCGCGCTCTATTACGAAAGGGCCGTCCAGATCGTCGCCGAGATCGAAGAGCTGGACGGCAGCCTGTCGCGGTCCAGAACAAATCCCGCCGGTCGCCTAAGGGTCGAGATGGCCGGGGCATTTGCCGACCTGCTCGTGATCCCGGCTCTGGCGCAGTTTCATGCACAGTTCCCCGATATCCAGATTGACCTTGGGGTCGGCGATCGCACAGTTGACTACCTGGCCGAAAACGTCGACTGCGCCTTGCGGGCAGGGGCGCTGCGCGATCAGTCACTGATCGCGCGCAAGGTTGGCGAAATGGCCATCGTCGCTTGTGCCGCACCGCGCTATCTCGAAGAGTTCGGCCTGCCGCGTCATCCGACGGATCTGGCCGACCGCCACCACTGCGTCAATTACTTCCTGGCCACGACCAACCGTACCATGCCGTTTGACTTCAGGCGTGAGGGCGAAAATATCCAAGTGAATAGCCGATACATCGTCTCGGTCAACGACGCGCGCAGCTATCTTGCCGCGGCGCTATCGGGTCTCGGGGTGGCGCCGCTTGCCCATTTCATGGCGGCCGACGCCTTGCGCCAGGGTCAACTTGTCGAAGTTCTGCCGGAATGGCACATCGAGCCGATCCCGCTCTACATCGTCTATCCGCCGAACCGGCACCTGAGCAACAAGGTCAGGCTCTTTGTCGATTGGGTTGTGCACCTTCTGGCGACATCGCAGATGAAAATGAAGTGAAAGGCGTCGACTGACGTTTCCCTCTGTATCGCCAAGCGATCGATGTTCGATCGAGATCACGGAATGTAGCTGGCTAACAAAACGCGGGTCGTGGATTCGCCCGACCCGCGATAACTTTTCAGCGATCAATGTGCGCCGGACATGTCGCCGAGAACTTCCTTCGAAGCAACGGTCGAATCCGCGTTCAGCTTGTAGACCATGGGAACGCCGGTCGCGAGATTGACGCCGAGGATTTGCTCCTTGGTCAACTTGTCGAGCACCATGACAAGCGAGCGCAGCGAATTGCCGTGGGCTGCGACGAGCACCTTCTCGCCACGCAGCACGCGCGGCAGGATTTCTGTCAGGTAGTAGGGCCAGACACGTGCGCCGGTGTCGCGCAGGCTCTCGCCGCCCGGTGGCGGAATGTCATAGGAACGGCGCCAGATGTGCACCTGCTCCTCGCCCCATTTGGCGCGGGCGTCGTCCTTGTTGAGGCCGGAGAGGTCACCATAGTCGCGCTCGTTCAGCGCCTGATCCTTGATTGTCTCAAGGCCTGTCTGGCCGACATTGTCGAGAATGATGTTGCAGGTCTTCTGGGCGCGGGTCAGCACCGAGGTGAAAGCGATGTCGAACTTGATGCCGTATTCGGCAAGCGCCTTGCCGCCTGCATTGGCTTCCTGCACACCGAGTTCGGTGAGATCAGGATCACGCCAGCCGGTAAACAGGTTCTTCAGGTTCCAGTCGCTCTGGCCATGGCGCACGAGCACGAGTGTACCGGTCATCGACAATTCCTCTCTAGACGATCAGGGGGTGGAGTTGAGCCCGAGCACATCGAGCATGGTATAGCGGCCGGGCTTCTTGTCGCGCGCCCAGACGGCCGCTTTCAGAGCACCGCGGGCAAACAGCGAACGGTCGCCGGCACTGTGGGACAGGGTCACGATCTCGCCTTCGCTGGCGAAGAGCACCGAATGTTCACCGATGACGGAGCCGCCGCGTAGGGTGGCAAAGCCGATCGAGCCATCTTCGCGGGGACCGGTATGGCCGTCGCGCACGCGCACCGAATGGCTGGCAAGATCAATCCCACGCCCCTCGGCTGCAGCCTGTCCGAGGAGGAGGGCCGTGCCGGAAGGCGCGTCGACCTTATGTTTGTGGTGCATTTCCAGCACTTCAATGTCCCAGTCGGAGGCCTCAAGGGCCTTTGCCGCCTGCTTGATCAGGACGGACAAAAGGTTCACGCCGAGGCTCATATTGCCAGACTTCACCACGCGCGCATGGCGGGCAGCGGCATCGATCTTGTCTTCGTGTTCGGGCAGGCAACCGGTGGTGCCGATCACATGGACGATACGCGCCTGGGCGGCGAGCGCCGCAAACTCGACGGTCGAGGCCGGTGAGGTGAAGTCGATCACACCATCGGCATGCAGGAAGGCGGCGAGCGGATCATCGGTCACGGAAACACCGAGATGCCCCGCGCCGGCCATTTCACCAGCATCCTTGCCGAGTGCGGGCGATCCCTGGCGTTCCACGGCTGCATGGAGGATCACGCCGGGGGTATCAGCAATGAGGGAGATCAAAGTCCGCCCCATGCGCCCGGCGGCACCGACGACGACGAGCTTCATTGGGGCATCCATGATCATATTTCCTGCAAGATGTCTCTGCCGTTCGACCCGGCCTGGAGGTTGTGCAGACGAGCGTAAAGACCGCCCGGCCGCTGTGCAAGGCTCTCATGCGTGCCTTCCTCAACCACGCGCCCGGCCTGCATCACGATGATCTTGTCAGCTTTGATGACGGTCGAAAGCCGGTGCGCGATGACGATCACCGTTCGCCCGACCATGGCGGCATCGAGCGCCTGTTGGACGGCTGCCTCGGACTCGGCATCCAGAGCCGAAGTTGCTTCATCCAGAAGCAGGATCGGTGCGTCGCGCACGAGCGCGCGGGCAATCGACAGCCGTTGCCGCTGGCCGCCGGAGAGCGTCAGCCCATTTTCACCGACTGGAGTTTCATAGCCCATGGGCTGGGCCAGGATGAACTCATGGGCGTTGGCGAGCCTTGCCGCATCCTCGATCTCTGCATCTGTAGCTTCGGGGCGGCCATAGCGGATATTGTCTCGGATCGTCCCTTCAAACAGGTAAGGCTGTTGCGAGACATAGGCCAGATGATGGCGCAGCGAAGACTTGGTGACGTCGGAAATGTTCTGTCCATCGATCAGGATCGCACCCTCGGCCGGATCGTAGAAGCGGGGAACCAGCGTGATCACCGTCGACTTGCCTGCGCCCGAGGGCCCGACCAGCGCCGTGGTCTTGCCGCCCTCGGCGACAAAGTTCAGTTCATGCAGGACCGGATCGTTTGTACCATACGCAAAGCGGACATTGCGGAACTCAACGCGGGCGTCGCGTACGACGAGTTCGCCGGCACCCTCCTTGTCCCGCTGATGCGTCTGCATGTCGAGGATTTCGTAGATCATCTTGGCATTGACGGCCGCGCGCTCCATCTGCACCTGCAGTTTGGCAAGACGCTTGGCGGGTTCATAGGCCAGCAAAAGTGCTGTGATGAACGAGAAGAATGAACCTGGCGGGACACCTTCATAGATCGCTTGGAAGGCCGCATAAGCCATGACGCCGGCAACCGAGAGCCCTGCCAGGGATTCCGTCAGTGGACCATTGCGTTCGCTCAGCCGGGCGATCCGATTGGAGCGCCGTTCCGCCGCTTCGATCGTCGACTGGATCTTGCGCTGGAGTTGCTCTTCCATCGTGAAAGCTTTCACGATGGATATACCCTGCACCGTTTCCTGCATGGCGCCAAGCACGTGGGAGTTCAGGATGACCGATTCCCGGGTCGCGCTGCGCAGACGCTTGGCAAGATAGCGAAGCCCGATGAGCAAGGGCGGCGCGACGGTAAAAACGATCAGGGACAGCACAATGTCCTGGACAAACATCACCGCGACCAGTGAAACGAGTGTGACGAGGTCGCGGGCAAGCGATGTCACGGTCAGGTTAAGCACGTCGCGAACGCCATTGATGTTCTGGTTGATCTGGGCGGAAAGCCGGGCTGAGCGCGACTCGTTGAAATAGCCGACCGACAGTGTCATCAAATGCGCAAAGAGACGGCGCTGATAGCGCGCAACGATATTGTTGCCGATCTTTGCGAGTGTCACCGCCTGGCCGTAGCCGGCAAACCCGCGAATGACAAAGGCTGCAAAGATGGAGCCACAGATGGTCCAGATCAGGTCTGCCCGCCGGTTGGCAAAAGCTTCGTTGATCACAGATTCCATGATCCATGCGGTGAAGGCCGTCGTCATCGCGACAGTCAGCAGACAGGCGATCGCGAAGCTATAAGCGCCAACGTGCTCACGCCCGTTTTCAGCAACGACCCGTCGCAGCACGGTCGTGACGCTATCCTTGTCCAGCTTCTCGGTGGATTTGCCTTTGGCGTTCAAAAGTAATGTCCTGTGCTGTTGCTCCAAGCAGAGCCCTGCGGGGCCGCCGCTCTATAGCCAGTTGCAGCACATTTGGCCATAGCACCTATTCTGCGGGGGAGTGGCGCCAGTGACGGCCCTCGGTCGCAAGCCCGAAATCCGATGGGGCACGTGCGAAAGCGGCAAGTCCGTGCAGAGCTGCCTGAGGATGCGTTACCACGAAGGTCGGAATGCCGTGGAGCAGCCCGTGATGGGGAGCCTTGTCTTCGAAGGCTGTGCGAAACTCGCCGCTTTGCAGCGCCGGCAGGATCTTCGGGGAAATGCCACCAGCCAGGAAAACTCCGCCCTTCGCCATGAAGATCAGGGCAAGATCGCCCGCCACGCGGCCAAGATAGGTGGCAAACAGGCTGAGTGCCTCGCCAGCCAATGAATCCGATCCGGATATCCCGGCAGCAGAGACACCCGCCGGTTCCTCGTAGCGCGGCGTCCGATTGCCCTCGGCCTTGCAGAGGGCGCGGTAAATGTTCATCAAGCCCCGTCCCGACAGCAATTCTTCCGCCGAAATCCGCCCTAGCGCAGCATCTGGATCGTGTACCGGCGTCAGATGAGGCCAAATGGCGTAGTCACGCTCAGTCCGCGGCCCGACATCGACATGCCCACCTTCGCCCGGCACGGGGAACCAGGTATCCCGCGCCCGCACCAGCCCCGCAACGCCAAGCCCGGTGCCAGGCCCCAAAACGACGCGCGAGCCGAGCGGTGCTTCGCTCAGCGAACCGAGCGACTGCCTGTCGGAGGCGCCGAGCGTCGCTGCCGCCAGTGCCTGTGCCTCGAAGTCATTCAGCAGCAACACCTCGGCGAACCCCAGTTCCGCCATCAACACTTTCGGCCGGACGACCCACGGGCAATTGGTCAGCGGGACTTCGTCACCCTTGATCGGCCCGGCCAGTGCCAGGATCAGCGACTGCGGCTTATGGCTTGTCTGGGCAAGAACACAGGTCCGGATTGCCTCGTCGATCGTGGCGAAGTCCTTGTTGACCACATTCGGAAAACCGATGGCCTCGCCGCTGTCATCGAGCAGGATGGAAAATCGGGCATTGGTGCCGCCGATGTCGCCGACCAGGATCGGGAAGGGAAGGGTGTTGTCGCGCTGTGTCTGGGCCATGTTCTGTCCGGTCTTGGCCCCGCTGCTCAGGCAGCCAGGGTCTGCATCAGGATGTCGGCGGTCGCGAGGTTAAGCGCCATCGGGATGTCATAAACGGTCGCGAGCCGCATAAGCGCCTTCACATCCACATCATGCGGCATCGGAGTCAAGGGGTCGACGAGGAACACCAGCATGTCTACCTCGCCCGTTGCAATCAGCGCACCGATCTGCTGGTCCCCACCGAGGGGGCCACTTTTCAGCCGGGTCACGTTGAGGTCCGGTGCTGCCTCCTGGATGCGACCGCCTGTGGTTCCGGTCGCCACGATCCGCCACTGAAGAAGCTTCGACCGATGGCGGAGGGCAAACGCCGCCATGTCGTCCTTCTTCTGGTCGTGAGCAATCAGGGCGATGCAAGGGGTGCTGGTCATGACGGGATCGGCAACTCTTTTAAATCGATTTGATACCCTCTACCGCAGTGGCCTTCACTTGAAAAGCCATCCGTCAAATCACCATTCACAGTCCGCTCGGACGCGCAGGCGGGATGGGAACCTCAGCCGGAAGCTCGAAAGGTGTCGCGAGAGCCGGGGCCGGAGCGACAAAGGCGGATGCAGCGGTGGCGGCCATCGCGCCGCCCGTCGGCTGATAGGTTGCCTCCAGTTCGCTGCTAGGTCCCTGCGCATGCAGGATTGCGCTGCACGCCTTGGGCAGATCGGCCAGTTGCATGGCCCGAGGCTTCGGCGCGGGCTTGGCATTGGGATCCTTCTTCGGAGCGGCCCAAGGCTCCTTCGTGAACCACCAGGCAAGCGACTTGTCGCAACCGTCCCCGGGTGCGACAGGCGCTTGCGGCTTGCAGCCCGCCGCCCCTTCCGGGCAGCGGATGCGGATATGGAAATGCTCATCGTGACCGTAAATCGGACGGATCTTGCCGAGAACCGCTCGGTCGCCCGTCCAGGTTTCGCAGAGCTTCTTCTTGATCGCGGGATTGACGAAGACCCGTTCCACCTGGGGATAGCTCGCGGCCTTGACGACGACCTGCGCATGCACATTCGTCCAGCGGCGCTTGTCCACCGTCAGGAACTTGTTCTTGTCGAGCATCGAGGTGAACGGCATGTCCTCGCGCTGACTTGCCGTCAGCGGTTGCGCAGGTTTCGGCGTAAACCAGATATCAGCGTCCAGCCCGACCTGGTGGGAGGCATGTCCCGAGAGCATCGGCCCGCCGCGCGGCTGCGAGATGTCACCGATCAGGATTCCGGATCCCCAGCCCAGCTGGGCCGCATCCTGGGAAAAGCGCTCCAGCAGCGCAATCATCTGCGGATGTCCCCAGCGCCGGTTGCGCGACAGGCGCATGGCCTGCCAGGTCGGTCCGTCCGTCGGAATGGCCACGGCGCCCGCAATGCAGCCCTTGGCATACGAGCCATAAGGAGACGGGGCCGCCCGCGTCGGCAATGTTACGCCGCCGAAGAGCTCCTTGGCCGGCTGGTCTTGGGCCTGCGCCACATCGAGCACGGGAGCGGTGATCGCTGCCAGAAACATCAGGGCCGCGGCAAGGGGGCGGCAGGCTTTGGACGATGACATTGACGGTATTTCCTTGCGTTGACCCGTTGGTGCGACCGAATGAATCACATGAGAATGTTACCGTGAAACAGGAATCAGGTGAAACTGCGAACGCGTCAGATTTCACATCTGTGTCACCATGTCTGTCTTTTGCGGGCAATTGTCTTATGCTGCATCCCAACGAGATTATGGGGAATTGGGCATGGCTTTGAAGAAGCGCGTTCTGAACTGGCTGTTTGTCGCAGGTATGGCGGTTGGCGCCAGCACGGCGGTCGCCCAACAACCGGATGCGCCGTTCCGGCATGCACTGTCAATTGTGGGTGGCATCAAGTATCAGCCCGGATTTGCCCGTTTCGACTATGTGAACCCATCGGCGCCCAAGGCCGGGAATATCAACCTCTCCGCATCCGGCACCTTCGACAGCTTCAACCCGGTCCTCGACAAGGGCGAGCTTGCCGCTGGATTATCACCCAGATTGTCGCTGGTGACAGAAACGCTGTTGAAGCCTTCCATGGACGAAGTGGACGCGGTTTATGGCTTGCTGGCTGAGGCGGTGTCCTATCCGCCCGACTATGCCTACGCGACTTTCCGTCTTCGGGCGGAAGCAAAGTGGGCCGACGGCATGCCCGTGACCCCGGAAGACGTCATCTTCAGCTTCGACAAGTTCAAGGACCTCAATCCGCTCTACACGACCTACTACGCCCATGTGCTGAAGGCCGAAAAGACCGGCGAACGGGAGGTGACCTTCACCTTCGATGAGAAGAACAATCGCGAATTGCCCATCATCGTCGGTGAATTGGATATCGTTCCCAAGCACTGGTGGACGGCCAACGGGCCAGACGGAAAGCCACGCGACATTTCCCGAACCACGCTCGAACCCATCCTGGGGTCCGGACCATACCGGATAGCCTCGTTCACACCCGGTGCGAAGGTGGTCTACGAACTGCGAGACGACTACTGGGGCAAGGACCTGAACGTTAACATTGGCTACAACAACTTCAGAACGCAGACTTACACGTATTATGCCGATCTGGATGTCGAGTTCGAAGCCTTTCGCTCCGGAGCGATCGACTATTGGGCTGAAAATTCCGCAATGCGCTGGGCGCGGTCCTATGATTTTCCCGCGGTGGCCGACGGTCGTGTGAAACGCCAGATCCTCGACAACGAGTACAAGACCTCGGGTGTGCTCGTAGGCTTCATTCCGAATATGCGGCGCGAGATCTTCAAGGACGCCCGTGTCCGCAAGGCGCTGAATTATGCGTTCGACTTCGAAGAGTTGAACCGGACAATCTTTTTTGATCAATACAAGCGCATCGATAGCTACTTCTATGGCTCGGAACTCGCATCGCATGGCGTGCCTGAAGGCAAGGAACTGGAGATACTGCAGTCGTTAGGCAGCGAGGTTCCGTCGGAGGTCTTGACGCAGGAGTACAAAAATCCCGTGGGTGGTGGTGGCGCGCAGCTCCGCGACAACCTCAGGTCAGCGCTGGCTCTCTTGAAAGATGCAGGCTACGAGTTGCGCAACGGAAAGATGGTCTCCGCTAAAACGGGCACTCCACTGCAATTCGAAATTCTGCTGAACGGTCCGACGATCGAGCGCGTGGCCATTCCGTTCGCCGACAATCTCAAGAAGATTGGCATCCAGGCCTCGGTCCGAACCGTCGATTCAGCCCAGTATTCAAATCGCGTCCGCAGCTTCGACTATGACATGATCTATCTCGGTTGGGCGCAAAGTCTCAATCCGGGAAACGAGCAGCGGGATTACTGGGGTTCGCAGTCGGTCACGCAGGAGGGGTCGCGCAACTACGCTGGCATTTCCAATCCTGCGATCGACAAGCTGATCGGCCAGATCATCTTCGCCAAGGATCGCGACACCTTGATCCCGACGGTCAAGGCGCTCGATAGGTTGCTGTTGGCTGGCAATTATACGGTGCCCAGCTACACGCTCCGTTCCTCCCGAATCGCCTATTGGGACAAGTTTGACCACGCCGAATTGCCGACTTACGCCATCGGCTTTCCATCGATCTGGTGGTCAAAGCAGGCGCAAAACTAATCGAGGGGACTTCTGTCCAGAAGCCGGTTATCTAGGAAATGACAGGCGAATCGCTATGCAGGAGGGCCGACGGATTGGTTGACGGAAAGGGACACTGGTTTGATGGCGGCAGAGTATCCGCGATGAGGCGCGTTCCATGACCGCATACATCCTCCGTCGACTTCTTCTGATGATCCCAACGATCATCGGCATCATGGGGATTTCCTTCATTGTCATCCAATTCGCGCCCGGTGGCCCGGTCGAGCAGGTCATTGCTCAGCTGAGCGGTCAGGCCGATAGTGCCGATGCGCGGCTGTCCGGCGGCGGAGACATGCTGAACCAGCAGCAGTCTTCCGAAGAAGGCGGCGGGCGCTATCGTGGTGCCCAGGGCCTTGATCCCGAATTGATTGCCAAACTCGAAAAGCAGTTCGGCTTCGACAAGCCGCCGCTCCAGCGCTTCCTCGACATGATGTGGAATTACATCCGCTTCGATTTCGGCGAGAGCTTCTTTCGCAACACATCGGTGATCGACCTGATCATCGAAAAAATGCCGGTCTCAATCTCACTTGGCGTGTGGGTTCTCTTGATCTCCTATGCCATCTCTATTCCGCTCGGTATCAAGAAAGCGGTCTCTGACGGCTCGCGCTTCGATGTCTGGACCTCTGGTGTCATCGTCATCGGTTATGCCGTCCCGGGTTTCCTCTTCGGCATCCTGCTGATCGTGCTTTTTGCCGGCGGCTCCTTCTTCGACTGGTTCCCCTTGCGCGGCCTGACCTCCGACAACTTTGCCGACCTGTCCTGGTGGCAGAAGATCCTCGATTATTTCTGGCACCTGACCCTGCCGCTGATCGCGCTCCTGCTCTCGGCATTTGCCACCACGACGCTGCTGACAAAAAACTCGTTCATCGACGAGATAAAAAAACAGTATGTGGTAACCGCCCGCGCCAAGGGCCTCGCCGAACGGCAGGTGCTCTACGGCCACGTGTTCCGCAACGCCATGCTGATCGTCATCGCCGGCCTGCCGGGCGCCTTTATCTCGGCCTTCTTCACCGGCTCGCTGCTGATCGAGAACATCTTCTCGCTCGATGGTCTGGGCCGGCTCGGCTATCTCGCGGTGGTCAATCGCGATTACCCCATCGTCTTTGCCACGCTCTACATCTTCTCGCTGATGGGCCTCGTTGTCGGCCTGATCTCCGACCTGATCTACACCTGGATCGATCCGCGCATCGACTTTGACCGGAGGGATGTCTGATGTCGACCATCGACACGCCTCTTGCGGCCCCGCCGCGGAAATCATGGCTCACCCCGACAAGCATTCGTCGCCTCGAAAACTTCAAGGCGAACCGACGCGGCTACTGGTCCTTTTGGATCTTCATGATCCTGTTCCTGCTCAGCCTCTTTGCCGAATTCATCGCCAATGACCGGCCGATCATTGCCTCCTACAAGGGCGAGATCCTCTTCCCAGTCATCGTGGATTATCCCGAGGAAAAATTTGGCGGCTTCCTCGCCGTGACAGACTACCGATCTCCCTTCATTGCCGACGAGATCAACGCCAATGGCTGGATGATCTGGCCGCCGATCCGCTATTCCTATAGCACGGTCAATTCCGAGGTGCCTCATTCGGCCCCCACCGCGCCCTTCTGGCTAATGGATAAGGAAGAGCGCTGCGCCGCCTATCCGCTAAAGGCGGAAGATCCGAACTGTGTGCTAGGCAACATGAACTGGCTTGGCACCGACGATCAGGCCCGCGACGTGACCGCACGGATGATCTACGGTTTCCGCATCTCAATTCTCTTCGGCCTCGTGCTAACCATTGCCTCGGCGGCAATCGGGGTGACGGCCGGTGCCGTACAGGGTTATTTCGGCGGTTGGACCGACCTCCTGATGCAGCGCTTCATCGAGATCTGGTCGTCCATGCCGGTGCTTTACATCCTGCTGATCATCGCCGCGATCCTGCCGCCCGGTTTCTTCGTCTTGCTCGGCATCATGTTGCTCTTTTCCTGGGTCGGCTTCGTCGGCATCGTCCGCGCCGAATTCCTACGGGCCCGAAACTTTGAATATGTGAATGCTGCCCGGGCCCTCGGCGTCGGCAACGGGACGATCATGTTCCGCCACCTGCTGCCGAATGCGATGGTCGCAACACTGACCTTCCTGCCCTTCATCCTCTCGGGCTCGATTACAACGCTTACCTCGCTGGATTTCCTCGGCTTCGGCATGCCGCCGGGCTCGCCCTCGCTCGGAGAACTGATCGCGCAAGGCAAACGTAACCTCCAGGCTCCCTGGCTAGGCCTCACCGCCTTCTTCACCATGTCGATCATGCTCTCCCTCCTGATCTTCGTCGGCGAAGCCGTGCGTGATGCCTTTGATCCGAGGAAGACCTTCCAATGAGCGCGGGTTCGTCACGAGAATGCATTTGTGTCATGATGTGCCGAGGTCCGATCAGGAGCGCGATGCCATGAACAAGATCGTCAGAGAGCATTACCCGGTTGAGAATTTGCCAGCGGATCTCCGCGAGGGATTGGGCGATGGCGCGACCGTGCGGGTGGTCATCGAGGTTGATGCTGCGGCCGGGGCGCACGCGCCTGAGCGGATTACCGTGGAAAAAACGCTGGAGCAGCTTGAGAAGCTCCGCCAGGGGCGCGCACCCGACACAGACATAGCGGAAGCTGCTTCCCGGGTCAGAGCGCTGCGCGACGAATGGGAAGATGAATGATCACGGTTGAACGTGTCTATCTGGACACCAACGTGTTCATCATGCTGTCCGAAAAGACCCATCGGCTTCAGCAACTGCTCGTAAAGATGATTTCAGCTCAACCCGTTTCGAAGCCGCAGATGTTTGCCACAAGCGAACTCACGCTCTCTGAACTTCTGGTCAAGCCGCATCAGACGGGCGACGACACGTTGATTGAGGGTTACGAATCCCTAATTCTGAACAGCGAGTGGCTGGACGTCCGTACCGTTGATCGCGGTGTCTTGTACTACGCTGCAGTCATCCGCGCCCAATACCATCATTTGAAGCTGCCAGACGCCATCCACGTCTCGAGCGCCATAGGGCAACGCTGTTCGCATTTCTTGACGGATGATCAAGGCATCAAGGACCGATACGATGTGGTTCACACGCGTTACGGCTTCCTTGCCGGCAGTGACAGCCTCACCATCCTCCGCCCAGACGAACCCACGCTCACCTCCCTGATCGAAAGCCTCTCCGCATGACCGACCCTTTGCTCTCCGTGCGCGATCTGTCCGTCGCCTTCCATCAGGGCGGGCGCGAGAGCTTGGCGGTCGAGCGCGTGTCATTCGACATCAAGCGTGGCGAGATCGTCGCCCTGGTCGGCGAATCCGGTTCCGGCAAGTCGGTCTCCGCAGCCTCGATCCTCAAACTTTTGCCGTATCCATCCGCCAGCCATCCCTCGGGCGAAATCCTGTTCGATGGCCGCGACCTGATGAAGGCCAACGAGGCCGACCTGCGTTCGGTGCGCGGCAACGACATCACCATGATCTTCCAGGAGCCGATGACCTCGCTCAACCCGCTGCATTCGATCGAGCGGCAGATCGGCGAGATTCTGGGCCTGCATCAGGGGCTGACAGGAGCTGCTGCCCGCGCCCGCGTCCTGGAACTCCTCCATCAGGTCGGCATCCGTGACCCGGAAAAGCGGCTCACCGCCTTTCCGCATGAACTCTCCGGCGGTCAGCGTCAGCGTGTGATGATCGCCATGGCGCTCGCCAACCGCCCCAAGCTCCTGATCGCCGACGAGCCAACCACCGCCCTCGACGTCACGGTCCAGGCACAGATCCTCGAGCTTCTTGGTCGCCTGAAGACAGAGCATGGCATGTCCATGCTCTTCATCACCCATGATCTCGGCATCGTCCGGAAATTCGCCGATCGCGTCTGTGTGATGACCAAGGGCAAGATCGTTGAGGCGGGTTCCGTCGAGGACATCTTCGAGCGGCCTCAGCATCCCTATACCAAGAAGCTCCTCGCCTCAGAGCCGCGCGGCGAGCCGCCACTGCTTGATGAAACCAGACCTGTCGTCATGCAGGGCGAAGACATTCGCGTGTGGTTTCCCATCAAGGCCGGTTTCCTTCGCCGCACGGTCGATCACGTCAAGGCGGTCGATGGCGTCGATCTGACGCTTCGCGCTGGCCAGACGCTCGGTGTCGTCGGTGAATCCGGCTCCGGCAAGACCACGCTTGGCCTTGCTCTCTCGCGCCTCATTTCGTCGAAGGGCCGCATCAGCTTCATCGGCAAGGACATACACGCCTTTTCCTATCGCGAGATGCGGCCTCTGCGTGACCGACTGCAGATCGTTTTCCAGGACCCCTTTGGCTCGCTCAGCCCCCGCATGTCCGTGGGCGAGATCATCGCAGAGGGCCTCAAGGTCCATGAGCGGCAGCTTTCATCGGAGGAGCGCGACAGTCGCGTCGCCTGGGCTCTCGAAGAGGTCGGCCTCGATCCCGCGACCCGCTGGCGYTAYCCGCATGAATTTTCCGGCGGCCAGCGGCAGCGTATCGCGATCGCCCGCTCGCTGATGCTCGATCCGAAGATCATCGTGGCCGACGAGGCGGTCTCAGCCCTCGACGTGTCGATCAAGGCGCAGGTCTGCAATCTGCTGCTCGACCTGCAGCAGAGTTTCAATCTGGCCTATCTGTTCATCAGCCATGACATGGCGGTGGTGGAACGGGTCAGCCACCGGGTGGCGGTGATGTATCTTGGCGAGATCGTCGAGATCGGCCCGCGCCAGGCGGTGTTCGACAATCCGCAGCATCCCTATACCAAGAAGCTGATGGCTGCGGTGCCGGTACCCGATCCTTCACGGCGTCGGCTGAAGCGGAATCTCGCGACCGACGAGATCAAGAGCCCGATCCGGCCGCTCGGCTTTCAACCGCCGGTGCGCCGCTACCGCGAAGTGGCGGACGGACATCTGGTGCAGCTGTAGCGTCTGCCGAACCTGTGGTTCAAGGACTCAGGTCGATGGGGCGTCGCCGAAGCTGAGAAGCGTGATGCGGGCGTTCCATTGGTACTTGGTCGCATCGATGATCGCGGGGCGCGGATGGGCAAAGCCGTGAAATAGAAGCGCATAACAGCGGGTCACCGTCTGGCCGGGCAAGATGATCTGTTCGTCACGCAGATAGCCGCGATAGACAATCGTCTGCTGGCCCTGAGGCATGCCGACTAAGTCAAAGGAAAGGCGTGTGACCGCCCGGTCCGCGCTGTTGGCAAAGGTCACGGCCACCGGCAGTGCCGGGTCGACGCAAATCCGGGGGTTGGCGACGGCGCTGACCGAGACCGCAGCCTTTTCATTGCTCTGCCGCTGTGAGTCTTCCTCGGCGTAGAACCAGACGATGCCTGCGGCGATGACGATCACGCTGGCAAGCCCGAGCGCCAGCCTGCGATTGCGCAGGAGAAGCAGGGCGAGAAGCGCCAGGGCGGCTGCGATCCAGACCATCAGGTCGATATTGTCGAGAAGTGTGTCGTCATCCCCTCAACGTAAGGTTCTTGAGGGGAAAGACAACGGAAGCGTGGCAAATGTCACGCCTTCGTCATGTGAAAAGACCTCTCCTCTGTCAAACAGCCGCCTTCACCAGACGTGCCCGTGGCCGAGCCACCTTGCGCAGCGGCAACTGCAAGATGACCGGTGGCTCTGTGGTCAGCGCCTTGACGACGGTCTGCGACAGGGTATCGCAGACAAAATCCGCACCGATTTCAGCTGGATCAATACGGGGATTGTCGATCCCGTTGGCGAGCGGGATGAATATGCCCACGCGGACATCGGCGCGCAGGCGCTTGATGCGGCGGACGAGCAGGCGTGTGTGGGATTTCGAACTGCCGTTCAGAAAGGCGAGAAGCACCGTCTCGACACCTTCGAACTGCGGCGGGATAGTCGCCCGGGCGATGAGGTCGGCATGAGTGCCGATCGTCACGGTTGCGCCCTGAACCTCCAGAACCTGGGCCAGCATGGCGGCCGCCGCGTCATCCATCGCGCCGCGCCCGCCAAGGCACAGCACCGAACGGCCATGGCCGTCGGGGAGTTCGTCGAGATTGCCCGCGTCCAAATTCTCGCGGTCGTCGAGAAGAGGCATTTCCTCGTTCTCCTCTTCCTCGGCAATGTCGGAGAGGTTGTCGACAAGGGCGCGGCAGTTCGCAGCAAACATATGCAGTTGCGTGTCGCTCATGACGCCGCGCTGGCGGTCGATCTCCGCCAGCAGCAGCGCCGGCAGGCCGACCTTCTCGTAGTAGTCCGCCAGATACTGCTCTTCGAGGAATTCCTCCGCGTTGTCTGTTGCCTCGCTTGGATCGCCGGCCAGCAGCCGCTGATAGAGCTTTTCATGCGGTTCGAGCACCGCTTCATTGCCGAGCAGCACGTCGAGGAAGGCAAATTGCGGCACATGGCGGCCCAGCACCACAAGGCATACGGTGAGCGGCGTCGACAGCATCAGCCCGAGCGGCCCCCATAGCCAGGACCAGAAGATCGCAGAGATGATGACGGCGAGCGGCGACAGCCCCGTATGGGCGCCGTAAAGCCAGGGTTCGATGATGTTATTGCTGATCAGTTCAATGGTGGCGAAGAGGGCGGCGACCCAGAGCACCAGCGACCAGCCAGGCGCAATGGCAAGCGCCAGAAAGAGCGGCAGCACCATGCCGATGACGGGTCCGATATAGGGCACGAACCGCAGGACCAGCGTCAGCAGGCCCCAAAGCAGGGCGTTGGGTATCCCGAGGATCCAGAGGCCGAGCGTGATCGGCACGGCATACATGGTGTTCACCACCAATTGCATCAGCAGATATTTGCCGACCCGGCGTCCTGCATCCTGAAGCGCCGCCGTCGTTCGATGCAGGTCGCCAAGGCCAACCAGGCGGATGAAGCGGTCGCGCAGGTCCTCCCGCTCCAGCAGCATGAAGATGACAAGCACGACCACGAGGCCGGCCGTCGCGAATGGGGCGATCAAGGGGAGTATGAGATTGCCAAGCGTCTGGATCGGATTGCTGCGGGTGATGATCTCGACGGGCATCGGATCGCGGTCGACGGAGGGTGGGACTGTCGCGGCCTCTTGGCTTTCCACAGCCCGGATCTGCAATTCGGAACCGACGCGCTCGGCGACACGGCTCAGATGCTCGATAACGCCGTTGCCGGAGCCGGCATCGCGCAGTGCCTGAACCTTTGTGACGATGTTGCGCTGATAGGTCGGGATGTTGGATGCGAGGTTCGAGACCTGTGTCGCCACGAGAAAGCTGAATAGGGCAATGGCAGAAAACGCGCAGACGACGGCAAAGACGACCGCGACGATCTTGGGAACCGATCTCTTGCGCAGGAATGAGACGATCGGGGCGAGCGCGAAGGTCAGCAACAAAGCGAGCGCCAGGGGCACGAGAATGTCCTGGCCGACCTTCAGGATAACAGCGACGCCGATCAGGATAAGGACCGTGCGGCCGGTGAATTTCGTGCTCGCTGTCGGGTCACTTGCCTGCGGTGTCATGCTGAGCGTATCGAGAGCGCTCGCCTTCGGATTGTCCATGATCTCTTCGGTCCCCTGTCGCATCGCGTCTCAGCCCTTTGACCCAGTGTCGCGCATGCCTGCGGCATAACGGTTCTGGGCCGTTTTTGATCCGTCGTTGCAAACATCTGATGAAAGGTCGGACAACGGGGGAAGCCGCTGCCTTGGAGTTGCCGCTTGCCACGGCTAACCAACGAGTTCATGTCTAGCCAAAGCCACTCCGTCCGACAGGTGTCCGCATGTTGATTTCCCTCTACCAGATGCAGCCGATCCCCGGCGACGTTCCCGGAAATATCGGCAAGATCGCCCAGGCTGCGATGGCCGCTGCCGAAATGGGCGCCGAACTGCTAGTTACCCCAGAACTGGGCACCAGCGGCTATGCGCAGGGGCCGGCGTTCGAGGAACTGGCCGAGGGACGCGACGGATCGATCATCGGAGCGCTGACCGAGATCGCTGCCGATTGCGGGCTCGCTATCTGTGCTGGCTTTCCCGAGCGGGACGGCAATCGCGTGTTCAATTCCTCGGTGGTGGTCCGACCTGACGGTACGGCTGAATTCTATCGCAAGAGCCATCTCTATGGCGATGCCGAGCGGGCGGCCTTTGCGCCTGGTGACGAAGCGCCGCATGTCTTTGACCTGGGTGGCATCAAGACCGGTATGCTGATCTGCTACGACGTGGAATTCCCCGAAAACGTGCGCACGCTGGCGCTGGCCGGTGCCGAACTGGTGATCGTACCGACGGCGCTGCCGCAGGGTATCATCAGCCGCCGGATTGCCGATACCGTGGTGCCGTCGCGGGCACTGGAGAATGGTGTCTTCCTCGTCTATGCCGATCTCTGCGGTACCGAGAACGATCTGTCCTATGGCGGCCGCTCGGTGATCCTCGCGCCCGATGGCGACGAGCTGGCGCGGGCCGGCATGCGCGAGACGCTGCTGGTGGCGGAGATCGATACGGCGGCTTACGCCGAGGCGAAGGCGCAGAACCCATACTTTACCGATCGCCGGCCGGCACTCTACCGCCTCGGGTAAATGGCTGCGCCGATTGCAGCGGGGCATCGTCGCACCTACATCAAGGCCGACGTTCGAAGGAGGCCCTGATGATTTTCGATGCCGCTGCGCTCTCTGCGCGCAATCTCTTTGCGCCGGAAACGCGTTCCGTGTTCTGGAAGACGCTGGGCCTCACGGTCCTTGTCCTGATCGGCTTGTGGTTTGGCCTGCGCGAGAGCTTCATCGCCTTCGCCATGCCGTTCATCGAAGGCTTCGTGCCCGATCTGCCCGCCTGGGCGGGGTGGCTTACCTTCATCTTCGGCATTCTGGCCAGCATCGGGCTGGCGCTCGGACTGGCGCTTCTGCTGTCGCCGGTGACGGCGATCATCGCCGGTCTGTTCCTTGATGATGTGGCCGAAGTGGTGGAGAAGCGGGATTATCCGAACGATCCGCCCGGTCGGGCCATGCCGATGGGGGAAGCGATCCTCGCCTCGATCAAGTTTTTCGGCGTCGTGATCGTCGGCAACCTGTTTGCGCTGATGCTGCTGTTCATTCCGGGCGTCAATATCCTCGCCTTCTTCTTGGTCAATGGCTATCTGCTCGGCCGGGAATTCTTCGAATTTGCCGCCATGCGCTTCCGCTCGATGCCGGAAGCAAAGGCGTTTCGCGCCCAGCATTCGACCACCGTATTTCTGGCCGGCCTGGTGATCGCCGGCTTCCTCGCCGTGCCGATCCTCAATCTGCTGACACCGCTCTTTGCTGCCGGCTTGATGGTGCATCTGCATAAGGCGCTGAGTGCGCGGGAGACAGCGGTCGCCCGCTGAGGTTCACTCGACCGCGCTGATCGCCTGCGGTGGCAGTTCGACGAGCGGGGCCGGCACATCCACCGTCTTTTCCGGCGACTTGCAGATGTCGGCGATGACGCAGCGCTCGCATTCGGGTCGCCGCGCCTTGCAACAGTAGCGGCCATGCAGGATCAGCCAGTGATGGGCGTGGAACAGGTACTGATCCGGGATGATCCGCATCAGGATGTCCTCAATCTCATCCGGCGTCTTGCCGGGGGCGAGCTTGATGCGGTTTCCTATGCGGAAGATGTGCGTATCCACCGCCATGGTCGGGATGCCGAAGGCCATGGACAGCACGACATTGGCCGTCTTTCTGCCGACGCCGGGCAGCGTCACCAGTTCCTCGCGGGTGCGCGGCACGACGCTGCCGAAGTCGTCGACCAGCTTCTGGCTGAGCGCGATGACGTTCTTTGCCTTGTTGCGGTAAAGCCCGATCGTCTTGATGTAGTCGCGGACCTTTTCCTCACCGAGCGCGAGCATCTTTTCCGGCGTGTCGGCGACCTTGAAGAGCGCGCGTGTCGCCTTATTTACGCCTGCGTCGGTGGCCTGGGCGGAGAGCGCCACGGCGACCACCAGCGTGAATGGATTGATGTGCTCCAGCTCGCCCTTGGGCTCCGGCCTCTGGATGGAAAAGCGGCGGAAAATCTCCTCCAGTTCGGCGCGGGAATAGGCCGTGCGACGGCGTGCCGCTGGCTTGCGACGGCTCGCCGGATTTGACTTTTTCAAGGTTTCGGTGCTGGATTTCGGCTTCGGATCGGTCATGCAAAATCTATAGTCGGGTGCGATCATGGAAGGCAATGTCGAGAAGGCTGCGGACCAGCCAATTTTCGCAGCAGAGCTGACGCCCTATCGGTCGCTCGGCCGCAAGGGTTTTCGCGTGCTCTTCGCGATCACCGGAACGGTCTGCATGGTGCATGCGGCTTTTTTCATGGCAACCGGCGCCTGGCCGATCGGTCTGTTCTTCGGCCTCGACTTTGTGCTGCTTTACGGCGCCTTCTGGCTGAACTACCGGGCAGCGCGGGCGCGTGAGGAAGTCACGGTGTCGAGGACAAATCTTTCCATCCGCAAATACACCCCGGCGGGCCGGATGACCGAACATCGGTTCAAGACGCTCTGGGCGCGCTTCTTCGTGCACCGGCACGAGGAATTCGGGATCACCGCGATGCGGGTGGCGGGCGAGGGGCGGGTGACCGATATCGGTTCCTTCCTCAACCCCGATGATCGCGAGAGCTTCTCCAAAGCCTTCAAGGGAGCGCTGGCGACGGCCAAGCAGCGGATCTGACCAGCTCACGTATCTGCAAGAAACGGGTGGCACAAGATTACGGGGCGTGGTGAAGTCCTCTGAAGACCTTGAGGATTTTGCCATGACACTCGCGCAACAGATCGACCTTTCCCGCACGACGGATATCACGCCTGATGGCTCGGATTACGAGACCGTGCGCCAAGTGATCGAAATGCTGACGCTCGACTATCAGAGCCAGCCGTCGCTGGAGCTGATCGCAGAGCGGCTGGGCCAGTCGCCGACGCAGTTGCAAAAGACGTTTACGCGCTGGGCGGGTCTTAGCCCCAAGGCCTTTCTGCAGGCCGTGACGCTCGACCATGCCAAGCGGCTGCTGGGGCGCGACGAGCTGCCGTTGCTCGAAACCTCGCTGGAACTGGGGCTCTCCGGCCCGGGTCGCCTGCACGATCTGTTCGTCACCCACGAGGCGATGAGCCCGGGGGAATGGAAGGCGCGGGGGGCGGGGCTCACCATTCGCTACGGCTATCACCCGTCGCCGTTCGGGCTGGCGCTTGTCATGATCACCGATCGCGGGCTGGCGGGCCTCGCCTTTGCCGATGCCGGCGGCGAGGTCATCTGTTTCGAGGATATGGCTGAGCGTTGGCCGAATGCGCATTACGTCGAGGATATCCAGGCGACGGCGCCTTATGCGGCACGCGTCTTTCACCCGGAGCGCTGGTCGGCGGAAGAGCCTTTGCGTGTCGTGCTGATCGGTTCGGACTTCCAGATCCGCGTCTGGGAGAGCCTCTTGGAAATCCCGCTGGGCAAGGCGGTCACCTATTCCGACATTGCCCAGAAAATCGGCCAACCGACCGCCAGCCGTGCGGTGGGGGCAGCGGTCGGCCGCAACCCGATCTCGTTCGTCGTCCCCTGCCACCGGGCGCTCGGCAAGAGTGGTGCCTTGACCGGGTATCACTGGGGGTTGACGCGCAAGCGGGCGATGCTGGGCTGGGAGGCGGGGAAGGGGTGACGGTGGCGCTTTTCGAAATCGGGCTTGTGTGAGATGATGGGCCATGCCCCACACGGTTCAACTTCCTGACGACATCAGCCGCCGGATCGACAGTCTTGTCGAGCGGAGCAATCTGTCTCGCGATCAGATCGTTGAAGACACGCTTTCCCAAGGGCGATCGCTTGCCTGGCAGGAGCAGTGGGTGGCCGGAGTGCTCGAAGGCTTGGCGGAGGCCGACCGCGGCGAATTCGCCACCGAGACCGAGATTGAAGCCGTGTTGAACAAGTATGGCTCTCCCTGAAACCATACGGGTCGTCTGGACGCGGCGCCATCTTCGAGAACTCGCGGCCATTGGCGACTGCTTGCTTGAGCGCAACCCCGCTGCTGCGGCACGCATCGTGCGGTCAATACACTGCCGGACGCAGCGCTTGTTGACGCAAAATGCTTTTCTCGGACGACTCGGCGAGATTGCGGGAACACGCGAACTTGTTCTCACAGACCTTGGATACATCGTTGCCTACCGCGTCCGTGACGATCATGTCGAAGTTCTCTTCGTCCAGCATGGCGCCTGCGCTTGGCCGGAGCAGCTCTAGCTCGCCAGTCCCAGCAACTCCCGCGCTGCCGCCTCATCCGTGATCAGCGTGTTGCAGCCGATCCGTCGTATCGTAGCCCGTATTGCCTTGGCGCGATGAGAGCCGCCCGAAGACAGCACGATATGCTTCGCCTTCTTCAGCGTATCTAAATCAACCGACATCACCCGCTCGTTGATGGGGTGGGCGACCGAGTTGCCATCCGCATCGAGAAAATTGAACATGGTGTCGCAGACGCAGGCCGCGTCAACCAGCTCCATCAGCGTCTGGTGGCTGATGAAGCCTTCCGACAGCGAGGTAGAATGGGGCCCGATATCGCCGCAGGAGACGATGGCGAGGTCGAGATTTTCCGCGAGATCGTAAATCGTCTTCAGGCCGCATTGCTCGATCAGGGCGCGTTTGGTGGCGACGGAATCGACCAGCAGTGGCGCCAGAAACATGAAACACTCGGCGCCGAGCTGGCTTGCCAGCCGCCAGGTGTAGTCGATCGGGTTGGTCTGGTGGACGGCGACGATGCCGCCGAGCAGGGAGACGACCTTGCAGTTTTCGCGGCGGGGCGGGCGAAAGCCCGAGAGCGAGGCGGTCATCGTGCGGCCCCAGCCCACCCCGATGGTCATGTCATCGGTGATCACCTCGGTGAGGAATTGGCCGAGGGCGAGGCCGACGGCCTTGGCGATCGAGGCGGCATCCTGCGTATCCGGCGAGGGCACCACGACGGCTTCGTCAAGGCCGTAGGCCTTCTCCAGCCGCACGGCGAGATCGACGCAATCGGCAACGCCGTCGCTGATCCAGATCTGCACCTCGGCGCGCTTCCGTGCCTCGTCCAGCATGCGGATCACGGTCGAGCGGCTGATGCCCAGACGATCGGCCACGTCCTTCTGCGTCAGGCCCTCATTGTAATAGAGCCAGGCGGCGCGGATGCGCAGTGCTGCGGCATCCGAATAGGTCGAGTGGGTGTCGTGTCGGAGCTTGGCCAAGATCTCTCTCGAATGGGAACTTCTGGACCCACTATCCGTTGTCATGATACTTATGTCAAATTCAAAGGACATATGTCTTGACTTTGCCATCTTCCGGTGGCGATAGTCCGGCAACAAGATCGTTGGTCCACCATCGATCGCCAACCCTTTTCGCACAGCCGAAGGATGATCCGATGACCTCGATACTCGAACAGCTTCGTTCCATGACGACCGTGGTCGCCGATACCGGTGACATCGAGGCCGTCGCCCGCCTGAAGCCGGTCGATTGCACCACCAATCCGTCAATCGTTCTGAAGGCGCTCGGCACCGATGCCTTCAAGGATGCCTTCCAGGAAGCGATCACCTGGGGCAAGGCCAAGGGCGGTCAGGACGACGCCGTGATCGGCGCGATTGCCGACCGCATGGCAATCTCCGTTGGTGCAGCGCTTGCCGCTCTCGTTCCGGGCCGTGTCTCGACCGAAGTCGATGCAGACCTCTCCTTCGACACCAAGGCGTCGATCGACAAGGCGCACCAGATCGTCGCCGGCTACAAGGAGCGTGGCATCGAGAAGGACCGTATCCTGATCAAGCTCGCCTCGACCTGGGAAGGCATTCGCGCTGCCGAAGTGCTGCAGAAGGAAGGCATCGACTGCAATCTGACGCTGCTCTTCTCCAAGGCCCAGGCCATTGCCTGCGCCGAAGCCAAGGTCTTCCTG
>NNBU01000445.1_pt1 | contig 44468 bp, 44 predicted proteins | sample 1173781 | NCBI WGS metagenome assembly NNBU01 (sample SAMN07173937, study PRJNA388173) | plant metagenome | biome: Plant school; feature: Soil; material: Symbiotic tissue of Blasia pusilla L.; isolation source: symbiotic tissue sample KVJ2 | host: Blasia pusilla | place: Norway: Troms, Kvaloya...
CTGGCTGGCCTCGCCGGCCGCTTTCTCGATGCCCTTGCGCAACACGGTCAAAAAGGTATCGGAGTTCGCCATCGAGACGCCGATATTGCCTGCCATTGCGCTGGATGCCATCAGCACGCCCAGAAGGGCTCCTGCCACGATCTTCTTCATTGTAATCCTCCACATGTTGTGCGGTGCCCGGCAACACCCCTGAAAGCCGGCACGCCTCCTCCCCAGGAGGCAATTCGCCCACACGCCCAACTCCTCCTGGGCGTGCGGGGATCTGGTCAGAGCGTCTCGCGAATGAAATCCATGCTGCCTTTGACAAGGCCGGCCACATCGGTCGTGGCATGAACGGCAGGCGAGAACGGCTCGAAAGAGAAGGGGCCTGCATAGCCTTGAGCGAGCAAGGCCCGAATTTGCGCCACATTGGCGAGGCGATCGCCAGCGGTCACCATGACCCGATGTGGATCACGCATATCGTCGACGCTGACTTGGCCGTCATCGACCCCTGAAATGTGGACGAGGCCCGTCATCGCCGGAAACACGTCCGGTTCGCCAGCGAGAACATGATGGAAGGTGTCATGCACCAGCTTGAAGCGGTCCGCACCGTTGATCGCCTGGATGGCATCGACGGCTTCCTTCTTGGAGCGCAGCGAACAGATCTGAAAGCCCAGCGGCTCGACGAGGCCGATGATGCCCGCCTGCTCGAGGATCGGCTTCAACCCCTTGAGTGCAACACGAAGATTGCCCTGGCGCTCGCCTTCAAGCTTGCCGGAGCCATCATTCACGGGCACCAGCACGAGGGCTTTTGCCCCACAGGCACTAGCATAGGCTGCCAGGCTTCGCGCTTCTTCCTCACGTGCTGGCGTCCATTCGTTAAACCGCTGAAGGGCGTTGATGGATATGATTTCCACGCCTTCTCCAGCCGCAAGCTCGCGCACCTGGTGAGGGGAAGTTCCGTCTAGAATGGCATTGCCCGTGAGATCATTGCGGATCTCAAACTGGTTGATGCCAAGAGTTTTGCCGAGCTTGAAAAAAGCGCCAAGCGGCATCTGTGGCGCAACCATGTGGTTGAGCGCGAAAGTGGGCGCAGCCATGAAATTCTCCCGAAGTGTCTGGCAAACCCCTTGTTCCTCCTCGGGGTTCGCTGACATCGAAATCATCAGGTTTCATGACGTTCGTCAAAGAGGAAATGACACGATTCTATGTCATTCATGATAGAATTTGCGAATTAGAATGATGGAATTACATCCTCGGCATCAGATGTTCTCGGGCACATAGAGCTCCAGCGGCAGAAATGTCTGGCCTGGTGCGGTTGCTGGGCCGTCATCCACCGCGGCCACCATCAATTGCACCAGCTCCCGACAAAGGTTTGCCAGTGGCGTGGCAATCGCCATGGTCACGATTTCGTCTGCCAGGGCGGACCTGGAGATCGGCGTCAGTTCATTGACGACGACGATGTGCTTGCCGCCGAGTTTCTCCTCGCGAATGGCCGAGATCGCGCCTTCCATCCCGCCGCCAGCCACATAGAAACCAACGAGATCGGGATGGCGCATCAAAAGGTCGAGGGTCGCCTCATGGGTGATCTGAACCGTCTCGAGGTTCACCAACGTGTCGATGACCTCGAAGTCCGGCGCATGTTCGCGGAAGTAGGAGCGGAAGCCGATTTCGCGCAATTCATGACCGTGGAACCGATGGCTGCCGACGAAAACCGCCACCTTTCCTGGCTTCTTCGCCGTCTTTGCGATCATCCATGCCGCAGTGCGCCCGGCTTTGCGATTGTTGAGGCCGACATAGCCTTCGCGAATGCCGGAGGCGAAATCCGACAGCAACGAGAAGACGGGCACGCCCTTCGCCTTCATCTCTTCGACGGCGACGGAAAGGGCAGGGTAATCGGGAGCGGTCATCGCTACGGCCTGGTTCCGCCCGCCGATCTCCCGCAATTTGTCGGCCAGTTCTGATGGCGTCTGCGATGTGCAGAAGTCGATATGCGCATTGCCACGGATGCCGGGATGGTTCTGGACCGCGTTCTCGATCTCGCGCGCAAAGGCCTGATAGAAGTGATGATCGGGCTTCTGCAGGACAAAGCCAAGCTTGTATTGCGGCAAGCCTTCAAAGACCCTTTGTCTCAGCAGGCCGACGGCGTGAAACCCGATCTCGTTGGCCGCATCATAGACGCGTCTTGCTGTGTCCTCGCGGACCTTGTGGCGTCCATTCAGAACACGGTCGACGGTGGCGACACTGACATTGGCGGCCTTGGCCAGGTCGGCAATAGTGGGGCGCGATGCCATAAGCTCTCTCTTGATGTCATTCCATCATTAATCAGCGGCAGTATGATGTGAAATGATAGAATATATCAAGGCCCCATTGAGCAGAATGAAATCCGCGATATTCCTTCTGGCATTCGTCAAACGAATTGGTCCGGCGATAACCGGATAGGCAGGAGGATATCGTGGCGAGGCTAGCGAGCAAGAGAGATTACAGTCTGCTGGGACGCGACGCCCAGGCCGCCGTGGCGAACGGCCTTTCGGCGGCCGAGTGGTACCATACAGCTGTTCCGCGCAAGCAGATGAAGGAGCTGATGAAACGGGAAGACGGACCGGCCATTCGCGATACGGCGATCTGGTTGGGATCGATGATCGTGCTCGCGGGCTTCGGCATCTACTTCTGGGGCAGTCTCTGGGCGATCCCGTTCTTCCTTGCCTACGGTGTGCTCTACGGGTCCGCATCCGACAGCCGTTGGCATGAATGCAGTCACGGTACTGCCTTCAAGACCATGTGGATGAACACGGCGGTCTATCAGATCGCCTGCTTCATGATCATGCGCAACCCGGTTACCTGGCGCTGGAGCCACACGCGCCATCACACGGACACTGTCATTGTCGGTCGCGATCCGGAAATTGCCGTCATGCGCCCGCCGGATCTCTTGCGTCTGGTTCTCAACTTCTTTGGTCTCTTGGACGCCTGGCACGCAATGGTCGACATGGTACGCAATGCCTTCGGCATCATTAGCGCCGAAGAGAAGACTTTTGTGCCGGAGACCGAGCAGCCCAAGGCCATCTTTGCAGCCCGCATCTGGCTTGCGATCTACGTGGCGACGGTGGCGCTCGCGGTTTACCTCGGTTCGATCCTGCCGCTGATGCTGGTCGGCCTGCCGCGTCTCTATGGGGCCTGGCACCATGTCATGACCGGGCTCCTGCAGCATGGTGGTCTTGCTGACAATGTGATCGACCATCGGCTGAACAGCCGCACGGTCTACATGAACCCGATCAGCCGTTTCATCTACTGGAACATGAACTATCACGTCGAGCACCACATGTTCCCGATGGTGCCGTATCACGCGCTGCCGAAACTGCACGCGATGATCAAGGAGGATCTTCCTGCACCAAACCCGTCGATTCTCGACGGCTACCGCGAGATGATCCCGGCCTTCCTGCGCCAGCTCCGCAACGAGGACTATTTCCTCAGGCGCGAACTGCCAGTGACGGCCAAGCCTTACCGCGAAGATTTCCATAGCGAAGCCATGGCACCGGCGGCGGAGTAACGCCGGTTGCCGAGACAACCAAGAATTTGGGGAGGAGAACCCGATGAGCACCTGGATCGACGTCTGCGACAGGCATGAGATCGACGAAGAGGATGTCATCCGCTTCGATCACGACGGCAAGAGCTTCGCCATCTATCGAAGCCCGGAGGATAGCTACCATGCGACGGCAGGCCACTGCACCCATGAAAATGTGCATCTGGCGGACGGTCTCGTCATGGACGACATCATCGAATGTCCGAAACACAATGGCCGCTTCAACTACAAGACCGGCGAGGCCAAGGGGGCTCCTATCTGCGTCAACCTGAAGACCTATCCGGTCAAGGTCGAAGGCGGCCGCGTCTTCATTCAGGTCGGCTGAGATGGGCTCTTCCGGCATGGTGATCGTCGGGGCGGGCGAGGCGGGTGTGCGGGCAGCCTTCGCCTTGCGCGAGCAGGGATATCGGGGAACCGTTACCTTGATTGGGGATGAGCCCCATCTGCCCTATGAGCGGCCGCCCTTGTCGAAGACGGGTGCAGGGGCCGAAAGTGTACGGCCGATCGTTGCCGAGGCCCGATTTGCAGAGGCCGGCATCACCCTGTTTCGGGGGCGCAATGTCACGGCCATCGATACGGCGGGCCACACGCTTGCACTCGGCGACGGGGATTCGCTTCCCTATGAGCGTCTGCTCCTGGCAACAGGCGCCTCGCCGCGTCGGCTCACGGGATTGGAGTATGGGAAGCGCGTCCATGTTCTGAGAACCGTCGAGCAGGCAGCAGCCATCCGCCGGGTCATGCGAGACGGCCAGCACCTCGCCATCCTCGGCGGCGGCTTCATCGGCCTGGAGCTTGCAGCCATGGGGCGCGCACTCGGGGCCATGGTGACGCTGATGGAGGTCCAGCCGCGTGTCCTGATGCGCGGTGTGCCGGAGCCATTGGCGCTCGCGCTACAGTCGCGTCATCAAGCGGAGGGGGTCAATATCATCTGCGGCGTGGGCATCGAGGCGATCGCCGAAGAGGACACCTCAGTAAGCGTCGTGCTCGCCGACGGCCGCCGGATCGACGCGGATGCGCTCGTGGTCGGTATCGGCGCCGAGCCCAATACGGCGCTGGCGGGGGAGGCGGGGCTCGTCCTCGAAAACGGCATCGCAGTCGATGACCATCTCCGGACGAGCGATCCTGACATCTTCGCGGCGGGCGACTGCTGCTCCTATCCGGTGGCAGCCTATGGAGGCCGCCGTGTCAGGCTCGAATCCTGGCGGAATGCCCAGGAACAGGGCAATGTCGCGGCCGCCAACATGCTGGGCAAGGCGGAAACCTTCGACGCTGTTCCGTGGTTCTGGTCGGATCAATACGACCTGACGCTGCAGGTGGCCGGACTGTCGGACGGCGCGACCGCGACGATCTCACGCTCGGTCTCGATCGATGCCCAGATCCTCTTCCATCTCGATGCCGACGGACGCCTGCTGGCGGCGAGCGGCCTTGGGCCCGGAGGAGCTGTCGCGCGCGACATTCGCCTCGCAGAAATGCTGATTGCAAGGCGTGCGCATCCGGATCCATCAGCACTTGCCGACCCCTCCGTCAAACTGAAATCCCTTTTGTAGGCGCAAGGCGCCAGAGGAAGATCCGATGAAATCCAACCGTCCCACCGTCGCCGATATTCTGGCGCTCAAGGGCAAGCGGCAACTGAGCATGCTGCGTGTCGTCACGCTCGAGGAGGCAGAAGCCGCCGAGAAAGCCGGCATCGAAATGGTCTCCGTCCCCCCGGCCTTGCTGGGCTCCGCCTTCCGCGAAGCGGCCCCCAGCGTCTTTGCCGTCCCCGGCCTGGAATATGGCGATTTCGTCACCGCGGAAGAGTATCTCCGAGCCGCCTTCCAGGCGATGCGGGCAGGTGGCGATGCCGTTTATTGCGCGGCCAGTCTCGGCATCATTCGCAGGCTGCGGGACGAAGGCATTCCTGTCTGCAGCCATGTCGGTCTTATCCCCTCCAAGGCCACATGGACCGGCGGGTTCAAGGCCGTCGGCAAGACGGCCGACAGCGCCCTGTCTGTCTGGATGGCGGTGCAAGCACTGGAAGAGGCGGGTGCTTTCGCCGCAGAAATCGAAGTCGTGCCCGCTGAGGTCGCCGCACTCATCAGCGCGAAGACCTCACTCCTCATGATCTCAATGGGCGCTGGCGCCGGCTGTGACGCGCAGTACCTTTTTGCCGATGACGTGCTCGGCCAGACCCGTGGCCACGTTCCCCGCCACGCCAAGACCTATCGCGATTTTGCGACCGAGTATGACCGCCTCCAACAAGAGCGGATCGCCGCTTTCCGCGAATTCCGCCAGGACGTCGAAAGCGGCGCCTATCCGGCGGATCGACACAATGTCGGTGTGCCAGCGGACGAGCTTGCTCGCTTCACAACCATGATCAACGGCTGATCGAGCCGATAGGAGACAAGACGATGACAGTGAATTTCGCCCTACTCGGCGCGGGCCGGATCGGCCGCGTCCACGCCAAGGCGGTGAATAACAATCCCGATGCGAAGCTGGCCGCAGTCGCCGATGCATTTCCGGCGGCCGCCCAATCGATCGCAGCTCAATACGGTGCTGAGGTTCGTACAATCGATGACATTGAAGCAGCCCGCGACATTCATGCTGTCATCATCTGCACACCCACCGATACCCATGCTGACCTCATCGAGCGTTTCGCCCGAGCCGGCAAAGCGATCTTCTGTGAGAAGCCCGTCGATCTTGAAGTCGTCCGGGTGAAGGCCTGCATCGATGTCGTCAAGCAGACGAAGGCCAAGCTGATGGTCGGCTTCAACCGCCGGTTCGACCCGCATTTCATGGCGGTCAAGCAGGCGATTGACGATGGCCGCATCGGCAAGGTGGAGATGATCACGATCACCTCGCGCGATCCCGGTCCGCCGCCGCTCGATTACATCGCCCGCTCCGGCGGCATCTTCCGCGACATGACGATCCACGATTTCGACATGGCCCGGTTCCTGTTGGACGGCGAGGCGATCTCGTCCGTTTCCGCCCACGCCGCTGTCCTCGTCGATCCAGAGATCGGGGCCGCCGGCGACTTTGACAGCGTGACCGTAATCCTCGAAACGGCAACGGGTCGCCAGGCGGTGATCTCCAATTCCCGTCGCGCCACCTACGGCTATGACCAGCGCATCGAAGTGCATGGCTCGAAAGGCTCGGCCTCTGCGGAAAACCAGCGACCCATCTCAATCGAGGTCGCTACCGCCGAGGGCTACACCCGCCCGCCGCTGCACGACTTCTTCATGACCCGCTACACAGAAGCCTATGCCAACGAAATTGCTAGTTTCATTGCAGCGATTGAAAGCGGTGTTCCTATCTCGCCCAGTGGCGAAGATGGCCTGCTTGCACTTAAACTCGCCGATGCGGCGCTTGAAAGCGTTCGGACCGGTCGACGTATAATCTTCGCGTAAAGCCGCTTGTGATGCACTCCAATGTCTCGCCCTGCCACAGGTGGGGCCAGATATTGGAAGCTGAGACGCGAGTTCGTTGAGGGTGATGAAGTCGAAACAGTCAAGATAGTCCGCCGTCTGGCATTGTCTACCGCTGAACGTCTTGGTCTCCAGCCGATCGATTAGATCAACGGCGTTCAAGAAGCGACCTCGTGTACCGTTGCGGATGAGCGCGCGTGCGACCGCGGTGGCTAGGAGGCTCTTGTCGGTGCCAGTGCCGCCGACCAGAACGACTTTACGCTGATCGGCTACAAAACTTCGATGGTCGGTTGCGTACGATGCCTTCATTGACGGGTGTATTGGTGAAACCAAAGTGATCGATATCCTTGGCGAGTAGCTGACATTATGATTAAGAAATGCACAGATCAAAGAAGGATGATTGGCACATGGATAAGATGGATAACCTCCACTCGGAGCGGGAAATAAATATCCTTCTTTCGCGGTTTTTTCTGGCGTTCGATGAACGCGACTGGGATGCTATGTTCTCAACGCTGGCGGACGAGATTTTCGTCGATTACTCATCCTCTGGCAGAGAGGATCCCTCGAGAATGTCAGGTTTGGATTTCGTGGAGCGGCGCAAAGGCGCCGTCGATGATCTCGCCAAACAACATAGCTTCTCTAACCTGATTGTTTATACAGAGGACCCAATTATACGGGGTCGCTGCAACTATCTTATCTTGAGATTCGCGAACATGAAGCCAGCGGACGGAGATGATTTTTTTCACTCATGTGGTTCATACCTATTCGACTTCCTCAGAACAGAAGCCGGATGGAAAATATCATCAATCACTCAACGAGCGCTGCGTAGTTGGGGCAATAAGAGCTTGCATGGGCAGCGGTCGAATTAGGCCGAACTAGCCGCGCAGGCCCAGTGGTCGCCTGGTCATTAGAGCGTCCTCAGATCTGTTCTTGCCCTCAAGCTTTATCCAGCTTTGAGGCCGCTCCGGCGGTTTCGGTTACTACATTTACCGCGGTAGCGTGTTCCGGTGCGGAGCCATTCCGGGTGCGCACCGCAAAACGTCGCGGATCGGTGGTTTGAGCAAACTCTGAAAGCGTCAGTCAGCCGAGGCCCAAGCATGTTCGACGGTCGTTATAGTCATTGCGCCAGCTTGACCGAAGCCTGGATAGTCGGGTGCGATCACATGATAGATGTCCGCGAACAGGGGAATCAGCGGATCGTACATCCGCGACGACGACGGGAACCCATGGAGAAGCACGAGTGCGGGACCATCCGCGGGCCCCGCTTCCCTATAAAACATCCCGATCTCATCGACGTCGGCCTGACGATAAGCGATCGATTTTGTGGTGGATGGAACTGTCTTTGTCATGTTGGAATGCTCCTGCGCTTTAATTGCTAGTCTTTCTTAAGATTAGCCGGCCCGCGGGACCCGGCTGAAGCAGAGAGTTGCTGCCATCAGCAATGCCATGGCGGCAATGACAAGTGACACATCGAAGGACGCGGTTCTGCTGTAGACAGCGTTGGCCATTAGCGGTCCGATGATCTGTCCAACGCCATAGGATGCGGTCATGATTCCAAGCATGTTGAAACGGACTTTTGCCGCGACCTTGCGTGCCGCGGGCATCGCAATTGTCACGGTCCCCATGAAAGTGCCGCCCACCAGCAGTGCGCTGACGATGTAGGAGACAGGTGTGTGAAAAACCGGCAAAATGACCCCGAGGGCCTGAACAGCCAGGTTGGCCATAAGGCTGCGATGCGTGCCCCATTTCTGATGAAGCGAGTGCCAGAGGAAACAGGAGGGTACAGCACCGAGCCCAAATAGAGCCCAGATATGGACAGGATCGACGGAAGCGAACGCACTGCGTACGAGAAGAGGCAGATACGTCGCCGTAATGATATAGCCAAGGCCGGCAAGCCCGTAGATCACGACAAGCCGAGTAGCGCCGAGCAAGAGCGGCCCATCGTCGTCAGGGGCGGCTTGGTCCTGGATCTGATGAGGCTTTGAGCGCTCGGCTTGGGCCTGCATGGCTACACAGATGATCGCCAAGATGAGCGCGGCAGCGGCCAATGCAAACCAGATGATGTGGCTCGTCAGTGATGCAACATGCCCGAAGGCAATCATCTCTGCCGAGACAAGAATGCCGATGCCAACGCCCGAGTATAATGCCGCAGCGCCTCCATGAAGCCTACGATCTTGGATGAGCCACTGTGAAGCAGCCACCATGGAAACGGCGCTGCACAGGCCCGAAAAGCCGCGCAAGGTGACGATGAGCCATACCGGCAGGGGAAGCGCCAGAAGACCTACGGTGATAACCGTTGTGATGGTTGCAAAGGTGCATAGTTTGCGGCTTGGAATTCCTGAAAGCGCCGCAGCCAAAAGTGCGCCGATAAGGTATCCGGCGTAATTGGCAGAGGCTGCATAGGAACCGCCTTCAACGGAGATCTGCAGGTCGGCGACCATGAGCGGATAGAGACCGGTGAACGCGAAGCGGCCAAAGCCCATGCCGACAACCAGCACAATGGCAGCGGCAATGGTCGCGCCTGTATCAGACTGCCGCATTGGCCTCGTCCCGAATATCCGAGAATTGGGCGAGCGTATCGCAAAATTCCACAAAGGCCGGTGTTGCGAAGCCCGGCCGGCATGCCAGATAGGTATCGACCGTCATCAGCGGTTTCTCGACGAGCGAGGCATTGCGAGGCATGAGGTCAAGGACGGTGCGTGGCATGATGCTGATGCAGGAGCCGGCGGTGGTACAGGCAAACATCGCGTGATAGGATCGAACATCTTGAATGGCAAAACGAGCCGGTCGAGTTCCGTAGCCTGTCAGCCACTCCTCTGCCAGCATCCGGTAGGTGCAGCCAGGCGCAAAGGCCGCAAGCGACTTCGTTTCAATGTCATCGGGGCAATGCACCTGGGCGTGTCCAGGGGGAAGGAGAAGCACGAGCTCTTCACGAAAGATTGCGACCTTCTCAATTTCGCTTGCCCCCAGCCACCATTCTCCTGGTGGCACAGCGATCAAGGCACAATCGATGCGATGGGCAAGCAATGAATCGATAAGTTGCCGGGTTGGCGCCGTCGACAGATCGATCGTCACCTCGGGCCACTTGCTATTGTATCCGGCGAGCGGAACAGGAAGCCGACTGGCAACCGTGCATTCCATTGAGCCTATTCGCAAGACGCCGGTCGGACTTGTCGGGTTGACAACTTGCTTAGCCTCGTCGGCCAAATTCAGAATACGATCAACGTAGTCGAGATAGGCTTGACCTTGTGAGGTCAGCGCCATTCCTTTCTTATCCCGCTGAAAAAGCGGCACCCCGATCTCTGCTTCCAGCTGCTGAATGCGCGTAGTGACATTCGAAGGCACCCTGCCGAGCAGTTCGGCAGCGCGGGTGACACTATGTTCTTTAGCAACCGTGCGAAATATTGCGAGCGACCCAAGGTCCATCACGAATTCTCCATTGCGTATTTGTTGCAGATATGTATTCTCTTTTAAAGAATTAAAGTCAATATTTATTCTCCATAAGGGAATTCATGTACAACGAGCATGTTCAGGGGCAAGCAGGATCCTGACATTGGAGAAGCAAATGTCGAAAATGCTGTCGCCAGACACAATTGAGATCTTCAATGCCACGATACCCGCCCTCAATGAGCATGGCTCGATGATCACCGCGGCCATGTACCGACGGCTGTTCGAGGATCGCTCGATTGCCACATTATTCAATCAATCCCATCTGCAGAACGGAGCACAGATCCAGGCTTTGGCCGGCGCGATCATCGCCTATGCGCGCAATATTGAAAATCTCACGGCTCTTGGGCCGGCCGTAGAGCGAATCGCCCAAAAGCATATTGGCTATGCAATTCTGCCGGAGCATTATCCCTATGTGGCAACGGCCCTGTTCGGCGCAATTGAAGAGGTTCTTGGCGAGGCGGCAAGTCCAGACCTACTGGCGGCTTGGGGAGAGGCCTACTGGTTCCTGGCTGATATTCTCAGAGGCCGAGAGGCGGAGATCCGGGATAATATTGTCTCTCAGCCGGGAGGCTGGACCGGTTGGCGGCAGTTCGTAGTCTCCGAGCGAAAGCAGGAAAGCGAGACGACCACATCTTTCATCCTGCTGCCGCAGGACGGCAGGCGGGTGCTTCGACACAAGGCCGGTCAATATCTGACTTTTCGTTTCGATGCGAGCGGACGCCAAGGCCTAAAGCGGAACTATTCAATCTCAAGTTCACCCAATGACGAGTACTACCGGATCAGCGTCAAGCGCGAACCTCAAGGCGAAGCCTCAAGCTTTCTCCATGACGAAGCGCGCGTCGGTACGATCGTGGAATGCCCCCCTCCAGCCGGTGACTTCTTCCTGTCGGATGCGCCTCAGCGCCCCGTTGTGCTGTTGTCAGGCGGTGTGGGCCTCAGCATGCTTGAGGCGCTGGCTGAAAATCATGCGGGCCATCCAACCTTCTACATCCATGGCACCGCGAGTCGAGCCACCCACGCGTTCGACGCCCATGTGAAGATCGTGGCTGCGCGTCAGCAAGCAACCTCAATTGCAACTTTCTACGATCAATCGAAGGACGAAGCGGAAGTTCACAGCGGCTACATTTCGTTTGAATGGCTCTTCGCAAATACGCCCTTTATGGAGGTGGACTTCTACATCTGCGGCCCTCGGCCATTCATGCGCTTCTTTGTTTCGGGTTTGACAAAAGCGGGGGTCTCCGCTGATCGCATCCATTATGAATTTTTTGGCCCAACTGACGAATTGTTGGCGGCTTGAGGAGGAGACGGTGTTGGACAGGCTAGGCATCACGATTCCGATCATCCAGGCACCTATGGCGGGTGTTTCAACCCCCGCCTTGGCGGCGGAGGTCTCGAACGCCGGAGCGCTTGGATCGATCGGAGTTGGAGCAACCGATGCCGCCGGCGCAAGGGCGATGATCGAGGAGTTGCGCTCTCGGACCGATCGACCCTTCAATATCAATTTGTTCGTGCACGGCACGCCGACCGCCGATCCGGTGCGCGAGGCTGCGTGGCTCGAATGGCTAAGACCATTGTTTGCAGAGTTCGGCGCAGAGCCTCCGAAGTCTCTGCGCACCATCTACAAGAGCTTCGCCGAGGACACCGACATGCTGTCGATGTTGCTTGAAACGAGGCCGCCCGTCATCAGCTTCCATTTCGGGCTTCCATCCGCTGAGGCTATCCGGGCCTTGAAGGCAAATGGCACGATACTGCTTGCGACCGCCACCAGTCCTGAAGAAGCACGGCAGGTCGAAAACGCAGGGATAGATATGACCGTGGCGCAGGGCATTGAAGCAGGCGGTCATCGCGGCATCTTCGATCCGACGTTGCCCGATGACGGATTGGCCACATTCCCCCTTGTGAGGCTTCTGGTGCGCGAAGGCACGCTGCCCGTGATTGCCGCCGGAGGCATCATGGATGGAGCCGGAATTGCAGCGGCGCTAGGGCTGGGTGCAATCGCGGCCCAGCTCGGCACGGCTTTTGTTGCATGTCCCGAATCGAGCGCTGACGAAGCGTATCGAAAAGCGCTGACAGGAATTGGAGCCTATCACACCCGACTAACGCGGCTGATTTCGGGGAGACCAGCACGGGCACTTGCAAACCGCTTTAGTGAGCTTCAGGAGACGTTTAACCAGCTCCCACCTGACTATCCCATCGCCTACGATGCTGGAAAGGCGCTGAATGCCGTGGCAAAGGCAAGGAACGAACACGGCTTTGGCGCACAATGGGCAGGGCAGGGCGCACCGCTTGCACGCACCATGCCCGCAGCAAAACTCATTTCGACCTTGGTTAAAGAGCTTGCAATCGCTAGCGATTCATTCTTCAAAAAAGAACCGCAGTAATCAAGCAGTCATTGGTCTTGATTTACGTTCAGGCTGGCATCGACGGGAGTCTGATTGAGGCCACATCGAATGACCTAGTTAGTCTGGCTGCCGCGATCCGGTCTGTTTAGCTGCAGACCATCGGCTTGTAAGGAGAGGGTTAATACGGCAATGCTAGGCAGTTGGGTGTGCGATGGGCAAGCGGGTTTGTCTCTCGACAGGCGCGGGTGGTCACGATCACCGGTGCTTTTTTCAATTGTGTGAGGTGACCAAGGAACTCGTCCTTCCAGAGCCTGACTTCCGGATATCCAGTCAGCGATTAAAAAAGTCTCTGTTAGAGATTTGAACCTCGAATCGCGGCTTCATTGCTCCACGTGACGACCTACAGAGATCGAGTACAATCTATGAGTCGCACGTTGTATTTGACAAACCACACTCGGTGCCGCGCGCCGCGCTGGCGGTAGGCGCGTGACATAATTGACTGGGCCTTCCAACAGGTAACCCGCACATCGCCCGTAGACGCCAGCACTGCACCCCGCAAGGAGCTTCAATCTTGAGCAATACTGCAGGTTCATGGGCTCCGCTAGCCAAGCATGCCTCGCTAGGAATTGTTACACCCATGGCAGGGCAAGTGCGATGCCATGGGTCCCTCATAGTCTCCCAGCACCCTTGAGGGAGCAGGCTCCAACCGTTTTCATGCTTTCCCCTCGGCGACTATCAGCCCTTGCAACGCCTGCCTGATGTCATCGCGTGCCCGCTCCGGAAGCGGCAACACCGGCCGTGGCGGGTGGGAGTTTGCCAGTCCCAAGAGGTCGGCGATGACGAACATGACGCGGAAACTGCCGTAGCGCTTGAACAAGGTCCATAGTGGTTCGAAAGAGTGATTCAACTGGCCCGTCGCCGCCGTGTCGCCTGACTGGGCCGCGCGCGTCAATGCAAGCGCCTGGGCCGGCAGCAAACCGGCGACGACGCTATACCAGGTGTCGCATCCGGCAAGCATGGCGTCTGCAGCCCCCCAGTCGCCGCTGTACCCGATCGTGAATGTGTTAGGGGTTATCTGCCGCAGACGCGCCAATTCGCCTGCGTAATCGTCGTGAGCCGCGAGAGGCATTTTAATGGCGACGATGTTGGGTGCCGCTGACAGCCGGGCGATCAATGCATCGCTGAATGTGAAGCGCGTCGTGCTCGGGTTGTTGTAGATGCACAAGGGCAGGTCTCCCGCCTCAGCCACCGCGACGAAATGCGCAAAGACTTCGTCCTCGTTCAACGGAACGTAGGACATCGGTGCGAGAAGCAGGCCGTCAGCGCCAGCGGATCTGGCGTCGCGCGCCAGAGTCTGGGCCTCGTCGGTTCTGAGCGCGCCGACGCCTACGACAAGCGGCGTTTGGCCACCGATGCATTCGGCGGCAGCGTGGACTGCACGCTTGCGCTCTTGCCTCGTGAGGTAAGCATACCCGCCGGTGCTGCCGAGCAGCCCGATGGAATCCGCCCCCGCTTGGTGAATGCGCTCGAGAATGCGGGCCAGTGCGTCGGTGTCAACGTTCCCGTCAGCGTCGGTCGGCGTGAGTGGGAAGGCCGAAAGCCCACGAAACAAAGTCATCATCTTTCCTTTCGAGATTATATGCGGGAGAGGAGCATGCGCAGCCCGGCGAATGCAAAGAACAGCGATAGCACACTCTCGATCCAGCGGCGGCCGCGCCGGTAGAGTGCCACCATCGGCGGGGTGGAGAAGACAATGGCGTAGCCGCAGAAAATAGTGACACTCAGGATGGCGCACCCGCCAAGGATCACCACAATGTTCTGCCACGACGAATGCGGGCCGATACCGAGTGTGACCAGTGCGATCCACGCCAGCACGGACTTTGGATTTGCCAGATGCATCAGGAGACCCCTTCGATAGAGCGCGCCCCGTGACAGAGCGACGGTGTCAGTCGAGCCGCGGGCCGCCAATTGCTCGTTCGATGTCAGCGCCGACCGTCCCGCTTTGACGGCGAGGAACAACAGATAGAGCCCGCCGAACACCTGAAGCACGATCAGTGCCTGGGCGTACCTGGCCAGCAAGGCAGATATGCCCGTCGACGCCATCAAGCCCCAGAATATCGAACCGCTGACGACGCCCGAGGCGAGCATGAGCGCGTCACCTCTGCCGCGTGCCATTGCGACGCCCATGATGCGCATGTTGCTCGGGCCAGGGCTTCCCGCGGCAATCACATAGGCCGCAAAGACGATGATCAGCTGATGGACATCTACATTCATTTTTCAAACCCATGCAAATCGATGCGATCGCTCCACCGGACATCACTCGCCGATGGAGATTGTCCGGGTCACGATCGTGCAGCCCGGCATCAAGGCATTCAGGCCACCGACCAGAGCGTCGGTTGCCTCCGCCAGTGCAGCGTCGGGCATTGTTTCCAATGCTTCCAATATGAACCACATTCGGCTAGTCGCGGCCTCCAGCCGGGTTCGGGTGCCCTGTCGCCAGTTCCAGCGCCGACAGGTCACGCCGATGTCGTCGCGCCAGACGACTTCACCCGGCAAGGGCGGATCATTAACGGCTTGGCCGTTCATCACCGTGTCGAACGTCTCGCTCCCATCAGCGATGGTCAGCAAGGGCGGTCCGACATAGGCTTCAAAATTCTCTCCACCCACCGGGATCGCGTATCTAAGGCTGATGGCGTTGTAGAGATCGACGATCCGATTGATCGCAGGAAGGTTGCCATCCTTGAGGACCCGCTTTCTCAGCGCCTGTGCCGAGCACGACGTGAGGTTCGGTTTGGCGCCAAAGCCGGCGTAAGCATCAGCCCAGCTCGCCAGATGCGCTTGCGCCCAGGCCGGGCCACCCGCCGACACGCAGTCACAGGCCTCCGTCAACAGACCTGGATCAAACCGACCTTGCGCCGCTGACGTCGCATCGACGTGGACGCTTACGACCTTGAAGCCGGGGGCAACACTGCGAACTCGACCGTCGATGATGGGGGTTTCGACCAATCAGGCAACTCCTTTGGTACACGCAATAGCGGTTGGCGGGCGGCGCGGTGCTAGAACGCCTCTCTGTGATTTCTCGCCACTATCGCAAATCACTGGTACAGACGGAACGTCCACTATTGGAGAGTTTCATTGGTCCAGTATAAAGAAGGGTCGCGACGGACCGGAGCGACACGGCGGATCTACCAATCGCTTCTTGAGCAGATCGAGGCGGGTGTTTACGGCGTCGGCGATGCTTTGCCTTCAAGCCGCGCGCTTTCCGAGGAACTGGGTGTGTCACGGACGACGGTGACGGCCGCGTTCGATCAACTGATATCGGAAGGTTATGTCCGGGTGCGCCACGGACGCCAAGCGTCGGTTGCGTCCGCCCGGCGGCTAAGCCGGATCGCCCCCACCGATCGTTCGGAGAATACCCTCCGCAAAGTTTCAGCCTATGCAACGCGTGCGATGGCTTTGCCATCGAGTAGCACCGCGGGCAAGCCGTCGCTCAAGTTCGATTTTCGCTATGGCGACGTCGCATCAGTGGACTTCCCGAAAGCCGTCTGGCGAAAGGCACTGAACACCGCCCTTCTCAAGCATCGCGATAGATTGGGATATGACGATCCAGCGGGGAGCCGAACGTTGCGAGGGGCTTTGCAGGGCTACGTCTGGCGCTCAAGGGGCATTCGTTGCGATCTCGACCAGATCATGGTCGTCAACGGGTCGCAACAGGCACTCGACCTTTGCGCGCGGGTTCTTGTCAATCCCGGCGACACGGTCGTTTTCGAAGACCCTTGTTATGCCATGGCAAGAAACGTCATGCTCGCGGTCGGAGCAAGCACCATTGCTGTTGCGTGCGACGCTCAGGGCATGGACACCACGAAGCTTCCGGATGCCGACGACATCGCGGTTGCGTATGTGACGCCGAGCCACCAGTTTCCCCTGGGCGGCGTATTACCCGTCGGACGCCGCGAGGCATTGATGGCGTGGGCAACTTCAGCGAACGCCTATGTCATCGAGGACGACTACGACAGTGAGTATCGCTACGATGTTAGCCCCATACCGCCGCTCTATTTGTCAGGGCAGGGACGCGTCATCTATGTCGGAACGGTCTCGAAGACCCTGTCACCCACGCTACGGCTCGGCTTCATTGTGTTGCCACATCCACTTGTCGATGCCTTTGTCGAATGTAAGCGCATCGCCGACCGGCATACATCGACGTTCGAGCAGGAGGCGCTCGCGGCACTAATCCAGACTGGTGCCTATGAGCGGCATGTCCGCAGGATGCGGAGACGCAATGCCGAACGACGCGCCGCATTTCTGGCGGCGATGAACCATGCCTTTGCCGGCCATATCGAAATCGTTGGTACGACCGCGGGACTTCACGTCGTCGTATGGTTCAACACAATTAGTTCCAGAGACGACCAGCGGTTTGCTGAGGCCGCGCGAGACCGTGACGTGGGAATCTATCCTGTCGCACGCCTGTTCGCCGCTCTAACGGATAAGAGAGCCGGATACGTGTTTGGCTATGCGTCGATGTCGATTGATGAGATCGCCAATGGGGTAGAAAAGTTGCAGTCCGTCTACCGCGAATTTGCAGGCGGAGAGTGAGCAAGGGGTCGCGCCGGCGACGAATTTCAGGAAGCTCTCAATGAGGAATGAGGCGAAGATAGCAGTATCAACAGCGCTCGGTTAGTTGCAAGTTCTGCGAGCTTTCCCCAACATTCGCACACGTCAGCGAGGACGTTGACCTGAAAATCTGCTGCGTTTGTCAATTCCTATTAGACAAGCCTAGAGAGACTCGAAACGCCGTAAGGACCAGTTAAAGGTTCCCGAGAACTTTTGCCCCGATGTTGTAGCTCATATTGTTTCGGTACTCGACTTCGTCAGACGGGTAAACGCTTCGGCGTTTTCATAAGAGGAAATCGCTCGTAGTTCCATAATTCTGCGTATGCCGCAGCGAACATTCCGTAGTGCCGAAATTCTCGATGTTTCAATTATTTAGGGAAACGAAGGCGCATGCCGATAGTTCGATTCCGCTCAAGGCGGCAGATAAGTCTACGCTGCGATTTTGGGAACGCGCCGCTGGATCAATCGCAGGAATCGTTGGTTGAGAGCCCCCGCAACCAATTCATACATAAATCGCTCATTACACCGATATAACAGGCGATTAACCGCTAGCCTTCCTCACCGCCTCTGTCTCGCAGGGGCGGTTTTTGTCGTTTATAGCCACGAGAATATCGGAAAGACGTGCCTCTCCGACTATGAAAATGATTCAATTCCTTTCAAGGCGACAGACTTGCCGTCATCTGGTTTCTAGCCAGTTGATATACCGCTCGACGTCTACTCTATCATAGCCCAGGAAATGCCCGATCATTCGTTCGAAGTCAGGACGACGGCCAGGTAGAAAATCTTCGTATAAGTCATTGACGGCAAGCATAGCGTCGATACGCCAGGCTTGTTCTGGCAAAGCGTAAAAAACACGCCGCAATTTCCCCTGCTGATGCTCTTCTACGTTCTCTCTTTTTACCCAGCCCTCAGTCGCTACATTCTCATCGAATTCTTGTTCTGGGAACATCTCATATTCGCTGTCCAATTCTTCGGTGAACATACTCAAAGGTTTGAGCTTAACCTTCATTAGCTCAAGCTCCTTCCCTTCATGCGGCCCTACGAAATCGGGTAAATTACCTTTCACTGACTCTAGTCCTCCGTTTCTGGCTTTTGTGATTTCTTATAGCAATCTGGGCAGTAAGGGCTAAACAGGCCTCCATGAGGTGCTCCGCAATGCTCGCAGATGAAGGCTGGTGACTTCTTTTTGCTAGCGGGATCAACGGGTGTGCCATCCGGCCCCTTTGGAACGTTTGCGCTGCAAGAAGGCTCGTTGGCCGATGGTCTAGGGAACAGGCCGAGTTCGTCGACAGTGCCAAGCGGATTTACTGACGCATCGTGGCGTCGCCTTAACTGAGTTCGAGTCGCGGTAACACCTTTGGTCTGATTTTCACGCTGCAATCGACAAAGCGATTTCCCGCCAGGTCTAGAAGGCGTGAGCGCGAAGCTGGCGATGGTCTGTGGCGGACAGAAATTTCCGGTGAAGAAGAGAAAGATTGGCGATCTGGCCGTGAGTTGAGGCAAAACGCTGACATTGCCGCGCGGACTTGAAGCGCATCATGCGTCGCTCTCGTCCCACAGCAAGGCGAGAGTTCTCGGCGCGATTGTTCAATGCTTTGTGCGAGAAGTGTTCGACGCCCGGCATCATCTCCGCTTTGGCAGTTGAATAGGAACTTAGCTTGTCGGTCACCATCACGCGCGGTGCACGGCGCTGGCTCTTGAGCAGCTTGCGCATCAAACGCAGCGCGGCCGCCTTGTTTCTTTGGCCTTGCAACAGGGCATCAAGGACATAACCGTTTGCATCATTTCGCCGCCCACTCGGCGACGGTCTGGAATGAGACGTTAATGCCGCGCTCGGCCGGCAGATCTTCGACGTAGCGTAAGCTGAGCGGAAATCGGAAATACAGCCATACCGCATGGGCGATGGTCACGGCGGGAAAGTGGTGGCGTTTATAGCGGGTGGGCGAGGCTTCAGTCATGTAGGGACATTATCGTGCCAATCAGCATCGATCGGTTAAGGCGACGCCACCCTTGGTAGATATCGGGAGGAGCCAGCTCTTACGAGGCCGCGCCCCTCCCTTAAGATAGATCAGGCCCCTGCGCTGATTAGAAAGTGGAGCGTGAGGGTTACAAGCCAAGCGGACGTCAATGGCACCACGCCAACTGCGAGTATAGCTTTAGAGTTTTTCGCGTCTGCGCCAAAAATGGCGTGGACGGCCAGGAACAATCCGAGGGGCACTCCAATCCACATTGCTACTCCACCAAGTCCCAACGAAACACCGCAAATCCAAATCGCGGCGAACAAGTGAACGCCCATGCGCAGGGCCCACACGATCTTCTCACCGATATGATTGATCGAAACCATGTCAACCAATGAATCCATGAACAGCCACAGATAGCCAGCAAACTTGATCGCCGGCCCAGCGGGCAGATGCTCGACCAGCGGGATTAGGGCGAGGTGGTACGCCAGGCCGGCAATGTCCCCTGCGAAAAGACTGCGATGCTTGAGAGCGAACATCGATAGCCAACCTGTAAGAGAGATAAGCGGGAGAGCGATAAGAAATTCGGAAGTCATTACGTCATCCTTCAACGCGCTGTGCGCGATTTGATAAGAGCGTATCGACGCGACCGTGTCCCGCGGAGGAAGTTGTCAAACGCAGATCAACGGAGCATGCGAAACGCCTGCTACCGTCGTGGTCCGCGGCCCCTTTCAGTGGGGATGGAAACATCCCTGCGCATAACGCAGGGCGACCGGGGCTCACCATACCGGTCCACCATTTTCGACATGTCTGACTAACTGCCAGATCCCTGCGGAGTCAAGCCAAGTGTCCACGATCGTCGATAGCAGGAGGATTGCAGGCTTCCTCGGGTGCCCGGGATAAAGAACAACAGTTTTATGCGTCACCCATCCATTCGGTTTGCGCAGCGAGGCGCCTCAGCACATTCCAGTCATGCTCCGGCCGCTAGGTCGCAAACCGACAGACCTTGAGCAAACCTGGTGGAGACAAGCGAATGCGTATGTCTGCCCGGCTGCGATCTCCGCCGTTCAACCAGCACTACGGCTTGATCTTATCCCTAATGGCGTTGACCGATTCCTTGATCGCGCGCACCGTCTTGGCATCCAATCCCACGGCATCCTCAATACAGCGCCCGACGTCTGAAGCGCTAGTACGCAGATCATGCCCTTTTCGGGTCAGGTGAATAAGAACCTCGCGCTCATCGCTTGGATTGCGAGTCCGGGTGATCAGACCGGCCACATCCAGTCGTTTCAGAAGCGGTGTCAGTGTGCTGGAATCCAGGAACAGCGTCTTTCCCAGTTCCTTCACGGTCTGACCGTCTCGATTCCACAACGTCACCATCACAAGATACTGCGGGTAGGTGAGACCCAGTTTATCGAGCAATGGCCGGTAAAGTTGGGTGAAGGCGTGGCTTGCTGAGTATAGTGAAAAACACAGCAATCCCGTCACGTCTGCGCGGGTATCTCGGGCGTCCGTTGGTGTGTCAGCCATGGCAATCTCCTTTGCTTAGAAAATAATTTGTACGCGATTAGATTGCAAGCTGTTGACATCTGGAAAACGATCAAGCATATAGATCGTGCACAAATGAATTGCGCACAACTTAACAGCGGGAGCACTTCATGTCGATTTTCACCACCACCGATGGGACGCAGCTTTTTTACAAGGACTGGGGTACGGGGCAGCCGATCCTGTTTGCCCATGGCTGGCCTCTGTCATCCGACGCATGGGATCAGCAGATGCTGTTCTTTAGCCAGAACGGTTTCCGGGTTATCGCCCATGACCGTCGCAGCCACGGCCGCTCCGATCAGACGTTCCACGGCAATAACATGGATCAATATGCTGACGATCTGGCAGAACTGATTGAAGCGCTCGACCTGTCCGACCTGATCCTGGTTGGCCATTCCACCGGCGGCGGCGAAGTCGCGCATTACCTCGGCCAGCATGGCACGGCGCGTGTTGCCAAGGTGGTTCTGGTCGGCGCGGTTCCGCCGCTGATGCTGAAGACCGCCGGCAATCCGAACGGTACCCCGATCGAGGTTTTTGACAGCATACGCGAAAACACGGCGAAGAACCGTTCGCAGTTCTTTTTCGATCTGACTGTGCCCTTCTACGGCTTCAACCGGGATGGAGTGACCACCAATGACGGTTTGCGGGAGAATTTCCGCCGTATCGGTCTGCAGGGCGGCATCAAGGGCCAGTATGATTGCGTCCGCGAATTCTCCGAGGTGGATTACACAAGGGACCTGCAGAGCATCGACCGCCCGACGCTGATCATCCACGGCGATGACGACCAGATCGTGCCAATCGAGGCTTCTGCGCATCTGGCTGCTGACCTTGTGGCTGATGCTACGCTGAAAATATATGCGGGTGGCTCTCACGGGCTGGCAGAAACCGAGGCGGACCGCTTCAACGCCGATGTGCTCACCTTCATCCGCGGCTGAACATCTTCAGCCTCACTGACCAAAACTTATCCAGTATCCCTCAAATTGAGAAAAGGAACCATCATGTCCAAGTTTGTTGCAAGCCTTGCCGTTGCCAGCGCTCTGCTCTCCGGTAACGTATCTGCCCAACCTGCCAAGCCAACCGTCGTTCTGGTGCACGGAGCCTTCGCCGACTCTTCGAGCTGGAACGGAGTGACCCGGATCCTGTTGGAGGACGGCTACCGCGTCGTTGCTGTTGCCAATCCGCTGCGCAGTGTTTCAACCGACGCTGCCTATGTCTCTGATGTCGTAGCCAACATCGAAGGTCCCGTGGTTCTCGTCGGTCATTCCTATGGCGGCCAGGTGATCACGACCGCCGCCAATGGCAGAGGTAACGTCAAGTCACTCGTATACGTGGCGGCCTTTGCTCCGGAAGAAGGGGAGGCGGCGGCTGATCTTGCCGGCAAGTTCCCCGGTGGTACGCTCGGCCAGGCCCTTGCAGCGCCTGTGAAGCTCGCCGACGGCGGTACCGACCTCTCCATCGATCAGGAAAAGTTTCATGAGCAGTTCGCTCATGATGTGGGCGCCGACGATGCAGCCTTGATGGCGGCCGGTCAACGGCCGATCACTGAGGCCGCGCTGACCGAGAAGTCTGGCAAGCCCGCCTGGAAGGCCCTGCCCTCCTACTTCATCTACGGCGATGGTGACAAGAACATCCCGGCTGCAGCTTTGAGCTTCATGGCTGAACGCGCAAGATCAAAGCACACCGTCGTGGAAAAGGGTGCTTCACATGTGGTGATGGTCTCCCAGCCACAGGCCGTCGCTGATCTCATTGAGGAAGCTGCGCAGTAGCTGTCCGTGCTGTAACTGGCCGGTCGCTGTAGGGCGACCGGCCTCATTCGAGGTTTTTCAAAGATGAACGCGTCCATCGATCTTTGGTGCCGGTCCTGGTCGCGAGAAGGCAAATATGTATTGCTGGCCGTCCGCAGCGTGCATCGCAAATGCGATAGTCGCCTGAAAACCAAAGTGTCCCAAGAGGCTGCCTGCGCGGGCGCGGCTTACTGGATCACCGTTAAGGCCAAACATCTGGCTGCCGCCACTCAATGGCAGCCCGAGCGTCGGGTGGCCAATTCGTCAGGATTGTAATGTCCTCGAACGTTCTGTGGCGATCGACGGGGATGCTTGCCAGCAGATAGAAGCCATAGCTCAACTCTCCAGCCAATGACTTCATCAGCGCGTTGGTAGCGGTGCTAGGAGATTGCAGCCCCAGCCACTGCGAGCCTGCGGTTGAAGTAGGTTGGTCTGGGACGCTTTCGTGTCCGCGTTCTTCTTCGCAGATATCGTCGAGTGAGGAAGTCTTCATGATGTGGCTGAGTTCTTTCTTTTGCCCTAGCCGTGATGGGCGTTAGTGATGGACAAATCGTCTGCCGGAAGTGCCGTTCTCCCCGAACGAACCGATACTCTCGATGTACGGCGGAAAAGCTGCGGGATAAGTTGGCATCGCCGGGTCGATTGAGAATGATATCGATCCTAGCCTAGGCAGATGCCTTTGCGTAACGTCGTCGGACCTCTGCGTCGGCTGCCGGCCCCGCCGCCCATCGAAATCGAGGATCGGATAAGGGACGTCCACTTAGGCCGTCAATCAAAACGGGTTCAGCCTCGACACCCGTTCGGGAGTCGATGATCACGACGTTCCGCTCGCCAGGTGAAAAGTGCCGGTTGCCAAAGGCCAGAAGTGAGTGAAGTACCGTTTCAAAGTCACGACACCTATCCGTGACGAGGTACTCGTATCGGGGCGGCTTCGCCGTGTATTGCCGACGCTCAAGCATCCCGGCCTCTACAAGCGTCTTCAGGCGCTTGGCGAGGATGCTGGGGGCTATGCCCAGGCTTTGCTCGAATTCGTCGAAGCGCTTGTAGCCATAAAGTGCGTCCCGAAGGATCAGCATCGACCACCACTCGCCGACGTGTTCCAGACTGCGTGCGACAGGACATGACATGGCGCCGAAACTTACGTGCTTCACCCTGTTTATCCTTGACTTGAAAGAGTGGCTGTTCGCAGATAGATGTAACTTCTATTATGATAGTTTGTCCGTGTTGCAAACACAAGTGCGCGGTCGCTCATGGAGCAGAGTATGTATTCAAATGTCGATATTGCAGCAAAGCTTGTCGCTGCCTCGGCCGATCAGCAGCGCAACCCGCTTGACAGTTCCGAGGCGCCTCAACTGATGTCACCCGAAGACGCCGATGCGATGATCGCTGATCTGGGGAGCCGGGCCCGGACCGCTTCGGGGGTTCTTGCATTGGCATCGACTTTGCAAAAGTCGGAAGCACTGCTTAACGCCGCGCGCCTGATCCGCGAGCGACAGGCTGACATCCTTGCAGCAAATGCTGAAGACCTCTGTCTTGCAGACAAGGTCGGAATCTCGGCTCCGATGAGGGACCGGCTCGAACTCGATGCATCCCGCCTCGAACAGGTAGCCTCTTCACTTCGCGCCATCGCAGCGCTTCAAGACCCGGTCGGTCAACTCATTGACAGCGGGGTTCAGCCGAACGGCCTGCTCCTCAAACGTGTAAGGATCCCACTTGGAGTGATTGGCATCATCTTCGAAAGCCGCCCGAACGTGACCATGGACGCCGGAGGCCTTGCCTTGATGGCGGGAAACGCCGCGTTGCTGCGTGGCGGTTCCGAAGCACGTCTGACGAACCGAGCGCTGCATTCAGTTTTGGTGGAAGGTGTAGTCGCCGCGGGACTGCCGCAGAATTCCATTCAGATGATAAGCACGACCGATCGCGCCGCGGTTGGCGCGATGTTGAGAGGGCAGGGTGTTCTCGACGTGATAATTCCTCGTGGCGGCAAGGGACTTGTCGAGCGGGTGCAGACAGAGTCGCGCGTTCCGGTCCTTGCGCACCGTGATGGCATCAACCACACCTTTGTGCATGCAGCAGCGGATCCCGACATGGCGGATAGGATCGTCGTCAATGCGAAGATGCGCCGGACAATTGTCTGCGGTTCGACCGAGACTCTACTGATTGACAGGTCCTATCCGTTCGCGCGTCGACTGGTCGCAGCACTCGCCGATGCCGGCTGCGCCCTTCGCGCTGACGAAGACGCACTCCGTCTCGATGAACGCATGGAGCCCGCGACGCCAGAAGACTGGGACACCGAATACCTTGATGCAATCTGCTCTGTTGCCATGGTCGACGGGGTCGAAGGTGCGATGAGGCATATCGCTCGACATGCTTCCCATCACACGGATGCGATCATAACATCCGAGGAAACGGTCGCCGCCCGCTTCCTGGCGGGCGTCGATAGTGCAATCGTCATGTGGAACGCCTCGACGCAGTTTGCCGACGGCGGAGAGTTTGGTCTGGGCGCAGAGATCGGTATTTCGACGGGCCGCCTTCACGCGCGCGGTCCTGTCGCCTTGGAGGGCCTAACCACGTACAAATGGCAAGTCATTGGAATTGGGCAGTCGCGGATCTAGCCAAAATATGCCGATTGAGAGGGCGCTAGCATGGCATCCATCAACTGATATGTGACCTTCAGCCGATGTAAAACATCCGCTAGACGTCTAGGCCCGTCATTGCCCACTGAAGCAGACCGTCGGGATCAATATGTTTTCTTCTCATGGCGTCTGCATCTAGGCGCGTCGATGCGCGCGTTCATGGCATACCTTCGAGATCAGGCGCAGCAATATCGCACCTATGTGTGAAACGGGGTACCGGCCAAGGACTGGCCGTGATCAATCAGTGTGTGGGACTATTGCATCAAGTGGAATGATGAACTGTGAAGTCTGATCGTTCTCAACGATAGACATCTGGCGCACCTTCGAAATGCGGATTGGGAATGAACCCGTCCAACTGTTTCGCAGGAGCACACAATGAAACTTTATCATCATCCGCTTTCAGGTCATTCGCATCGGGCTTGCCTGATGGTCTCACTTCTCGGGCTGCCACATGAACTGGTCGAGATTGACCTGAAATCCGGCGCACACAAGCAGCCGGAATTTCTGAAACTGAATCCCTTCGGCCAGGTTCCCGTGCTGGAAGACGATGGCATCATTGTCGCCGACAGCAATGCCATCCTGGTCTACCTTGCCAAGAAGGCAGCCCGCGCCGATTGGTTTCCAGAGGACGCGGCGGGTGCCGCCGCCGTCCAGCGTTGGTTGTCGGTTGCCGCGGGTGAGGTCGCCTATGGCCCAGCTGCTGCGCGACTGGTCACTGTTTTTGGAGCCAAGTTCAATCCTGAGGAAGTCATCAACCGCGCCCATACACTGCTCGGCAGGCTTGAAAGCCACCTTGCCGATCGCAACTGGCTTGTCGGTGCTGGTCCGACGATCGCGGATGTGGCGATCTACAGCTACGTGGCACGGGCGCCTGAAGGCAATGTCGATCTGTCTGCCTATCCGGCCGTCGATGCATTTCTCCGGCGTATCGAAGCGCTACCGGGCTTTGTCCCCTTCGTTAAAACGCCTGCAGGCCTTACCGCCTGACGCTCTGATCAGGGCGTGCGGCTGAGCACGCCCGGTCTACTTGGTTGGGGAGATGAGACATGAGCGAAATTCTGAAGACGTTGCCGGCCTGGCACGAGGGTGAAATCTACCTTCAAGAGAAGGTTGGCGTGGTGGAACGCATGGCGACTGTCGGCCAACGCGTTATCCGCGACTTCATGCCGGATCAACATCGCGACTTCTACGCGCAACTGCCTTACGTTGTCGTGGGCTGCTTGGACAAAGGTGGTGATGCCTGGGTGACCCTTCTTGAGGGGAAACCCGGCTTTATCTCCTCTCCCACATCCACAATCCTCAACATCGAAGCAATGGCGCATACGAGCGATCCGGCAAGCGAGGGGCTGGCCGATGGCCAGCCGATCGGCCTTCTCGGTATGGAAATGCACACACGCCGCCGTAACCGCATGAACGGTTTCGTGTCGCATGTTCCGGGGGGTATCCGTGTTGATGTCGACCAGAGCTTCGGAAACTGCCCGCGCTATATCCAGCTGCGTGATTTTGAGTTTGTCCGTGATCCGGGTGAAGCATTTTCCGGCGCGGTCGAAGACCTGCAAGCGCTTGACGGTGATGCCCGTTCGATGATCACCGCGGCAGATGCATTCTTCGTGGCGTCCTATGCCGACCGGCAGGACCGGCGTCAGGTCGATGCGTCGCATCGCGGCGGTAAGGCGGGGTTCGTTCGTGTTGCCGACGATGGAACGCTGACAATTCCGGACTTTGATGGCAATCTCTTCTTCAACACGCTCGGTAACATCGTGCTGAACGGCAAAGCCGGGCTGCTCTTCATCGACTATGCAAATGGCGACATGCTGCAGATGACTGGCGATGCCGAGGTCATTCTTGACTCGCCAGAGATTGCCGCCTTCCAGGGTGCTGAACGGCTATGGACCTTCAAGGCGCGCCGGATCGTCCGTCGGCGCAATGCGCTGGCATTGCGCTGGGCCTTCCGGGAAAATGGCTGGTCTCAGAATTCCCTGATGACGGGTGACTGGGCGCAGGCCGCCGATCGGCTCAATGCCGCAGCGCTCGCCACCCAGTGGCGCCGCTTGACGGTGACGCGGATCGTCGAGGAGAGTGCCTCGATACGCTCGTTTCATCTGCAGCCTCGCGAAGACGCAGGCTTGTTGCCCCATAGTGCCGGGCAGCATCTGCCGATCCGGATCAAGATTCCCGGCTTCGACAAACCCGTGATCCGGACTTACACACTGTCGGTCGCTCCCTCCGACGGGATCTACCGCATCAGCGTCAAACGCGACGGCGCCGTGTCGCAGTACCTCCATGACCACATCCACGTCGGCGACATGATGGAGACGCGGGCACCGGCCGGAGATTTCACCATCGACGCCAGCGCCCTCCGCCCGGCGGTACTTCTTGCCGGCGGAGTCGGGATCACGCCACTACTCGCCATGCTGCGCCACGTGGTCTACGAAGGCCTGCGAAAACAACGCATCCGGCCCCTGATCCTGTTCCATGCCGCGCGTTCGATGGCAGAGCGGCCGTTCGACCGCGAAATCGCCGAGCTGGTCAATGCCGGCCAAGGTGCCATCAGGCTGATCCGGGTCCTCAGCGACGCGGACGGGGCTAGCGAAGGCATCGACTACGATGCGATCGGCCGTATCGATATGGGGCTGCTGTCCCGTCACCTGCCGTTCGGCGACTATGACTTTTACGTCTGTGGGCCGCCGCAGTTTACCCAGTCCCTCTATGACGGGTTGCGCGGCTACAACATCGCAGACAGCCGCATCCATGCCGAAGCCTTCGGCCCATCATCCCTGAAGCGAATCCTCGAAGCAGGGGTAACCGCTCCGGTGCGCCCGCCGCCATCGACCAAGCCGGTGTCGGTCGCCTTCATGGGATCGCTGAAGGAGGCGCGCTGGACCCCTGAGGCCGGCACCCTGCTGGAACTGGCGGAAGCGCGCGGTCTGGAGCCTGAGTTCAGTTGCCGCGAAGGCACATGCGGCACCTGCCGGACAAAGCTCACCAAGGGTGCGGTGACCTACATAAAGGAGCCGACGGCGGGGATCGCCGAAGGCGAGGTGCTGCTGTGCTGCGCGGTACCGACCGAGCGGGACAATGGTCAGGAAAACCGGATCCAAATTGAACTGTGATGCGCCTGATTGATGCGTCTGGCGCAAGAGTATCTTCCTCGTTTTCGACATTCACCACAGAGCCGAACCGGCGCATCTTCATCAAGACGAAAGGTACAGCCTTTCGCAATCACCTCAAGGAGATAGACATGTCACGCATTCCAACACCTGCCACGATCGCTGATGCACCGGAAGCATCACGCCCTGTGCTTGAAGCGATCCAGAAGCAGATTGGCTCTGTCCCGAACATCTTTCGTCTGGTAGCGAATAGCCCCGCTGCCTTGAATGGTCTGACGGGACTACAGGGCGCTCTCGGCAAGGGCAAGCTTGCACCCGCCACCCGCGAGCGGATCGCGCTGACCATGGCCGAAGCCAATGGCTGCGACTACTGCCTGTCCGCCCACACCTATACGGGCACGAAGTTCGCCAAGCTGGATGAAAACGAGATCGACGCCAACCGCCGCGGTACGTCGAGCGACCCGAAGGCCGCCGCCGCCGTCGAATTCGCCCGTGTGCTTGTCGATGCTCGCGGTTCGGTTCCTGCCGGCGAGGTCGAGAAGGTCCGCGCTGCCGGTTACAGCGATGCGGAAATTCTGGAAATCATCGCCCATGTCGCGCTGAACACCTTCACCAACTACGTCAACGAGGCACTGGGCACCGAGATCGATTTCCCCCGCATCGATCGCCTTGCCGCATGAGCAAATGACGGGTGGTCGCCAGCCTGCGGCCACCCTCCATCCTGTACCAACTCCAAAAAAGGAAATGCAGATGTCCCGCCCACCACTTCCGCCCTTCGATCAAAAGAGTGCTATCGAGAAGGTCCGCCTTGCCGAAGATGGCTGGAACAGCCGCGATGCCGCCAAGGTGGCGCAGGCCTACACGCTGGACACGCGCTGGCGCAACCGCGCCGAATTCGTTACCAGCCGCGCCCAGGCCGAAGCCTTCCTGACGCGCAAATGGAACCGAGAACTTGATTATCGGCTGATCAAGGAGATCTGGGCCTTCCAGGGAAATCGCATCGCAGTTCGTTATGCGTATGAATACCACGACGACAGTGGTCAGTGGTATCGCGCCTATGGAAATGAGAACTGGGAATTCGCCGAGGATGGTTTGATGCACGCACGCCACGCCAGCATCAACGAGCACCCGATCACCGAGGCGGATCGCAAATTCCGCTGGCCGCTGGGCCGCCGGCCGGACGATCATCCGGGCCTGAGCGACTTCGGTTTTTAAAGGCCGAAAGCTCTTTTCTGGATGAATTACCGTCACGCGATACAGGCTCGGTGCTCGAGCACGATTTTTTGCCCATAATCGCGCTCGCCGCCATTGGCGGTGAGCGTCGTTCGACCGATGCCGGGCAAAAGATGGAAGGGCGCTGGTGATAACCGGCGCGGAATTGACACTGCATGGAGGGGCTCGTCTTTTGACTTTCAACTCGCAAAAGCAATCGTTCCGCGCTTGCGCCAAGCAAAGTAAACCGCGAAAGCGCAATCACAGCAGGACTCGATGAGCGTGTTTGTACAGTGATCCAGCAAATAGGAGCGGCATATATGGGCGGTTCACCCCGCCGACTTTCGTAGGCTTCAAAGCGATAGAATTTTCAAATGTAGTTTCATGATCGCAGGCAAAGTGGATTACGCTTTGGCTTCATTTGGCGTTTGATACGAGTTTGCCGGCCGTGCCACAATCGCACCGATACCAGCGATTGGAGGACGGAATGGATCGATGGCAGGCAATGCGGATATTTGCAAAAGTTGCAGAAACCGAGAGCTTTGCAGAGGCGGCACGCCACATGCACATGAGCGCGCCGGCGGTCACGCGGGCTGTTGCAGCCCTGGAGGATCTTATCGGTGCTCGTTTGTTCGTGCGGACGACGCGTTCGGTGAAAATGACAGAGGCAGGTAACCGATATTTCGATGATTGTCGGCGTATTTTAGCAGATATTGCAGAGGCCGAGGCAGCAGCGGGCGGCTCCTATGCCACCCCAACCGGCACACTGACCATTACCGCATCGGCGCTGTTCGGGCAGATGTATGTGCTACCCATCGTTGCCGAATTTCTGAATACCTATCCAGCCATGCACGCGAGGACGCTGTTTATCGACCGCCCCGTCAACATCATCGATGAAGGCGTGGATGTGGCGGTTCGTGTCGGTCATCTGCGGGATTCAGGGTTCGCTGCCATCAGGGTCGGTACCGTCAGGCACGTCATCTGCGGATCACCGCAATATCTGGAAACGCATGGCGTCCCGGCCGTGCCGGCAGACCTCAAGAGTCATCGCATCGCTGCGTCGACGAGCGCATGGGCATCGCCCGAATGGCGCTTCGCCAGCGACCATCGCGTCACGATCGACCCCGCCCTGCAGTGTAATACCAATGAGGCGGCAATAGCGCTGGCGCGTGCTGGTTGGGGACTGACCAGGGTATTGCATTACCAGATCGGACCTGCCCTGATAGCAGAGGAGTTGAAGATCGTGCTAAGCGACTATGAGGAGCCGCCAATGCCCATCCACATCCTGCATCCCGAGGGACGTAACGCACCCGCAAAGGTTCGCGCCTTCGTGGACATGGCAGCAGCGCGGCTGCGGGCAAACGGACTTTTGAACTAATGTCGCCACAATTTCCGACACGTAGTTCGTTTTGGCCAATTATGGTGGCGCGTCTATGGAAGACCCGAGGCCCACAAACTCAGCGCGTCAACTTCTGAATTTACTCTGCCGCATCGTGGGGTACGCGACATTACGAGGAGCAGCCGTTTGCGAGCATAGATTGTCTTGGCGCGTGCAGAAAAACCCTTTGAAGGGAGCTTCAGCCATTGCAGTGGTATGTTATATGAAGCCGGTACAATGGGGCAGACGAATAAAAACGCGCCTGCCCCTGTCTGGTTTTCCCAATGGGCTCAAATCTGCGCAGAGCCGCCGTCGACAAATAGTTCGGTGCCATTGACGAAGCTGCTTTCATCAGATGCCAGGAATACCGCTGCGTTGGCGGTTTCGACCGGCTCTCCCAATCGGCCAAGTGGTATTCCGGCAAGGCTCAGTCTCATCATCTCATCACGTTCTTCTTCGGTCTTTCCCAACGCATGCCAACCGGGTGTCGAGGTTGCACCCGGAACAAGGACGTTGACCCGAATAGCACGAGACGAAAGCTCCAGGATCCAGCTGCGGGCAAAGCTTCGCACGGCTGCTTTCGTTGCGCCGTATACACCGAATGCGGGAATGCCTTTTGAAGCCGCCGTCGAACCTGTCAGGATAATCGACGACTTGTCCCGCAGCAGCGGCAAAGCCTTTTGGACCGTGAACAGCGTTCCCTTGACGTTAATGCTGAATGTGCGATCGAAATGATCTTCAGTAACCGCCTCCAGTGTTGAGAATTCTCCTCCGCCAGCATTGGCAAATACGATATCAAGATGGCCGGCTTCCGCCTTGATGATGGAATATAGCTTGTCCAGATCTTCAAGGTTCGAAACGTCGCCTCGGACACCTCGCGCATTCATGCCGACTTCTGCAACCGCCGCGTCCAGTTCGGCTTTACGGCGGCCGGTCATGAAAACAAGCGCCCCTTCTTCAGCAAATCGCTTCGCAGTTGCCAGGCCGATTCCGCTATTTGCACCCGTTACAAGGGCGACTTTTCCGTTAAGTCTCATGTCAGTCTCCAAAGTCAAACAAGCCTCTGTTGGCTTGATCCACGATGTAGACATGCGCTTTCATTTACGCTAGTACCTACATTTTTGTAAGGATAAAAAGATGAAACCTCGATCGATCAATTGCGGCTTGGATGTTTCGTTGACTGTGCTTGGCGGCAAATGGAAGCCGCTCATACTTTTTCACCTAAGTGGTAAGGTGCTCCGATTCAGCGAACTACGCCGAAGCGTTGTCGGCATCAGTGAAAAGGTTCTGATCAATGAATTGAAAGAGTTGGAAAGGGACGGGATTTTATTGCGGACCGATTACGGCGAGAACCCGCCGAAGGTGGATTATCGTATTACGGAGTTCGGTTCGACACTTGCCGCTGCCCTTGTGCCTCTCTGCGAATGGGGAGATAGAAACCGAAGCATTGTCGAAGATGCGCCGAATTGACCCGCGAATTTGGCGCTCATTTAACCATGCGTGGGCGGCTCAGTTAAAGATCAAGTTCCATAGTTCAATTTTACGCCATAGTTTGCCTTTTCATTGGCTTACCTCCGGTACAAAAGGCCAATCGCCCGACTCCCGCCAAGAACGAGGCAATGACCGCTTTGCGCCGTCAATTCGGACGTAAAGGCAATACCCTATGGTGCTCGAAAGCGGACATGCCTTTAAGACAGTGTTACGCCGCCTATGCGCCAAGAAGAAGCATTGCGTCAGCCGATGATCGCCTTCACGAAATCTGCGAATGCCCGTGCCTTTGCGCTGGCCAGCCGCCCGGTCGGAAATATCGCCCAAAGGTCGATGTCCGGAAGGGTCCATTCCTCAAGTACGCGTACTACGTCGCCGCTCTGCAATTCAGGCCAGAACATCCAGTCCGATGTCACGGCCAAGCCCATATCGGCCTTCACGGCAGCGCGGATGCCCTCAGCAGCTGTGAAGCGCACTCGTCCTGACACCGCGACCGAGGCCTCAGTGCCATCTCTGTGGAAAGTCCAGCTATTTCCAAGCTGGGTATAGACGACGGCCTGATGCGCGGCGATGTCCGCAGGCACCTGCGGGATGCCATGCTCATTGAGATAGGCAGGTGTTGCGACCACGGACCGGCGGCCGGTGGCAATCTTGCGGGCGACTGCGGCGCTGTCTGAGAGTTCGCCCATGCGCAGTGCGATATCGATGCCTTCGGAGACGAGGTCGATCACCCTGTCGTCGAGAACGACGTCGACCTGCAGGTCGCAATGCGCGGCCATGAACTCCGCCAGTCGTGGGATCACCATCAGCCTGGCGAACGTCGTTGCCGCACTGACACGGAGGCGGCCAGACAAGCCAGCACCGGCACCCTTCGCCTCCAGCTCCGCCTCTTCCGCCTCATGGATGGCGGTCTTTGCTCGCTCGTAGAAGCGAACGCCCGCATCGGTCGGGGAAAGGCCGTGTGTCGATCGGATAAGGAGGCGAACTTGAAGCCGGTCTTCCAACTGCGCGATCGTCTTCGAGATTGCCGGCTGACCGACGCCGATCTGTCGTGCCGCCTGCGAGAAGGACCCTGTCTCCACCACTCGCACGAATGCGCTCATCGCCTGTAATCTGTCCATCGCTTATTCCCCTTGAGAATAAATATTATCGCTTCAAGCTGCCTGCCGCAAGGCGGAAGGAATGGGCATATCTGTCTTCAACGGAAAACGATCCGATGGAGATGAAAGATGATCGAAGTCCACGCCTTTGCCACCCCGAACAGCGTCAAGGTGCTGATCGCCCTCGAAGAACTGGGGCTGCCCTATGAGCTCAAGCCGGTCAATGTGCGCATGGGCGAGCAGAAGGCCGATGCATTCCTCGCTCTCAATCCGAACGGCAAGGTGCCGGTCCTGGTCTCCGATGGCTTTGTGCTGACGGAAAGCGCTGCCATCCTCGTCCACCTTGCCGAGAAGACGGGCAAGCTTCTACCGGAAGATAGCGTCGGTCGCGCCCGCGTCTTCGAACAGCTCTTCTTCCATGCCTCGGGCTTGAGCCCTGCCTTTGGAAATGCCGGCTTCTTCAAGCGCTCGTCTCCCGAGCCGCAGCCGATCGCCGAAGCCCGCTTTACCGCCGAGGCCGATCGCATCCTCGGCCTGCTTGATGCCAAACTCGCCGCGCAGCCCTTCGTCGCCGGCGAGGAGTTCACGATCGCCGACATCGCTCATTTTGGCTGGATGTGGCGCATCTCCTTTCCCGGCCTGACCCTCGACCGCAGTCCGCACCTTTCCCGCTGGTTCGAGACCGTTGCTGCGCGTCCGGCCGTCCGGAAGGCCATTGCTCGCGTCGAAGCCATCGTGCCCGCCGCCTGATCCTCCCATCCACGAATCCATCCCGACATACAGGAGAACCATTATGTCCAAGTTCGACACCTACAAGAATTCCTTCGCCAATGCCCGCCTGACCCGTTCGCCGAGCGGGGTGCTCGAAGTCGCGCTGCACACCGATGGCGGGAAACTCGTCTTCAACGGCCACACCCATGAGCAGTTCGTCGAGCTCTTCCACCAGATCGGCGCCGACACCGAAAACCGAGTCGTCATCCTGACTGGTTCAGGCGATGCCTTCATGGATGTGATCAGCTCCGAGGGCTTCGATTTCTTCTCGCCCCGCGGCTACGACAAGATCTTTCGTGAGGGCCGCAAGGTTCTGATGAACATCCTCGACATTGAGGTGCCGATGATCACCGCCCTCAACGGCCCGGTCCTGCTTCACTCGGAGTATGCACTGCTCACCGATATGATCCTCGCAACGCCGGAAACAGTCTTCCAGGACAAGCCGCATTTCGATTTCGGTATCGTGCCGGGTGACGGGGTCAACCTGCTCTGGCCGGAAGTCATCGGCAGCATCCGCGGGCGCTATTTCATCCTCACCCGCCAGGTGCTCGATGCGGCTACCGCCAAGGACTGGGGCGTGGTCAACGAGATCGTGCCTGCCGACCGGCTTCTCGCCCGCGCCCACGAGATCGCCGAGGGCATTGCAGCCCTTCCGCCGCTGACCTCGAGCTACACCCGCATCGCGCTGACCCAGAAGCTGCGCCGGATCATCGATCAGGACGGTGGCTATGGCCTCGCTCTCGAAGGCATCAGTGCGGCGGAAGTGGCCCGCTCGATGGCTGCCAACGGCTAGCCGCATCCCAATCCAATTCCAGTTCAAGGAGAATGACGATGACACTGCAATCCAAGCTCGATGCTTTCAAGGCCGATTTCGAAGCCGGCAAGCCGCCCTATAACGTCCCCTATTCGGTGATCGAGACTATGCACCGGGCCACGGCCGAACTGATCGCTTCGGGCGCTGCCCAAAAGGCACTGAGGGCGGGCGATAGGCTGCCGGAATTCACCCTTTCCGATCCTGACGGCAATCCGGTTTCGTCTGCCGACCTTCTGGAGCATGGACCGTTGGTCATCAGCTTCTATCGTGGTGTTTGGTGCCCCTATTGCAACATGGAACTTCAGGCCCTGCAGGAAGCGCTGCCGCAGTTCGAGGCGATGGGTGCGAAGCTCGTCGCCATCTCGCCGCAGAACCCGGTCAACAGCCGGAAGTCTGTCCGCCAGAACAACCTGACCTTCCCCATCCTCTCGGACCCGCATAACGATGTCGCCGCCGCATTCGGCCTGCGCTTTGAGATGCAGGACTATCTGATCGAGCTCTACAAGTCGCTGAAGAACGATCTGCCCGCATTCAACGGTGATCCGAGCTGGACGCTGCCGATGCCGGCCCGCTACGTCGTCGGTCAGGACGGCTCGATCCTCTATGCCGAAGTGAACCCGGACTATACTCGCCGTCCGGAGCCGGACGACATGCTGCCGGCGCTTCGCCGCGCAACCAGCCTCGCCGCCTGATCTTGTCCGCCCCAAAACCTGTGGAGACGAGGCCCTGCTTCCCGCAGAAGCGGGGCCGAAAGGATATGCGATGAAGAAGACCTTTCTGATTACCGGTGCCAGCAAAGGCATCGGACTGGCGCTCGCAAAACGGTTGTCGGCTCAGGGTGACGCGGTGATCGGCATCGCCCGCCATGCAGTTGACGACTTTCCCGGCACCCTGCATGAGCTTGATCTCGGCAACGACGAAACGCTCGACAGGCTTGCGGACATCGTGCGCGATAGCGGCGTCGACGGCATCGTCAACAATGTCGGCCTTGTGCGTGCCGCGCCGCTGGGTAGCATTGCCGTCGATACGCTGGACGAGGTGTTGCGGGTCAACCTGCATCCGGCACTCGTCGCGGCGCAGGCGGCCCTTGTCGGAATGAAGGCGCGGGGATGGGGCAGGATCGTCAACATCTCGAGCCTGACGGTGCTGGGCAGTTTCGAGCGCACGAGTTATGCGGCTGCCAAGGCAGCCCTCGTGAGCTTCACCCGGAGCTGGGCGCTTGAACTTGCCGCGACGGGGATCACGGTAAACGCGGTGTCGCCCGGTCCGACGGAGACGGAGCTCTTCCGAGCCAACAATGCACCCGGCAGTGAGGGAGAGGCACGTTATCTTTCTGGAGTCCCAATGGGGCGCTTCGGCAAACCAGAGGAAATCGCAGCCGCGATTGCCTTCCTGCTCTCGGACGATGCCGCGTTCATGACCGGACAGGTGCTGCATGTCGATGGCGGCGCTTCGATTGGCAAAGCATCGATTTAGGGTCCGGAGTCCGCATTGGGCCGGACTCAGTCAACAGCTTCAGATGCCCGTATGCCTGCTTTCGCCACTCGATGCCCAAAACCGGGCTGTTCCCTCCCGGCGCCCTTGCGGAGATGATTTTCGGTTTGCCCCATACATGCGGACGACAGAGATGCCTTCAAAAGCGCCTGGCTGGAAGGCATTCGTTCGAAGTCGCTCATCAGGTTCCGCGCGTGGATTAAAGACCAGGACGGCGCCTTTGTTGCCTTTGAAAGTTACGCCGTTCCCCTCGAGGACGATGCAGGTGTGATAATCGAATGGCACGGCATTTCTGTCCCGCGCCACGAGACGGTCCCAACGCCGTCTGTTCAGTTGACACCCGCGCGTAAAGCATTCGACATTGCTTAAATATTGGGTTGTTCCGGAGAAACTACAAGTTCGAAAGAGCTTTCGCGCTCAAGACGGTTGTTGATCGGAAGTCTTCAGGCCGACGAGCCTGAGCCTTCGGAGAACTTCCTGGGGTGCCGGCGCCCGCCACACGGTCTGGAAGCACTCCACCACATTGCTTGCGGTGACCGCAAGACCGGGCAGCGCAACCCAGTCGGGGGCCGGCCTGCCGAGGAGCGCGGTCACTGTGATGGAGGCTGCGCTCTCACCCTGGCGAAATGGCTGCTGGGCGGCAATCGCGACGAGGGGATCGCTGGCAGCAAGCCCGATCGCCGCCGCATGGCCGAGATCCACGGTCGTCATCGGAATCTTGCGCCCTAGCGTTTTGAGAACGCCGGCGGCCATCATTGCCGGCGTGTCCCAGACGACAAAGAGGCCGGCGAGATCCGGATGGGCTTCTGCAAGAGCGCGCGTGGTTGCGGCAACTGCCGACAGGGCCGGAAACCGCTGAACTCGCAGCGTAACGTCCGGACGGTGGACCTGCATCCATTTGACGAAGGCGATTTCCCGCTCGTTGGTCGCGAAGAAATCGGCGTCGTAGCCGAGCACGCCGACCTCCGCACCATCAGGCAGATGCGGCGACAGGCCTTCCGCGGCGATCTTGCCGAGGCCGAAATTGTCCGCCGAGACGAGGGAGATGTAGTCTTTTCCCGGGAGAAGTCCGGTCGGTGCGTTGTCGAGCAGGATGAGCTTTATGCCGGCCGCAGACACGCGCGCATGCGCCGCGGCCACTTTCGAATTGGCGACGGGCAGGGATATGATGGCATCCGGTGCTTCCTCGATCAGCCGCCCGAGTGCCTCGATCTGGACCTCCGGCGTGAAGGCGCAGTCGACCACGTCGATGACCGCAACCCCGCAATTGCCGAGCATGCCGATGATGCCGGAAAGCTGCTGTTTGGCCCAGTCGCTTTCGAGCGTGTGCAAAATGACGGCGACCCGCAAGCCTCCTGCCCGCGCCCGCTCCATGTCCTCCGGCAGCAGCAGAACCCGCTCGGGCGCCGATGCCCGCTCCCCATGAGGGCCGAGACCCGCAATCGTCATTCAATCCTCCTCACATATCCGGCGGCCGGACAACATCCCCCTCGATGACCTTTCGCCGGGCAATCTCTTTTTTCATCTCCTGGAAAAGCGGATGCGCCTGAGGCTGCCCGGCCATGATCCAGTCTTTCAGCATCGGTGGTGCGAATAGCCCCTCGGACGCAACGATTGCGGCCCCGACAAGACCTGAAGAGCTGCCCATCTGGGAGCGGATGATCTGCATGTCGCGGCTGACGAGGGGGTGGCAGGCACCGTAGATGGCCTCCCGCGCAGAGGCGAGAAGAATGTCATTGGTCTGCGCGATCGAGCCGGACAGCACGATGAGCGCGGGGTTCAGCATGTTGGCGAGCGTCGCGACCACCTGGCCGATCAGCCGGCCGCTCTGGGCCAGGATATCGATGGCGGCGGCATCGCCCATCTGTGCGGCCTGGGCAACTTCCAGCGCCGTGATGTCGGCGCCGCGTCGAACGAGTTCGGCAAGTATCGGGCTGGTGCCGTTCTCTGCTGCAAGCCTGCCATCCTGGGCAATGTGGTCCGACCCCGCCATCGCCTCCAGCGTGCCCGTCCTGTCGCCAACGGTGACCGGAACAGAACCGATCAGGCCTACGGCCCCCTGTGCGCCACGAAAGAGAATTCCGTCGCTTGCCAGCCCGGCCCCGATGCGTTTGCCGACCTTGACGAACATCATAGTGCGCTGATTGCGCCCGGCTCCGGCATGCAGTTCGCCCATCGTCATGGTCTCGACGCTGGATCGGAGCCAGACGGGTGCATCGAAGGCCCCAACGAGTGTTTCGACAAGCGGAAAACTTTCCCAGCCGGGCAGAACGCCAGGCGTGGCGCGTTGGAATAGCGTCTCGGCGCCGTCGGAGACTGCGCCTGGAACCGAAATGGAGATGCCGTAGAGCTGGATGTCCGAATGCCGTTCGAGGATCCAGCGAAAAAGCGTGACCAGACGATCGGCGAGTGTGGACACCGGTTGGCTGAGTTCGGTCGCCTCGTGATGCTCCATCAGCAGGGAGCCGCCGAGATCGGCAATCCCGACGCCGAGCGCGGTTTGGTCGAGCGTGGCAACGAGGATGCGGCCACGATCTGCGGCAAAACGCACAAGGCGAGGCGCCCGCCCACCGGATGCGGTCGCAAGTTCGCTTTCGTCGACCAGACCGAGTTCGGCGAGCGTACCCAAGCGGTCTGCGACGACCGCGCGGCCGAGTTCACTCTGCCGCTCGATTTCCTGGCGGGTGGTGGCGTGTTCTGTCCGCACCAGATTGAGAATTTCGACAAGGCTCGGCGCCGCGGTCTCAGTGACGCGCGGCCGACCTTTGCGGCGGGGAGCGGCGTCATTTGCCGCGGTTGCCGTCGTCGCCATGACTTCTTCCTTCCGGCGGATTCGCCCTCTCCATCCTTATTAAGGCTCGGGCTTTCGACTGGCAACATCGATCTTTTGCATTAAATCTGCAAAAGTATGTGCAGTTATGCAGTTAAATAATTGACATGCACTTTTTCCGGACGTAAGACGGCTCTCACATCAACACGGTCACTGGGAGGAGGCGCCGATGTCGAACTTCAAGCTCGCCTATCACGCGAACTGCTGGGGCAGTCTTGGCGGAGATGCGGTCGGCGTCACGTCGATCACCAATCTTGCCTACCGCACCTTTGGCGACATGCGCCTTGCCTTCGCAGACATTGCGTCGGCAGGTTACGAAGGCGTCGAGCTCTTCGACGGCAATCTTCTCGATTTCAGCCTGGACGACATGCGGGCCCTGCTTCGCGACAACGGGCTGACGCTCGTGGCGACCTATGCCGGCGGCAATTTCATCTTCGACGATATCCTGCCGGAGGAGCTGGCCCGGGTGACCCGCGCGGCGGATCGCGCGGCCGAGCTCGGCGCCCCGCATCTCGTCGTCGGTGGTGGCGCCAAGCGCTTCGATGGCATCCGCGAGGCCGACTATCACAAGCTCGCAGCCGCGCTCGACCGCGTGAAGGAAATCGCCGAGGCGCGCGGCCTCACCGCACACTACCACCCGCATCTTTCGACCATCGTTGAGGGGCCGGCCGAGGTTCGCAAGATCTTTGCGCTTACCGGCATTCATTTCTGCCCGGACACGGCGCATCTCGCCGCTGCCGGAGGGGATCCCGCCGCACTCGTCCGCGAGCATGCGGCACGCATCTCCTATGTCCATCTCAAGGGTTTCCAGAAGGAGCCCTTCGCCTTCACACCGATCGATCGCGGCGACGTGCCGACGGACGACATCATCGCGGCCCTTCGGGAGGTTGGCTTCGATGGCTGGGTCTGCACCGAGCTCGATTCATGGTCTGACCCACTCGAAGGTGCGAAGGCGAGCATGACCTATCTCAAATCGGCCTGACGGCCGCGACCGGGGCGCATGCCCCACTTTCGGGAGGAGAAAGTGATGATGAAGAGACGAACCCTGTTAGGCACTGCCGCCGTGTTGGCGCTTGCCTGCACCTATGCAGCGCCGGCCTTCGCCGATCCTGACAGCGCCCTGGCCGCGCTCCAGCTGACGGTCCTGTCCAAGGGACCGTCGGGCGAAGATCCCTCGCCAGCCGCCGACGTCACTCTGACCGACGAGGAACTGGCGAAGATCAAGGCCATGAATGCGACGGCCGCGATCGTCATGCACTACGGTGGCAACGACTGGTCACGCGCCCAGATCAACGGCCTTCAGACCCAATTCGCCGCGATGGGCATCAAGGTGCTTGCGGTGACCGATGCCGGCTTCAAGCCGGAAAAACAGGTCTCCGACCTTGAGACCATCATGGCGCAGAAGCCAAATGTCATCGTCTCGATCCCGACGGATCCGACAGCGACGGCCGCGGCCTACAAGGCAGCCGCAGAGGCTGGCACCAAACTCGTCTTCATGGACAATGTGCCGACAGGCTTTGAAGCCGGCAAGGATTATGTGTCGGTCGTATCTGCCGACAACTACGGCAATGGTGTGGCCTCGGCGCATCTGATGGCGAAGGCGCTGAACGGGGAGGGCGATATCGGGCTCGTGTTCCATGCCGCTGATTTCTTCGTCACCAAGCAGCGTTACGATGCCTTCAAGGCGACCATCGCCTCCGACTATCCGAATATCAAGATCGTGGCCGAGCAGGGCATCGGCGGACCGGATTTCTCGGGCGATGCGGAAAAGGCAGCGTCTGCCATCCTCACCTCCAATCCGACCATCAAGGGCATCTGGGCGGTCTGGGACGTGCCGGCCGAAGGCGTGATTTCGGCGGCGCGTGTCGCGGGTCGCGACGATCTTGTCATCACCACGATCGACCTCGGGGAAAACGTGGCTATCTCGATGGCCCAGGGCGGCTTCATCAAGGGGCTCGGCGCGCAGCGGCCCTATGACGCCGGTGTCGTCGAAGCCAAGCTTGCCGGCTATGCGCTGCTCGGCAAGGAAGCGCCGGCCTTTGTCGCATTGCCCGCCCTTCCGGTGACGCGCGACACGCTGCTCGACGGCTGGAAGGCGGTCTATTCCACCGAGGCGACCGACAACATCAAGACGAGCCTCGGACAGTGATCCTCAGGACACGGGGCGCTTCTCGCGCCCCGTGTCCGACACGATCCGGCCTTTGCCGGCAGTCGAACTTGGCGCCCAAAGGGCGAGCTTTTTCAGGAGAAAACCGATGACCAAAGTGATGAACGTCGCCATGATCGGTGGCGGCTTCATGGGCAAGGCGCATGCCATGGCCTATGCCTCCATGCCAATGTTCTTCTGGCCCGCACCGGCCATTCCCCACCGCAAGGTCGTCGTCGATGTGACCGACGGCATGGCCGAGGAAGCGCGCGAGCGCTACGGTTTCGAGGAAGCGTCATCGGACTGGCGGGCTGTCGTGAACCGGCCAGATATCGACGTCGTCGATATCTGCACGCCGAACAACGTGCATGCCGAGATCGCCATTGCGGCCGCCAAGGCCGGCAAGCACATCATCTGCGAAAAGCCGCTCGCCCGCACCGTCGAAGAGGCGAGGGCGATGCATGACGCGGTGAAAGCCGCCGGCGTCATTCACATGGTGGCCTTCAATTATCGCCGCACACCGGCCGTTGCGCTCGCGAAGAAGTACATCGACGAGGGCCGCATCGGCCGGATCCTGAATTTCCGCGGCACCTATCTGCAGGACTGGTCGGCCGACCCGGATTCGCCTCTCTCCTGGCGCTTCCAGAAGAAGATTGCCGGCTCCGGCACTGTCGGCGACATCGCCACCCATGTCGTCGATCTCGCCCATTATCTCGTCGGCCCGATCGCAGAGGTCAACGCGATCACGACGACCTACAACAAGACGCGACCATTGCAGCAGGGCGGTGTCGACAAGCTCGGCGCGGCGGAGAAAGCCGCGGATGCCGAACGCGGCGAGGTGGATGTCGACGACGAAGTCGTGTCGATGCTGAAATTCGAAGGCGGCGCGATCGGCAGCCTGGAAGCGACCCGCAACGCTTATGGCCGCAACAACTTCATCACGCTGGAAATCCACGGCACCAAGGGCTCGATCCACTTCAACTACGAGCGCCGCGACGAGCTTCAGGTGATGTTCGCTGACGACCCGGCAGATGCCCGCGGTTTCCGAACCGTCTATACCGGCCCGGCCCATCCCTATGGCAACGGCCTCTGGCCAATCCCCGGCCTCGGCATCGGCTATTCGGAAACGAAGATCGTCGAATGCTATGATTTCTTCTCGGCCATCGCGAAGAACCGGCAGCCGAGCCCGAACTTCGAGGACGGCTTGCTGACGGAACTCGTCGCCGACGCCCTCATCCGTTCTGGCGAGACCGGACTGTGGGAGAAGGTTGGATGAGTGCGAGCGCCGCTGCGGTCCGCATGACCGGCATATCCAAGACCTTCGGCGGCGTGCGTGCGCTGGACGACGTGTCCTTCGAGGTCATGCCCGGCGAGGTCCATGCGCTGCTGGGCGGCAACGGCGCGGGCAAGTCGACGATCCTCAAGGTGCTGAACGGTGTTCACCGGCCGGACAAGGGCGCCATCGAGGTCGGTGGTATGCCCCTGTCCACCCATTCACCAGAGGCATCCCGGGCTGCCGGCATCGCCATGAACTACCAGGAAATGAGCCTCGTCCCGACGCTGACGGTGGCGCAGAACATCTTCCTGACGCGGGAATACCGTTCCGGCACGGGGCTCATCGACGATCATGAGGCGGAGAAGCGTGCGGCGGACATATTCGCCATGCTCGACGTTTTTGTCGATCCGAAGGTCCTGGTCGGCGATCTCGGTGCTGGCCAGAAGCAACTGACGGAGATCGCCAAGGCCATATCGCAGGATGCGAGAGTGCTGGTTCTGGACGAACCGTCAACGGCGCTCGCCGTTTCTGATGTCGAGCGGCTCTTCGTCTTCCTGCGAAAGCTGAAGGCAAAGGGCGTGGCCATCATCTATGTCAGCCACCGCATGGACGAGATCGCCCGCATTGCCGACCGCGCGACGATCCTGCGCGACGGACGGCATGTCATCACCGCACCGCTCGGTGAGTTGCCGATCGACACGATGATCGAGCACATCGTCGGCCGACGTTCGAAGGGGCTGTCGGACGTCGAGCGCGGCGTGGCCCTGAAGGGGGCCGTGCTGCTGGAACTCGACAATGTCAGCGGCCGCCACAAGCCGGAGAACGTGTCTCTGACGCTGCATCGTGGCGAAGTGCTGGGGCTCGCGGGCCTGCTTGGCTCGGGCCGTTCGTCGCTGGCGCGGGTCATGGCCGGCATAGACCCGGTGGCCAAGGGCGAAATCCGGATCCAGGGCCGCGCCGTTACGATCCGAAAGCCGGGCGATGCGATTGCCGCCGGTGTCGCGCTGGTGCCGGAAGCGCGCGCCACGCAGGGTATCATTCCCGACCATTCGGTCGCCTCCAACATGATCCTTGCCGTCATCGACAGGCTGTCCAAGGGCGGCCTCGTCGATACCAAGGCGGCAAACGACCTGACGGACGCGCAGATCGAGCGCCTGCGTGTCAAGACGGCGAGCCGTGACCATGCGGTCTCGACACTTTCGGGCGGCAACCAGCAGAAGGTCGTCATCGGCAAGTGGCTCGCCACCAACCCCGACATCCTCATCCTCGACGAGCCGACCGCGGGCATCGATATCGGTTCGAAGTCCGAAATCATCCGCTTGGTGCGGGAACTCGCCGCCGCCGGTAAAGGCATCATCATGATCTCGTCCGAGCTGTCCGAACTGCTGACCGCCTGCGATCGCATTCTCGTCATGGCTGACGGGCGCGTGCACCAGGATCTGCCGCGCGAGGCGCTGGAAGATCCGTCCGTGCCCGCCGATGACCTTGCCCATCGTCTCCAGGCTGCCGAACAGCGGCTGGTCGGGACCAGGGGCAGTCCCCATGGCCCGCTCCGCCGCG
>NNBU01000592.1_pt1 | contig 44253 bp, 42 predicted proteins | sample 1173781 | NCBI WGS metagenome assembly NNBU01 (sample SAMN07173937, study PRJNA388173) | plant metagenome | biome: Plant school; feature: Soil; material: Symbiotic tissue of Blasia pusilla L.; isolation source: symbiotic tissue sample KVJ2 | host: Blasia pusilla | place: Norway: Troms, Kvaloya...
CCGCGCTGGCGCTCGCCGCCTTTTCGCTGGGGCAGGGCGCCGCGGCGCATGCCGAGGACGCGTCGGCCTACCCGTCGCGCACGGTCACCATCGTCGTGCCCTTCGGGCCGGGCGGCTCGGCCGACGTGTATGCCCGCGTGCTCGCTGAAAAGCTGGGCCGCGAAACCGGCAAGTCGTTCATCGTGGAGAACCGGCCCGGTGCGGGCGCGGTGATCGGCACGCAGTTCGTCGCCAAGGCCGCGCCCGACGGCTACACGCTGCTCATGATGTCGAACACGCAGACCGTGAACGAGTCGCTGCTGCGCCAGAAGCCCTACGAGCTGATGCGCGACTTCACGGCGGTGGCGCCGGTGAACGAGGCGCCGCTGGTGCTGGTGGTGCGCTCGGGCCTTGCGCCGAAGACGCTGCCCGAACTCATCCGCCAGGCCAAGTCGAACCCCGGCAAGCTCAACTACGCGTCTTCCGGCACCGGCACGCCGTACCACATGGCCGGCGAGCTCTTCAAGAGCATGGCGGGCGTCGACATCGTGCACATCCCCTACAAGAGCAGCGGCGGCGCGCGCACCGACGTGCTCGGCGGCCAGGTCGACATGATGTTCGACGCGGTCGGCACCATGACCGACCTGATCGCCACCGGCAAGGTGCGTGCGCTCGCCACCACCGGCAAGACGCGCTCCAGCGTGATGCCCGACGTGCCCACCATGGCCGAGCTGGGCCTGCCCGACTACACCGCGACGATCTGGCTCGGCATCCTCGCGCCCAAGGGCACCCCGCAGCCGATCGTCGACCTGCTCAACCAGAAGATCGCCAAGGTGGTGCAGGACCCGGCCACGCGCGCGCTGTGGGCCAAGAGCGGCATCGACGGCATGGTGATGTCGCCTGCGGGGTTCACGCAGTACCTGAACCAGGACATCGCGAAGTGGCGAAAGATCGTCGAGTCGGCCCACATCACGGTGGACTGATGACGCAGGGCGACGCCATCGCACTCACCGTCAACGGTGTGCCGCGCGTGCTGGCGGTCGATCCCGACCGCACGCTGCTCGACGTGCTGCGCAACGACCTCGGCCTGCGCGCGAGCCACTTCGGCTGCGGCGCCGGCGAGTGCGGCGCCTGCATGGTGCTGCTCGACGGCCGCGCGGTGCCCAGCTGCGACACGCCGATCTGGTCGGCCGCCGGCAAGCATGTGCGGACCGCCGAGGGCCTGGGCACGCGCGCCGCGCCGCACCCGGTGCAGAGCGCCTTCGTGGCGGAGCAGGCGGCGCAGTGCGGCTACTGCACCTCGGGCATGCTGGTCTCGGCGGTGGCGCTGCTGCAGTGCAACCCTTGCCCCGCCGATGCCGAGATCCGCGAAGGCATGGCGCGCAACCTGTGCCGCTGCGGCACGCACCCGCGGGTGATGCGCGCCATCGTCCGTGCGGCTGCGGCAATGGGCCAGGGGCGCGCCGCATGAGCGGCACGGCCGCGCTGCCGCCGAGCCTGCAGGCCAATCCGCGGCTGTCCACCTGGCTGCGCATCGACGGCGCGGGCCATGTGGGCCATGTCGCGGTGCACTCGGGCAAGGTCGAACTCGGCCAGGGCATCCTCGGCGCGCTGGCGCAGATCGTGGCGGAAGAACTCGACCTCGACCTCGCGCAGGTGCGCATGGTGCCCGCCGCGACCGGCCTCAGCCCCGACGAGGCCATGACCTCGGGCAGCCTGTCGGTGCAGCATTCGGGCGCCGCGCTGCGTCAGGTGTGCGCGCAGGCGCGTGCCCTCCATGTCGAATGGGCGGCGGCGCTGCATGGCATCGGCGCCGCCGATCTGCGCGTGGCCGGCGGCGAGATCTTCCATGGCGAGCGGCGCATCTCGGACTACTGGGAGATCGCCGCAGCCGCCGGCCCGGGGCTGCTGGACGTGGACGCCACCGCCGGCGCCATGCCCAAGCAGGCGGGCGACTACCGCATCGTCGGGCGTGTGCAGCCGCGCGACGACATCGCCGAGAAAGTCTTCGGCGAATTCATGTTCATCCACGACATGGTGCTGCCGCGCATGGCGCACGGGCGCATCGTGCGGCCGCCGTCGCCGCACGCAGAGCTCGTGGCGTGCCCGTTCGACGAAGTGCGCGCCTGGGGCGGCGTGCTCGCCGTGCTGCGCGACGGCTCGCAGCTCGGCGTGGTGGCCGAGACCGAATCGCTGGCCGAGCGCGCCGCCGCGCGGATCGCCAGGCTGGCGGTGTGGACCGAGGCCGAGCGGCTGCCCGACGAAGCGGCGCTGCGGCCCTGGCTGCAATCGCTGCCGTCCATCGCACTCGAACTCGGCGCGCGTTCGGACAAGACGCCGGCGCCTGCCGCGCACACCGTGCGCGCTTCGTACTCGAAGCCCTTCATCCGCCATGCGTCCATCGGTCCTTCGTGCGCGCTCGCGCTGTCGGCGCACGACGGGCTGCAGGTCTGGAGCCACAGCCAGGGCATCTACAACCTGCGCAAGGACCTTGCCGTGGCCTTCGGCCTGCCGCCGGAACGCATCCGCGTGCAGCACGTGCAGGGCGCCGGCTGCTACGGCCACAACGGCGCGGACGACGTGGCCTTCGACGCCGCCTGGCTCGCGCGTGCCTGTGCCGGGCGGCCGGTGCGGGTGCAATGGTCGCGCGCGGACGAGTTGTGCTGGTCGCCCGTCGGCCCGGCGATGGCGGTCGACCTCGAGGCCGATCTCGACGCGGCGGGCCGCGTGGTCGCCTGGCGGCACCAGTCCTGGAGCCCGGGCCATGGCCTGCGCCCCGGGCGCGGCGCCACGCCGACGCTGCTGGGCAGCTGGTACCTTGCGCAGCCTTTCGAACGCGTGGCATCGACCGACGCGCCGCGTGCGGCGGGCGGCGGCGGCGACCGCAATGCCGACCCGATCTACGCCTTTCCCGGCTTCGACGTCGTCTGCCGGCGCGTGCTGGACGTGCCCATGCGCACGTCGGCGCTGCGCGCGCTCGGCGCCTTCGCGAATGTGTTCGCCATCGAGTCCTTCATGGACGAGCTGGCGCTGTGCAGCGGCACCGACCCGCTGGACTACCGCATCGCCCAGCTCGAAGACCCGCGCGCCGTGGCGGTGTTGCGGGCCGTCTCGGCGCAGGCCGGGTGGCGGCCGCGCGAGGTGCCGGCCGGCGAGGGCCGCGGCCGGGGCATCGGCTTCGCCCGCTACAAGAACACCGGCGCCTACTGTGCCGTCGTCGCCGAGGTGGAGGTCGAAGAGCGCGTGCACGTGCGGCGGCTGCACATCGCGGTGGATGTGGGCCTGGCCGTCAACCCCGACGGCGTGCGCCAGCAGATCGAGGGCGGCGCGCTGCAGGCCACCAGCTGGGCGTTGATGGAAGCCGCGCACTTCGACCGCATGCGCATGCGCGACCCCGGCTGGGAGGACTACCCGATCCTGCGCTTTCCCGATGTGCCGCACATCGACGTGCAGGTGCTGCCGGCCGACGGCTTCGCCTCGCTCGGCGCGGGCGAGGCCTCGCTGGGCCCGACCGCCGCGGCCATCGCGAACGCGGTGTTCGACGCACTGGGCGTGCGCGTGCGCGACCTGCCGATGCGGCCCGAGCGCATCGTGCAGGCCATGGAGGACATGGACGCCTGAAACTGGCGGCGCCTGTGTCTCCTTTTCTTTTGATATCGATGGAACAACAATGAAACTGACCCTCTTCAGCGGCGGCGCCGCGCAGGCCGTGGTGACCGGCCTGCAACAGGACTTCGAGCAGGCACACGGCTGCACCCTCGCGCCGACCTTCGGTGCCGTGGGCACCATGCGCGACAAGCTGCTCGCCGGCGAGCCTTGCGACCTGCTGGTGCTTTCCGCGTCGTTGATCGAGCAGCTCACGGCGCAGGGCCACGTGGTGGCCGGCAGCGCGCGGGCGCTCGGCCCGGTGGCCACGGGCATTGCGGTGCGCAACGGCACGCCCGAGGTGGCGGTCGGCAACGGCGAGGCGCTGAAGGCCACGCTCTCGGCCGCGCGCGGCCTCTACGTGCCGGACATGACCCGGTCGAGCGCGGGCATCCACATTGCCGGCATGCTGAAGGCGCTGGGGCTCGCCGAGGCGCTGGCCGGCCGGATCCACGAGTTTCCGAATGGCGCCACCGCCATGCGCGAGCTTGCACGCAGCGAGGGCGAGGGCATGCTCGGCTGCACGCAGGTGACGGAGATCATGTACACGCCCGGCGTGCGGCTGGTGGGCGAGCTGCCCGCCGAGCATGCGCTGAGCACCGTGTACACCGCGGCCGTGTGCAGCCGCGCGCAGACGCCAGAGCTTGCGGCCGCGTTCGTCGAGGTGCTGGCCGGCGAGGCCAGTGCCGCGCTGCGCGGGCGCAGCGGCTTCGGCCTGTGAATCTCAGCGGCTGAACCTCAGCGGTTGAATTCGGCGGCGGAGCTTCAGCCGTTGCGCCGCTGCACGCCGTCGGCGTCGACCAGCCCGACGCGCGTCTGCCGCCCCCAGGTGCCGCGCCCCGTCAGGAAGGTCCACCAGCCCCAGGCCGCGCCGGTGTGGCGCAGGATCTGGAAGGTGAAGGGTTCGACCAGCGCGGCCAGGAAGGCCTGCGCCATGTTGGCCTCGCTGGCCTGGCCGATCCAGCGGCGGTACAGGTACACCGACCACAGGTGAAAGACCAGGTCGAGCACGATCTTCGCGCCGATCACACCGGCCACCGGCGCCAGCACGCCGAAGTTGCCGCGCACCAGGTACATCAGCAACAGCCCGAAAGCCGCCAGGCCGTACAGCGGCTGCAGCGTGTCGATGGCCTTCACCGGCAGCATCGCCACGCCGAGCCAGCCGTAGCGCCGGTCGCCGACCATGGCGCGGTACCAGTACTGCGTCTGCAAGAAGCCGCCGAACCAGCGGCGGCGCTGGCGCAGGAAGGCGCCGGTGCTGCTGGGCGCGTCGGTGTGCGCCTGCGCGTCGCCCAGCACACGCACCGTCCACGGCAGGCCGTGCACCCGGGCGTGATGGTGCAGGCGGTGAATGAGTTCGTAGTCTTCCACCAGGCAGTCGGTATCGAAGCCGCCCACCGTGCGCACCGCGTCGGTCCGAAAGCCCGCGAAGGCGCCCGAGATCAGCAGCAGCCCGTTGACCCGCATCCACGCATAGCGCGACAGAAAGTTGCGGATGTACTCGTACGTCTGGAACCACTGGAAGCAGCGCCCGGCGAGCGTGCGGCTGCACACCGGGGTGATGACGCCGGTGGCGGCCACCAGGTCGGGCTCTTCGGTGAAGGCCCGGCGCACCGCGCCGATGGCCTGGCTGTCGAGCAGCGTGTCGCCGTCCACGGTCAGCACCGTGTCGGTGTCGATGCACAGGATGGCCGCGTTCAGCGCCACCGCCTTGCCGCCGTGCGGCAGGCGCAGCCAGTAAAGCGACGGGTGCGTGGTGCTGGCCGCGCTCAGAGCGCCCAGCGCAGGCGCGACCAGCCCGTAGCGCGTGGCCAGCAGCTCGGCCGTGCCGTCGCTGGAGCCGTCGTCCGCAATCACGATGCGGTCGGGCACGTCGCTCTGGCCGAGCAGGGCGGCCAGCGTGACGGGCAGCACGGCGGCCTCGTTGTGCGAGGCGACGATCACGCCCAGCGTGGTGCGCCGTGTGCCGGCGGCGGACGTGCTGGCGGGCAGGGGCCGGACCCGCAGGATCGGCAGCGTCATCCACGCCACGAACAGCAGCAGCACCGTGTCGTACACCACATACGCCACGCCCACCGACCAGGCCTGCACGTTGCCGAACTTGAACGCCATGGCGAACAGCAGCACCCACAGCACGAGCACGCCGCCGTGAATGAGCCAGCTGCGCAGGGGGGTGCGGGGGGGAGACAGGCGCGGCGACGCGGCCAGAAAGGCGCTGTGGAGTGGATCGTTCAAGAGAAGGTGCCCGGGCGACTGGTCGTTGATACGCAAAAACTCGGCCTGCGGTTTCGAAAGGCCCGAACAAACCCGGGACAATCGCATGCGCCACTGACTGAGTCGGCTCCCGCCCGAAAATTCCCCGCATGCTCGCACAAACCCGCTACACCCGAACCGCCATCGCGCTGCACTGGCTGATTGCCGTGCTCATGGCCGTCAACATCGCTCTGATCCTGCTCGTCGAGCGGTACCCCGACGACTGGGTGCGCCCGGCCGTGGACACCCACAAGTCGATCGGCATCACGGTGCTGGGCCTGGTGCTCCTGCGCATCCTGTGGCGCCTGACGCATAAGCCGCCGGCCATGCCGGGCTCGTTCGGCGCGCTTGAGCGCCTTGCGGCCCATGCGGCCCACGGGGCGCTGTATGTGCTGATGATCCTGCTGCCGGTGTCGGGCTGGATGCACGACTCGGCCTGGAAGGACGCCGGCGCGAACCCGATGTTCCTTTTCGGCCTGTTCGAATGGCCGCGCATCGGCTGGATCATGGCCATCGAGCCGGCGGTCAAGGAAACCTGGCACACCGTGCTGGGCGGCGTGCACACCTGGGCGGGCTATGTGCTGTACGTGATCTTCGCGCTGCATGTGCTGGGTGCGCTCAAGCACCAGTTTCTCGACGGCGAGCGCGAACTGCAGCGGATGTGGCCGTGACCCGGCAACACAGCGAAGAGGCCCGCGAGGTCATCGCGCGCATCGACGCACTGTCCACTCACCACGACCCGGTGCACGAGGGCGTGCGCGTGCGCTGGCGCCGCTTCGGCACCGACACCACCCGGCCGCCGCTGGTGCTGCTGCACGGCGGCCATGGCAGCTGGATGCACTGGCTGCGCAACGCGCAGGCCTTGTCGGCCGGCCGCACGCTGTGGCTGCCCGACATGCCGGGCTTCAACGAGTCCGGCGCGCCGCCGCGCGTGGCACCCGGCGAAGACTCGCTGCCGCCGTTGCTGGCCGCACTGGGCGACACGCTGGACCAGCTCATCGGCGCGGGCACGCCCATCGACCTGGGCGGCTTTTCCTTCGGAGGCCTGACGGCCGCACGCTTCGCGGTGCAGCGCGGCGCCGTTCGCCGCCTGGCGCTCGTGGGCAGCGGCGGCCACGGCACCATGCGCCGCATGACGGCGCAGATGATCAACTGGCGCGCCGCGCCCGACCGCGAGGCGGAACGCGCCGCCCTGCTGAACAACCTGGCCGCGCTGATGCTGCACGACCCCGCCGCCATCGACGCGCTGGCCTTCGAGATCCACGACATCTCATGCCACGGCACGCGCTTTCGCAGCAAGGAGGTGTCTCAGTCGGGCGGCCTGCAGCAGGCACTGAATGTGCTCGGCCTGTCCACGCTGCTGCTCTGGGGCGAATACGACGTCACCGCCGACCCGCGCCCGCTGGTGACGCAGCTGGTGGCCGAAGGGCCGCACCGCGAGGGCGCGGTGATCGACGGCGCCGGGCACTGGGCGCAGTACGAGCGCGCCGACGAGGTCAGCGCGCGGCTGCTGAAGTTCTTCGGCGGCTGAGCACGGCCCGCGCCTCCCGGTTTTTCTTCTCTGTGAGCGGCCTGCCGGCTGTCAGTCGAGCTTGATGCCGGCGTCGCGAATCAACTTGCCGTAGCGCGCCGCGTCGCTCTTGAGCAACCTGGCGAACTGTTCCGGCGGACCGGCCAGCGTTACGCCGCCTGCTGCGGCCAGTTGCTCGCGCACCTCGGTCGAGGCCAGCGCCTTCTGCACCGCGTCGTGCACCGCAGCCAGCACCGGCTTGGGCGTGCCGGCCGGTGCCACGAAGCCGTACCACACGCTGGCCTCGAAGCCGGGGTAGCCCGACTCCGCCACCGTCGGCACGCCGGGCAGCACGGCGGAGCGCTCGGCACTCATCACCGCCAGCACGCGCAGCTTGCCGGCCTTGACCAGCGGCAACACCTCCAGCGCGTTGACCGCGACCACGTCCACATGCCCGCCGAGCACATCGGTGATCGCCTGCGCGCCGCCCTTGTAGGGCACATGGCGCAGCTGCAGGCCGGCGGTGTGCTGGAAGAGTTCCATCGCCAGGTGCGGCGTCGAGCCGTTGCCCGGCGTGGCAACCGTCACGCTGCCCGGCTTGGCCTTGGCGGCGGCCACCAGTTCGGCCACGGTCTTGATGGCCGAGCCTTCGCGCACGGTGAACACCACCGGCACGCGCCCGACCAGCGCCACCGGCGTGATGTCGCGATCCAGGTCGTAGGGCGCGGGCTCGAACAGCGAGGGGTTCACCGCCAGCGCGTTGGCCGCCAGCAGCAGCGTGTAGCCGTCGGGTGCGGCGCTGGTCAGCGCCTTCACCGCGATGTTGGTTCCCGCGCCGGGCTTGTTCTCCACCACGACGGGCTGCCCCAGCGTGGCGGCCATGCGCTGGCCGACCGAGCGCGCGATGGCATCGACCGCGCCGCCGGCGCTGTAGCCGACGAGGATCTTCACCGGCTTCGAGGGGTAGGCTTCGGCGGCTGCCGCCGTGTTCAGGGCGCAGAGTGCCAGCAGGCCGGCGAGGGCGCACGCGGCGGTGCGAAGAAGTTGTCTCATGGTCGGTTCCTTGTGTGTCATGTGTTCAATGGGCCGTCGCTGCCGGCGGCCTCAGTCGAGGTAGCGCAGGCCGGCCTTGGCCAGCGGCTCGCGCATGCCGTACATGTCCAGCCCGAGCTCGCCTGCCGCGAAGCGCGCGCGCTTGGCGGTTTCGTTGGCTTCGCGGGCCTCGGCCGCATCGGCCACCTGCTGCGCGCGCGCGGCCGGCACCACCACCACGCCGTCGATGTCGGCCACGATCACGTCGCCCGGGTGCACCAGCGCGCCCGCGCACACCACCGGCACGTTGACCGAGCCGAGCGTGGCCTTGATGGTGCCCTTGGCGTGGATGGCGCGGCTGAACACCGGGAAGTTCATCGCGTGGAGGTCGCGCACGTCGCGCACGCCGCCGTCGATCACCAGGCCCTTGCAGCCGCGCGCCTTGAAAGACGTGGCGAGCAGGTCGCCGAAGAAGCCGTCGGTGCTGTCGCTGGTGCAGGCGGCCACCACCACGTCGCCGGGGCGGATCTGCTCGGCCGCCACATGCAGCATCCAGTTGTCGCCGGGCTGCAGCAGCACGGTGACGGCCGGGCCGCAGAAGCGTGCGTCGGGGTGGATCGGGCGGATGCGCGGCTGCATCAGCCCGAGCCGGCCCAGTGCCTCGTGCACGGTGGACACGCCGAAGCGCGAGAGCTTTTCGACCGCGGCCGGATCGGCGCGCTCGATGGTGCGATGCACGACGCCGAGCTGCTGAGGGGTGGAAGTGGTGGTCATGTCAGAGGCCCTTGGCTTGGAGTGCGCGGTCCAGCCGCGGGTAGACACGGCGCGCGTTGCCTTCGTAGATCTGGTGGCGCGCGGCGGCGTCCAGCGTGGTGGCGGCGTCGATGTAGCGGCGCGTGTCGTCGTAGGGAAAACCGGTCTCGGGGTCGATGCCGCGCACGGCGCCGATCATCTCGCTCGCGAACAGGATGTTGTCGACCGGAATCACGCGCGTGAGCAGGTCGATGCCCGGCTGGTGGTACACGCAGGTGTCGAAGAAGATGTTGTTCAGCAGGTGGTCTTTAAGCAGCGGCTTCTTCATCTCCTGTGCCAGGCCCCTGAAGCGGCCCCAGTGGTAGGGCACCGCGCCGCCGCCGTGCGGAATCACGAAGCGCAGCGTGGGGAAGTCGGTGAACAGGTCGGAGGTCAGGCACTGCATGAAGGCGGTGGTGTCCGCGTTCAGGTAGTGCGCGCCGGTGGTGTGGAAGCAGTCGTTGCAGCTGGTGCTCACGTGCACCATGGCCGGAATGTCGTGCTCCACCATCTTTTCGTACAGCGGGTACCAGTGGCGGTCGGACAGCGGCGGCGAGGTCCAGTGCCCGCCCGAGGGGTCGGGGTTCAGGTTGATGCCGACGAAGCCGTAGTCCTGCACGCAGCGTTCCAGTTCGGGAATGCATGTGCGCGGGTCCACGCCCGGCGACTGCGGCAGCATGGCGGCGCCCACGAAGTGGTCGGGAAACAGCTGCGCCACGCGGTGGCACAGCTCGTTGCAGAGCGCGGCCCAGGTGGCGCTGGTCTCGAAGCCGCCGATGTGGTGCGCCATGAAGCTGGCACGCGGCGAGAAGATGGTCAGGTCGCTGCCGCGCTCGCGCATCTTGTGCAGCTGGTTCTGCTCGATGGATTCGCGCAGCTCGTCGTCGCTGATGCGCAATGACGCGGCAGAGGGCGCTTCGCCCGGGTTGCCCAGGCTGGCGATCTGGCGCTTGCGCCATGTTTCCAGCGCGGCGGGGGCGGTCGTGTAGTGGCCGTGGCAATCGATGATCACGGGGTCTCCGTAGGGGTTGAATGGGGGGCTGCGCCGGGCGCCAGAACCTGTCCGCGGAACAGCGGCCGCGCGGTGCGCAGAAGCGCGGCGCCGGCGATGCCGTGGCCGCTCGCGTCCATGAACAGGCGCACGGTGAATTCGCCGGTGGGGTGTTCCACCGACAGGTCGTGCAGGCGTTGCGCCGGGCAGGGCGTTGCATCGGGCGCGATGGCACACAGCCCGTCCATCACGGTGCCCGGCACCACGCAGGCCGACGCCACCGACACCGCACCCAGCACGCCGATGGCGTCATGGCATTTGCACGGAATGAAGGTGCGCGTGTTCAGCGTGCCGCCGGCCAGCGCGGGCGACACGAGCGTCATCTTGGGCACCACCTTGGCGCTGACGTCGCCCAGGCCCATGCGCTCGCCGGCCTGCAGGCGGATCGATTCGATGCGCGCCTTCAGCGCCGCGTTCGCGTCGAGTTCGGCCGGCGTCTCGCGCCCGGTGGCGCCGAGGTCGGCCGCGCGCATCAGCACCACCGGCATGCCGTTGTCGATGCAGGTCACTTCGACGCCGTCGATGCGTTCGCGCGCCTCGCCCGTGGGCAGCAGTGCGCCACAGCTGGACCCGAGGATGTCGGAGAAGCGCAGCTCCACCGGCGCGCCGTGCCCGGGCACGCCGCTGATGGCCGTGTCGCCGCCGTAGCGCACGCGGCCGCCGGGCGTCTGCACCATCGCATCGCAATACGAAGCCGTGTTCACCATGCGGATGCGCACCACCGACTGGCCGTCTTGCGCCGGCACCAGGCTTTCGTCCAGCGCGAAGGGGCCGACCGCCGAGAGGATGTTGCCGCAGGTCGGCGCGTAGTCGATGCGCGACTCGGTGGCCACGACCTGGCCGAAGAGGTAGTCCACATCGGCGCGCGGGTCGGTGGACGGCGAGACGATCGCGACCTTGGTGGTCAGCGGATGCCCGCCGCCGATGCCGTCGATCTGCCGGGGCTCCGAGTGGCCCATGGCGGCCAGGATCAGGTCGTCCCGCTCGGCGGGGTCGCCGGGCAGGTCCTTCGCGTGGAAGAAGGCCGCCTTCGACGTGCCGCCGCGCATCCATGTGCAGGGCAGCGAAATCAGGTCGGGGGAGGGTTCGCAAGGCATGCGTCCAGTGTCGGCGCACAGGGCGTCGGGCGGGTTGAGTTCCACGCGCACTGCGTTCTCATTTGTTTATCGATGTCGGGTTAACCCTTGCCGCTGAATGAGCGAAGGGTATTCGTCGCTGGTTGGCAGAATCGCTGCATGGCGGCAAAGAAACTTATCGACACCGAGAAGCCGGCGAACGCGGGCGGCGCATTGCAGCTCAACCTGCGGCATCTCCAGGCCTTCTCGGCCGTGGCCGCCACCGGCAGCGTCACGCAGGCGGCGGACGCCCTGTTTCGCGTCGCCTCGGCCGTGACGCGGGCGGTGGCGGAGCTGGAGGCGTGCCTGGGCGTGTCGCTGTTCGAGCGCAAGGCCCGCGGCATGCTGATGAACGTCTACGGCGAGGCCGTGCGCGTGCGCGCCCAGCGGGTGGAGCAGGAGTTCGCGGCGGCCTGCCTGGAGCTCGCGGGCAGCGACGCCGCGGCGCCGACACAGGCCATCGAGGCGCGCAGCCTGCTGGCGTCGATGTTCAGTGCGCGCCGGCTTGCGTTGTTCGCCAGCCTGTCGGAGCTGCACAACATGCCCGCGGTGGCCGCCGCCTTCGGTGTGACACAGCCGGCCCTCAGTGCGCTGGTGCGCGAGCTGGAGTCGCGCACCGGCCGCACGCTGTTCACGCGCACGGCACGCGGCGTCACGCCCACGCGCGCGGGCAGCCTGCTGGCCTTTCGCTGCAAGCGCGCGCTGGCCGAGCTGCGCAGCATCGGGCCGGACCTCGCGGCCTTGCGCGGCGCGGTCGAGGGCCGCGTGGCAGTGGGCGCGCTGCCGCTGTCGCGCACGCTGATCCTGCCGTCGGCCATCGCGGCGCTGGTGGCGCGGCATCCGCGGCTGCATGTGAGCACCGTCGAAAGTCCGTACGAGGCGCTGGCGGCGGCGCTGCGCAGCGGCGACATCGACTTCATCATCGGCGCGCTGCGCCCGCCGGAAGAGGCCAGGGACCTGGTGCAGGAGCCGCTGTTCGAAGACCGCATCTCCCTCATCGTGCGCGCCGGCCATCCGCTGGCCGGGCTGCCGCGCATCGGGCGGGCTGCGCTGCAGCGGGCCCAATGGGTGCTGTCGCGCCCCGGCTCGCCGTCGCGCGAGTTGCTGGAGCGCGCCTTCCGCGAAGCGGGCCGTACGGCCCCGATGCCCACGGTGGAAACAGGCGACCTGGCCCTGCTGCGCGGCCTGCTGCTGCAAAGCGACATGGTGACCGCCATGTCGGCGCACCAGCTGCACTACGAGATCGACACCGGCGCGCTGGTGGTGCTGAACCATCCGCTGGAGAGCACCCGGCGGCGCATCGGCATCACGCAGCGCAAGGGCGCGCTGGCGTCACCGGCCGCCAGGGCCTTGATTGATGCGGTGCGGCAGGTGGTGGCCGCCAGGCTCTGAACGGCCTTCCGGCATGGACCGATGAGCCTGAAAGGCCACGCCGGGGCTTTCAGGACGAATTCGGCCTTGGGTGTCTTTCCCTGAATTCTTCCTGCGGATCAGTTGATCCGCGCGTTGGTGAGGTGCATGTCCTGGAACTGGCTTCCTGTGAAGTCGACCTGTTCGCCCTGAAGGTCGGTGGCGTTCAGGCGTGCGCCGGTGCAATCCAGCAGGTTCACCTGTGCCCAGCGGCTGGCGTCGAAATTCAGGTCTGTCCAGTCGCACTGGCGGAACGAGCAGTGGCTGAGCTTGCTGGCGTTGAGTTGCGTGCCGGCGAAGGTGCAGTTGACGAAAGTGCACCCGCTGATGGCAATGCGCCGCATGTCGCATTGCCGAAACGAACAGCCGCTGAACCGGCATCCGGTCCACACCGCGTCCTGCAGCGAGGTTGCAATGAAACTGCTGCCGCTGAACGAGCTGGCGGTGAACGTGATCAGGTTCAGGTCCAGCCCCGCATAGGCGCTGCCGTCGCTCTGGCCTGCGACGCCGGCCGGCGCACCGCCGATGCCCTTGCGCCATTTGTCATGGGCCTGGATGAGGAGAAGGGCGCTCATCTCGGGATACCCCAGCTTCGACGAGCGCTTGGAGGTGCGAAGAATGCCGGTACATCGAGCGGATGGACAGTCGCGGGACCGTGGGAGGACGGGGACGGATGCATGCGTTGAGCCTGTGTGATGAAGGACGGGCCGGAAGTCTGCGGCCCTTGGCTCGCGCACCCTTGCAAACAATGGTCAACGGCCCACGCCCAAGAAAACCTGCATCCAACAACGTGAAAAACGCACGAGTGGCCGGACGCACGCACGCACGGTGTCACGCGCCCGCCTGGCGTGACACCCCTGCGGATTCCCCGGTGGCGAGTACGTCCCCTACACATTCCCGGCAAATGGTTGGCGGCGCGGGCAAGCTTCTTGCGGCAGGGGCCTTGCCGCCCGGGCAACCCCCATGGCGGCCAGCGGCGCACGGACGTAGATTCCGGCGTCGGCCCCAGAGTCGCTTCCCCCACCTTGATCCGCAGGAGTGTCCATGGACGCATGGTCGAGCCAGCAGCTTTCCCCCTTGTACGGACGCGAGGTCTTCCGCTCGCGCGAGGCGGACGAGACCCATGCGCGCGTGTCCCGCGAGCTCAAGCCGCACCGCAGCGTGTGGGGGCACGGCGCCGTCGACGCCATCTTCTGCCGCGCCGAGCTGAGCGCACTGTCGTTGTGCATCCTGCGCTACGGCTGCGACGTCGACATCGAGCCCGATGCGCTCGGCAACTTCGTGCTGGTGCAGATGCCGCTGCGCGGCCATGCCGACATCCACACCGGCGGGCAGACGCTGCAGATCCATCCCGGCCAGGGCGCGGTCATTTCCGCGCACAAGCCGGTGCGGCTGCGCTGGCATGCCGACTGCGAACAGCTGATGCTGAAGATCGAGCTCAGCCGGCTGCAGGAGGTGGCGCGCCATGCCTTCACCCTGCGCGGCACCGACGCCGTGGGCGAGATCGATTTCGAGATGCCCTTTCGCCTGGACGACGCCGCCGGCACGCAGTGGTGCCGCATGGTGGCGGGCCTGGCGTCGCTGCTGCCTTCGAGCGGCTTCGAGGCCTACGACCCGCGATGGCTCGCGCATTGCGAAGACAACCTGATGCTCTACCTGCTGTGCCACCGGCAGAACTCGGTGCTGCAGCGGCACGCCGCCGTGCGGCGCGGCTCGGAAGAGGCCGGCCTGCGGCAGCTGCGCCGGGCCGAGGAGTTCATGCGCGAGCGGCTCGACACGCCGATCGCGCTCGAAGACGTGGCGCAGGCCGCGGGCCTGACGCGCCGCGGCCTGGCCCTGCTGTTCAGGCGCTACCGTGAGCTGTCGCCTGGCGAGGTGCTGCGCAACATGCGCCTGGACGCCGCGCACGCGCTGCTGGCGCGCAACGACGGCGCCAGCGTGACCGAGGTGGCGCTCAACTGCGGCTTCTCGCACCTGAGCCGCTTTGCTGCCTGCTATCGCGAGCGCTTCGGGCAGCTGCCGCGCGACACCTCGTCGGGTGCCGCGCGCACATCGGTCGCCAGGCACTGACGGCGCAGCGCCCGGCGCGCAACCGGCGCTGAAGCGCTCAGGATTTCATCCGGCATTGCGCGGCCGAGGTGTCCTGGTAGTTCTGCAGCACGGTGCCGATCACCTTGTTGGAGATTCGCCCGCTGGCGTCCTTGCCGATCACGCGCAGGTAGTAGTTCTGGATGGGAAAGTTGTTCGCGCCGTAGCGGAAGTCGCCGCGCACCGACTTGTAGTTGGCTGCCTTGATCGCCTTCAGCAGCGCGGGGCGGTCGGCCACCTTGCCGCCCACGTCGCGCACCGCCGCGTCCATGGCCATCAGCACGTCGTAGGCCTGGCCCGCGTAGAACGACGGGTTGCGTCCGTTGTTCTGCTCGCGAAAGGCCGCAACGAAGCGCTGGTTGGCCGGGTTGTCCAGGTCGAAGGACCAGTGCGCCGTGTTGAACAGGCCGAGCATCGGCTCGCCGACCGCAGGAATCATGTCCTCGTCGGCCGAGAAGGCGGTGGAGATCAGCGCCACGTCCTTCGACAGCCCCGCGCCCACGAACTGCTTGATGAAGCTCACGCCCATGGCGCCGGGCAGGAAGAAGTAGAGCGCATCGGGCTTGGACGCGCGAATCTGCGCCAGCTCCGCCGAGTAGTCGAGCTGGCCGAGCTTGGTGTAGAGCTCGTCACCCACCGTGCCCTTGAAGGTGCGCTTGAAGCCGGTGATGGCGTCCTTGCCGCCGGGGTAGCTGGGTGCAATGAGCGCCACCTTCTTGAACGCTTTGTCGGAGGCGAACTTGCCGGCCGCCTCGTGGTACGCGTCGTTGGGGTAGGAAGCGCCGAAGAAGTAGGCGTTGCAGCGCGCCCCTGAATAGTCGCTCGGGCCCGTGTTGCTCGACAGGTAGGGCACCTTGGCCGCGAAAAGCGGCGGGCCCACGGCCAGCGCCACCGATGAGCCGACCGGGCCGGTGAACAGGTCGATCTTGTCGCGCATCAGCATGCGGTCGACCGCCTGGCGCGCGGTTTCGGGGTTGCCGGCCGTGTCGGCCTCCACGTACTCGACCGGCACGCCGCCGAGCTTGCCGCCCAGCTGCTTCATCGCCACGGCGAAGCCGGCCTTGGCCTCGGCGCCGCCGACGGCGAACGGACCCGAGAGGTCCATGGCGAGGCCGACCTTCACGGTCTGTGCCTGGGCCAGCGTGGGCAATGCCAGCGCGCAAGCCATGACGGCGAGCGCGCACAGGGCGGTTCTGGGGAATTCCTGCGACATGGTGATTACAAGCTCCTCGGTAGGGGAAATTCGTTGAACGTGGGGTGCGATGCAGGCCGCAGTCTGTGGGCCGCCGCGGCACGCCGCTATCCGTTTCGTGCAGCGAGGGTGGCTGCACGAAATGGACAGACAGCAGGGGCGGGCGGTCCACAGAATCGCCGCCGAACCCCACCACTCCAGAGACACCACGATGAGCAACTACATCGACATTCCGGCCGGAGACGGCTCGCAGACTTTCCGCGGCTACCTGGCCTTGCCCGCCTCGGGGCGCGGCCCCGGCATCGTGCTGTGCCAGGAGATCTTCGGCATCAACGACTACGTGCGCGAGGTGGCCGACCTGTACGCGCAGGAAGGCTACGTGGTGCTCGCCCCCGACCTGTTCTGGCGCATGGAGCCCGACGTCGACCTGGGCTATTCGCCCGAAGACTGGCAGCGCGCCTTCGGCTTCTTCCAGAAGTTCGACATCGACGCCGGCATTGCCGACGTCACGGCCAGCGTGCAGGCGCTGCGCGCGCACCCGGCATGCACCGGCAAGGTCGGCGCGCTGGGCTTTTGCCTGGGCGGCAAGCTGGCCTTCCTGGCGGCGGCGCATTCGGGCGTGGATGCGGCGGTGGGCTACTACGGCGTGGGCATCGAGGGTGCGCTCGACCTGGTACCGAAGATCGAATGCCCGATCGCCTTGCACTTTGCGGAGCTCGACCAGTTCTGCCCGCCCGAGGCGCGTGCCCAGGTGCTCGAGGCCTTTGCCGGCAAGCCGGGCGCGCAGATGTATGTGTACCCCGGCGTCGACCATGCCTTTGCGCGCACCGGCGGCGACCATTTCGACAAGCCTTCCACGCTCATGGCGCACCAGCGCTCCATGGCGCTGTTCAAGGAAGCGATCGGCCCGGTCTACGACCTGTCGGCGCTGTGGGACAAGCACTGCGAGTACGAGTTCGCCACCCGCGACGTGGTCGCCACCATGGCCACGATGGTGAGCGAGCCCTACGTCAACCACATTCCGACCATGACCGGCGGCGTGGGTGCGAAGGAGCTGTCGCGCTTCTACAAGCACCACTTCATTCCGACCACGCCGCCGGACACGCGGCTCACGCCCATTTCGCGCACCGTGGGCGCGACGCAGATCGTCGACGAAATGCTGTTCTGCTTCACCCACACGGTGGAGATCGACTGGATGCTGCCGGGCATCGCACCCACCGGCAAGGCGGTGGAGATTCCGCTCGTGGCCATCGTGAAGTTTCGCGGCGACAAGCTGTTTCACGAACACATCTACTGGGACCAGGCCAGCGTGCTGGTGCAGATCGGCCTGCTCGACGCCAAGGGCCTGCCCGTGGCCGGCGTGGAGACCGCGCGCAAGCTGGTGGACGAGACGCTGCCGTCGAACACACTGATGCCGCGCTGGGAGAAATCGACCGCGCTGACCATCGCCGACCCGGCGCTGCCGCTGGGATGACGGGCGCTCCGCACATGCTGGAACTGGTCGTCGCGTCGGTCACGCCGCTCACGCCGGCCATCAAGGCCTTCGTGCTGCGCAGCGCGAACGGCGCGCCCCTGCCGCCGTTCGCGCCGGGTGCGCACCTGGGCGTGCAGGTGATGCAGCCCAACGGGCGAACCGGGCAGCGCGCGTATTCGCTGGTGAAACCGCACGACGGCTCGCAAGGCTACGAGATCGCCGTGCTGCACGAACCGCAGGGGGCGGGCGGCTCGGCCTGGATGCACGGGCTGGCCGCCGGCGCGGTGCTGGCCGCCCACCCGCCCCGCAACGACTTCGCGTTGCACGCGGGCAGCGCGCCGCCGCTGCTGATCGCGGGCGGCATCGGCATCACGCCGCTGCTGTGCATGGCGCGATCGCTCGCGGCCGAAAGCAGGCCGTTCGACTTTTTCTACGCCACGCGCAGCGAAGACGCCACCGCCTATCTGGACGAGGTGCGCGCGCTCGGCGGCACCGTGGTGCACGACGGCGGCGATCCTGCGCGCGGGCTCGACCTGCGCACGCTGCTGGCCGCGCCTGCCCCCGGACGCCACCTGCACGTGTGCGGCCCGCGCGGCCTGGTGCAGTCCGTGGTGGACGCCGCCCGCACTCTCGGCTGGCCCGGCGACCACGTGCACTTCGAGCTCTTCGCGGGCGCGCTCGAACAGGCCGGCGATGCCGCCTTCGAGGTGCGCACCCTGCGCTCGGGCAGGACGCTGACCGTGCCGCCGGACCGCAGCCTGCTCGACGTGCTCATCGCCGCGGGGCTCGACCCGCTGTACGACTGCCGCCAGGGCGACTGCGGCGTGTGCGCCGTCGACGTGGTGGAGGGTGTGCCCGACCACCGCGACCACAACCTCAGCGCTCGCGAAAAGGCGAGCGGCAAGACCCTTTGCACCTGCGTGTCGCGCGCGAAGACGGCGCACCTGGTGCTCGACATCTGACGACAAGGCTTCAGGAGACCCACCCATGACCATCGATCCGAGCACGCTCGTGCAGCCCGACCGCGTGCACAAGCGCGTCTACACCGACCCCGCCATCTTCGAGCTGGAGATGGACCGCGTCTTCGGCCAGGCCTGGCTCTACGTCGGCCACGAGAGCCAGGTGCCCAAGCCCGGCGACTACTTCACCACCCGGCTGGGCCGCGAGCCCGTGGTGATGCTGCGGCACACCGACGGCGCCGTGCACGTGCTGTTCAACCGCTGCCCGCACAAGGGCGCCAAGATCGTGCCCGACGGCAGCGGCAGCGCGGGCAAGTTCTTGCGCTGCCTGTACCACGGCTGGACCTTCAAGTGCGACGGCAGCCTGCTGTCGGTGCCGCTGCGCAGCGGCTACGAAGACACCGCGCTCGACCTGAAAGACCCGCAGTACGGCGTGCGCAAGGTGGCGCGCGTGGCCACGCACCGCGGCTTCGTGTTCGCGAGCCTCGCGGCCGAAGGCCCCGAGCTGAAGGACTTCCTGGGCGGCGTGGCCACCTCGCTCGACAACTTCTGCGACCGCGCGCCCGAGGGCGAGGTGGAGGTGGCCGGCGGCGTGCAGCGCGTGATCCAGCGCAACAACTGGAAGATCTTCTTCGAGAACCTGCACGACACCATCCACGCGGTGGCCACGCACGAGTCGTCGTGGCGCGCGGCCAAGGAAGAGTACGAGGCCATGCCGGCGGGCACCCCCAAGCCCTTCGAGGTGGTGATCGTCGACGGCAACGGCGAGCCGCTGGACTTCTGGGAGAAGCTGGAGCTGAAGGGCTATGACAACGGCCACGGCTTCATGGAAGGCATCTTCGTGCCGCCGACCGATCCGGTGAGCCTGGCCTACGTGGCCTCGCTGGAGGCCGCGCACGGCGCACAGCGCGCCGAAGAAATCCTGCGCGTGAACCGGCACAACACCATCGTCTACCCGAGCTGTTCGCCGCACACCTCGTTCCAGCAGATCCGGGTGATACGGCCGCTGTCGGTGGACCGCACGCTGGTCGAGATCTTCAGCTTCCGCCTGAAGGGCGCGCCGGAGGCCACCTTCCAGCGCACGCTGAAGTACACCAACATCGTCAATTCGCCCTCGTCCAACGTGATGCCCGACGACCTGGAGGCCTACAACCGCGTGCAGGAAGGCCTGGGTTCGGACGGCGGCGACTGGGTCAGCATGCACCGCGCGGCCGGGCGCGACCAGCCGCTGCCGGGCGGGCGCGCCTCCAACGGCAACAGCGAGATGCCGTCGCGCAACATGTTCGCGGCCTGGGCTTCGTACATGGGTGCGGGTGCCGGCGCGGATGCCCAGGCGGGGGACAAGGCATGAACTTCATCGACTGGCAAGAGCAGCAGGACGTCACGCAGTTCCTTCACCACGAGGCGCGCCTGCTCGACGAGCACCGCTGGGACGAGTGGCAGAAGCTCTTCACGCCCGACGGGCTGTACTGGGTGCCGCTGGTGCACGGCCAGACCGACCACCTCAACCATGCCTCGCTGTTCTGCGAAGACGCACTGCTGCGCTCGATGCGCGCACGCCGGCTCGACCAGGCCCGCGCCTATTCGCAGCAGCCCGTGACGCGCACCGTGCACGTGGTCGGCAACATCGCGCTCGAATCGCGCGACGAAGCAGGCTGCACGGTGCGCTCGACCTTCATGCTGCTGGAGTGGCGCAAGACCGAGCAGCGTGTGTTCGGCGGCAGCGTGCTGCACACCTTGCGCAAGGCAGAACAGGCCGGGGGCGGCTTTCGCATCCAGACCAAGCGCATCGACCTCGTCAACTGCGACGCACCGCACGAAGCCTTGCAGGTGTTCATGTGAAGGCCGCGCTGCTGGCCATGCACTACCAGAACGACGTGCTGCACGTCGACGGCAAGGTGCGCGTGGGCGTGGCCGCCGACGACCCGGCGCGCCCGCGGCTCATCGCCTCGGCCGCGCGCCTGATCGCGGCCGCACGGGCGAACGGGGTGCCGGTGATCTTCGTGCGCATCGCCTTCGCGCCGGGCTATGCGGACTGCCTGAGCAACTGCACGCTGTTTCGCCGCGTGGCCGAGACCGGTGCCGTGCAGGACGGCAGCTGGGGCGCCGAGTTCTACGCCGAGCTGGCGCCGCTGCCGGGCGAAGCCGTGGTCACTCACAAGCGCAACAACCCCTTCTGGGCCAGCGGGCTCGAGGAGGCGGTGCGCGCCACCGGTGCGGGCCGGCTGTACGTGGCGGGCATCGCGACCAACCATGTGGTCGAGCACGGCGCGCGCCATGCGAGCGACCTGGGCTACGACGTGGCGGTGGTGGCCGACGCCTGCAGCACCGCGCAGGCGCATCTGCATGCGGCCAGCCTGGAAACCCTGGCGATGCTGGCGCAGGTGATTCGCGTGGATGATGCGGTCACTCAAATGAAGGGCCCGCCATGAAGTTGCAAGACAAGGTCGCCGTCGTCACCGGGGCGGCCGCCATGCTCGGCAGCGCCATCGTTCGCGCGTTGGTGCAGGCCGGTGTGCGCGTGCTGGCCGTGGACATCGACGTGCCGCGCGGCGAGGCGCTGGCCGCCGAGCTGGGGCCGCGCTGCCGCTTCGTGGCCTGCGACATCGCCAGTGACGACGCGCTCGACGCGCTGGTGGCCGACGTGCTGCGGGTGGAGGGGCGCATCGACTTCCTGGTCAACAACGCGGTGGTCTATGGCGACGCCGGGCTGGCCGCCGCGCGCGGCGAGTGGCTGAGCGCGCTGAACGTCAACCTGGTTTCCGGCGCGATGCTGGTGCAGAAGACCGCCGATGCGCTGGCGGCGCAGCGCGGCGCCATCGTGAACATGGGCAGCGTGGGCGGCAAGTTCGGCACGGCGGGCAGGGCGCTCTACCCGGCGGCCAAGGCCGCCATCCTGCAGCTCACGCGCAACCAGGCCGCCAGCCTGGCACCGCGCGGCGTGCGGGTGAACTCGGTGTCGCCGGGGTGGACCTGGTCGGACGCCCTGTCGCGCATGGCCGGCGCCGACCGCGCACTGGCCGACCGCGTCGGCGCGCCGATGCACCCGCTGGGCCGCGTGGGCGACGGCGACGACGTGGCGCAGGTGGTGCTGTTCCTGTGCTCGGACGCGGCACGCTTCGTGACCGGCGCGGACATTCCGGTCGACGGCGGCTTCTCGATGCTGGGGCCAGACCAGGGGCACTCGGCGCGGGACTGGTTCGAGGCGCTGCCGGACTGAGGCGCGGGGACGCGCCAGTTCGCCAGCGCGCCGATGTGCCGATGCGTTAACGCAGCACCAGCACCGGCAGTGCCGAGTGCGTCAGCACATGCTGCGTCTCGCTGCCCAGCAGCAGGCGCTTGAGGCCCTTGCGCCCGTGCGAGGCCATCACGATCAGGTCGCAGCCGTGCTTCTTCGCGGCCGCGATGATCGATTCGGCCACCAGGTCGGAGCTGATGCGCGCCGTCTTCACCTGCACGCCGCTGGCCTGGGCGCGCTCGCGCACGGTGTCGAGCATCGCCTGCGCCTTGTCGGCCCATTGCTTCTCGACGCGGCCGATGTCGTCGGCCGAGAAGGTCATCGCGCCCTCCAGGTAGCTCTGCGGGTAGCGCGGCACCACGGTCAGCGCCACCAGCTCGGCACCGTTGCCGGCCGCCAGCGCAACGGCGGCCTTGACCGCCTTCTTCGAGAGCGTGGAGCCATCGGTGGCGACGAGGATGTGCTTGAACATGAAGGCGCCTTTTTTGGGGTGTGAGGTGCCAGCTTAGGCAGCCCGGGGGCGCGGGGCGTTGCGCCAGATCAAGCAGTGGCAGCGTCAGTTCGCCATCGGTCGAAGTCCGGTGGCGCCATCGGGCGCGCGATGAAGTAACCCTGCACCCCATCGCAACCGCAACCGGCGGTCAGGTCGAACTGTTCCTGCGTTTCCACGCCCTCGGCCACCACCAGCAGCCCCAGCGCGTGCGCGAGCTGAACGATGGACCGGAACACCGCGGCATCGCCCGCGCTCTCGCCGGCATTGACGATGAAGCTGCGGTCCAGCTTCACCGACGTCAGGGGCATGCGAGGCAGCTGCGACAGCGTCGAGTAGCCCACGCCGAAGTCGTCCATTGCCACCTTGAATCCGTGCCGGCGCGCCCGCTCCAGCGCGGCGACCGCGTGTGCGTCGGCGAACACGCCCTCGGTCACCTCGATGCAGAAGCGGCCGGCCGGCAGATCGTGCCGGGCCAGGAGCGCCAGCAGGTCGGCCACCACATCGCCGGCGGCGAACTGGGCGGGTGACACGTTCAGGTTGATCACCGGCCATTGGCCTGGCGCTGCCCGCTCCCAGGCCGCCGCCTGGTCGACCGCCAGGCCGAGCAGCTTGCGCCCCAGCGCGGCGATCAACCCCTTGCGTTCAGCCAGCGGAATGAACCGGTCGGGCGGGACGGCGCCAAGCCGCGGGTGACGCCACCTTGCCAACGACTCCACGGCCATGATCCTTCGGTCGGCCACGCCCACCACGGGCTGGAACGACAGCCAGAGTTCATCGTCCCTGGCCAGGGCCTGGTGGAGGTCCTGCTCGAGCTCGACCTCCTGCTGGCGCGTGTCGTGCATGGTTTTCGCGAACGCCACGGCCTGGTTGCCGCCGCGGGCCTTGGCGACGTACATGGCCTGGTCGGCCGCCTGCGCCAGGTTGGCGCCGGCTGCTCTCTGCGCATGCGCGGTGCCCACGCTCGCCACCAGCCTGAAGCTTCGTCCGCGCACCTCATAAGGCCGGGCCAGCGAGCGGCTGACCGCGTGGCCCAGTTGTTCGGCCTGCCCGGGGCTCAGGTCCGCGCAATAGATGGCGAATTCATCGCCGCCGATGCGGCCCACCGGCGCGCCATTCGCCGCGGCTCGCAGCCGCGTCGCCACTTCGACCAGCACGCGGTCGCCCTCTTCATGGCCGAAGGCCTCGTTGACCGCCCGGAAACCGTCCAGGTCGATCAGCACCTCGCTCGCACCAGGGCCCGCGGCGGCCGTCCCGCTGCGGCGCAGGTCCATCATCTTGTTGCGGGTGAGCAGCCCTGTCAGGGCGTCGCGGTCGGCCGCTCGCCGCGTCAGGCGTTCGGCAATGCCGCGCAGCCGATCCACGCCGTGGGCGCGCACGGTGACGATGGTGACCACGGCCCAGATCAACGCGATGATGAAGGCGCCTTGATAGACCAGCAGCACGCCGTCCGGCGGCAGTTGCATGCCCGGGTTGCCGAGCCACCTCGACATGAGCCAGACCCCCAGTGCCAGCAGCAGCGTGGTGCTGCCGAGCAGGCGGCGCGCCAGGCGGCCGGGCTCGGAGCCTGCGGTCAGGGCCTGCATGAAAGACCGGCGCGAGGTCGCCAGCAGAAGCGCCAGGGCCAGCGATGCGGTGCCCGCCACGGTCAAGGGCGCCATGGCACCCTTGAAGACCAGCAGCCCGCCGAGGTAGCCGATAAGGGCCACGAAGAGCACTGCCAGTGAAGCCGCAGCCAGGAGTTGCGATGCCAATGGCTGCCGCATGCGCCGCGCAATTTCGCCAAGGCACAGCAGCAGCAACGTCCAGGCGACGTTCAGCGGCATCGTGATGTGGTTGCCCGTGGCCTGCCGATGCGCTTCGAGCGTGCCGCGAAATGGTGTCAATGCGTTGAAGAGCCGGTCGCCCGTCAGGGGGACCAGCAGCCTGATCGATACAAGGCACAGGGCGGCCACCACGGCGATTCGAGCGACCGTTCGGGGAAGCCCGGTCGTTTTTCCGGGCACCAGCGCGATCGTGAGCAGCAACAGGCACAGCGCCGTGTAGGGGTGGGTGGCGGGCAGGTTGGCGACCGGGCGCCACATGCCTGGCACGTCCAGTGCGTAACCGAGCAGGACCCAGAGGGTGATGCTGCTGCCGATGGCGGTGCCCGCAATGCGGGCCTCACGCGGCAGGCGCCATTGCGCGGGGTGCTCAGTCATGCCGCCATCGCGGGAGGCGGATCGCCTCGGCAAGGCGGCACCGGCGGCTGGGATCAGAAGTACCGAGGGGCAGAGCGGTGTGCATCGGTGCGATGAGTTCTGCAATCGCCGGCGAAAGCCGATCCGCATCGAGAGCCTTTGGCGCACTGTAGCAGGGGAGATTGCACCTTTCGACTGACAGTTTCCGATTCTGGCTGGCGCGATCGGCCGCCCGTTCAGCATCGCGCGATGGTAGCTGCGCGTCGCCGGGTCACTCGTCTGTCAAGGCAGTTCTGCGTCTCTCGGCGGCTTCAGGCCGAGACCGAGCCAGTTCGGCGGCAGTGCCTCGTCGACCACAGGGCTGCGAACGGCCTTCCACCCGCGCGCGGTGATCGCCGTCACGGCGGCCGCATCCTGCATCTGCAACCGGACCTCGTCGCCCGGCCACGGAATGCGGGCCTCGACAAGACCCGCGGCCTGCAGCACCCGCAGCCGGTCGATGCTCGCCGGCTCGCACACCGTGCAAGGCGGCGGCGCCTCGGCCAGCGTCCGCAAGAGATTCATGCACATCGTTGCGCTCCCTGCCAAATCACCGCTTCAGCCCATCAGCGTGCGCAGGCTGGCCAGCGCGACCTTCGGGTCGGCGATGCCGTGGTAGATGGGCTGCACTTCCTTGTCCACTCCCATGAGCCCGTACACGCCATGCATGGCGCCGCGCACCGAGTACTCGACCGTGAAGACCACGTCCTCCGCAATTTCCACGTACTGGCCCAGCAGCGCGAAGTTCTTCGCGCCGTGCGGAATGACGGCCGGCCGGTCCGTCGGGGCGCGGCATTCGAACTCGCTGGTGATGTACGGCATCATCACCGGCACCACGGTGGTGGTGCGCCGCACCTCGTCCAGGATGTCCTCGAAGCCCAGGTGGTGGATGAGTTCGGTCAGTATTTCCTGCCCCGTGGCCTGCGCCATCGTGCGGTCGATGAAGTTGCCCCGCGTTTCCAGCAGCAGGCCGTAACCCCACAGCGTGAACACGCCGTCGGGCTGCGCGTCGAAATGCGGCGGGTGCGGCACCACGATCGACATCAGCCAGCTCGAATCCTTGAAGGTCATGAGGCCGCCCGTGCCGGGCGCGTTGCCCGAGAAGGCCTGGATGCGCTGCAGCAGCAACGGGCTGCGCAGCGTGAGCGTGAAAGACTCCCACTTGCTCTCGTCCACGTTGCCGCAGAAGGCCTCCGGCCGGCCTAGGCCCGGGGCCTTGCGCGCCAGGTTCTTCCACAGCGTCCAGGCGCCGTCGTGCGGCTCCCGCACGAGCTCGGGCGCCTGGTGGTCGGTGCCGTTGCGCGAGTCGGCGGTCATGGAGCCGAGCGTGAGCAGGGCGCACTCCTGCGGCCCCAGCCGGTACGACAGCGGCCTGCCGTCGCGCACGCAGTGCAGCGTGCGCAGCCGCAGGCCGCCGTCCGCGCTGTCGTGGGTGTCGGTTTCGGCGAAGTCCGCATCGACCACGCGCGTGCCGAACTCGAACAGCACGCCGTGCGCGCGCAGCCAGCGCACCATCGGCCGCACGATGGTGTCGTACTGGTTGAGCTCGGTGCGGCGCACGCCGCCCAGCGTGTGGATGCGCGGCAGCTCCTGCAGGAAGCGCAGCATGTAGCGCTTGAGCTCGACCGCGCTGTGCCAGTTCTGGAACGCGAAGGTGGTGCGCCACATGGCCCAGAAGTTGGTGTCCAGGAAGTGCGGAGAGAACCACTCCTCGATGCGCCGGGTGCCCAGCACGCGCTCGGGCATGGCCAGCAGGCGCATCAGTTCCAGCCGGTCCTGCAGGTTGAAGCCGAGGTCGCTGGCGTCCAGGATACGGTGGTGCCGGTCGATCAGCCGCGCGTTCGCGTCGGAGCGCACCTGCCGGTTGAAGTCGCGCACCTCGTCGTGCACCGTGCGCGCGGAGGAGTTCAGCGACGGGATGCTGTCTAGCACGTTCCACAGGCAGGTGTAGGTCTCGTCGGTGAACATGCGCCCGCCGCGCGTCACGTAGCCCTGCTTCGCGTCGCCCGCGCCGTCGAGCGCACCGCCGGGCAGCGGCGACTCCTCCAGGACGCGGATGCGCGAGCCGTGCATGCCGCCGTCGCGAATCAGCAGCACGGCCGCGCTCAGCGCCCCGATGCCGCTGCCGACGATGGTGGCCTGGGTGAAGGGGGGCATGGGTGTTCCTCGGGAAAGCGGTGGCGCAAGAACTGTGTCGCCCGAGCGTACGGACGCGGGCGCGTCGCGGGCTTGATGCAGCGCAATCCACGCGGCGAGGGCGCGGCCTAAGGTTGCGCCGTCGGCCCCCCGCCTTCCCGCCTTCCCGGCCTTGCCTCACGTTCCCCAAGGAGCTTCTCCATGCAGACCCCCAGATCCATCCTCCTTCACCTCGACAGCTCGGCGCGGGCGGTGGAGCGCATCCGGCTCGCGCGCCAGCTGGCGGAGACCTTCGACGCGCAGGTCACGGCGCAGCCGTGCACGCTGTCGTCTCTTATGCGCTATCCGTTCGCGCTGGAAGGCGCGGCCGAGGCGGTGGCCATCATGCAGTCGCTCGACAAGGAAGCGCGTGACCGGATGCACGCGGCCTTCGCCGCCCAGAGCGCGGGCTCGCGGCGCATGCACTGGCTGGAGCCTATGCCCGATGCGCCCTGGGGCTTCGCCCGGCGCGCGCTCTACGCCGACCTGCTGGTGTTGGGCCAGCGCGACCGCAACGATCCGTTCGACGCCGAGCTGCCCGCCGACTTCCTCACCAGCGTGCTGGTCGACAGCGGCCGGCCCGCGCTGGTGCTGCCCTGCGTGGGCCCGGTGGCCCCCATCGGCCACACGGTGCTGCTGGCCTGGAAGGAAACCCGCGAATCGGCGCGCGCGGTGACGGCGGCGCTGCCGTGGCTTCACACCGCGTCGCGCGTGCATGCGGTGTCTTACGGCGGCGACGCCGAGGTTGCGTTGCAAGGGCTGCGCGACTACCTGCGCGCCCAGGGCGTCGTCGAACCGACGCTGCACTTCGGCGACAAGGACGAGGGCGACGTGGGCAACCGGCTGCTCTCCCTGTCCGCCGACCTCGGCGCCGACCTGCTGGTGATGGGCTGCTACGGCCACAGCCGCGCGCGCGAGTGGGTGATGGGCGGCGCCACGCTGTCGATCCTGCAGTCGATGACGCTGCCGGTGCTGATGTCGCACTGAACGGCGGGCCGCACGTCTGGCCGCACCAAGGATCGGGGCGGCAGCCGTCAGGCCAGCCCGTCCACCAGCAGGGCCTGCAGCATGAAGCGCCGGTTGTCGCCCGGCGCGGCCTCTTCGCCGAGGCCGTCCGCCAGGCACGCCGCGGGGTGCGCGTCGCAGGCGATGTCGTCGTACACGGGAATGCCGGCGGCCTGGCCGATCTGCCGCACCAGCGCCGCCGGCATGCCCTGGCAGACCACCGCGTCGTAGAGCCGCCCGAGCATGCGGCCGGTGTGCTGCACCTCGCGCGCGTCGTCGGCACCCGACGGGTTCCAGCGCACCGTGGCCACGTGCGCGCCCAGTTCGCTGGCGGCGCGCAGCAGCGACGCCGGGTCGTCCACCGCCGTGGCGGCGCGCAGCAGTCCGATGTTCTTGCCGCGCAGCAGCAGCGGCAGGGCATTCGTGCGCGCAAGGTGGCGCAGGCGCAGCGCCAGCGCCGCCAGGTCGGCCGCGTGCGGCGGCGGTGGGCAGTGCGTGGCGTGCGGGGCGCACAGATCGGTGGGTTCGGATGGCAAGAGCATGGCGCGGCGAGTGTGTGACGCTGTCGAGGCTAGTTCGCCGCTGCGCGCGGCCCTTGATGCGCGTCAAAGGCCGCGTGCCGCGCCGCCGTTGATACACGCCGGACACATGCCGGACACAGGGCATTCACCGAGCGTTACCCGCCGATGCGCAGCGTTGTCGCTGCGTTGCCGTGCGCTTCCTAGCATCGGTCCATCGACACGCGACACCCTCGTCGCGCCCAAGGAGTTCCAGATGCTTGATTTCACCGCCACCGAGAACACCACCGAGACGCTCAAGCGCCTGGCCGCGCAACTGCAGCCGCAGCGCCGGCTGGTGCACACCGGCGACGTGATCTATCAGGCGGGGCAGCGCTTCGAGCACCTGTACATCCTGAACTCCGGCTTCTACAAGATCGTGAACCTCACGGCCGACGGCCGCGAGCAGGTGGTGGGGTTGAAGTTTCGCGGCGACTGGCTCGGGTTCGAAGGCATCGCCGTCGGCTGCTACGGCTGCGACGCGGTGGCCATGGACACCGGCGAGGTCTGGGTGGTTTCCTACGACGCGCTGATCGCGGCCAGCCGGACGCACCCCGACCTGCTGCAGGTGCTGCACGCCGCCATGAGCCGCGAGATTGCGAGCGACCGCGACTCGCTGATGTCGGTCTGCACGCTGCCGGCCGACGCGCGGGTGGCCGACTTCTTGCGCTACTGGGCCGAGTCGCTGGCCGAGCGTGGCATGCGCACCGACCAGATCACGCTGCGCATGACGCGCGCCGAGATCGGCAACTACCTGGGCATGACGCTGGAGACGGTGAGCCGGGCGCTGTCGCGGCTGGCGCGCGACAAGGTCATCGGCTTTGCCGAGAAGGGCCGGCGCGACGTGCAGATTCCCGACGTGGGCGCGCTGTCGGCCTTCGTGCAGCGCTGCCTGGCCCCGGTGGCGGTGCCGGCGCCCGCCATGCTGCAGTGAGGCCTCAGGCCAGCAAGCGCGCGATGGCGCGCGCGAGCTCGCCGCGCGTGTAGGGCTTGGGCAGCAGTTCCCAGCTGGGTGGCATGTCGCGGTCGGCCTCCAGCAGCTCCGACGAGAAGCCCGACATCAGCAGGATCGCCAGGCGCGGAAAGAGCTGCTGCGCCTTGGTGGCGAGCTGCGTGCCGCGCATGCCGGCGCCGAGCGCGATGTCGCTCAGCAGCAGGTCGAAGGAGTCGGTGGCGTTCTGCAGGACCGACAGGGCCTCTTCACCGTTGGCCGCCGATGCCACCTTGCAACCCAGCGTGACCAGGAAGGTGTGCGCCACCTTGCGCACCTCGGCGTCGTCCTCGACCAGCATCACCCGCAGGCCGGAGGGAACGGATGCATCGGCGCGCTCTTCTTCCGCGGCCGGCGGCGCGGCGCGGCTGCCGCGTTCCAGCTGCGGCAGGTAGAGCGTGACCGTGGTGCCCGCGCCCGGCTGGCTCTCGATGGCGATGGCGCCCTTCGACTGCTTGACGAAGCCGTACACCGTGCTCAGGCCCAGGCCGGTGCCGCGGCCGGCCTCCTTGGTGGTGAAGAAGGGCTCGAAGGCGCGCTCCTTCACGTCGTCGGCCATGCCGGTGCCGCTGTCGGAAATGGAAATGGCGACGAAGCGGCCGTGCCCCTGCATGTTCGGGTCGTTGCGCTCCGTGCGCAGCGCGAGCGGCAGCAGGCCGCAGTCTTCGGAGCGAAAGTGCAGCGTGCCGCCTTCGGGCATGGCGTCGCGCGCATTGATGGCGATGTTCAGCAGCGCCGACTCCAGCTGCACCGGGTCGGCCAGCACCGGCGGGCAGCCCGGGCCGGTGTCGATGGCGATGTGAATGCGCTGGTCCAGCGTGCGGCGCAGCATGTCGGCCAGCGAATGGAGCAGGGCGTGGGTGTCGATCACGTCGGGCTGCAGCATCTGCCGGCGCGAGAAGGCCAGCAGCTTGCCGGTGAGTTCGGCACCGCGCCGGCTGGCGCGCATGGCCGCCCCCACCAGCTGCTGCGCATGGGCGTCCTGCGCCAGCGCGGGCAGCTCCTCGAGCACCTGCAGGTTGCCCAGGATCACGGTGAGCAGGTTGTTGAAGTCGTGTGCGATGCCGCCTGTGAGCTGGCCGACGCTTTCGAGCCGCTGGGCGTGGGCCAGCGCCTCTTCGGTGCGCACGCGCTGCAGGCTGGTGGCCAGCAGGTTGGACAGCGACTCCAGGAACCGCAGCTCCTCGTCGCCGAAGCGCTTGGCCTGCCGCGAACGCACCGACAGCATGCCGATCACGCGGCCACGGTCGGACAGCGGCACCGCGAGCGCGCTGACGAGCCCGGCCGCCAGGTAGGCGGGCGGCACCGAGAAGCGCTGCTCGCTGCGGTAGTCCGCAATCACCACCGGGCGGCCTTGAGACAGCACGTAGCCCGGCGGCGTGTCGGGCCGGTTGGCGATGCGCGCGCCGAACTCCTCGCCCGCCACGTTGCCCACGCCGCTGGCCACGCGGAATTCGAGCCCGTTGTCTTCCAGCAGCAGCACCATCGCCACCTCGACCTCCAGGCCTGCGGCGGCGATGTGCGGCACCTGCTCGAGCACCACCTGCAGGTCGCGCGTGTCCACCGCCAGCCGGCCCAGCTGCGCCAGGTGGTCGCTGTAGCGTGCACGCTGCAAGGCCTGCTTCACGCGCGGGTAGGCGCCGATGTCGCGGATGGCGGCCACCACGAAGGGCAGGCCGTGGTCCTGCAGCGGGCTGAGCGCGATCTCGACCATGACCTCGCTGCCGTCCTTGCGCTTGGCGACCAGCTCCATGTGCGTGCCCATGGGGCGCGGGCGCGGCGCGCGGCCGTAGGCCTCGCGGTACGAGGCATGGCGCGGGCGGATGCTGTCGGGCACCAGCACGTCGACGTTCAGCCCGATGAGCTCGTCCACGGCATAGCCCAGCAGCGCGGCGGCCGAGGGGTTGGCCAGCATGATGGCCCCGGCCTGGTCGACCAGCAGCAGGGAATCGGGGTAGGCGATGAAGAGCGAGCGGAACACGCTGCCTTCCTCGATGCCGGAGGGCAGCGACAGGAGGAAAGGGGGGCGCGGCGCGTCAGCCATGGGACACAGGCGGCACCAGGATGTAGCCCGCGCCGCGCACCGATTTGATGAGCTGCGGATCGTCCGCGTCGGCCTCGATCTTCTTGCGCAGCCTACCGACCTGCACGTCGATCGTGCGGTCGAAGGGGGCGGCTTCGCGCCCGCGGGTCTGCTCCAGCAGGAAGTCGCGCGACAGCACGCGTCCGGGGTGCCGCGCAAAGGCGCACAGCAGGTCGAACTCGCCGCCGGTGAGCGCCACGTCCTGGCCTTGCGGGTCGGTGAGGCGGCGCGCTGCGGTGTCCAGCTGCCAGCCGGCGAAGCGCAACTGCTCGACGGCGCCCACGGGCGGCGGGGCAAGAGCCGCGACCGGCGCTTCGGGCGTCATGCGGCGCAGTACCGCCTTCACGCGCGCAACCAGCTCGCGCATGTCGAAGGGCTTGGTCACGTAGTCGTCGGCGCCCACTTCGAGGCCGACCACCTTGTCCACCGGGTCGCCGCGGCCGGTGACGATGACCAGGCCGCAGCGCCAGTTTTCGCGCATGCGCCGCGCAATGGCAAAACCGTCTTCGCCGGGCAGGCCGAGGTCGAGCAGCACCAGGTCGGCCGGGTCGCCGGCCATGAGCGCCATGAGGGCGCGGCCGTTGTGCAGCTGGGTCACGCGAAAGCCGTGGCTCTGCAAATAGGTGGCCAGGAGCTGCGTGATGTCGACTTCGTCGTCGAGCACCGCGATGTGGGGTGCGGGTTTCATGCGAGAGGGGGGCGTCCGGAATCCGGGGGAGCGTAGCACGCATGCCGTCAAAGCAGCCCCTGTTTGGGGCGAAGCTTCCAGCGCCGGTTCCCGGCGGCGCCATGCTTGATCTGGCGCAAGGGTCTCTCGCGCTCCGCTCCCCAGAATGGCTGCTTCGTTCAAGAGGCACGCATGCATTCATTGTTTTTTTCGGGCGTTCTGGATCTTCCCTGGTGGGGCTGCGTGCTCGTCGCGCTGGCGCTCACGCACGTCACCATCGCGTCGGTCACCATCTTCCTGCACCGCCACCAGGCGCACCGCGCGCTCGACCTGCATCCGGCGGTCAGTCATTTCTTCCGTTTCTGGCTGTGGCTCACCACGGGCATGGTCACCAAGCAGTGGGCCGCGGTGCACCGCAAGCACCACGCCAAGTGCGAGACGCCCGAAGACCCGCACAGCCCCCAGGTGTACGGCCTGAACCGCGTGCTGTGGGGCGGCGTGGCGCTGTACGCGCATGAGGCGGCCAACAAGGAAACGCTGGCGCGCTACGGCCACGGCACCCCGGACGACTGGATCGAGCGCCGGCTGTATACCCGCCACCAGGTCATGGGCATCGTGCTGATGGGCGTGATCGACATGGCGCTGTTCGGCGTGGTGCCGGGCGCGCTGATCCTGCTCACGCAGATCGCGTGGATTCCGTTCTGGGCGGCCGGCGTGGTGAACGGCATCGGCCACTATTGGGGTTACCGCAACTGGCCCGCGGCCGACGCCAGCACCAACATCTTTCCCATCGGCATCGTGATCGGCGGCGAGGAACTGCACAACAACCACCATGCCTTCCCGACGTCGGCCAAGCTGTCGAGCAAGTGGTACGAGTTCGACATCGGCTGGCTCTACATCCGCACGCTGCAGGCGCTGGGCCTGGCGAAGGTCAAGCACCTGGCGCCGAAGCCGCGGCTGGTGGCGCCCCGGCCCGTCGTCGACATCGACACGGTGCAGGCGGTCATTCGCCATCACTACGACGTGCTGTCGAACTACACGCGCTCGCTGAAGACCGCCTATGCCCGCGAGTTCGGCCGGCTGCGCGAAGCGTCGCCGCAAGAGGCGCGTGCGCTGCGCGGCGTGAAGCGCTGGCTCGGCACCGACGAACGGGCGCTCGACGCGTCCCGGCAGGCACAGATGCTGGCGGCGCTGGGCGCCTCGCATGCGCTGGCGACCATGTACGCCATGCGGCGCGAGCTCACGGTGCTGTGGGCCCGCTCGGGCGCCACGGGTGACCAGCTCGTGCGGCGCCTGCAGGACTGGTGCGAACGCGCGGAAGACAGCGGCATCGCACCGCTGGCCGACTTCTCGATGCGGCTGCGGTCCTACGCCTGAGCCTGCGGCCGGGCCCGAAGCGCTTTTGCCGCTGGCTGTCTACTGGCTGGCGACTTCGCCAGCCGGCAGCGTGAAGTGCTCGGACTCGACCCGGGCCAGTTCCTCGGGCGCGCGGATCAGCAGCACCGGCACGGGCGACAGGCGCAGGATGTGCTCCGCGCTGCTGCCCATCACCAAGCGGCCCAGGCCGCGGCGGCCATGGGTGCCGATCACGATCAGCTCGGCGTGCGACTCCACGGCTTGCGCGATGACCTGGTCGTGCACCGAGCCCCTGATGCTGTCGCACAGCACCACGTCGGCTTCCACGCCTTGCGAGGCGGCCTCCGCACGGCCTTCCTGCAGCAGCACGGAGGCCTTGGCGCGCAGCTCTTCGAGCCAGTTGCCGGCGTAACCGGCGTAGGCGTCCATGGCCAGCGCGAACGAGAGCTCGTCGATCACGTGCACCAGCCGCAGGCGTCCGCCGGTGAGCTGGGCCAGGCGGATGGCTTCGGCCAGGCCGCGGGCGGATGTCGAACTGCCGTCGACGGGAACAAGGATTCGCTGGTACATGGCATGCCTCCGGGGCAAGTGGGTGTGAATGCCAGTATCGGGAGCGCCCTGTGGCGCGGCATTGATATCGATCAAGCCCGTGCGGCCGCCAGGCGCGATGCTGGCGGGATGCAAGCCCCACCCCTCGCGACACACGCCGCCGTGCGCATCATCCGCCAGGAGCACGCCGCGCTGGCTGCGATGCTGCGCTCCATCGTCATGCTGCTCGAGCAGCACCGCCGCAAGGGAACCCTGCCCGACTTCGCGGTATTGCGGGCCATGCTGTTCTACGTGGACGAGTTTCCAGAGCAGCGGCACCACCGCAAGGAAACCGAGTTGCTGTTTCCCAAGCTGCGCGCGCGCACGCCCATGTCGCGCGACCTGCTGGACAAGCTCGACAACGACCACGCCTGGGGCGAGCGCCGCATCCGCCATGTCGAGCATGCGCTGCTGGCCTTCGAGATGCTCGGCGAACCGCGGCGCGAGGCCTTCGAGGCGGCTATGGGGAAGTACGTCGACTTCTACCTCGAACACATGGCCATGGAAGAGCGCGAGATTCTTCCGCTGGCCGAACGTGTGCTGAGCGACGACGACTGGCGCGAGCTGGACGAGGCCTTCGGGCAGAACCGCGACCCGCTGACCGGGCACGTGCCCGACCTGGCCTACAACGCGCTGTTCACGCGCATCGTGAACAGCGTGCCCGCGCCCATCGGGCTGGGGCCGTCGCTCTGACGCTGGACCGCCGAGCGCGGCCTTGCAAGCACGTTGTCAGGCCTGCCGCTGGCGGACTGCGGCGAGCATCGCGATCTCATCGAGCAGCTCTGCGAGCGCCACGCGGATGAAGTCCAGCGTCGGCACGTCGACCAGCTTGCCGTCCTGGATGCGCGAGGCCACGCTGGCAATGGCCACGTGCGGGCGCACCAGCGGGCGCGCGAGCGTGGCAGCCAGCGCATCGCGGATCTGCGCCTGCGCCCGCACGCCGCCCGCAGTGCCGGGCGACGCCGTCATGACGAGCGCCGGCTTGCCCTTGAGCGGCGACGCGAAGCCCGGCCTCGAGGCCCAGTCGATGGCGTTCTTCAGCACGCCGGGCATGCCGTAGTTGTATTCGGGCGAGCACAGCACGAGGCCGTCGGCCTCGGCGATGGCGCGCTTGAGCCGCGCCACGGGCTCGGGCGGCGTGTCGCCGTCGAGGTCCGCGTTGTAGGGCGGAATGTCGTCCAGCGGGACCAGCTGCAGTTCGACCTCGGGCGGCAGCAGCGGCTGCAGGCTGCGCAGCACGGCGGTGCAGTTCGAGGCCCGGCGGATGCTGCCGGAGATGGCGACGAGTCGCGTCGTGGGGTGGTTGTGGTTCTGCAAGGCACTGGTCTCCTGTTTTTGCGAGGCGAGTTTATGCATAAAATCGAAACCATGTACAAAAAAGACCCGACCGCCGAACGCGCGCTCCCGCTCGTCGACCAGGCCTTCATGCGGTTGCGCCAGGACGTGCTTTCGGGCACCTACGGCGCGGGTGCAAAGCTCAAGCTCGACGAGCTGCAGACGGCCTACGGTTTTTCCAGCAGTCCGTTGCGTGAGGCGCTCAGCCGCCTGGCGCAGGAAGGGCTGATCCGTGCCGACGAACGCCGCGGCTTCCGGGTGGCTGACATCTCGCCGGAGGATCTGGCGGACATCAGCCGCATGCGCGTCATGCTCGACGTGCCGGCGCTTCGCGAATCCATCGCGAACGGCGATGACGCATGGGAGGCGCTGGTGGTCGGCGCCTTCCACCGCCTCGAGAAAGTGGAGGGCCGCATCGGCGACGGGCCGGTCGTGCTCGACGACGACTGGACCCAGGTGCACACGGCGTTTCATGCGGCGCTGCTGGCGGCCTGTCCGTCGGAGCGCATGCGCACCTGGAGCGCGAGCCTGTTCGACCAGGCGGAGCGCTACCGCCGCTACTCCGCGCGCTTTCGCAAGACAGCGCGGCGCAAGTCGAACGAGCACCGCAAGCTCATGGATGCCACCTTGCGACGCGACACGACGACGGCCTGCGCGCTGCTGGAAGAACACATCCTCAGCACCGAGCGCAACGTGATGGCGGTGCTGGGCACCGCCGCCGAACGCGCCGGCAAAAGCTAGCGCAGTCCGGCAACGCCGGATGCGACACCGGGCCGGGGCCTTCGGCCTCCCGGCTCAGCTCCCCGGCATGTGGGGCGGATTCAGTTCCACGCGCTTGGCCGACTTCTTGCGCATGCGGATGTTGAGCATCTCCACGGTCAGCGAGAAGGCCATGGCGAAGTACACGTAGCCCTTGGGCACATGGTGCTCGAAGCCCTCCGCCACGAGCACGACGCCCACCACCACCAGGAACGACAGCGCCAGCATCTTGATGCTGGGGTGGTTCGAGACGAAGCGCCCGATCGGGCCGGCGAACACCATCATCAGCAGCACGGACACGATCACCGCGGCAATCATGATGCGCACGTCGTCCACCATGCCGACCGCCGTGATGATCGAGTCCAGCGAGAACACCAGGTCGATCACCATGATCTGCAGCAGCACGGAGGCCAGGGTCGCCTTGACGGCGCTGGACTGCTGCGTGTGCTCGCCTTCCAGCGACTGATGGACCTCGGTGGTGCTCTTCCAGATCAGGAACAGCCCGCCCAGGATCAGGATCAGGTCGCGGCCCGAAATCTCCTGCCCGAGCAGCGAGAAGAGCGGCGTGACCAGGCCGACGATCCAGGCCAGCACCAGCAGCAGCCCGATGCGCATGAACATGGCCATGAACAGGCCCGCCCGCCGCGCGAACTCGCGCTGTGCGGGCGGCAGTTTGTCGACCAGGATGGAGATGAAGATGATGTTGTCGATGCCCAGCACGAGCTCGAGCGCGGTCAACGTGGCGAAGGCGATCCAGGCCTGGGGATCGGTCAGCAGTTCAAGCATTGAGGTCTTTCGGTAACGGCAGTGCGAGGACGCAACGATCGGTGTTGCACGCGCAACTTTACGGTATCTGCCGCCCGGACTTCGCGTTCACATCGCCCGCGGCCGACCACCATGGCCTCGGTAAAAACCACTATGCATCAAATAAGTTTTATGCACAAAAATACCTTCATGCATTAATCTGTGCATTCGACGGGTCGCAGGCGGCCCGGCCTGCAACGTCTCCCATTCGAAAGAAGCAACGCATGAAACTGATGTCCTATTCACTCGCCGGCCGCGAAACCTGGGGCGCCGTCGTCGACGGCGGTGTGGTCGAACTGGCTGCGCGCACCGGCCACGCCACGCTGCTCGACTTCATCGCCAGCCCCGACTTCGCGCGACGCGATGCCCTGGTCGCGGGGCTCGCGGCCGACATGCCGCTGTCCGACGTGCATTACCTGCCGGTGATTCCGAAGCCCGAGAAGATCGTCTGCGCCGTGCGCAACTACATGGACCACCACCAGGAGGTGCTGGCCGCGGGCATGCAGCGCGAGCTCTCCGAGCAGCCGCCGATCTTTCTGCGCGTATGGCGCTCGCAGACGCCGCACCAAGGCCCGATCGTTCGCCCCCGCGTGTCCGAGTCGCTCGACTGGGAAGGCGAGCTGGCGGTGATCATCGGCCAGGGCGGGCGCGACATCCAGGAGGGCGACGCCTGGAAGCACGTGGCCGGCTACAGCTGCTACAACGACGCCAGCGTGCGCGAGTGGCAGTTCCATGCCAAGCAGATCGCCTCGGGCAAGAACTTCGAGTCGACCGGCGCCTTCGGCCCGTGGATGGTCACGGCCGACGAGATTGCGCCGGGTCGCGAGCTCAAGCTCGAGACGCGCCTGAACGGCGAGGTGGTGCAGTCCAGCCACACGGGCCACATGATCTTTTCGATCCCGCGGCTCATCGCCTATGCGTCCACCATCTTCACGCTGGTGCCGGGCGACGTCGTCATCACCGGCACGCCGGCCGGCGTGGGCTGGAGCAAGAAGCCGCCGCGCTTCATGAAGCCGGGCGACGTGGTCGAAGTCGAGATCGAAGCCATCGGCCTGTTGCGCAACCCGGTCGTGGCGCAGGACTGAGCGCCCGCATTTCGCCCCCGCAACGTGCGAGACGCCCGCAAACGGCGCCGCCTCTGGAGACAAACGTGAAACGAAGAACCCTTCTCGCCGCGTGCGCGGCGGCGGCCGCCGCATGGCCCGCCTTGCAGGCCCTCGCACAGGGCTACCCGGAGCGCCCGGTCAAGCTCTACCAGGGCTTTGCGCCGGGCGGCAACGCCGACGCGATCGCCCGGGCCATCGGCGTCGAGATGGGCAAGGCGCTCGGCCAACCCGTCGTGGTGGAGGCGCAGGCCGGTGCGGGCGGCACCATCGCGGCGGCCACCGTGGCGCGCGCCAAGCCCGACGGCTACACGCTGCTGCTGGCCACCGGCGGACATGCCGTGGCCGGGGCGCTGTACAACACGCTGCCCTACAAGACGGTGGGCGACTTCGAAGCCGTTTCCACCGTCACCTACTTTCCGTTCCTGATCGTCGTCAACGCCAGTTCGAAGGTGCAGGGGCTGGCCGAACTCATCGCGTCGGCCAGGGCCGCGCCGGGCACGGTGGCCTACGGCACGGCCGGCATCGGCTCCACGCACCACCTGGCGGGCGAGCTGCTCACGAAGATGGCCGGCGTGTCGTTGATGCACGTGCCGTACCGGGGTGACGCCGCCGCCGTGACCGCGCTGCTCGGCGGCGAGGTGCCTTTCATCATCGCGCCGCCGACAGCGGTGGTGTCGAACATCCAGGCCGGCAGGCTGCGGGCCGTGGCGACGACCGGGCCGCAGCGCTGGCCCGGCCTGCCCAAGGTGCCGACGGTGGCGGAGCAGGGCGTGGCGGGGTATGACGTGCGCTCGTGGGCAGGCGTGCTGGCGCCGGCGGGCACGCCGCGCGCCATCGTCGATCGGCTCAACGCCGAGACCCTGCACGCGCTGCAGTCGCCGCTGGTGCGCCAGCGGCTCGAGGACATGGGCGGCGAGCCGCGCGGCAGCACGCCCGAGGAGATGAAGGCGATGGTCACCCGGGAACTCGAGAAGTGGACCCAGGTGGTCGCCGATGCAAAGATTCCCAGGCAATGAACGACGACCGAACAAGCGAAGGAACCCCGACATGTCACTGATCGCGCTGCGCAAGCGAAGCCTGACCGTAGAGACCGTTTTCCACGAGGGCGGCCCGCCGCCCGACAAGCCGCTGCGTATCGCCGCCGCGTGCGCGGTCATTCGCAACCCCTATGCCGGGCGCTACGAGCCCGACCTGATGCCGTTCATGGCGGAACTGCGCAGCCTGGGCACCTTGCTGGCCGAGGAACTCGTGGCCACGCTGGGCAGGGCCAACGTCGAGGCCTACAGCAAGGCGGCCATCGTCGGGGTGAACGGCGAGCTGGAGCACGGCGCGGTCTGGCACGAGGCGGGCGGCTGGGCCATGCGCCAGGTGCTCGGCGAGCCCAAGGCCATCGTGCCCGCGGCCAAGGCGGTGGCCGCCACCGGCTACCGGCTGATGGTGCCGCTGCACTACATCCACGCGGCCTACGTGCGCAGCCACTTCAACACCGTCGAAGTCGGCATCCAGGACGCGCCGCGGCCCGACGAGATCCTGTTCGCGCTGGTGATGGCCGACGGCGGGCGCATCCACTCTCGCCTGGGCGGCCTGACCAAGGACAAGGTGTCCGTGAACGACGGGCAGCGCTGAGCATGACTTCTCATGAGATGAACCGCATGCACACCATGCGCGCCGTGCAACTGTCCGAGACGGGCGGCCCCGAGGTGCTTCGGCTGGTCGAGCTGCCGTTGCCCGTGCCGGGCCCGGGGCAGGTGCGCGTCAAGGCCGCCGCGATCGGTGCGGGCGGGCCGGACGTGCTCATTCGCAACGGCACCTACAAGTGGATGCCGCCGCTGCCGGCCATTCCCGGCAACGAGATGGCGGGAGCGGTCGATGCGCTCGGCGCCGGCGTCACCCGGCTCGCGGTGGGCGACCGCGTGCTCGTGAGCGCGCGCGAGCTCGCGCAGCGCGGCGGCTGCTACGCCGAATGCATCTGCGTGAGCGAAGCGGCACCCTTCGTGCTGCCGGCGGCGCTCGGCTTCGAGGACGCCGTGAGCCTGGGCAACTTCCAGCTCGCCATTGCCTTGCTGGCGAGCAACGGGAACCTGCCGGCGCAGACCGTGCTGCTGCCCGGCGCGGCCGGCGGCGTGGCGACCGCGCTGGCGCAGGTGGCGCGTGCGCGCGGGTTGCGCGTGATCGGCACGGCTTCGTCGCACGAGAAGCGCGCCTTTGCGCTGGAGAACGGTGCGAGCGAGGTCATCGACGCAGATCCCGCGACGCTGCCCGAGCGCGTGATGGCGCTGACCGGCGGGCGCGGCGCCGACCTGGCGTTCGACCATGTGGGCGGGGCGCTCTTCATCGCCTGCCTGCGGTCGCTGGCGCCCTTCGGCATGGCGGTCTCCTACAACATCCTCGCGGGTCCGCCCGCCGGCGACGTCTTCGACGAACTGCGCAAGCTGCTGGGCAGGAGCCTGGCGATCCGCACCTTCTCGATCCACACCGTCGACGGCGACATCGCGCAGCGTCGCGGGCTGATGGAGGAGGCCATCGCGCTGATGGCGGCAGGCCAGGTGCGCGCGCCGCGTGCCACCCGCATGCCGCTGGCCGAGGCACGGCACGCGCACGAACTGCTCGACCGTGGCGGCTCGCTCGGCAAGCTCGTCCTGATTCCCTGAACACCACCCCACGCACCGAACCCTGCAGAGGCCGCCTTGAACGCACCCTACATTCCCAACCTGTCGCACTGCGGCATCTTCTGCCGAGACCTGGCCGTGATGAAGCGCTTCTATACCGGCGTGTTCGACATGCAGGAAACCGACCGCGGCGTGGGCGGCACCTTCCGCTACGAGCTGGTGTTCCTGAGCGGGCGCGACGACCAGCACCACCAGCTGGTGCTGGCCGGCGGCCGCGGGGCCGACGCGCCCAGCACCGTGATGCAGCTGTCCTTCAAGGTCCAGACCATCGACCATCTGCGCGAGGCGCGCCGGCGCGCGCTGTCGCTGGGCGCGACGAAGATGCGCGGCCTGAACCACGGCAACGCGCTCTCCATCTATTGCATGGACCCGGAGGACAACACGGTCGAGGTCTACCTCGACACGCCGTGGTACGTGAGCCAGCCCCACGGCGATCCGCTGGACCTGGAAGACGCCGACCCGGCGATCTGGGCGCAGACCGAACGCGTCGTCAGGTCCGATCCGAGCTTCATGCCGGCCGAAGAATGGGCCGCGCGTTTCGCGCAGCGCAGCGCGGCACTGCGAACGCCGGGCGGCTGAGTTCGATCCGTGGTTCGGCGCGGCGCGGCCCCTGTCCTCAATGCGCCTCGGTCAACTGATCGAGGATGGCCGGGTTCTCCAGCGTCGACACGTCCTGCGTGATCGCCTCGCCCTTGGCCACCGAGCGCAGCAGGCGGCGCATGATCTTGCCGCTGCGCGTCTTGGGCAGGTTGTCGGCAAAGCGGATGTCGCGGGGCTTGGCGATGGGACCGATTTCCTTGCCGATCCAGGCGCGCAACTCCGCGGCCAGGCGGTCCGCTTCGGCACCCACCGGGCGCGGCTGCTTGAGCACCACGAAGGCGCAGATCGCCTCGCCCGTGGTGTCGTCGGGCCGCCCGACCACCGCCGCCTCGGCCACCAGCGCGGTACAGGCCACCAGCGCCGACTCGATCTCCATGGTGCCCATGCGGTGGCCGCTCACGTTCAGCACGTCGTCGATGCGCCCGCCAATGGTGAAGTAGCCGGTGAGGGCATCGCGCGCGGCGCCGTCGCCGGCCAGGTAGTAGCCGCGCAGCTCCTGCGGGTAGTAGCTCGAGCGGTAGCGCGCGTCGTCCCCCCAGACCGCGCGGATCATGCTCGGCCAGGGCTTCTTGATGACCAGCAGGCCGCTCTCGCCGTGGGGCACGTCGTTGCCGGTCTCGTCGACGATGGCCGCGGCGATGCCCGGGAAGGGCAGGGTGCAGGAGCCCGGCACCAGGTCGGTGGCGCCCGGCAGCGGCGTGATCATGTGGCCGCCGGTTTCGGTCTGCCACCAGGTGTCGAGCACCGGGCAGCGCCCGCCGCCCACGTGCAGGCGGTACCACTCCCACGCGGCCGGGTTGATCGGCTCGCCCACCGAGCCGAGCACGCGCAGGCTGCGCAGGTCGTAGCGGTCGGGGTGCACGGCGGCGTTGCCCTCGGCCGCCTTGATGAGCGAGCGGATGGCGGTGGGCGCGGTGTAGAACGCCGTGACCTTGTGCCGCTCGATCATCTGCCAGAAGCGTCCGGCGTCGGGGTAGGTCGGCACACCCTCGAACACCACCTCGGTGGCGCCGATGGCCAGCGGGCCGTAGGCGATGTAGGTGTGGCCGGTGACCCAGCCGATGTCCGCGGTGCACCAGAACACGTCGTCGTCGTGCAGGTCGAAGGTCCACTTCGTCGTGACCGCCGCGTGCAGCAGGTAGCCACCGCTGCAGTGCTGCACGCCCTTGGGCTTGCCGGTGGAGCCCGAGGTGTAGAGCAGGAAGAGCGGGTGCTCGGCACCCACCCATTCGGGTTCGCAGGTGTCCGGCTGCGAGGCCGTGGCCTCGTGCATCCACAGGTCGCGCGGCGTCCATGCGATCGGCCCGCCGGTGCGGCGGTAGACGATCACCGTCTGCACGGCCTCGCAGCCGCCCAGTGCGATCGCCTCGTCGACCATGGCCTTCAGCGGCAGGTGCTTGCCGGCGCGCACCTGCTGGTCGGCGGTGATGACCACCGCCGCGCCCGTGTCCGCGATGCGGTCGCGCAGCGCATGCGCCGAGAAGCCGCCGAACACCACCGAATGCACCGCGCCCAAGCGGGCGCAGGCCTGCATCGCCACCACGCCCTCGACCGACATCGGCATGTAGATGACCACGCGGTCGCCCTTCTTCACGCCGCGCGCCTTCAGCGCATTGGCCATGCGGCAGGTCTGCGCGAGCAGTTGCGCATAGGTCGTGTGGGTGACGTTGCCGTCATCGGACTCGAAGACGATCGCCGTCTTTTCGCCGCGCCCGGCTGCCACCTGGCGGTCCAGGCAGTTCCATGAGACGTTGAGCGTGCCGTCCTCGAACCATCGGTAGAAGGGCGCGCGGCTCTCGTCGAGCACCGTCGAGAAGGGGGTCTTCCAGCCGACGAATTCGCGCGCGAGGCGGGCCCAGTAGCCCTCGTAGTCGGCGTCGGCCTCGGCCACCAGGGCGTCGTAGGCGGCGCGGCCTGCGACATGCGCGGTGCGGGCGAGCGCCGCGGGCGGCGCGTAGGTGGGCAGCTTGGGCATCAGGTCGGGAGCGTTCATGTCTCGGGTCTTTCGGGGGTTGCGGGGGGCACGCCGTGACGCCGCAGGCGCGCGCAGGCACAAAGGGATGGACGTGGGCTGGCGTGAACGCATGGTGACCCATGGCCGCGTGGCAAAGCTTGCGCCAGCGCAAGCCCGGGTGCGCTGCCTGGCCCCTTAATACGCCCACCCCCCTTCAAGGAGACACCATGGAAGACGATCTGGTCGCGCGCATCGCCGCGCATCCCCAATACATGCAGCTCAAGCGGCGCCGCAACCGCTTCGGCTGGTCGCTCGCGCTGCTGATGCTCGTCGTGTACTACGGCTTCGTGCTGCTGGTCGCGTTCGACAAGGAGCTTCTCGCACGGCGCATCGGCGACGGCGTGATGACGCTGGGCATGCCGATCGGCTTCGGCGTGATCCTCTTCACGGTGGCCATCACCGGCTACTACGTGCGCCGCGCCAATGCCGAGTTCGACACGCTGTCCGACGCCGTGGTCAAGTCTGTGAAGCCGGGAGCCAAGAAGTGAACAACCTTCGCCGTCTTTTCCGCAGCGCGGCACTGATGCTCGCTGCTTGCACCATGTCGGCAGGCGCGCTCGCCGCCGGCGCCGACCTGGGCCAGATGCAGCGCCAGCCCACCAACTGGACCGCGATCGGCATGTTCGGGCTGTTCGTGGTGGGCACGCTCTTCATCACCAAGTGGGCCGCCGCGCGCACGCGCTCGGCGGCGGACTTCTATACGGCCGGAGGCGGCATCACGGGCTTCCAGAACGGCCTGGCCATCGCGGGCGACTACATGTCGGCGGCATCGTTCCTCGGCATCTCGGCCGCGGTGATGGCCACCGGCTACGACGGCCTGATCTATTCCATCGGCTTTCTGGTGGGCTGGCCGGTCATCACCTTCCTGATGGCCGAGCGGCTGCGCAACCTCGGCAAGTTCACCTTCGCGGACGTGGCGGCCTTTCGCTTCAAGCAGGCGCCGGTGCGCATCTTCGCGGCCTCGGGCACGCTGGTGGTGGTGGCCTTCTACCTCATCGCGCAGATGGTGGGCGCGGGCCAGCTGATCAAGCTGCTGTTCGGGCTGGAGTACTGGATCGCGGTGGTCATCGTGGGCTCGCTCATGATGGTCTACGTGC